>Ga0114931_10009393_pt1 | contig 11725 bp, 8 predicted proteins | sample 2SBtaG_FD_89579 | JGI IMG/M metagenome (GOLD analysis project Ga0114931, IMG submission 89579) | Deep subsurface microbial communities from Kolumbo volcano to uncover new lineages of life (NeLLi) - 2SBTROV14_V59a metaG | ecosystem: Environmental > Aquatic > Marine > Volcanic | place: Kolumbo...
AAAATAGCAGAAAGCTCAACAATCTATCGCAGAGTTGGCGGAATTGTGACGTACGATTAACATCCTATTCTCCAAAGGCTTTTTGCCACCAGCCTTTCCGAGAGGATTTCTTGGCCGCCGAAGCCGACTTGGCGTTGGCGTCAGACGCTGGGGATTGGCTGGCGGCGTCCGCAGTCGGGCTGAAAGTCATCGCCGACGGTGTGCCGCCATTCGGCGCAGTCTGCCCCGAACCGTCAAGATCGGTTGCAGAAACAGTCGTTTCTTCCTCCTCCGGCGAAAGAGGAGACGGCGCGCTCGGGCCAACAAAATTCAAATCATTGCCATGGCCCGCGTTCGCTTCGTCGACAGATTCGATGGACACTTCTATTTGTGTCTCGTCGTTCTGGCCGTTGCTGTCGGATTGACGGTTTGAATTTTTGCGGCCGCTACGCCGACCACGGCGGCGGCGCTTCTTAGGTTTCTGGTCATCGTCGGAAGATGCTGGGGCATCCTTGTTCTCAGACGTATCCACATCTCCGTCGTAGATGTCCGGCTGCGGCTGGTCGGAAGCGTCTTTCAAGTCCTCTGAACTTTGTGGAGAGGCGTCCTTGCGTCGCTTGCGTCTTTTACGCCGGCGGCGTCCGCTCGGCTCGGTCGGCGGTTCGTCGGAGTTGTGGTCAACTTCTTCTGGAGTTTCATATTCAGGTTCGATTGCTTCCGTTGTGTCAGCACGCACTATTTCTGAACCTTCGGCGCCCACATCTTTCTTGGAACCGATCCGATCTATATCGAAATTGTCTCCAGCCTTTGTGGGATCGGCCAAAACTTCAACCGAAACGCCATATTGGTTTTCAATACGGTTCAGCCATTCACGCTTTTGGTTCAGAATATAAAGTGTGACGTCGATTGCCGACTGTATCTGTAACAAGCCAGCTCGACCCGACAGGGCTTCATGCTCAACCGTTCTCAAAATTCGAAGAGCCGCCATCTCGTGCGAGCGAACTGCGCCGGCGCCGCCGCATGTCGGACAGGCATGCGTTGTTCCGTCAACAATCCCCGAACGCCGGCGTTGCCTAGACATTTCAAGCAGACCAAAAGTTGAAATTCTTCCAACCTGGATGCGTGCGCGATCGGTCCGAAGGGCGTCTTTCAATCGTTTTTCGACGGTGCGATTATTTCGGGACTCCTCCATATCGATGAAGTCAATCACAATGAGACCGGCAAGATCGCGAAGCCGGCACTGGCGGGCGGCCTCATCAGCCGCTTCCAGATTTGTCCTGAGTGCGGTTTGTTCGATATTGCGCTCGCGGGTTGCCTTACCGGAATTGACGTCTATGGCAATGAGCGCTTCCGTCTGGTTGATGACGATATATCCGCCAGAACGTAATCTGACGACCGGCTGATACATCGCATCCAATTGTGGTTCGACGCCATATTTGAGAAACAGCGGCGTCGATTCCTTATAGGGTTGCACGTTTTTGGAATGAGAAGGCATCAGCATTTTCATGAAGTCTTTTGCTTCACGATAGCCATTGTCGCCTTCAACGAGGACTTGAGAAATATCCTTATCATAAAGATCGCGAATTGCACGTTTTATGAGGCTCGCCTCTTCATAAATGAGGCAAGGTGCAATCGACTTGAGCGTCAAGGTGCGGATGTTCTCCCAGAGTCGCGTTAGGTAATCGTAATCTCGCTTGATTTCCGCCTTTGTTCTTTTTGCGCCAGCGGTTCTGATAATCAGCCCCATGCCCTCCGGCACTTCTAACTCTGCTACGACGCGCCGCAGACGCTTTCGGTCCGCCGCAACGGGTATTTTTCTAGAAATTCCGCCGCCCCTCGCAGTGTTTGGCATTAGGACACAATAACGACCGGCGAGGGACAGGTATGTCGTAAGCGCCGCCCCATTGTTTCCACGCTCTTCTTTTACCGCCTGCACTAGAATGATTTGGCGGCGTTTTATGACCTCTTGTATCTTATAGTTTCTTAAAAGGCGCGCGCGTTTACGGCGCGCATCCTTGTATCGTTTGATGAGCTCGTCGCGCGACAAGGAAGACAAGTCATTGTTAGTAGATTCAAAACCGGAATCGACATCTTCGGCGTCCTCCAGCTGTTCGTCGCCATTTGAGGCGTCATCATGATCGTCGACTGCCTCCGCGGCGTCCTGATCAATAGATTCAAACTGATCCGCGTCTCCGTGCTGAAGGTTTTCGCTGGCTTCACTTTCCGAAGATGCTTCGTCTGCGCGTTTTTCGATGTCGACGGCAACGTCAAGATCGCTGTCAACATCTTGTTTGCTTTCTGTAATATCGACGGAGTCATCCTCCACCGACAAAACTTCGCTTTCCTCGTCCGAGTTCGGTGCGTCGATATCCTCAAGGCCGTCGTCATCATCACTATGCGCAATATTGAGTAATGAGGCCAGTTCGGCTTCCTCGGCCTCCGCCTCTTTAATTTGGCGACGGTCGGAAACCGGGATCTGATAATAATCCGGATGTATTTCATTGAAGGCGAGAAAGCCGTGGCGATTGCCGCCAAACTCGACAAATGCGGCTTGAAGAGACGGTTCAACGCGCGTCACGCGCGCTAAATATATGTTGCCCCGTAAAGGCTTCCTTGTTGCGGATTCAAAATCAAAGTCTTCGACTTTTCCATTTTGAAGAAGGCAGACGCGGATTTCTTCCGAGTTGCCCGCGTCGATAAGCATGGTCTTTTTCATTGAATTCTCTCAAGCGGAGAGCGTTGTTGATCGCGTCGCCGCTATAATCAAAGCGTGCTTCGATTGTGCCGATGTATGGGCCCGGCTGCTTGGCAGCCCCCATTTCATCCATCGGGTTTTCAATCTGAGCGCGCATCTTGTTTCACGGAGCCGCGCCGGGAGTAATGGTGCGGCAGTTTCGAATTTATTGGCGCTTGAGCGCCAGCCTCTGCCCCTGGACGGTTGCAGCCGTCGAATTGCGGCGCACTTCCGTCCCGACTGGCGCCAGGGGCTGCCAGTCTCAATTTCCGCCGCACCTGCGGCGGTTGAATTTCGAAGCCAATTTAGGGATCGCTAGGTGCGAATCCAAATCTTGGTTATTCCACAATGCATTAGCACGTGGAAAAAGAAAAGCGACGGTTAATGCCGACTCATTTTCTGATGTTGGGATAGAAAATCCCTTAACGCGGCATTAACGAAGTGGCCGTGAAGATCGGTTTTTCGCGAGGGTGAATTGGTTGGTGTTCGCGTGTTTTCAATTTTATCACGAAAAATCATAAGCTTAGTAGCTGCGATCGGTGTTGGTTTTGCTATGGGCGGGCCCGCTTTCGCTGCTGAGGCGCTTGTGAAGGATATCCGTTTTGGGGTTTCTTCGCCGACCGTGTCTCGCGTCGTTGTCGACATATCCGAGGCCGTAAATTTTAAAGCCGGCCAGGATACTGCTGGCGAATCTCTCTCTTTCATGTTGGCCGGGGCCAGCCTTGGCCCGAGGCCCCAGCCCGAAAAGCAGGTGACGGGGCTCGTAGAAAGTTATTCTGCCCGGGAGGTTGGGCAAGGCGATGTTCTGGTCGAGGTAAAGCTAAAAAAATATTGTAAAATCAAAAAGTTATTTTCCATTCCGCCGTCGGCTACAAATCACAATTTTCGGGTTGTGATGGACGTGGAAGAAACAGGGCCGACTAAGAAAATTGCTTCGGCGAAAAAATTTCAAACGCTATCCGACGTAATTTCAGCGTCTACCCAGGGAGGCACGCCCGGGGGAAACAGTTCCCAGGCGCGACCAGCTACGGGAACGTCTACGGCCTCTCTTTCTATGCGTCCTGCAGCCGATGAAATGCCGGTCGTGGTAATTGATGCTGGTCATGGAGGCTCAGATCCAGGGGCGCTCGGTCCTGACGGCGCTCGTGAAGCTGATGTTACCTTGGCGGCCGCTTTGGCCTTGAAAGACGCGCTGGTTGGACTAGGCGGCTACAAGGTCGTTTTGACCCGTTCGAACGATGAGCGTGTCGCTTACGAGGAGCGCACCCAAATCGCTCGCGATGCCCAAGCAGGCCTTTTTATTTCCCTGCATGCAGACTCTATCAGCAACTCAAAATTGCGCGGTGCATCAATATACACCCTCTCGAAGACCGGCTCTGAGAGGTCCGCGCGAGAAGCGCTATCGCAGGAAGACTATAAGGTTTTTGGCGCTGATTTAGACAAAGAAAATCCTATTGTCGGGGGTATTCTCTATAGCAAGGCCCAGGAGTGGACCGGCACCGAGTCTGATCGCTTTGCGCAGGCTTTAATCTCAAAGCTGGTCGGTGTGACGCCGTTACTCAACAATACCCATCGTAAGGGAAATCTAATCGTTTTGTTATCGCCGGATGTTCCTGCCGTGCTTCTGGAACTCGCATTTATTTCAAACGCGAAGGATGAGACCAACCTTAAATCGCCGGCATGGCGCAAACGGACGATGGGTGCGGTTGCAAATGCAATTGACGATTATTTCACTGAGCGAGCGTTATCCCGCCAGGCGTTCAATGAAGCATCAACGGCAAACCGGTAGGGCGGGGCGCCCCGGCCTATTTTCTGCCCCACCAAGGTGTTAATCACGCTTTGAGAGTATTTTACCGAATTTGGAATGTGACTCATGTCGGAAGACGAAATTTACGCCAGTGAGAAGCGAGAAGACGGTCCGGTGCAGTCCGTTTCGAGGCGATCGCGTTCGCCTTGGATGTTGGCTGCGAAGATTTTCGGATTTGTGGCGGTTGGAGGGATTCTTGCCGGTCTATTAGGCGTCGGCGCGCTTGGCGTCTATCTCTTCTCTTTGAGTAACGATCTGCCAAAATACGAGGTCCTTGCAGACTACAAACCGCCTGTAACAACACGGGTGTATGGAAATGACGGTTCGCTTGTTGCGGAGTTTGCCCGTGAACGGCGTCTATTCATGCCAATCGAGGCGATACCCGACCTTGTGAAGGAAGCTTTTGTTTCAGCCGAAGACAAGAATTTTTACGAACACGGTGGCCTCGACTTCAAAGGCATCATGCGCGCGCAAATTTCAAATATCGGAAATATTTTGCGTGGCAGGCGGCTGGAAGGCGGTTCAACAATTACCCAGCAGGTCGCGAAAAACTTTCTTCTCTCAAGCGAGCAGAAAATTGAACGCAAGATGAAAGAATGGCTCGTTACGCGCCGAATTGAAAAGGCATTTACGAAAGATCATATCCTGGAACTCTATTTAAATGAAATTTACCTCGGAAACCGGTCATATGGCATCGCAGCCGCGGCGCTAAATTATTTTGATAAGTCCTTAGACCAGCTCACCATCGAAGAAGCCGCTTATCTGGCGGCAATTCCAAAAGGACCAAACAATTATAATCCAGTTACAAATTATGACCGTGCGGTTGAGCGGCGTAACTGGGTGATTGGTCGCCTTTACGAAGACGGTAAAATTTCGGAAGAGCAGGAAAAAACAGCGCAGGCTGAGCCGCTCAGGGCTCATTTGGCGCCTCCGCTCGGAGCGCGTGATTGGGCTTCAGAGTATTTTACGGAGGAAGTACGCAAGCAGATTGCAGAGAAGTACGGCGCCGATGCATTGTATGACGGCGGCTTAGCGGTTCGTACAACAATTGATCCCGAGTATCAGCAAGCGGCAGGGCAAGCCTTGCGTCATTGGCTGGTTGAATATGACCAACGCCACGGGTGGCGCGGAGCGGTCGGCAGTATGGAAGTCGGCGATGATTGGGTGGACAACCTCAAATCAGTAGAGAAGACGCTTTCCGCTAACAAACGCATCGCAGGCGATTTATCGCCGTGGCGTCCGGCGCTTGTTCTTGACGTCGCTTCAAAGTCGGCATCGGTCGGATTTTCAGATGGTGCGATGGGTTCTATCGCGCTGGAAGACCTGGCGTGGGCTCGTCCCTATAAGACAGTGAACAAGGAAGGAGCGGAAATTAAATCTGCCAGCCAGGTGCTGAAACGCGGAGACATCGTTTACGTCGAACCACTTAAAGAAGATGGCGTATACGCGTTGCGGCAAGTGCCGGCAATCAATGGCGCATTGGTCGCTATCGATCCGCATACGGGGCGCGTCCTCGCGATGGTGGGAGGATTTTCGTTTAATTTGTCTGAGTTCAATCGCGCCATACAAGCGCGCCGCCAGCCGGGTTCCGCTTTCAAACCGTTCGTATATGCCGCGGCCTTGGACAACGGTTATACACCTTCCAGCATCGTTCTGGATGCGCCATTTGTCGCCCCGGGCGTCGATAGTTGGTGGAAGCCAGGCAATTACGTCGAAGGCCGATTTTACGGCGAAAGTACGCTTCGACTAGGCATTGAACAATCGCGCAACACCATGACTGCGCGGCTGGCGCAAGATCTAGGTATTGGCCGGATCATCGACTACGCGTCGCGCTTTGATCTTTCTGATAGCCTGCCGCGCGAACTTGCGATCTCGCTGGGCGCAGCGGAAACGACAGTCATGCGTATTACAGCCGCTTATTCGACATTCGTTAATGGCGGAAAGCGCGTCACTCCATTCGTTATTGATCGGGTGCAGAACCGCGACGGTGTTACGATTTTCAAGAACGATGATCGGGAGTGTTTACAGTGTTCGGACCAAATCTGGAACGACCAGGCAGAACCGCAATTGGCGGATCCGCGCGAGCAAATAATGGATCCGCGCACTGCCTATCAGATCGTGTCGTTGCTTGAAGGTGTCGTTTTGCGCGGAACCGGGCACGTCGTCAAAAAATTCGTGGATAAGCCTGTCGCTGGCAAAACGGGAACAACTAACGATTATAAGGATGCCTGGTTCGTCGGTTTTTCCCCTGATTTGGCTGTTGGCGTCTACGTAGGCTTTGATATGCCGCAATCTCTAGGACAAGGAGAGGCGGGCGGTCGCGTAGCGGCGCCAATATTTGGCCAGTTTATGGGCGCGGCTTTGAAGGATCAGCCCGGTATCCCTTTCCGGATTCCATCAGGCATTCGACTTGTCAGAGTCGATGCGAAGACCGGAAAACCGGCCAGAGCTGGCGACAGGCATGTTATTCTCGAGGCGTTTAAGGCCGACGACAACATTTCTTCTGGTCCATCGACGGATGAATTTGGCCTCGACCCGGATAGCGTGACATCAATTAATACGCCAAATAAGGAGGCGCCTCAGGCTACGGTAGACGACCTCAATGGACTGTATTAGCGATTTCAGAACTGAAAAATAGAAGGCGATGGCGCAAAAAATGCGGACAGATATTGCTGCACTATCTGATCAAATCAAGCAGTCTTTAGAACTGCTGAGGAGGCGTCTTTGACTGGGATCGATCGAACGCGCGCCTTGAAGAATTAAATGCTCGAGCCGAGCATCCTGATTTTTGGAATGACGCCCAGTCGGCAAGAAAGCTGATGCAAGAGCGAACCTCTCTGGAAAATCAGATTCGAGCAATTACCGAAATTGCGACAGAGAGAGATGACCTTTCGGAGCTTGCGGTTATTGCTGCGGATGAAGGTGATCAGGCGGCTGCTGACGAAATTGCGATTCTCATGAAAGAGTTGGCTGAGCGAGCGCATGCAGCAGAAACAGAGGCGCTGCTCTCGGGCGAGGCGGACGCAAATGATTGTTATCTGGAGATACATCCGGGACAGGGAGGGACCGAGTCTAACGATTGGGCTGCAATGCTGCTGCGCATGTATTTGCGATGGTGCGACAAGCGTGGCTACAACGTTGAAATGATTGAACAACAATCTGGTGAACAGGCAGGCGTAAAATCGGCTACAATCAAGGTAAGTGGATTCAACGCGTATGGTTGGCTGAAAACAGAATCCGGCGTTCATCGACTAGTCCGCATTTCGCCTTTCGACTCGAACGCACGCCGGCACACCTCTTTTGCATCCGTTTGGGTGTATCCAGTCATTGACGACGCTATTGAGGTGGATGTGAGTGAAAATGATGTGAGGATTGATACATTTCGAGCCTCTGGCGCTGGCGGGCAGCACGTCAACACGACAGATTCGGCTGTAAGGATTACGCACATTCCTACCGGAATTGTTGTGCAATGCCAGAATGAAAGGTCGCAGCACAAGAACCGCGCGACAGCTTGGAATATGCTACGGGCGCGTCTCTATGAGGTTGAGCTTCAAAAGCGTGAAGAGGCTGCTCAGGCGACGGAAACGGCCAAGACCGATATCGGATGGTGGCATCAGATCCGTTCTTACGTTCTGCAGCCATATCAATTGGTCAAAGATCTTAGAACGAATGTTGAAAGCTCAAGTCCAGACGACGTGCTGGACGGCGCACTCGACGAATTTATGGGCGCTGCGCTTGCACATCGTGTGACCTCGAACGACTGATTGAAGACCTTCTTAACGAAGGGGGGAGCGAGCCGGATTCAAAAACGAAGGGGAATCAGCATTTGCGGCCGGACGAGGCGATTGCTCATCCTTGGCAGTCGTCAGCGGTCGCGGCGAAGGAGAGCCCGTGCGGGATTTCCGGAAATCGCCAGCAGCGCTATCGGAAAGCGGATCTTCCGAATGCCGGCAATTGCCGTCAAAATGTGCGCCACTCTCGACTGACAGAGAACTATGAAGGATATCGCCTTCAATATGAGCAGTAGCGGCGAGGGCGACCTGCTTTGCGCGAATGCTGCCTTCCACGCGTCCGCGGACCATCACCGACTCGCAAGCGATTTCACCTTTAACAGCTGCTTTTTCCCCAACAATAAGGGTGGCTGCGCGAATGTCGCCTTCGAGAGCACCATCAAGCTGGACTTCGCCAGAAGAGGTTATGTTGCCGCTAAGGCTCATATCCGCCGAGATTATTGAAGGAACGCCAGCCGCTTTCATGGAACTAGACCTTTTTGCGGGACCCGATTGCTGCGCCGCGTTTGCGGAATTCGCATCGTTCGAAAGGGACCGGTTGCGATCGTCAGAATTATCTTTCTGTTTAGCTTTCGAAAACATAGCGACCTGCCTCGATAAAACGCAGAGGGTTCCTTGGTTGTCCGTGGAACATAATCTCGTAGTGCACGTGCGGTCCGGTGCTCCGGCCGCTGTTTCCGAGCTCGCCAACCTTTTGGTGCAGCTTCACCCGTTGTCCAGTTCTTACGACAATCCGGTTAAGATGAGCGTAACGCGTCATGAAACCGTTTCCGTGGTCGATCTCGACCACCCAGCCAAATCCATTGCGTACGCCGGCATATCGAACTTTTCCGTCAGCGGTCGCGGTTACCGGAGAAGCCCAAGCCGCCGAAAAATCGATACCGTGGTGGCTTGCTAACCTCCCATTAATAGGATCGCGCCGCACGCCAAATCCGCTGGTAAATCGTCGGCTGACCATCAATGGTGATGACAAGGGGATAGAATCCACGGCGTCCTGATAGTCGCGCAACTCATCGACAACCAACCCCGTCCGATTTGCCTGCCGGAAGAATGCCGTTGAAGCCGATGACGAAAAGTTGGATGCGTCGATAAATGGCCCGCCTTGCGCGAGGAGTGTGTTGGAAATCTTCGCCGGGCTGACTAGCTGATCAGGGCTGACGCCCGTACTCGCCAAAATCATCTTCAGATTTTTAATTTTTCGATTTGCTCGCTCTTCCAGCTGGGCGAGCAGCAGAACCTGCTCTACATATAAGTCGCTCGCGGCGGAGCGCATCTGATGGAGCGCTGGCGCGGCAGGACTATTCGGAGGAACCTGGGCGCCTGATGACATGGCTGCGCGCTGGGCTTCCCGGCGGAGCTGAGAAAGTCGTGACTGACGCGGAGTAGGTTCGGCAGGGGCGACGTCAATCATGATCCGATTGCCGTTAAGCGGCTTTTGTCCATTCGGAGAGCCCGCTTCCGACAAGCTCTTAGAAAGGGTGCGTTCGTCTGTGTCGACCGATGCATTGCGTTCAACCATCGCTTTGAGCGTTTGTTGACGCGCCGAAATTTCGGCCATGGTCTCGTCGAATTCCTGCTGCATAATCACGTTCAGCGAGCTTACGTCGTCATAGGCCCGCTGAGCCTGGGCTAGCCGCTTATTATAGACCGTTTCCACGACACGGCGATCGCGGTCTTTCGCGACTATGATTTGTTCTTTGAAGACGACATTGACTGACGCGTAGGCGATCCAGAGCAAAGCTGCGCCGACAACGACCGCCAGGGCGATCTGTGTCCGTGTCGACATCGAAATGAAATGAACGACCCCGTCGCTACGGTGGTATATTTGTCGTTCTTTAAAAAGCCGGCCTATGATACGCGCAGCTTTGCCGGTCTTCTTGCGGCTCATCCAACGTCGCCCCTGCTCAACGCCTCACAGCGTTGTATTCGCCACCCCTTAATATATAGCAGCCGATCTGCATGCATTTCGCAACAGTTATGTGATGAAGTAACCATACTTTTTTGACAGCGCTAAACTCGTATCTCGGGGCCAGAATTGGCATTGGAATTCCAATTTTCGTAAAACGAAGCGGGGATTCCAGCGATCTCGCGGGCCTTAATGTTAAATGGGGGCTTGAGACCGCCGCTAAATCGTTCAGTTACAAGCCTCAGGAACTCCTGTTCGGGCGACAGACCTCGTGCTTTACAAACCCTTTTAAACCAACGGGTTCCGGCCTGAACATGGGGTATCTCCTCATGCCAGATAAGGTCCAATATTTCGGCGCTTGCATAGTCGCCCTCGCGTCGCAGTCGCGCGGCGATGCCGGGCGTCACGTCAAGGCCGCGCGCTTCAAGGACCAGCGGAACAATAGCTAGCCGAGCCAAGACGCAGTCGGAGGTGCGCTCGGCGCTTTCCCACAGGCCGTCATGTGCGGGCAGGTCGCCATAGGCTACGCCAAGATCGTCAAGCCGTCTGGAGAGCATTCGAAAGTGGCGGGCTTCGTCAAATCCGACGGAAATCCAGTCCTTGACGAATTCGTCCGCCGCCAGACCCGATTTGCGGATTTCTGGGGCAAATCTTAACGCCATGTCAAAGGCAAGGTCGATTGCGTTAAACTCAATGTGGGCGATCGCATGGAGAAGCGATTTGCGGCCCTCAATGCCGCCAAGCCGGCGTTTTTTCATTTTTGCGGGGCGCGAAAGGAGAGGTTTTTCAGGTCGGGCCGGGCGGTCAGGCGGCGCCGCGATTTGATCGAATGAACACCTGATTGCGAGCTGCGAATAGGCCGTTACCGCCTGTTCGCACTTTTGCTCAGGATCGGCCGTAAGAAGAACCGCAAGCGCAGCTTTGTCCCATTCTTCCGTCATTTGCCGGAGCCAAGCGCCTTCGCCGCCTCCAACACTTCATTAACATGGCCGGGGACTTTGACTTTCCGCCAAACCTTTCGAACGACGCCCTTGGCGTCGATCAGGAAGGTCGACCGCTCTATACCCATATATTTTCGACCATAGAGTGTTTTTTCGACCCATACCCCGTATTTTTCGAGAGTTTTGCCTTGTTCGTCTGAGCCGAGCGTAATCGCCAAATCGTGCTTTTCCTTGAACTTGTCATGGCGAGCGATACTGTCTTTTGAAACACCAATGACCACCGCACCAGCCTTTTTGAACGAGTTCTCCGCCACAGAAAATTCAACCGCCTCGCGCGTACAGCCAGACGTATCGTCCTTGGGATAGAAATAAAGGACGATCTTCTTGCCGAGGAGGTTTTTCAGACTAATTTTCCCTCCGCCATCCGTCGGCAAGGTGAAGGCGGGCGCTTTAGCCCCTGCATCGAGCGGTTTTGCTTTGGCCGCCATCGTGCCCTCCGGTAACGCCAAGTTGGTAAATCGCAATTAGTCCGTGAATTCAAGGCAGCCGGGCGAGACATTCCGTCTA
>Ga0114931_10009394_pt1 | contig 11723 bp, 12 predicted proteins | sample 2SBtaG_FD_89579 | JGI IMG/M metagenome (GOLD analysis project Ga0114931, IMG submission 89579) | Deep subsurface microbial communities from Kolumbo volcano to uncover new lineages of life (NeLLi) - 2SBTROV14_V59a metaG | ecosystem: Environmental > Aquatic > Marine > Volcanic | place: Kolumbo...
AAAACACAATTAAGTCAATTAAAACAGTGGGTTAAACAATATATAGGCTAATTATCTAGGACAGCCCCTAAAATTATTTATATTTCGCCTGAATAAGATGGATTGAATTGAATTGAATAGTTTGTATCGTGCCATAATATAAAGCTCCTTTGTACCTGCCTTATAATTGCGGATACTCTTGATGATTCCCCCTACCTGTACATTAACTTCACATAAGACATTATGGCACTGATATGACGACTGGAGGAGGGGTTTTCAATGCAGCCCCCAATAACTTGACTTTTAGGGGCCGAAATAGTTAAATTGATCAGTATAAAAGCAAGTAGGGAGGGTAATAGTGAAAAATTTACGTTCATTGGTTTTAGTTATGTTCGTTTTAGGGCTAGTCGGTTTCTGCGTTACGATGTCCGGGGCTCAAGAATCTGCGGAACAAGCCGAAAAAGAATCGCCGAAAGTTGAAAAAGAGGTCGGTAAGGCACCCACATGTGACGGGAAAGCTCCGAATGTAATAGGGACAGAGGAAAATGATACTCTAATCGGCTCTGATGGTCCTGATGTTATTGTCGGGCTTGGCGGTCAGGACGTAATATGCGGCGGTGATGGCAACGATACGATAGCGGGCGGACATGGGAAGGATATAATACACGGCGGGCCGGGAGACGATCAGATTAAGGGCGGTAAGAATGATGACGTGATCTACGGGAATGAAGGGAACGACTCTCTATTTGGTAAAGGCGGTGAGGATTTCATTGACGGCGGACCCGGGAAGGACAGCCTGAACGGCGGTCAGGATAAGGATAAATGCGTAAACGGCGAAATATACAATGAGTGCGACAGAGATAAGTAATTAGAGTTGAACCGGGTACTTGGGAATTAAATAAGATCTGTTTCGATAGAGCGGTAGCGTCTATTGAATCTATTTCAGAAACTTAATGGGCTCAGTGCTTTATATAGTTTCAACGCCGATCGGCAACCTTGAAGATATTACTTTTCGCGCAGTCCGGGTATTGAAAGAAGTGGATCTGATTGCGTGTGAGGACACAAGGACCACCAGGAAGCTCCTTACGCGCTACGGAATTAATAAGCCCCTTACCAGCTATCATGAGCATAATGAGGTTGGTAAAGCGCTTGAGCTTGTGTCTTTGCTTGCGGAGGGGAAGAGCATTGCGCTTGTCTCAGACGCAGGTACCCCGACCGTGTCGGACCCGGGGTTCAGAGTAGTTAAGCTCGCTTCGGAAGCTGGTATAAATATAGTCCCTGTACCAGGACCCTCTGCCGTGCTATCCGCTTTAAGCGTATCGGGACTGCCTACATCGAACTTCTCATTCTTCGGTTTTCCTCCCCGTACGAAAAAACAGCTTATTTCATTTCTTGAGGACATCAAAAGCTATCCCGGAACACTTGTATTTTATGAATCGCCAAAGCGGGTGGTAAAGACGCTCGAAGCTATGACGGAGGCGCTAGGTGACAGGGGCGCTTCTATAAGCAGAGAGATCACGAAAATACATGAGGAAAGGTTGAGAGGAGCAATAACAGAGGTGACCGCACAGCTTAAGGACAGAAAGGAAATAAAGGGTGAAATTACTTTGGTGATTGAGGGGAACACCTCGCCAGGTGAAGAATTCAGCGCTCAAGATGTAGACCGCTTGCTGATTGAGCTCAAAAATGAGGGGTTAACATTAAAGGGCGCGGTTGAGGAAATATCCACTAAGACGAGTTATCCAAAGAGTAAGACTTATAAGCGGGCGCTCATTGTATGGAAAGATTCATAGCACAGATAGCTCTCTCGACAAAACTAACCGCTCTGTTTTCTTAATTTATATGTGCGATTCATAGACATCGTTTCACTATAATGATGTGCTATGGACAAAGAAATAAAAAAGAGACTTGCATGGGTTGAGCTTTATTTAGACACCAGCAACGCTGGTTTAGTTTGCAGACGATGTGGGATATCCAGACCTACATTAAGGAAATGGGCCAGGAGATATACAAAAGAAGGAATCGAAGGACTCAGTAGCCTCAGCCGAAGGCCAAAACACTCTCCCCAGACTAAGGTATTTGAGCAGCAAGAAGAATTAATATTAAAGCTGAGAAAGAAGAGAAAACTCGGCGTGAGAAGGTTACAGAGTGAGTTAAAAAGACTCCACAACCTTTCATTCTCCCCAGCTATAATCCACAAGGTTCTTAAAAGAAATAATATTGCGCCATTGAAAAGATATAGGCGTAAAAAAGATTTCAAGCGATATTCCAGGCCCATCCCTTGAGATAGAGTGCAGATAGACACGTGCAAGATCGCACCTGGCATATACCAATATACTGCGGTGGATGATTGCACTAGATACAGGGTATTGGGGCTTTATAAAAAACGCATGGCCTCAAATACCTTACTGTTTCTGGAAAGACTGATAGAGCAAATGCCATTTGCTATCCAGAGGATTCAGACTGACAGAGGAAAGGAATTTTTTGCCTATAAGGTACAGGAAAAACTAATGGAGTACTGTATTAAGTTCCGCCCGATTAAACCCGGCTCTCCGCACTTAAACGGCAATGTGGAGCGTTCACAGAGAACCGATCTGGAGGAGTTTTATCCAACGGTTGACCTCGATGACCCCGAGCTGGAAGACCGACTGGAAGAATGGCAGTTTTACTACAACTGGCACCACCCACATGGTTCTTTAAACGGTAAAACACCTGTGGATAGACGCTCTGAATTAGCGCATAAAACCCCATTCTGGGACGAGGTTGTTGAAATGTATGACGAATCCAAAGAACATATACTGGATGCGGATTATAGGACAGAATTACTTCTAAGAAAATTGAAACGATGTCTATGAATCACACAAATTATACCCGCCCCGGCATCGCACTAAGGCGCTCGCCTCCGTCCCCATGTTCACTCGTGGTCCCTGGTGTGTTTGGTCCTTCTGTCTTTCTCCACTTCAGAGCCTACCCTGACGCTCTTTTCCATCTTCTGCTTTTTATCTGCCGCCTCTCCCTGGATTCGCGATTTACATGAATCGCATATCGATGCTTCTGAAGGTTTAGCGCATATCATGCAAAGGGATTTTTTTTCAGCCATAAGTACTTATCTCCTGAATTTATTCCACATCTAAGATCTTAATATTAAAACCAGCAATTTCTATATTCTGCTCTAAATTGACACTAATAAATTAAATCGGCGGCCTTTTCCCGGACCAGCCGGAGCGCTTCTCATAAGCGTGTGCAACCCTGAGCACGGTCTCTTCATCAAATGGTCTGCCGAGAACCTGAATCCCTATCGGCAGGCCGTTTGAGCTTAGGCCCGAGGGTACTGAAATGCCCGGGAGCCCGGCGATGTTACAGGGGATTGTGAGCACGTCCGACAAATACATCTTAATCGGGTCATCCGTTTTCTCTCCGATTTTAAATGCTGTTTCAGGGCTCGTCGGAGCCACAATCGCGTCAACTTTCTTAAAAGCCTCGTCAAAGTCCTGCTTTATAAGGGTCCTTACCCGGAGAGCCTTCAGGTAGTAAGCGTCGTAGTAACCTGCGGAAAGGGCGTATGTGCCGAGCATAATCCTTCTCTTGACCTCCTCCCCGAACCCCTCTGCCCGGGTCTTTTTGTACATATCAATCAGGTTCTTTGTACCGCTTGCCCTGTAGCCGTATTTTACACCGTCGTACCTGGCGAGGTTTGAGCTTGCCTCAGACGGGGCGATTATATAATAAGTCAGCACCGCATACTCCGTATGGGGGAGTGAAATCTCAACTATCTCCGCTTCGAGGTCCTGGAGCACTTCTATAGCCTGTTTTGCCGACTCTTCCACATCGGGGTCCATACCGTCTACGAAATACTCTTTGGGTATACCTACTTTTGTTCCTTTTAAATCTTCCGTCAAGCTCCGGGTATAGTCGGGAACAGGTGAATCTACACAAGTGGAATCCCTTTTGTCTCGGCCCGAAATCGTAGTAAGTATTATAGCGCTGTCCTCTACAGTTCTCGTAAGTGGGCCCGCCTGGTCGAGAGATGATGCGAACGCTATCATCCCAAAGCGGCTCACCCTGCCGTAAGTGGGTTTCATTCCGACTACGCCGCAAAGGGATGCGGGCTGTCGTATGGAGCCCCCGGTGTCGGTGCCGACCGAGCCCAGGCACAAAGACGCCGCAGTGGCTGCCGCCGAGCCCCCGCTCGAGCCTCCGGGCACCCTATCAGTGTCCCATGGGTTTTTAGTCGGGCCGAAGTACGAAGTTTCTGTTGATGATCCCATAGCGAACTCATCCATATTGTTTTTGCCCAGTATCACCGCGCCCGCGTCAAGGAGCTTTCGGGTTACGGTCGCGCTGTAAGGCGGGATAAAGTTCTCGAGCATTTTCGACCCGCACGTGGCCGGGACGTCTTTCATAATGAATATGTCTTTAAGCGCAATCGGGACACCGTGGAGCGGGCCTTTGTAGTTCCCGCCCGCAATTTCCTCCTCTGCGCGCCTGGCGGACTCTAAAGCACTACTCCCGAGGACCGTTATGTAAGTATTTAAATTACCGTCGATATCTTCTATGCGCTTCAGGACGGCTTTTGTGATCTCAAGTGGCGAAATCTCTTTTCCTTTAATCAGATCTCCAGCTTCTTTTATCGTTAAAAACGGCAGTTCCATTCAAAATTCTCCTTAGTCGTCTATAACTTTGGGTACGGAGAAAAAGTCATCCTCTCTCTCAGGGGCGTTTTGGAGCGCTTCTTCTGGGGTGATCCACTCCTCAACCCGGTCTTCTCTGAGCGGGGTCGAGATATCCAGCACATGAGATGTAGGCTCTACACCTCGTGTGTCAAGCTCGCTGAGCTTCTCGATATATTCCAGAATATTCCCGAGCTGCTCGGTAAACTTCTGAACCTCCTCTTTCCCGAATTCTAGCCTCGCAAGCTCGGCTACGTGTATTACGTCGTCTTTTGAAATTCTCACTTCGTGACTTCCTCCCAAATGTGTACCGTTGTGTTCTCTGAGCTTGTCGCTTTGTTTTTTATCCTAGCTCTCGCTTATAACCTACATTCACTTGCCGCCCCCAGCCTCCGTCCCCGTACTGATTTTATTCCCACCCCGTCTGCTGGTTCAGGCACACAGGTTTTCAACGAACTCTATAACTTCAGTTTCGATCTTGGTGCCGTCCAGGTCATTAATCTCCTGCACTCCTGTAGGGCTTGTCGTATTGATTTCAGTCACATACCCGCCGATCACGTCTATACCGACAAAGTAGAGCCCGTCCTGTCTCAACCGGGGAGCTATAGCGGCGCATACCTCAAGATCTCTCTCCGTAAGCGCTGATTTTGCGGGGCTTCCGCCAGAGTGGAAGTTGCAGCGGAACTCCCCTCCTGCTTTAGGCACCCTGAGCACTGCCCCGAGCGGCTCTCCGTTTAAGAGAATTATTCTCTTGTCGCCCTCATACACTTTCTCTATGAACTTCTGAGCCATAACGTATTGGGTGCCGAACTTTGTGATCGACTCCAGTATTACATTCTCGTTTCTATCCCCTTGTTTGACGAAGAAGATACCCTCTCCCCCGTGGCCGTCAAGCGGTTTTACCACCATCTCTCCGCCTGCGCTGTCCAAAAACTCTCTTAATACCGAAATATCTTTTGTGACGACCGACTCGGGTATCCAATCGGGGAAAAAGAGAGCGTAAATTTTCTCGTTTGACTCTCTTATGCCGGTAGGATTGTTTATAACCTTAGTTTTACCCTCATCTATAAGGCTCAGAATATATGTGGCGTAAAGATAGTCGTCGTTCACAGGCGGGTCTTTCCGCATCCAGACCGCATCGAAGCTCTCTAGCTCTCTTACTTCGGTCTTACCCAATTTATAATAGTCGATATCCCTTTTTAAGCTTAGCTCAGTAGCTCTGCACATAGCCCTGGATTCCCTAACAAAAAGATCGTGGAGCCCCGTGTACCATACCTCATGGCCCCTTGCCTGAGCTTCGAGCATCAGTACGAAAGTCGTGTCTTTTTCAATATCGATAGTCCCTATCGGGTCCATCACGAAAGCCATCTTCAGTTTCATATTATTTCCCGCCTGCGCATTCCCTGATTCTACCGAATTTTACTTGTATGGACAAATTAAGCGGTGGATTAAACGTCTGTCCGGCGGTGCTGAATCTGCTAGCGGTTAAGTACCTCAAGTTAGGTATACTTCATTTTAAGAGCCAGATATAAAGCCTATAGAATATTATACGACAGCGAGAGCGAAGTGATATATGAATAAGAAAAAATATGTATCTCCGGAAGTGACGGCTGAGAATAAGAGAATCAGGATGCTCAGGTTTATGGTAGAGCTTACAATAGCGCTTATTTATCAAAGTGGTATGACGAGGGAAGAGGCGCTTGAGCGCGTGGGTGGAGTCAGAAGGTTCGCGCTTAAGCTGTTTCCCGGAAAAGAGGTCGCCTTCGAGCTTATTTACGCACCCAAATTTAAGAGCGTAATAAGAGAGGTTTATGGATTCCATTGACCTAGAGCGTCTGCCAGATCTGAGTAATTATATTCCCCTGTCTGTGAAAGAGGCTCTTTCCATACAGCGGGCGCTTAAAGACAGGGTAATACTCGAAAAGAGTTTTGAATCCGTAAACTTAGTAGCAGGGGCGGATCTCGCGATACTCAAAGAGCAAAATAAACTCGTATGCGGGATAATTGTGTTCTCATTCCCTGAGCTCGGGGTTGTAGAGAGGGTGTCGGTCGTAGTGGGGGAAAGATTCCCTTATATCCCGGGACTTCTGTCCTTCAGAGAGGGGCCCGCGATAATTGAGGCCTACGGCAAGCTCGGGGAGAAGCCGGATATATTTATACTTGACGGGCAGGGGATTGCGCACCCCAGAGGTTTTGGTATTGCGTGTCATATAGGAGTAATATTGGACTTGCCGACAATAGGCGTTGCCAAAAAGAAGCTTTATGGGACATTTGAGGAGCCAGGCTTGAACCCTGGCGCATCCTCTCCGCTAATTTCGAATAACGGTGACACCATAGGCGCCGTTCTCCGAACCAAAAAGAATACGAAACCAGTCTTCGTATCACCGGGGCATAAAATTGATCTGCCTACCGCACTTGAGGTTATAACTGAATGCGCCCGCGGATACAGGGTGCCCGAGCCCACAAGACAGGCGGATAAATATGTTGCCGAGCTTAAAAAGGAGCTGAGCTAACCATGCCTGAGAGGTTCTCATGGATAATAGAGGGTAAAATCGCCGGGATGGAAAGACCCGAGTCTTTATATGATTTGGAGGAAGACCTCCGGTATCTCCGGGCGATCGGCATCGATGTAATAGTCAACCTTCAGGAAGAAGAGTATTTTCAGAATCATGAGGGGTTTATAGTCAAGAACATCCCTATAAAAGACTTCGGAGCTCCCGAGCTTCCTGTGTTTGAGGAGTTTATTTCATTCGTAACGCCACACATAGAAGGTGGAAAAGGAGTGTTGGTGCACTGTTTTGCCGGAATGGGCAGGACCAATCTGATGCTCGCCTGTTACTTACTCCACCATATGGGAGTTGGCCCGGATTCAGCGCTTGAGACCGTTAGGTTAAAACGCCCGGTGCATATGGTCAATTACAAGCAGGAAGAGGCTCTGAGAGAGTACTTTTACACACTAAGAGATGTTCTCATAAGGCCTGTTCACGGTAAAAAGTGAAGTTTACGGTAGATGAGCGCTATATAAACTTTCCTGGTATATCGAGTGCTTTTCTGGTAGATTATAGAAATAAGGTTGAGGGTAGTTAGTCCCCGGTACAGGAGAACATATGGGTTATTCCAAGGAGCATCTGGCACAGCTTGATTACGGGGAGGGAGAAGTTCTTTTCGGCGATACGCCGCTTGCGATACTAAAGGCATTTTTGCAGTCGGGCGTGAGCTATCTCGGAGGATACCCGGGCTCGCCGACTGCAGGTTTGATCGACGCCATTTCCGACTCATATGACGATGTGCTTAAGCCTAAAGGCATTTACTTTGACTGCTCGGGCAATGAGGCCTCGGCTGCGTCATTGCTGTCAGCGTCAATAAGCTATCCAATAAGAGGCTCTGTAAACTGGAAGATTGTCGGTACTAACGTTGCCTCGGATGCCCTGTCGCATATATCTTCTTCCGGAGTAACCGGGGGAGCGTTGATAATCGTGGGTGAGGATTATGGGTGTGACAGTACCTGCGTGGCTGAAAGGGCGCTTCCTTTTGCCCTCAAGTCAACGATGGCAGTGATAGACCCGAGGGGCGACCTCGAACACGTGGCCAAGATGGTACAGGCCGGGTTTGAGCTTTCTGAGTACTCCAATATGCCTGTCATGTTTTTACTCTCGACAAGGGTTGCCCACATTAGAAACAAGATGGTTTGTAGAGACAATGAAACACCCTCTATAAGCATGCTTAACCGCCTGGACGATCTGAGCACCAAGCAGGAAACAATACCGCTTCCTCCTTTCACATTCGATCACGAAAAAAAGAAGTATCATGAGAGAATTCCGGCTGCAACAAAATTCATCCTTGAAAGAAAGCTCAACGAGTTTATTGAAGGTAGTGAAACTAATATCGGAATTATTACCCACGGGATGATTTACAACTCGCTTATGAGGTGTCTGTATAACCTTGGTGAAGCCAACCTCTACGGCGAGACCAGGATACCTATACTGAATTTGAATGTAACCAACCCGCTTGTCCCTGAAGAGATCATATTGTTCCTTAGGGATAAAAAAGCTGTGCTCATCGTGGAAGAAGGCATGCCTAATCTGATTGAGGAACAGATACGCTCGATTGCCCAGAGGGCAAAGCTCGGGCTCGATATATTCGGTAAAGGCGTACTCCCCCAGGCAGGGGAATACACCCCTGATCATATAGCTAAGGGTGTGGGCACGTTCTTACTCAAAAACACTGTAAATAACTACGAAAGAGAAAAGATAAAGGAAAGAAGTGAATTTAACGAGAAGCATAAGCAGAGAGCCGCGGGATTTCTTAAGGAGCCTGTGGCAAAGAGAAACCCGGTATTCTGTACTGGGTGCCCGGAAAGACCGATATTTACAGCGATTAAAATCTTAGAAGAGGATTACGGAAGGTCTTACTACGCTTCAGACATAGGGTGTTATTCTATGAGCGGGCTGCCTCCTTTTGATCTCAGTAACTCTATTACCGGGATGGGCATAGGGCTTGCCTCGGCAGGTGCGTTGTCCCGGATGGCGAATAAGAGAGTCGTCTCTTTTATGGGTGACGGGACCTTCTGGCACAGCGGGCTTACTACGAGTATTTCAAACGCGGTATATAACAATCAGAACGCTATATTAATTATTCTGGAGAATTTCTGGACCTCAATGACCGGACACCACGAAAACCCAGCCTCAGGGAAGAACATGAGGCAGGAGGGAGTGGGGATGGATATCGAGAAAGCTCTTAAGGGGACGGGGGTCAGATGGATTAAGGCAGTTGACCCGTATAATCTTCAGGACTCGATAAATGTGCTCACCGAAGCGTATGAAGAGGACGAGGGACTACGGGTTATAATCTCGCGGGGCGAATGCCAGCTTGAGAAAACCAGAAGAGAAAGGGTAGTGCTCAAGAGCAACCTGAAATCGGGTAAGCGCATGGTGCAGAAGAAACTGGGCATCGACCCCGATATATGTACGGGGGATCATTCATGTATGCGGTATAACGGATGCCCTTCTCTTACGCTCAAGGAGAGCCCTACGATACTTCGAGACGACCCTGTAGCGCATATAGAACAGTCTTGCGTCGGCTGCGGTCTCTGCGGAGAGATTGCCCATGCCGCCGTGCTTTGCCCTTCTTTTTATAAGGTAGAGATAATTGAGAATCCATCCATTGTGGACAGGCTCGGTGCGAGGATTAATAAGTCCCTACTTCATTTAATTTCCCGTAACGGCTGGACAGGTTAATAATTTTCCGCCGAAGTAAGCACTTTGGTTTATTAACTGTATAGTTGGGTAATATAGAGAAACAATTAAAGAAACCATGCAGGGTAAAAGCGATCTCATAAAGATATTCATTCCGGCAGTAGGAGGGCAGGGCGGAGGAGTGCTCACCGAGTGGCTCGTCCAGGCCTTCTTTAAGGAGGAATTCGATGTACAGGGCATTAGCCTGCCCGGGCTGTCTCAGAGGGGAGGGTCGACTGTCTACTATCTGGAGGCTTATCCAAAATCTACAGAGCATAAACAAGTCATATTTGCGCAGTTCCCAGTACCCGGAGAAGTGGATATCATAGTAGCTCAGGAGTTCCTAGAGCTCGGAAGGGCGCTCGAGCTCGGCTACGGCTCAGATACCACAACCATTGTTACATCGACTCACAGGATATTTTCTACGCTTGAAAAAATGCCCATCGGTAGCGGCATATATTCAGAGGAGAATTTAAGAAAGCTCGCAAACGCATTCTCTTCTGATCTGATTGAGCTTAATGCGCTTGATCTCTCCAAGGCAAACGGTATGGATGAGCTAGCGGTGAATGCAATACTGCTCGGAGCGCTATCTGCTTCGGGCGCGCTTCCGCTCAAGAAAAAATCCTTTACCGGCGCGATTGAAGAAGTGGGCGTTGCGGTAAAATCCAATCTGAGGGCGTTTGAAGTCGGTTGGGACTATATAGATTCGAAGAACTATCAGGGGCAGGATACTAAAGCAGGGCATACGTGGGAGAAGTTTGTTGATGAAAGAGCGCAGAAACTAGGGGGCGATGACCGGGAGAAATATCTGTCACGCATCAGTGAAATCGAATCTCAATACCCTGTAAACGTGAGAGAAATACTGGCCGAAAGTGTGCTAAGGTTTAAGGATTATCAAGATTATAAATACGCCGACCGCTATCTGACCCAGGTAAATGAAGTATTCCGGATAGATGACCAAGTAAAGGGAGGCGGGTATAAGCTTACGGAGCACTTTGCGAAGAACCTCGCTCTACTTATGAGTTATGAGGACGGGATCAGGGTGGCCGAGCTAAAGATAAAATCTGAGAGGTTTAAGCGTATTAAAGAAAACATGAGACTCAGGGACGATCAGGTGTTTAAGGTCATTGACTATCTTAAACCGGACGCCGAAGAAGTATATGGCCTCCTTCCTTACTATCTTGTAAGTCCGGTGCTCAGTTTTACCCGGACGTCGCTTTTCAAGAGGATATGGCGGAGGAAAAAGCCTCTCACGTTCGGGCAGACGCCTACAACAACATCGTTTTCCGGTTTTCTGAGGCTATGGGTTCTGACGAAAATAAAGTTCATGAGAACTCAGTCCTACCGATATAGAAAAGAGTACGCCTTAATCAAGAAATACACTGAGTCAGTAAAAACCTATTCCCAGTATGATTATAAGCTCGGATGCCTGATCGCCAAAAGCGCGGGCATGGTAAAGGGTTACGGCAAGGTGAGACGGAGAACCATGGATGCGTTTTACAGGTTCATCGATAACATTATATTTCCATTAAGTGAGTTTGAAAAGGATAATAGGAAGAATTACGATATCACGCTTGAGATAGGGAAAGAGGCTATAAAGCTTATAAGCGGCGAGTCTACAGACGGTATAGAGCAGGCAGAAAAGCTGGCCCGCGACGTGCTCGAGCGAAGGGCCGCTTAATAAATTTAGGTGATTAGGACAATTTAGGACTAAAAGTGTATATTTCCCGAATTCCATAGACATATACCCCTCATTTTAATTTTTCTCTGAGGACCTCGTAAGGGGTTTTACCATTAAGCGCACTGTGCGGCCGAATGTAGTTGTAGAAATTTTCCCATT
>Ga0114931_10009395_pt1 | contig 11723 bp, 10 predicted proteins | sample 2SBtaG_FD_89579 | JGI IMG/M metagenome (GOLD analysis project Ga0114931, IMG submission 89579) | Deep subsurface microbial communities from Kolumbo volcano to uncover new lineages of life (NeLLi) - 2SBTROV14_V59a metaG | ecosystem: Environmental > Aquatic > Marine > Volcanic | place: Kolumbo...
CTGGACCGCTACCGACACGGCGCGCCACTCGACAACGTCGTCGACCGCACCGCCGGGTACTGAGCGGTCGGTCGCCCACTCAGTAGTCGTCGGGGCGAATCAGAGCGTCCGAGCCGCCGTCGACGTAGAGCACGGTGCCGCAGCAGAACGCTGCGTCGGGGCCGAGCAGGAAGACGACGCTGGCGGCGATGTCGTCCGGCTGCGCGAAGTTCCCAAGTGGTACCGGGAACGACTTGATCGATTCGGCGTGCACCGGGTCGTCGAGGCCGCCTTGCAGCAGGGGGGTCATGGTCGTCCCGGGGGCAACGGCATTGAGGCGGATGCCCTGGCCGGCCCACTCGGCCTTGGTGGCGTTGTGGCGCACCCAGCGCGCTAGCGCCAGCTTCGATCCGGCGTACGCGAACACGCTTTCCCGGCAGACCGCTTCCCGCCGCGCGGCCTCCTCGTCGCCGTCCAGGCAGGCCTGGACGATCGGGGATTCGAGACCGGGGATGCGTGAGGAATTCGACGAGATCGCTACCGCCGCAGGACGGTCGCCGTTCTCCAGGCAGTCGCGTAGCCCGTCCAGGAGAACCGCCGCGCCGAAGTAGTTGACCGACACGATCAGAGCGTGGTCGCGCACCTGCGGGCCGAGTCCCGCGCAAACTACGAGGCCGTCGAGACGCCCGTCGCAAGCCGCGCGCACTCCGTCCATCGCCGCGGTTCGCCCGGCGTCGCCGGACAGGTCGGCCTCGACCTCGGCGCCGCGCAGATCAATGCCAATGACATGGTGCTCTTCACGCCGGAGGCGGTCGCGGATCGCCGCGCCGATTCCCGATGCGGATCCCGTCAGTGCGATGGTTGCCATGGGCCCGAGGAATAGTCGCGCCGCGGATACTTGGCAAACTCCGGTCGCCCCCGGTCGGGTTGCTATCCTGCGCTTGCCAAGTCCGCGATGTCGCGACCGGCCGGGTTCTGGAACGCCCTGAGCCCGAACTCGGGCAAAACCGACAGCAGGTGATCGAAGATGTCGGCCTGGATCGCCTCGTATTCGTTCCAGTCGGTGGTCATGGTGAAGCAGTAGATTTCGATAGGAAGGCCTTGGCTGGTGGGAGCGAGTTGGCGCACGAGCAGGGTCATTCGTTTGTGGATGTCGGGATGGTTGGCGAGGTAGCGGCCGGCGTAGGCGCGGAAGGTTCCGATGTTGGTGAGCGTTCGCAGATTGGCGCGCATCTCTCTGTCGACACCGTCGCGAGTGTTGTACGCCACCAGCTCTTCTTGCTTTTTCCTGATGTACTCGGACAGCAGCCGCACCCTCGAGAACTTCTCGACCTGCTCGGCGTCGAGAAAGCGAATCGTGCCGATGTCGATATCGATCGACCGCATGATGCGACGGCCGCCCGCCCTCGACATCCCGCGCCAGTTTCTGAACGACGAATTGATCAGCTGGTACGTTGGAATGGTGGTGATGGTCTTGTCGAAGTTTTGCACCTTGACCGTGTGCAGGGCGATGTCGATGACGTTGCCGTCGGCGCCGTACTGCGGCATCTCGATCCAATCGCCGACGTGGAGCATGTTGTTGCTGGTGAGCAAGATGCTCGCCACCAGCGAAAGCAGGGTGTCGCGGAAGACCAAGAGCAGCACGGCAGTGAGAGCGCCGATGCCACTGAGGAACAACCACGGCGACTTGTCCATCAGGACGGATAGCACCAAGATCACGCCGATGAGGTGAATGATGATCGTTACGACCTGCAGGTAACCCTTGATCGGACGGTCGCGGTGCTCGGGGTTGCGCGAATAGATGTCGTTGGTGGCGTTGAGGAAGGCCGCGATGCAGCGCACCGTGACCAGGATCATCAGTGCCGAAGCGACCCGGCGCACGACGATACCTATGTTTTCGTGCGGTAGTGGCAATAGTGCGACGCCGTACCAGGCGATCAGCGCGGGCAGCAGCGGCGCCAGCCGGTCGAAGAGGCCGGACCTCTGTAGGGCGTCGTCCCAATCGGTTTCGGTACGGCCGACCACACGTTCGATACCGAGGACGATCCAGCGGCGCGCACCCACCAGGGACAGCCAGCAGACGACGAGTAGAATGATGACGCCGCCGACCTCTTCGAGCACGGACTGCTCCGCAATAGCGCTCTGCCTCAAGCGGTCGAGAAAGTTGACTACGGAATCCATGATCGCAGTTCCGGAACGGTCAGCCATGCAGTGCTGCCGCCTGCTCGCAGGCGGCGATGGTCGATTCGCGATCGGGCGCTGGCGGCAGTGCGAAACGCTGTCGGAAGCGCTTGCCACGGGCCAGGATCCACAGTGTGCGCAGGATCACCTGGCGCGAGCCGAACGCCTTTTCCGGAGCTTCGAACATATTGAACATGCGCAGGAAGGCGCGGAAGATGACCGGGTCACAGCGTGTCCCGACGAGCACGCCTTGTTCGATGATGAAGGATCGGATTCGATTCTCGAGTTTATTGGCCGGGCGACCTTCGGCTTTGCGCACGGCGTCGGAGTCGGCCATGACCGAAGCGCGGTAGAACGGCTCGATTTCTCCCCTTGCCCGCTTGTCCAGATCGACCATGGCCGCGTGCGGGTCGCCGCCGGCCGCATCGAAGGACTGACCCATCAGGTGGGCGTGGACGAACGCCAGAGCGCATCCGCGTCCGTAGAGGGGATTGGTGCAGTGGACTGCATCACCCAATGGAAAGAACCCCGGGGCGATTGGCGATCCGTCGGCGACGAAGCTGCGCTTGCGGTTGATCAGTCCGCCCATCATCAGCACCGGTCGGTCCGGGTCGCCGATCGGTTCCGACCGGTCGGCGGCGGCCCAGGGCGCGATCCCGGGAATCGCGTTCACCATCGCGTCAAAAGCCTCCTGATGCGCCAATACCTTCAGCCGCGGAACCACCAGCGGCACCGCGAAGGTGATCGAGAACGTCTCTCCGTCGGCTGGGAATACGGCGAACTTGATCCAATTGTAGTCGGCGGCGGAAGGTTGAGGTGAGGGCGGCGGCTCGCCCGCGCCTTTGCGCAGCCGGTAGAAACGGGTGAAGTAGATGATGCCCGAGGACTTCTCCTCCTCGGCGGGCCGCGCGGCGCCAATTTCTTCCAGCCAGGCTGGCGCGCGTGAGCCTCGTCCGCTCGCATCGACGACGATATCCGCCGCGGCGTGCCGCTCGCGATCGTCGCGTGTGTAGCGAACCCCGTCTACGGTGGGTGCGTGTGACGAGGTCAGGCCGAGGACTTTTGCCCCTGGTATCAGGTCGACCAGCTCGTTGCTCGAGATGATCCGGCGAATCACCCATTCGAAGGTGGTGCGGCGACAGCCGAGGGCGACGAAGTCTTCGTCGCCCGGCTGATACCCGATCGGTCCCAGAGTGACGGGCGGTCTCTCGAGCATGTCGAGCTCGCGGGCGCCGGCGGCCAGCAATCCTTCGAGGATGTCCGGGTAGTGGTCGCGCAAGAGAGATCGAAGTCGGCCGAGGAAAGCGTGCGAATGGCGCACCTGCGGTGCACCGCGTCGCTGCCAGGACTCGAAGGCCTCGCGCGCCGAAGCCGCGCCGTTGTCTGGATCGCGTTCGAGCAGGGTGACCCTGGCGCCGCGATCCGAGAGGACGCGCGCCGCCGCCAAACCGGTAATCCCGCCGCCGATGACGACGGCTCGTTTGCCGGTGAGGGATACTTGCTTGACGTTATCGAGCACGTGGTTGCCTCCTGATGGGTACGCAGGGCGTATCCGAGGAGCTTAGCCCGCGGTGCTCGGTTGGGGAAGTGCCGTATGGGTAGGAGGTGCCGTCGGCGCCGCGGCCGGGTCGCGGGCCCCGATCCGCCGTGCCTGCGATGTCTGTTGTTCCGGCACTGTTCGATCCTTGTGTTGCGCCAGTTTATCCGGGATATTCCAGCCGACGGTCCGGAGGTCTCGACGTGAGCAGCTTCGTATGGATGAGGTTCCTCGAATCGGCGCCGCAGCGCTATGACCGTGGGGTTCGGCTGTTGTCCCACGGTCGGATTGCCAGCGTCTATGACCGCATCGCGGCCTATGTGTCAGGCCCGGGAAAGCGAGTTCTCGACCTCGGCTGCGGCACTGGCGGTGTCGCGATCGCGTGCGCTGCGAATGGGGCGCATGTGGTGGCGATCGACCCGAGCGCGGGGATGCTCGAGATCGCGCGTGCGAAGCCACTGCCCCGCGATGGCAGGATCGAATGGCTCGAGCTGGGTCTTGCGGAGATCGAAGATCGGTTTGCCGCAGCGACGTTCGACGCGGTCGTTTCCTGTCTCGTCTTCAGTGAGCTATCGCCCGACGAGCAGGTCTATGCGCTCGCCGTCGCGCGATCCCGCCTGTGCGTCGGTGGCCACCTCGTCATCGCCGACGAAACCCGGTCTGCGTCCAGGGCGCGGCGCCTGTGGCAACGCCTGTGTCGGTTTCCTCTCACCGCTGTCACCTATGTGCTCACCCAGACGACGACGCGACCGGTCGAGCACCTCGCCGCTCGGGTTCGCGAGGCGGGATTCGAGCACGTCGAGGAGACGCGGCTGTGGGGCGATACCTTCGCAATTGTGCACGCCGTGCGCGGCGAGGTTGAATCATGAGACTTCTCGAGTTCCCGGGTTGGCTGCGAGACACGATGTTGCGGATGTTCCCGCACCGCGCGCCGACCGGGTTGGTTCGAATCGGAACCCCGGGGCGGGCGTCGCCGGTGCTCGTCACCGGGAATTTCACGCTGACGATACGACGGCTGGTCAGGGCGTTGGACGGTCACGATGCGTGGCTGCTCTGTGCGAACAGCAAGGGGATCAACGTTTGGTGTGCCGCGGGCGGCGGGCACCTCACGCATCACGACGTCATCTCCGTGCTGCGAACATCACGGATCGGCGAGCGGGTAGATCATCGCGAGCTCATCCTGCCGCAGCTCTGTGCGACGGGCGTAGAGCGCCGGAAGGTCGCTTCGGTAACTGGGTGGTCGCCGCGCTGGGGGCCGGCGCGCTTGGAGGATCTCCCCGCCTTTCTCGATCGAGGCCGTCGTGTCGCAAGAACGGATCGGTTCATGCGTTTCCCGTTCTGGGAACGAATGGAGATGGCCGTCACCTGGGCGTGGATGCTGGTTGTGTTCGCTGCGGCCGTCGCGTGGGGACTGGGCAGCTGGGCGCTGGCCGCCTCGGCGATCACCGCGATCGTTTGTATCGTCGGCGGAATCTTCGCCACCTTGCCTTGGATTGTCGTCACCGGTGCGGTGCGATGGTTCACCTTCGGCGCTTTTGCGGCCGGCGGGTTTGCGGTCGGGGCGGGCGTTCTCGCGGCTCTTGGATCTGCCACGCCGGTATACTCATGGGCGGTCGCAGGTGCTGCGGTCGTTGCGATGGGCGTGCTGTCGATCGACCTGGCTGGGACTACGCCCTGGTACGGAAGCTATATCAACACCTATCACAACGAGGCGCACATCGAGCTCGTCGAAGAGCGTTGCACGGGCGCGGCCGAATGCGTTCAGGTTTGTCCGCGTGGCGTGTTGGAGATGGACGGGCATCGCCGAAAGGTCGAGATCCGCCGCCCTCGGCAGTGCATTCAGTGCGGCGCATGTGTCGTGCAGTGCCCCGAAGACGCGCTCCGCTTCCGTTACGATGACGGCCGGGTCGTCGAGGCGGCGACGATTCGACGGACGCGCATGAACATGGTCGGCCGAAGGACTGTCGAAGTAGCGGAACCGTGAAGCGGCACCGGGCCAACCGTGCCATCGTGTCTCAGCGGACTCTGAGCTCGCTCGGGTCCTGGTCCATCAATCCGTACTTACACATGAAGTCGAGCAGCCAGACGCTGTAGCGCTGGGCGGTGGCCTCACCGGTGAAGACTCTGGGAAGATGCCTCCGGAAGTGCGGGTCCATTATCCTGGCGCCCAGGTTGTGTTGGATCTTCTCGGCAACTTTGAAGAGGGTAAACAGGCGGCCCGAGTAGAAGTGGTCGATGGTCTGGTGCCAGTTGCTCAGGTGCCTGATGACGTGCTTCTCGTAGCGTTTCATCTCCGCCTCGCCGCCGCCGGCGATGATGGCGTCGGCCAGTGCTCTCGCGCTGTCGAAGGCCATCAGGAGGCCGCTCGAAAAGACGGGATCCACGAAGCCAAAGGTGTCGCCACACAGAACCCAGCCGTCGCCGTAGCCGCGATCCGAGCGAAGCTGGTAGTTGGTGAATTTGAGCACGGGTGTCCTACGTCTGGGGTCGGGGCCCCACAGACGCGTGATCGGATCGTGCTTCAGGTAGTTGTCGAATTGCTCCGCGATCGTGTCGCCGAAGGTCTTGATGTGATCCGAATCGATCACCAGTCCGACGGACATCTTGTCTGGCAGCGGTATGCGCCATGCCCAGCCCCGCTCGAGAAGATCGGTGTGCACGTTGCCACGGACGACCTGATCGATTCCGTCGCAGTGGGCGAATAGGGCCGTGTCGCGCCGCGAGCCGTGCTCGAAGGGGAGGCGCAACAAGTTCGGCAGTAGCCGCGCTCGGCCGCTGGCGTCGACGACGAGGTCGGGTTGCTTCACCAGAAAACCCTCAGTCGCGTCGATCGATTGTTGGGACAGTTGGATCTTCTCCCCGACCCCTGGGCGTTCGACGCGAGCCGCCTCGCGCACGATCCGCGCGCCCGATTCGGCGGCTACGCGTTCGATGGACAGGTCGAATTTGTCACGCGGGACATTGTACGAGTACTTCGTGATGGCTCCGCGCACCTCCGCGAACCTGAAACTCAGCGACTCTTCGGCGTTGAAGACGAAGGTCGCGCCGGGCTTGAACGTGCTGTACGCGCGGACTTCCTCTTCGATGCCCAGCTCGCGGATAAACGGGATCGTCGCCGGAACCAGAGATTCGCCGACGGTTACCGGCGGGCGCGTCCTGCGCTCGAAGAGGATCACATCCTTTCCCGCATTGCAGAGATGAAACGCCAGGGCCGCGCCCGCTGGTCCGCCTCCGATGATTGCGACAGTCTGGATGGGGTTCGGCATGAAGGCCAGCACTAGATCACGAAAATTGACGAATCAACGGTCAGTAGCTCGGTCGGAGACTGCGCTGCGCGCTGGCGTGATCGGCGACGGTGATCCTCCTTCGGTGCGCGAGTGATGGCGGGCCGGGCCAACTGACCAATGTCATGGTTATTCCTGATGTGCGGTCAACTTTCGGAGCATTTCCGTTGTTGCGATTCGCGATTGGCACCGCTAGGTTTTTCATAGGGGTAACTGAGGACGTTAGGGTGGGGGGCGCCATTTCCTCGCTGGTCGTCGGGCGGCACGAGGTTTGGAATTGACGGGAATGCGTGAGTCGATCCTGGTAGTGGGAGCACATCCGGACGACGCCGAGATCGGTGTCGGCGGGACACTGGCGGCGTACGCCGCGCGCAAGCATCGCACGGTGATGGTCAATGTGCGGGTGCCTGGCGGACACAACGACGGTTGCCACGAAACCCGCACGCGCAGATTCGATGAGGCGCGGCGCGCTGCTGAAACGCTGGGCGTAGAGATGGTTACCTTCGGTCTCGAGCGCAGCGACATTCGACCGGATTCGCGACTGATCGGCGTGATCGAGCGATTGATGCAGAATGTTCAACCGACCGAGGTGTACACACACTGGGTGGGGGACAGTCACCCCGAGCACGTGGCGCTGACGCAGGCGGTGTTGGCAGCGACGCGCCACAACCGTTACTCGGTCTTCATGTACGAGGCGACGGTCCCCGGTGGATTGACCGAGCAGTCTTTTCACCCGCAGCGATTCATCGACATCAGTGACACGATCGACAAGAAGATGGACAGCTTGGCGTCCTACGAAACCCAGGTCGACCGCTACGGGCCCGGGTGGATGGAGGCGGTGCGCGGCCGTGCGGCACATCGTGGATTTCAGATCGGAAGGGCTTACGCCGAGGCGTTCCAGGTCGTCAAACATGTCGCGCCGATCGCCGACCTGCGGACGTGATGCGGACACGGCCCCACTAGAACCCGAAAGAACGGAATGACAGGAACCTCGACTATTGATCCGTTGACCGTGGCTGACGCGCTGCGTGCGCTAGAGTTGATGTCGGTTATGCGCGTCTTTGAGGAGCGTATCATCAAGTTGGTGGGCGAGGGGCACATCCGCGGAACGGCCCACCCCTACGCCGGCGAGGAAGCGGTAGCCATGGGAACCTGCCTCGCTCTGCGGCCGGACGATTGGGTGGTCAGTACCCACCGCGGCCATGGCCATCTCATTGCAAAAGGCGGCGACGTCAATCGTTTGATGGCGGAGCTATTCGGCAAGGTCACCGGCTACGGCGCCGGCAAGGGCGGGACTCAGCACATGGCGGACTTCTCCGTCGGGCATCTTGGTTCGAATGGCATCACCGGTGGGGGCATTCCGATCGGCACGGGAGCTGCGTTGTCGGCGCATATGCGAGGTTCGGGGCAGGTGGTGGCCGTCTTCATGGGCGATGGCGCCACCAACCAGGGGACGTTTCACGAATCGCTCAACCTGGCGGCGTTGTGGAACCTGCCGGTCGTATACGTTTGCGAGAACAATCTTTACGCCATGTCGACGCCGATCTGCGACGCCGCATCGGTGGAGCATCTATCCGAGCGGGCAGCTGCGTACGGTATTCCCGGCGTGCAAGTCGATGGCATGGACGTCGTCGCCATGGCGCGTGCCGTGTCGATCGCCGTCGATCGTGCCCGCGCCGCCGCGGGTCCGACTCTGCTCGAATGCAAGACCTATCGATTCCTTGGCCATTCCAAGAGCGATCAACGGCAGTATCGCTCGCGCGAGGAAGAAGCCGACTGGTTGAGCCGTGACCCGATCGGCCATCTGCGGGCATCGTTGTTGGAGTCCGATCTCGCCACCGTCGCCGAGCTCGACAAGATCGCGGACGCCGCCGTCGCTACTGTCGATGCCGCCGTCGAATTTGCGCAGAGCAGCCCTTTCCCCTCGCTCGATGCCGTGGGCGAGGGCGTGTTCGCCGAGGAGGGGCCGTGCGCGAGCTGACCTATAGGCAAGCCCTCCAGGAAGTTTTGCGGGAGGAGATGCGTCGCGACCCACGGGTTTTTCTCATGGGCGAAGACATCGGCGAGTACGGTGGAGCCTTCGGTGTGACGCGCAGCATGGTGGACGAGTTCGGCAGCGAACGTATTCGTTGCACGCCGATCTCCGAGTCGATTATCGTCGGCTCCGCAATCGGCGCTGCCCTGACCGGAATGCGCCCGGTAGTCGAAATCATGTTCATGGATTTCATCACTTTGACTATGGATCAGCTCGCCAACCACGCTGGCAAAGTGCGCTATATGTACGGCCCGCAGGCGAGCGTGCCGATGGTCGTGCGTACGCCTGCCGGCGGCGGGCGCTGCTACGGCGCCACCCACTCGCAGAGCCTCGAGGCATGGTTTCTTCACGTTCCCGGAATCAAGGTCGTCGCGCCGGCGACGCCCGCCGACGCCAAGGGCCTGCTGTTGACGTCGATCCGCGATGACAATCCGGTCTTGTTCGTCGAGCACAAGCTCCTCTACGCCACCACCGGTGACGTGCCGGAGGGGGACGAGGCGCTTCCGTTGGGGAAAGCCGTGGTGCGCCGCGCCGGTGGCGACGTTACTTTGGTGGCCTATTCGTACCACATGCTGCTGGCCCTCGAAGCCGCCGAGCAGATGGCGCGCGCCGGGATCGACGCCGAAGTGATCGATCTGCGCACATTGGTGCCGCTCGATGTCGATACCGTGGTCGCTTCGGTGCGCAAGACTGGCCGCCTCGTTTGTATCGAGGAGGGAACGCGCAGTGGTGGAGTCGGTGCGGAGGTTGCCGCCCAGGTCGCCGAGTTGGGTTACGAGTATCTCGATGCACCGATTCGGCGCGTGGCCACCCCGGACATTCCGATCCCGTTTAGCCCGCCGCTGGAGCAGGCGGCCATCCCGACGGCCGATACGATCGTGCGGACGGCTACTCAGTTGGTCGCCGGAGGAAGCTGATGCGCCCCGTTCCGCGATCGATCCTGAGCGGCCGCTCTGCGGAGATCGGGCGGCGGGAATCCGTGTGATGCAAGTCGTCTACCTTCCGGCGCTCGACGCCAACATGACGGAGGCAGTCGTTTGTTCCTGGCTGAAAGAGGAGGGGCAGACGGTGCGCGCTGGCGAGCCGCTCTTCGAGGTGGAGACCGACAAAGCCAATATCGAGGTGGAAGCGGAATCGGCTGGTACGTTGCGCATGATTGTGGCTCCGGTCGGTACCGTGGTTCGGGTTCTCGGTATCGTCGCCTTCATCGGTTCTGCGGATGAGCCCGTTCCCGACCCCGAGCAGTGGGAGGCGTTGGCTCCCAAGGCTCCGGCGATTCACGATACGGGGCGAGAGACGAGTACTGTCGCCGGTGCGACGGCTGCCGGGCCCACCGAAGTGGCTGCAGGGCGAATCAAGGCGAGTCCCGCCGCCCGACGATGGGCACGTGAGCGCGGCATCGCGCTCGCGGCGGTCACGCCGAGCGGTAGCCGCGGTGAGGTCACGCGGGCAGATGTCGATCGCGCTATCCGCCAGGGTACCGGTGCGACCGCGACGGCGCCACCGCGGGACGCCGAGATGGCCACGGCCGGAGCGGTCGATCCGGCCTTCGTTGCGATGTTGCGAAGCGACCCCGAGGCGTTTCGCTCCTTGTCTTCCGAAACCAAGGTCGCGCTATACCGGAAGAACGGCGCCGCGATCGGCGAGCGTGTTCGGATGGAACCGGGCGCGCTGGTCCTGGCCGACGAGATCCGAATGGGTGCGGCGTCGATCATCGGTGCGGACAGTACGATCGACTGCAACCGGTTCGCTCTGGGTCGTTTGTCCGTGCTGGGCAGGCGAACCCGGGCACGCTGCGACAGTATCTCGATCGGCGACGCATTGTGGGCGAAGGACGATGTCATGATCGGCGGCGGTGGTGGCGGGCAGTCACGAGCTTCCTTGACCGCCGGCGACGCCTGCTTCTTTGGTGAAGGCTGCTATCTGAATGCTGGCGAACCGGTGATTCTCGGCGACGAAGTCTGCATCGGTTCCCGTGCCATGCTGTTCACCCACAGTCACTGGCAGTCGGTTTTGCGTGGCTACTCTTCGCGCTTCGGCCCGATCGAGGTCGAGGATCACGTTTTCATAGGTAACAACGTATTCGTCTTCCCGGGGGTTCGCATCGGAACCGAATCGACGGTGATGGTGAACTCATTCGTCGCGGTGGACGTTCCGCCGCGCGCGTTTGTCGGCGGTGTACCGGCGCAGGTCGTGCGCCACATCGAGCAGCCGAGCCGCGCGCAGCAGATCGAGATCATGCGCGCTCAGTTCGCGGAGCTGGCGCAAGCGCTGAGCGACAGCGGCAGGGGAGTGGTGTCCCGCGAATCTGGCGAGGCGGCGGTTCTTGGGCTCGATTCGGGAGAGTCGGTTCGCTTCCTGCCCACCTGGCGCGCGGCGGCCGTTCCCGGGGACGAGCGAGTGATCGTATTGACCTTCGCGGAAGAGGAGATTGCCACCGTGGCGCCGCTGTCGACGGTCTTCGACCTCGCTGCCTCGCGGGTGTACGGCAAGCAGGATGCTCTCTCTGACGACGTACGGGAATTCTGTCGTCGCCGCGGAATCCGCTTCCGCCCGTACGCGTGGCGTCACCGGGTGGGTCACTTCGAGGGCGAGGTCTTCTATCCGCGTCGCTAGCGCTGGGGGTGGAGTTTCCCCACTCTCGGTTTCGACCTCGCGAACGGTTCGGCGCCGCCGCTCGCATCGAAATGGCCGGCGCTTGATTCGC
>Ga0114931_10009396_pt1 | contig 11722 bp, 9 predicted proteins | sample 2SBtaG_FD_89579 | JGI IMG/M metagenome (GOLD analysis project Ga0114931, IMG submission 89579) | Deep subsurface microbial communities from Kolumbo volcano to uncover new lineages of life (NeLLi) - 2SBTROV14_V59a metaG | ecosystem: Environmental > Aquatic > Marine > Volcanic | place: Kolumbo...
GGAAACCTATGCCACTTTTTGAATGAAGTCTCCTTCACCGTTGTTTCTCCCGTGTTTTCCCCGCCAGTTTTACCTGAAACTCGAGCCGCGGTCCTCTGTGAGCTACTCCCGCCCATCCGCTTGGGTGAGGCAAATCGAATCCAGACAAATAACGGCAAACAAAAGGGCCGCAGCCCGAAGGGTCGATTGTAAAACACCTCAGGCAAGGTTGCTGTTTTCCAATCCAACAAACAGAAGATTTTTCGTTTCAGCGTTTTTCCACCGTCTCTTAAAGGTCAATTCGTTCACCTCCTGGTGAGGAAGATCGGAGAACGGCCAAAGTGGTCTTCAAGGTCGTAAGAGCTTCCTCCACCGTGCAGAGGGCCTCGGCCTTTTTCTCCTGCTGATCAAGAAAGGAATTGGCCTGATTGGTGAACAAATCATTGCGTTCCAGATCAAATTTTGCCCGCACCGAAAATTCATCCTCTGGAGACAAGGTTGCCAGCCAGTGATTCTTTCCGTATTCAAACTTGGCGGTTCCTTTCTCACAAACCATCAGGATGATTGTCTCGTTGGCTGCCTGATGCAGGTTCATCGAGTAGCTGGCCATCGCCCTGCCGTGCCTGCCGATAACAGTGAGACTGTCTTCGACTTCAATTCCCTCCAGAGCGAGATGGTCGGCATCAGCCGCGACCCAGGACATCGGCCCGGCGAACCATTCAACGGCATTGAGCAGGTGAGGGAACATGTCCTGTATAAGTCCCCCGCCCGTTTCATGCCTGGTGAAATAGATTTCTCTGTAGGCGGGCCGATAAAATGGGAAATGCTGTCCCGCCACCACTGATATCTGGAGGACTTCACCAAATTCCCCGTTTTCGACGATGGCTCGGCGCATGTCCTGCAATGCGGGATGGGAGCGGTAAACAAACGCCACTCCGGATGCCAGACCGGAACGATTCAACTGACGGGTGAAGCGGGAGGCTTCGTCGAATGAGGTGCTGAGCGGTTTTTCAATCAGAACGGGAATCCCACACTCGACCAATTGACTGGCAATCGACATGTGAACATGAGCGGGTGCGCAAATAACCGCGGCATCCGGTCCCGATGCAATGGCCGCGTCCAGCGAGGCGAAGGTTGCCGACAGATCATGGGATGAGGCAACCCGAGCGCGGACTTCGTCGGAAATCTCACAGAGAGAAACCGCGGCCCGGCCGGTGCCCAGAAAACACTCCACGTGCCGCGCCCCGATGGAGCCACCTCCGATGACCAGGATTTTCTTTTTCATGTAAAGAGGAAATCCAGAAATGGGCAAAATCTATCCCTGTTGCGGATCCGAGACCGGAGCCCGATCTTCTCGAAAAAACACCGCAAAGAGAATCAGGATGACAAACAGATAGCAGGAAGGGACCAGCCAATAGTGTTGCCACTGGGAAATTCCCCCGGTTTCACCCATCGCCTTTTTAAAAACCCAACCAACAAAAATCTGCGAACTCAAAACGAACCCGATGCCTTGGGTAAACACCACCAGCAAGCCCTGCGCCTGAGCACGAACACTTTCCGCCACATGGCGATCCACATACAAAAACCCTGAGATAAATACGAAATCGTAACTGAACCCATGCAGGATCACCGCGATCGTCATCAGTCCCCACATGGTCGATCCTTCGCTGATCGCGGCGGTAGAAAACAGCAGGTAACGCACTGCCCAGCACAGAACGCCGATCATCACGGTCCATTTGATTCCGAATCGTTTGATGAAAACCGGTAAAACCAGGGCCAACACAAAGAGTTCCGCCACCTGTCCCATTGAGAAAAACGCCGCCGTTCGCTCGATTCCAAGGGCATTCCCGAAAGTGCTCCCCAGGGACCAGTAGGGCATCATTCCCACCGAGGCGAGAAGGGAGGCAAACATGAAGACCGCAAAACTCCGCATTTTGAAATACGGCAATGTCCCCGCTCCATACAAATCGCCGATTCGCAAAGGGCTTCCCTTGCCCGAGGGTGGGGTTTTCGGAAGGAAAAAACTATAAACACCCACGGCAAAAGCGGCCACTCCAGCCACGTAAAACTGCACCGGCGACGCTTCTGCCTGAAAAACAAAACTGACAACCAGACCGGCCACAATCCAGCCCAAAGTGGCAAACACCCTCACAATGGGATATTCGCGGTTTTGATCAGCGAGGTGCTTCAGGCAAATGGTATTGGAGAGACCCAGGGTGGGCATGAAGCAAAGGGTATGAAAAAGAAGCAGTCCCAGGAAAATCCCGGAGGATGCGGGAGAAGCAAATGAAGGTGCAGCCATAATGGCAACTCCCGCCAGGATCAGAAGCCCGCCCTGCAGCCTTTCGGCATGAACAAATCGATCCGCGAACACTCCCATAAAAAACGGAGTGACAATGGCGGCGAGCGGGGCAACGGAATAGGCCCACTTGATCGAGTCCTGCATGCCGCGCACCGTCATGAACGTATTCATCGTCACATACCAGGCGCCCCAAATGAAAAAGAGAAGGAACATCATCACACTCAGGGTGATGAGTAAACTCAGGGAGGACTTTTTGGTAGACATGGGCCGGATAATACAGAAGCGGAGTCAGCCTGAGAAGCTCAAATATCGGGACATCTCCAGAATTCACCGGGCCATGGTGGAAGGAAATTCAGCACAGTCCCTTCGGTGTGTCGAGAATTTCTTTTAAAACCAGGATATTTCTCAGGTTTCCCTTGTCCGTCAGGGCGCGTCTGATCGCGGTCCGATGTCGAAAAACCGGCCTCTCTGGTTTTTGCTTTTCGCGGGGCAGCCCGCCTGGGGCATCCGTTTTTTCCGTCTTTTTTTCTCGCCCAACCAGCGCCGGTTCAGGCATTGCCACGGGTTCGGGTCGGGCCGTTTCCTTCTCAACCGGCAGTGGCGGCGGAGCTGGCTTTTCCTGCCGCGGAGTGGGTTCTTCTTCAAGCGCTCGCTGGGCGATTGATTGTTCCTCAGCAATGTGGCGCAAAATTTCTTTCAGGGAATTCGGTGGAGTGGAGACGGCCTCTGATCGGGAAGAGGATTCTCTCACCCCTTCCGTTCCCCCGACTCGGGGCGACTCCCTCGACTCGCGAAACCGCTTTGATTGATCCCGGTCGCGTCCCTGCGCCTTTCTCGCTTCCCGAACAGATTGAATTTGTTTGTTCAACCAGTTGACAAAAGCGATGAAAATCATCGCCGCAAAAATCCAGATCCGGGAGTCGTCCATAACCAGCAATTCAGTCGCCCCGACGATCACTCGATTTCCTCGGTATCCTCACTCACTTCACCGGCGATGCTCTTGCGCATATCGGTGTCCGCCACCACATTTCGGTATTTGGCGTAATCCATCACCCCCAGATTCCCGTTTCGGAAAGCCTCTGCCATCGCCATGGGAATCTCGGCCTCCGCTTCCACCAGTTTGGCCCGCATTTCCTGGGTTTTGGCGGACATTTCCTGCTCCGTTGCCACCGCGGCGGCTCTGCGCACCTCGGCGCGGGCCTGAGCGACATGCTTGTCCGCCTCGGCCTGGCTGGTCTGAAGTTTGGCGCCGATATTCTCCCCCACATCCACATCGGCAATGTCGATGGACAGAATTTCAAACTGGGTGTTGGCATCCAGGCCCCGGTCCAGCACTCGTTTGGAGATGTGGTCCGGATTTTCCAACACATCCTTGTGCGAAACCGCCGAACCGATGGAGGTCACAATCCCCTCGTTGACCCGCGCAATAATCGTTTCCTCGGTGGCGCCTCCCACAAAGCGATCCAGATTGGTCCGCACGGTCACCCGGGCCCGAGCCCGAAGCTGAATCCCGTCCCGGGCCACGGCGTCAATCTTGGCGCCTCCTCCGGGACAGTCGATGACAGCGGGATTAATCGAGGTCCGAACCGCCTCCAGCACTGTTTTTGACGTGCCCTTTACGGCCAGGTCGATGGCACAGGCACGGTCAAACACCAGGGGAATCGCTGCCTTGTCCGCCGCAACCATGGCCAGCACCACATTGGTCAGGTGGCCCCCTGCCAGATAATGGGCCTCCAACTGATCGCTGGAAAAATCAAGCCCGGCCTTCACGCCGGTAATCCGGCTGTCCACAATCAGGGCCGGCGGCACTTTCCGAATCCACATGGCAATCAGATTGAGAAACCCGACCGGCGCATTGGAAACACGCGCCCGAATCCAGATACCGATAAATCTCGCCAGAACGAGGAAAAGGATGAGTAGGACAAGAACGATGATGGCTCCGAGAACAATGGTGGTCATTGGATTAAGTGGTTTTCTGGATTGATGTGGAAATTATTTTCCCTGGACGACGAAACCTCCGTAATGCACAAAATTTCCCCGGGAAGTCAATCATCTATTTTCCCAGAGCTTTGCGCAGGACAGGTTCAAAAATAGCGGACTCCCGCATGAAACCGAGATCGCTGGGGTGCGAACCATCGGTGGAGCCTTCTCCGTCACTTCCGAAAAGATTTTCCCCCTCGATGTAATAGATTTTTCGACTCCCGGAAGACACCAGATCGTCGTATGCCCGCAACAGGGCGGAGCGGTTTGCCTTGTGTGCGTCCCGGCGGCTCTTTTGAATCCATGCATTGGTGAAACCGCGGTCCTCCACCAGGATGATGGGTGTTTCCGGACGGACCTTTCTCAGTTGATGAACCAGAGGTTCCGCCCGTTCCGTCACCATTTCGGCATTCATGTTGGGAACGCAGTCAATGAAATAAACCGCCGCATCAATTTCCGCGAGCAGAGCTCCGACCTCCGGTTCCATTTTTCCGTTTCCGGAAAAGCCGAGATTGATCACCGGCAGGTCAAGCCGTCGGCCCAGGATGGCAGAATAACACATGCCCGGACGGGAAGCACAGGCCCCCTGGGTGATGGATGTTCCGTAAAAAACGATCGGCTTTTCTTTTCTCGGTTCCACGGGTTGAAACTTGGATCCCCTGGGAACACCGAATTCCAGTTTGACGGTCGAATTGTATAAGGGCAGATAGGCCGCGTAGGATCTCATTCGGCCATCCAGACCGGTCACGTTTGACTCGATCAGCTTTCCCCCGGCGGGTTTGGTGACTGCCACCCATCGCCACTTTTGATCCTGATCCAGGGCATACAGATCCACCCCACTGACTCCCGTTGCGGGCATGTGTGACATCGCCAGTCTTTCGCTGCCCACGGTATAACGAATTTTGATCGTCGAAGAATCGGTGGAAAAACGAGTCATCATCCCCGCGCTATGCTGGCTGAGACTCCAAACGGGAGGCCGAACCACCTGCTCCGCCTTGGCCGGAAGTCGGCTGTAAAACGAAGCCATTTCTTCCGCCGACCACCCCCGACCCTCCACGCCCCAACTGGAAACGTCATACCAGATGGTATCGTCTTTCTTAATCTCCTTCTCCTTTTGATCCTGAGAAACAGCCGGAGACGGAGAACAAAGGCACAAAATTGACAAAATAAACGTTGCCAACAAATTCCGCTGCATGGGTTGGCACTGGGTTTTCATAGCACGTTAGGAAAGATCAAAATCCGCGGCGGGATTGGAAAAAAGAAAAAAGAACCATCCATCCCCCCCCACAATATGTAAAGGTCTCAACGGGGTAGTCAAGTCTCTGCTGAGGCAATTTTGGCGCCAACCGCTGCCAGAAATTTCTCGCGGGCGACCTCCAGCGGGCCGGCCAGCCGAACTCCGGCGGCCAGGATGTGCCCACCCCCGCCAAGTGACTCACAGATTTCGCCGACACCGACCGCTTTGGACTTGGATCGGGAACTGATCCGGATTTTCCCGTCAGGAAGTTCTTCGAAGAATACGGCCACAATCACGGTGTCAATCGACCTGATGATGTCGATCATCCCCTCTGTGTCGCCGGGCTGCAATTGCAAATCACGGCTCGCTTTGAGGGGCAGACTCATGCTGGCGCAGCGTGCCTCAAAATCGATTCGCACGTCTTGCAACAGAAACCGGAGCAACTGAATCCGTCGCTGGGGATACGTTTCGTAGAGCAATTGATTGAGTCTTCCCACATCGGCCCCCGCATCAATCAGATCCGCCCCGATCCGATAGGTTTTGGCGCTGGTGTTCGGATATTGGAAACTCCCCGTGTCCGTGGAAATGCCGCAGTAAAGTTGGTCGGCCGCATCCGAATCAATTTTCCAGCCGAATTCCACAGCCAGTTCATACACGATCTGTGCCGTTGCGGGCGATTCCGCATCGACCAGGTTGATGTCGCCAAATTCGGTATTGCTGCTGTGATGATCAATGTTGATCACCGTCGGTTCACCACATTCAATGGCAGACCAGACGCTCTCGCTGATTCGGTCTTTTCCCGCCGCATCGAGAGCCACTATCAGGTCAAACACTTCATCCAGCCTTTGCCCCGGATGCGTCACCTTTTCCACGCCGGGGAGAAACCGAAGCTGACCCGGCACCGGATCATTGTTGATCAGAACAACGGTCTTTCCCGCCTGTTCCAGGAGGCGCCCCATCGCCAGCGAGCAACCGATGGCATCTCCGTCCGGTCGGTCATGACTGACCACCGCGATCGGTCCGGCTGCCTGAATGGCGTCGGAAATTCGGGAAATCACTTCGGCTTTTCTTTTCACCAGTCAACAGGGTCAGGTTGTAGAGTCAACAGGGTCAGGTCAGGGCCCCACCTCAGGGCCGGGTTGAGATTCCTCTTCACCGGGCTAATCGATGTCTCCGAGTTCGTCCAGTAAATTCACCAGATGAACCCCGCGCTCCACGGAATTGTCTCTCCGAAACTCCAGTCGGGGGGTGTACTTCAGGACGACACGCTTCATCACCTGCGATTGGATAAACGCATGGCGACCATTGAGTTTTTCAAGCGCTTCGTCGGCCTGTTTTTCGTTCCCTATCACCCCCACATAAACGACGCCACTTCGGAGATTGGGAGCGACGTCCACTGAATGAATCGTCACCAGTATTTCCGGAAACTCAAAGTCACGCTCCAGACAAGCGCTAATTTCACGTTTCATCAATTCGGCGACTCTGGGCATTCTCTTACTCATGACCTGGCTGCTACCGGCAGCCTCTCCCTTTTTCTTTTTCGATGCACCACCATGCCTCTCTCCGCAATGATCAGAGGGCTTTGTCGAGTTTTTCAAGCTCGTAACATTCGATGATGTCTTCTTTGGCGTAGTCGTTGAATTTTCCCAGCTTAATTCCGCATTCAAGCCCGTTTTTCACCTCTTTGACATCGTCCTTGAATCGGCGCAGGGTGGAGAAGCCTCCATCATAAATCGGCACGTCTCCCCGAATCACCCTGGCTCTGGCGGCACGTCTCACGACTCCGTCTGTAACGACGCAGCCGCCCACTCTCCCGGATGAAAGTTTAAAAACCTCGGTCACTTTGGCATGACCGATGATCTTTTCCCGGGTTTCCGGTTCCAGCAACCCGAGCATGGCTTCTTTCACCTGATCGATCAATTCGTAAATAACGGAAAACAGTTTCACCTGAACGCCCTCGCGTTTGATGAGGGACTGTGCCTTACTTTCCACCTTGGTGTTGAACCCGATCAGGACGGCATCGGAGGCCGTCGCCAGGAGGCCGTCGGCTTCCGTGATGGGGCCGATTCCCTGGCGGAGAATATTGAGGCTAACTTTATCGGACTCGATTTCTTCGAGGGCTCCTGTAATCGCCTGGAGAGAACCTTGGACGTCCGCTTTCAGGATCAGTTTGAGCACTGTCTTTTTTCCTTCCTCGATATTGGCGAAAAGGGTTTCCAGCGCCGATTTCGGGCCGTTCACATTCAGGTTTTGTTCCCTTTCCTGCCCCAATCTTTCCGCGCTCAGTTTTTTGGCGTTTTTGCCGCTTTCCATGGCGATGAGTTCATCCCCCACATTGGGAATCCCGGAAAATCCGACGACCTCGACCGGCATGGCGGGCCCGGCCTGGTCGATCCGCTCTCTCTGATCATTGATCAGGGCCTTCACTTTACCGTGCTGGTTGCCGCAAATAAACGAATCTCCCACTTTCAGCGTTCCATTCTGGATCACGACCGTGGCTGTGGGCCCCTTTCCAGCTCCGGAACGGGCTTCGATCACAATCGCTCTGGGAGTCGCAGAGGGATCGGACTTCAATTCCAATACTTCGGCCTGGAGGTGAATCATTTCGAACAGCTCATCGAGACCGGTCCCTTCCGTAGCGGAAACTTCCACGCAAATCGTGGAACCTCCCCAGTCTTCCGGCGCCAGATCGTGCTCCTGTAATTGGCCTTTCACCTTGTTCAAGTCAGCCCGCGGCAAATCGATTTTATTGATGGCGACAATGATGGTCACCGCGGCGGCGCGGCAATGGTCAATGGCCTCAAAAGTGGTCGGCATCAGTCCATCGTCCGCTGCCACTACCAGCACAACAATATCCGTTACATCGGCGCCCCGGGCACGCATCTCGGAAAATGCAGCATGTCCGGGAGTGTCCAGAAAGGTGACGCGCTTCCCGTTTCTCTCCACCTGATAAGCCCCCATGTGCTGGGTAATGCCACCGGCCTCTCCTTTGACGATGCGGGATCCCCGATAGGCATCCAGCAATGAAGTCTTGCCGTGGTCAACGTGCCCCATAAAAGTCACCACCGGGGGTCGCAGTTGCAACTTGTCCTCTTCCACTTCTTCAATAGGAGCTTCTTCGGGTTCCTCAATGACTTCTTCCACTTTGTGAACACCACCGCCCTTTTCGCGCTTTTCCTGTTCAAAAACAAATCCGTGTTTCTCACAGATCTGGGCCGCTATGTCCGGTTCGATCGACTGGTTCTGGTTGGCAAAAACTTCCAGCTCCATGAGTTCCTGAATGACCTTAAACGGTTTCAGCCCCATCAGCTCGGACAATTCCCTGACCACGATGGGGGGCTTGATATGGATGATTTTTTGATCGCCCTCTTCAATCACAACAGACTCGTCACCGGCCTCATGTCTCCGGTCTTCGTCCTGTTTCCCGGAAGCACTTTTCCGCGGCCCCTTTGGACCGGTCGCCCCCAGATGCCCAAAGACAGATCCTTCCTCGGCGCCCTTGCCGGATTTCGCCGTTTTTTTCGTGTCGCCTTCTTCCTCGAAAATATTCAAGGCCGCTGCTTTCTGATCATCCAATGACTTGGACTTTCCGGAGGTTTTGCCTTTGGCACTTTTGTCGGGATCTTTGTTCTTTTTGGGCATAAGCACTCACAAGGTCAAGCCGACAAATGCCGACTGGATGTTGTTCTGGTTTGATAAAAAACTTTGTCAATTGTCCCTCAAATTGCCCTTCAAACGGGTTTTGTGGGCTATTCATCTTCCTGATCTTTGGAACTGATTGCCACCTCTTCGGAACCTTCCTGCTCATCTGGGTCGGACGCAGCAGGTTCTTCGGCTTCAGCGTCCTGTTCTGCTCCTTCCCGAGCTTCTGCTGCTCCATCCTCGGCAGCATCCGCTTCCTCCTCGCCGCCGGAACCGCTGGCGGCCTGGGCTTTTTCAAGAATGACCTTACCCTCCTCCACCTCAATATCCAGAATGCCGGCAATATCCACTTCGTCGATATCGCTGGCCAGCATTTCGAGACTGTTGATCCCGCCCCGCACCAGGTTGAGGGCGGTGTCCATCTCGATCCCGGTCGCGTCTGCAATCTGTCTGGCCACGTCCGCCACCCGGGCCTCAAAGGCTTCATGGGCCGATTCGTCTTTCTGCACCTGCACATCCCACCCGACCAGCCGGGCGGTTAATCTGGCGTTCTGTCCGCGGCGACCAATCGCTTTCGATAATTCCTCTTCATCGACTGTTACCCGGGCCGATTTTTCCTCCTCGTTCAGGGTAATCGTTTTCACAATCGCCGGTTTGAGCGCATCTTCGATGAATGCCTTGATGTCATCACTCCAGCGAATGATATCGACTTTTTCATTGTTCAGTTCCCGGACAATGTTCTTGACCCGCGCACCTCGGAGGCCGACGCAGGCGCCCACGGGATCCACTTTTTCGTCAGCGCTGTAAACTGCCACCTTCGTCCGGTAACCGGCCTCGCGTGCCAGCGAGCGAATTTCCACCGTGTGATCGGCAATCTCGCTTACTTCAGACTCAAAAAGACGACGAACAAAATTCGGATGACTCCGTGACAGGATGATTTCGGGACCGCGGGCGCCATTCTCAACCGCCACCACATAGGCACGGATTCGATCTCCAATGTTGTATTCCTCCGTGGCAACACGTTCTCTCTGGCGCATGACGCCCTCAAACTTTCCAAGGTCAATACAAACATCCCCCCTTTCGAAGCGTCGCACCGTTCCGCTGACAATGTCCCCCGCCCGGTCTTTGAATTCTTCGTAAATCAACTCCTTCTCAGCCATGCGGAGACGTTGCAGCATCGTTTGCTTCGCTGTCTGGGCGGCGATCCGTCCGAAATTGGCGGGAGTAATGTCCACCTCGATTTCGTCATTCACATCAATATCCGGCTTGAGACGGCGGGCCGTGAAAATATCAATTTCATTATACGGGCTCTGCACGTGGTCCTTCACAATGAGAGTGGCAAAAGCCCGGATATCTCCCTTTTCCGGGTCTATCTGAATGCGGAGTTCCCGGGCCGGGCCGATGCTCTTGCGAGTGGCCGATTGCAGCGCCACCTCAAGGGCCTCGACCATGGTTTCACGCATGATTCCCTTTTCCTTCTCGTAGTATTCAAACAGTGCCAGTAATTCGTTCGTCATTTTCCGCGGTTGCTCCTTAAATTATGAGAAAAAAAAAGCGGGACAAAACCCACTTGATCCAACCGAACGTGTCGACGCCGGTACCCTCATGCATTGCAGGATCGCGAAGGTAGCCACAACCCCTCGGGTAAGCAAGGCGTAATTCTTGGCAATTCAGCCCATCTGAAAAGGCCGATTCCGGTGCTCAAGTCCGATTCCACGTCCCCGTCGAAGCTCGCGAAAGTTGCTCGCTGAATCAGGCCCGGTTCGGGGGGTATTCGCGGTCTGAATCGCCCCTCCCAATGGGACTGAACTTTCACTTGCACGCACCTCTTTCACGGGTAGGTTGCGCGCCCCAAGTCCATCGCATCCGCGGGGCGCGGGGAAAAGCCAACGGACGGATAGCTCAGTTGGTAGAGCAGTTGGCTTTTAACCAATTGGTCCTGGGTTCGAATCCCAGTCCGTCCACGTTGACTGATTTCCTGGGGGAGGCCGTCGGACTTGCCGCGTATGAGCGAAAATTTCGGGTCTCGAGGCGAGAATTTCCTGATTTTGAGGAGTTTATTGGTGAATAAGGGACGAAAAATCCGGGCAGTTTGGGACGAAATCCCGGATTTTGCAGCCCTGCGGGGCAAGTCCGGCAGTCTCTCAGGAGTTCCGGTGATTTTTACCCGCCTGCTAAGAGACTGTCGGACTTAGATGGTTTGAGCGAGGGAATCGAGGTTTGAGCCAAAATTTTCATAAGTTGGAGGAGTTTGTGGGCACACAAATGACGAAAACGAAGGGAAATTTGGGCCAAATCCTCGTTTTCCGCAGTCAATCAAGATAAATCTCGACAGACTCCTAGAGCTTTCGCGTCGTTTTGGCAAGGAGAAAACCGCAAATCGAGAGGCAAAATTGGAAATAAAAACGAAATAGTCCGGAAACAGAAACGCTTGAAAAAGCTGATCAAAAACGGAGGAAACTTCGTTGCCTCATTCGCCCAGAGGTTCAAAGTGAGAAGTCCTAAATTGATCCGCTGGCTGAGCAACCACATCTATCGCGAGGCTCTCTCGGGACAAAGCAAAGGACAGACTCAGGGAAACC
>Ga0114931_10009397_pt1 | contig 11722 bp, 9 predicted proteins | sample 2SBtaG_FD_89579 | JGI IMG/M metagenome (GOLD analysis project Ga0114931, IMG submission 89579) | Deep subsurface microbial communities from Kolumbo volcano to uncover new lineages of life (NeLLi) - 2SBTROV14_V59a metaG | ecosystem: Environmental > Aquatic > Marine > Volcanic | place: Kolumbo...
GCCCGGGTACACGTTCGCGTCGCTGTCGTCACAGTCCCAGGCGCCCGGAGCGGTGCCGCCCGCCATCGCGGGCCAGGCGGCGTCGACGTAGCCGTCGCGGTCGCAGTCGTAGTCGTTCGCGCCGTCGCAGTTCGCGTCCACCCCGTCGTAGCAGGTGTCCGGCAGGCCCGGTGCGATGTTGGCCGCGTCGTCGTTGCAGTCCAGCGCGTTGTCGACGGCGCCGGGGACGGGCGGGTCGGTGCCGAAGCCGACGGCATCCGCGGTGGCGTCGCCGTAGCCGTCCCCGTCGATGTCCGGGTACCACGAGCGCGGGTCGCCGGACGCCTCGCAGATGTAGCGGTACTCCGTGTCGCAGGGCTCGTCGTTCCAGGTGCCGTCGGCGTAGCGGTTGAGCTGTCCGCAGTCCTCCTGGCCGCCCGCGTTGTTGGGCTCGCCCTGGTGCCAGTGGGTGTACAGGACGTCCGAGCCGTCGTCCCACACCCAGTTGCCCTCGGTCTGGCGGTCGTCGAAGCCCATCCACCACTTCGCGGTGGACAGGCCGTCGGCCACCTGGTCGATCCACGCGTCCTCGTCCGCGCTCGAGATGGTCGTCAGGCGGTAGTCGCCCCGGTCATCGCACCAGGAACGCGCTCCCTTCCACTTCCGCTTGTGGCCGCAGAACAGGTAGGTGCGCGTGTCGCGGCGCTCGAGGGTGCAGTTGCAGTCCACCCCGTCGTCGACCACGTCGTTGCAGTCGTCGTCGACCCCGTTGCACGTCTCCTCGGCGCCCGGGTGCACGGTGTCCACGCCGTCGTCGCAGTCCGTCGCGTCCTGGACGAACCGAGCGAGATCGTCGCCGGGCAGCGCCTGCACGAACGGATCGCCGTACCCGTCCCCGTCCGAGTCCAGGTACCAGCCGGCCTGCGCAAGCGCGGGACCGGCGAGCCAGAGGAGCACCAACAACATGGGCGGAGCGTACCCGACCCGCGGTACACGCGGCGACGAAAAATTTACGCCAGGACGCCGGTGCCTACTCGCCGGGGATCGATTCCCGCTGCATGCGGTGCGCGCCGAGCAGCAGTCGCTCGCACAGGGTCCCGAAGTCGATCCCGACGGCTCCCGCGGCCATCGGCGACAGGCTCGTGGCGGTCATGCCCGGGATGGTGTTGATCTCCAGGAACACGGGCGGGCTCGCGTCCTCGGGGACCATGAAGTCCGCGCGGGCGAGGCCCGTACAGCCGATCTCGTCGAAGGCGGCCACCGCCGTGGCCTGGGCGCGGTCTCGGGCGTCGTCGGCGATGCTGGCGGGCACCTCGTAGCGGGTCCGGCCCTTCGTGTACTTGGCCTCGAAGTCGAAGAACCCCGACTCCGGAACGATCCGCACCACCGGGAGCGCCTCGCCCTCGAGGACGGCGACGGTGATCTCGTCGCCCTTCACGAAGCCCTCCACGAGCACCCGCGGGTCCAGGGCGAGGGCGTACTCGACCGCGGACGCGAGCTCCGCCTCGTCCCGGACGATCCGGATCCCGAGCGTGGAGCCCCCGACCACCGGCTTGACCACCACCGGCCAGCCGAGATCGGTGGGGAGCGGCTCGCCTGCTGCGATCACGCGGTCGGGCGCGAGCCGGACGGTCGGCACCTTCGCCAGCGCCCGCTTGGTGGCGGCCTTGTCCATGGCGACCGCCGAGGCCCGGACCCCCGACCCCGTGTAGGGGATCCCCATCACCTCGAGGAGCCCCTGCACGCAGCCGTCCTCGCCGAAGCGCCCGTGCAGGGCGATCCACGCGACGGTGACCCCCGCCTGTACCAGCCGCGCGGGCAGGTCGCGACCGACCACGATCTCGGCGACCTTCCAGCCCCGGTCGCGCAAGGCCCCGGCGACCGCGTGGCCACTCTTCAGGGACACGGCGTGCTCGGCGGACAGCCCGCCCATCAGCACCCCGACCCGCTCGCTGGCCCGCTCCATCACGCCCCTCCCTGGTGGCGGCCCGCCCAGCGGACCGCGGTCTTCAGGTTCACGCCCCGCTCCCGGGCGACCCGGTCGGTCACCGAGCGCTCGAGCAGGGCCAGATCGGCGGCGCTCCCGCCGCCCAGGTTCACCATCGCCTCGGGCGCCGCCTCGGGCAGCGCCACCTCCCGCAGCCGCACCCCGGCCAACTCGGCCCGGCGCAGCACCGCCCGCACGTCCCCGCGCCGTGGCGGGGCGTACCAGGACCAGGCTCGCGAGCCGGCCAGGGCCTCGCCCACCCGCCGGCGGAGCGCGTCGCGGCCGGCGAGGCCCAGGCGGAAGCGCGCGCCCAGGATCAGCGGCTGCCGTGGCTTGCGCGCCTCCTCCAGGGTCCCCTCGCGGGCACGCCCCCGGTACAGGTAGCGGACGCCCTCCAGCACCGCGCTCCACCTGTCTCCGGGCCCGTCGTCGAGCGCCAGGGCCGCGCCCAGGCTCCCCGGAGTGCCCGCGAGGCCCTCGAGCCCCCCGTGGCCGGCGGCCACCGTCGCACCGACGAGCGCGCCGACGGGCACGGCGGCACCGACCTCCCAGTGCAGGTCGTCCCGGTGCAGCCCGGCGAAGCCGGTCCCGAGCCGCACCACCGCCCCCGCGATCCCGCCGTCGCGCACGACGGTGCGAGTCCCCGCGCCGAGCACCGACACCGACCAGCCCTGCTCGCGGATCCGCGCCAGGGTGTCGGGGAGCGCCTCGGGGTCGTGCACCACCACGAAGGCGTCACAGGCACCGCCGGTGCGACGCGCGGTGTGCCGGGCGAGCGGCTCGTCCGCCCGCACCACGACGCCCGCGGGCCACGGCGCTCTCACGCCGACTCCATCCGCTCCGCGAGCGCCTCGCACACGCGGTTCACGCTGCCCGCGCCGAGGGTGATCACGAGGTCGCCCTCCCGCACGGTCCCGGCGAGGTGCTCGGTCGCCTCCTCCAGGGAGCCCACGAGCACCACGCCTCGGTGCCCCCGGTTCTGCAGCGCGGTGGCCAGGGCCTCGTGGTCCACGCCGTCGATGGGTGCCTCGCCCGCCGGGTAGATCGGGCACACCACCACCTCGGCGGCGCGGTTGAAGGCCGTGCAGAAGTCGTCCCACAGGTCGCGGACCCGCGTGTAGCGGTGCGGCTGGAAGACCGCGACGAGCCGCCGCTCGGGGAACCCCTCCTCGGCCGCCTGCAGGGTGGCGCGGATCTCCACCGGGTGATGCCCGTAGTCGTCGACGATCATCACCCCGCCGACCTCGGCGCGGACGGTGAACCGACGCTGCACCCCGGTGAACCCGGTGAGCGCGTCCCGCGCGACCTCGAAGGGCACCGACAGCTCCATCGCGGTCGCGATGGCCCCCAGCGCGTTGGAGATGTTGTGCTTGCCGGGCATCCCGAGGCTCACCTCGCCCAGCACCTCCTCGCCATGCTGCACCTGGAAGCTCGTCACGAGCCCCTCCCGGTGCAGGGCGGTCGCCCGGTAGTCGGCCTGGCGAGAGAACCCGTAGGTCACCACCTGGCGCCGAATCCGGGGGATCAGGGACTGCACGACCGGGTGGTCCAGGCAGAGCACCGAGAAGCCGTAGAAGGGCACGCGGTTCACGAAGGTCTCGAAGGTCTGCAGGAGCACGTCGAAGTCGCCGTAGTGGTCGAGGTGCTCGGGGTCGATGTTCGTGATCACCGCGACCGTGGGCGAGAGGAACAGGAAGGTCCCGTCGGACTCGTCCGCCTCGGCTACGAGGTAGTCGCCCTGCCCGAGCTTCGCGTTGGTGCCGCCCAGGCTGTCCAGCCGCCCGCCGATCACCACGGTCGGGTCCAGCCCCGAGGCGGCGAGCACCGTCGCGAGCATCGAGGTCGTCGTCGTCTTGCCGTGGGTGCCGGCGACCGCGATGCCGTACTTCAGGCGCATCAGCTCCGCGAGCATCTCGGCGCGCCGGATCACCGGGACCCCGCGCCGGTGCGCCTCGGCCACCTCGAGGTTGTCCTCGCCGACCGCGGTGGAGCGCACGACGACGTCCGCCTCGCCGACGTTCTCCGGCGCGTGCCCCACCTGCACCGCGATGCCCAGGCCCCGCAGCCGAAGCACCGTGTCGCCCGCCTCGAGGTCGGAGCCGGTCACCGTGAACCCGAGGTTGTGCAGCACCTCCGCGATCCCGGACATCCCGATGCCGCCGATCCCCACGAAGTGGATCGTACGGACCTTCCCGCGAAACATCACCGTTCCCCTCCCCCGGCCGGGGTCTGCAACCCGATGCGCAGTAGCAACCCGACGCACAGCACGTGGATCATCCCCGCCGAGGCCCCGTAGGAGAGCAGCGGCAGCACCAGCCCCTTGTTCGGCACCCAGCCGACGACCACCCCGAGGTTGACCACCGCCTGTGTGGCGATCAGCGTGGTCAGCCCGGTGGCCAGCAGGATCCCGTAGAGATCGGGGGCCCGCCGCGCGATGCGTAGCCCGCGCCACACGATCACCAGGTAGACGCCGACCATCACGGCCCACCCCACGGCGCCCAGATCTTCGCCGATCACCGCGGCGATCGCGTCGGTGTGCGCCTCGGGCAGGAACCCGCTCTGGGCCACGCCTCCGCCGAGCCCCTGACCCCAGACCCCGCCGTGCGCCATCGCGATCCACCCCTGGACCACCTGGTAGCCAGCGTCCGAGGCGTCGGCGAAGGGGTGGGTGAAGGCGGTCAGGCGCCGCACCCGGTAGGGCGCGAGCACCATCAGCCCGCCGAGCGCGACCACCACCATCCCGCCCAGGGCCAGCACCCACCGCCACTGGAGCCCGGCGACGAACAGGAGCACCCCGAGCAGGCCGAACAGGATCACGGTGGTGCCGAAGTCGGGCTCCAGCATCACGAGCGCCGCGAGGAACAGCGTGAGCACGAAGGCGGGCGCCACCGTGCCGACGAGGTCGCGCAGGCGCCCCTCGTTGGCCGCGAGGTAGTGCGCGAGCACCATCACCAGCCCGACCTTCGCGAGCTCGGAGGGCTGGAAGTTGACCCCGCCCACGCGCACCCAGCGGACCGCACCGTTCGAGGCGTGGCCCAGGGGCGTGAGCACCAGAAGCAGCGAGATCGCCGCGCCGGTGTACACGGGCCAGCACGCCTGGCGGAGCCAGAGCCACGGCAGGCGGAGCACGAGCAGGGCCGCCGCGGCGCCGAGGAGGAGCCCGATCCCCTGGCGGGTCACGAAGCGCGTCGCGTCGCCGTACTGGGCGTCCGCCTGGGCGCTGCTGGCCGAGAGGATCATCAGCAGCCCGAGGCCCGCGAGGAGCGCGGTGACCCCGAGGAGCCACCAGTCCCAGGTCCCCTGGACCTCGGGGACCGTGGCGTGCTCGGTGGGGTGTCCGACGGCGCTCATGGTTCCTCCCCTGCGGCGAGCGCCCGGAACACGCGGCCCCGGTGCTCGAAGTTGTCGAAGGCGTCGAAGCTGGCGCACCCCGGCGAGAGCAGCACGGCGTCGCCGGTGTGCGCGAGGGCGCGCGCGCGGGCGACGGCGTCGGCCAGGGACCCGGCCCGCTCGACCTGGACCCCGGCGGTCTCGAGCTCCGCCGCGATCGCGTCTGCCGAGCCACCGAAGGTGACGACCGCGCGGTGGCGCCCCAGCAGCGGCGCGAGGGCCGCGAAGCCCGCGCCCTTGGCCTGCCCGCCGAGCAACACGACCGCCGGCCGGTCCAGCCCGCGCAGGCCGACCACGGCCGCCTCCACGTTGGTCGCCTTCGAGTCGTTGATGAAGGTCACCCCGTCGCGCTCGGCGACGATCTCCATGCGGTGCGGCAGGGCGGCGAGCCCGGCGACCCCGTGCTGCACCGCGGCGACCTCCGCCCCCAGCGCGAGGGCGACGAGTGCGGCGGTGGCGGCGTTGTCGAGGTTGTGCTCGCCCGGGATCCGGATCGCCGACAGGTCGAGGGTGCACGCGAGGTCGCCCACCTCGATCCGTGCGGTCCGGCCCTCGCGCACCACGCCGGGGAGCGCGCCCAGCCACGCGCGCCGCCCGCCCCCGGGGTGCTCCCGGGCGAGGCGCGCCAGCCGCTCGTCCCCGCCGGGGAGCACCGCGAGGTCGTCGGAGCCCATCCGCGCGAAGAGCCCCAGCTTGTGCAGCCCGTAGGTGTCCATGTCGCCGTGGCGCGCCAGGTGGTCGGGGGTGAGGTTCAGGATCACCCCGATCCGCGGGTGGAAGCGGCCCGGCAGCTCCATCTGGTAGCTGCTCACCTCGACCACCAGCACGTCTGCGGGCGGCTCACCGCCCCGCTCGGCGAGGACCGCGTCGGACAGGGGGCGGCCGAGGTTCCCGCCGACGAAGGGCCGGAGGCCCGCTGCCCGCAGGAGCTGCCCGGCGAACCAGGTGACCGTGGACTTACCGTTGGTCCCGGTGATCGCCGCCATGGGCTGGTCGAGGAACGTGCTCGCGAAGGCCAGCTCCCCGAGCAGCGGCACCCCGGCGTCCGCCGCCGCGACTAGATCGGGCTGCGCGGCCGGGACTCCCGGGGAGACCACGACCAGATCGGCACCGAGCAGCGTCTCGCGCCGGTGCGCTCCCAGTTCCAGGGTCACCCGCGGGATCGGCGCCACGTCCGTCCGCAGGTCGAGGCCGAAGACCCGCGCCCCGCCCCGCACCGCGAGGGTGGCGGCCGAGCGTCCCGAGGCCTGCAGCCCCACTACCACGACGGTCTTGCCGACGACGTCCACTCCGCTCACCGCAGCTTGAGGGTGGAGAGCGCCACCAGCGCCAGGATGACGCTGATGATCCAGAACCGGACGATGATCTTGGGCTCCGACCAGCCGCGCTGCTCGTAGTGGTGGTGGATGGGCGCCATCGCGAACACGCGCTTGCCCGTCGTCTTGAAGCTGACCACCTGGATGATCACCGACAGGGCCTCGAGGACGAAGATCCCACCGACCAGCGCGAGGAGGATCTCGTGCTTGGTGAGCACCGCGAGGATCCCGAGAGTGCCGCCGAGGGAGAGCGATCCCACGTCGCCCATGAAGATCGACGCGGGGTAGGCGTTGTACCAGAGGAACCCGAGGCCCCCGCCGACGATGGCCATCGCGAACACGGTCAGCTCGGCGGAGTCCCCGACGTAGGGGATCGCCAGGTAGTTGGCGTAGACCGCGTTCCCCGCGAGGTAGGCGAGCAGCCCGTAGGTGGCCGCCGAGGTCATCACCGGGCCGATGGCGAGCCCATCGAGGCCGTCGGTGAGGTTCACCGCGTTGCTCGCGCCCACGAGGATGAAGGTCGCGAAGAGCACGTAGAGCACCGACAGGTTCGGCGCGCCGGCCCACAGGTGCGCGAAGTCGAGGTTCGCCGCCTTGAGGAACGGGAACGCGATGGTCGGGACGACGAAGCCGTCCTGCAGGCCCCAGATCATCACCGCCCCACCGATCAGCACCTGCCCGACGATCTTGAACCGCCCGGGTAGCCCGGCCGAGGAGTGGCGGGTGAGCTTGAGCCAGTCGTCCACGAAGCCGATGGCACCGTAGCCGAGCATCACCACGAGGGTGGCCCACACCGCCGGGTTGTCCAGACGCGCCCAGAGGAGCACGGACAGGCCCACGCCGGCGAGGAGCGGGACGCCGCCCATGGTGGGCGTGCCGACCTTGGTGAGCAGGTGGCTCTCGGGGCCATCGTCTCGGATGATCTGCGCGGCCTTGCGCTTCTTCATCCCCTCGATGAACGAGGGGTAGACGACGTAGGCGATGGCGAGCGCGGTGATGATCCCCCAGGCGGTGCGGAAGGAGATGTACTTGAACACCCCCGCCCCGGGGAGTCCGCCCAGCCACACGTTGAACACGTAGTACAGCATCAGCTCGCGGCCCCCTCCGGTGCGCTCCCGCGGTCCTGCAGGCTTTGCACGATCCGTTCCACCCGGGCCCCGCGGCTGCCCTTGAACAGCACGCGGTCGCCCTCTCGCAGCCATCCGGCGAGACGCTCCACGAGCGCCACGCCGTCCACGGCCTCCCACACCTCGCCACGACCGCGGGCGTAGGGCGCCGCGCGGGCCATCCGCGGCCCGACGAGCACCACGAGGTCGATGTCCAGGGACCCGGCGACGGCGGCCACCCGCTCGTGCCACGCCGCCTCGTCCTCTCCCAGCTCCAGCATGTCGCCGAGAACCGCCGCCTTGCGCCCGGGGAGGGCCGCCAGCGTACGCAGGGAGGCCTCCATGGAGGCCGGGTTCGCGTTGTAGGCGTCGTTGAGCGCGAGCGCCCCGCCGGGGAGGCGCTCCAGGCGCAGCCGCATCCCGACGGGCTCGTAGCGGGACAGCGCCGCGGCCGCCGCGCCGAGATCGACCCCGAGCGCGCGCGCCACCGCCAGAGCCGCAGCCGCGTCGGCGGCGACGTGGATGCCCGGCGTGGGCAGGTCCGCGAGCACCTCGCCCTCGGGGGTCGCGTAGCGGGCGTGGGTGTGCAGGGTGTCTGGGTCGACCACGGCGTCGAGCAGGCGGATGCTCGCCTCCGCGGCGCGCCCCCACCCGATCCGGCGTACGCCGGGCGGGACCGGGATCCCCCGGACGCGCGCGTCGTCGAGGTTCACGCACACGACGTCCCCCGGTCGAGCCGACCGGAACAGGGCGCCCTTCTCGTGGGCCACCCCGTCCAACCCGCCGAGCTCCTCGAGGTGCGCCGGGCCGGCGTTGATCACGAGGCGCACGTCGGGACGCGCGATGTCGGCGAGCAGCGCGATCTCGCCGGGGCCCGAGGTGCCCATCTCGACCACCGCAGCGGCCGCGTCCTCGGACGTGGCGAGCAGGGTCATCGGGACCCCGAGGTGGTTGTTCAGGTTGCCGGTGCTCTGGTGCACCGCGCCGAGCGGCGAGAGCGCGAGCGCGATCAGGGCGCGGGTCGTCGTCTTGCCGCTGCTCCCGGTCAGTCCGACCACCGGGCAGGACAGGCGGTCCCGCGCCGCCCGCCCGAGGGCCTGCAGGGCCCGCTCGGTGTCGGGCACGCGCACCGCGCCCACCGTCCACTCCGGCCCCGGGTCCAGCGCGACCACGCACCCCGCGGCGCCGCCCTCGGCCGCGCGCGGGAGGAAGTCGTGGCCGTCGAAGCGCTCGCCCGAGAGCGCGAGGAACCACGCCCCGGGCGCCAGCGCGCGGGTGTCGGTGACCACCGGCCCGGCGGGCCCGTCCCGCAGGAGCGTCCCCCCGGTGGCGGCGGCGATGGCAGCAGCGTCGAACTTCACGGGGCCCCCAGGCAGGCGCGAGCGATGGCGCGATCGTCGAAGGGATGCCGCTGCCCACCGATCTCCTGGTAGGTCTCGTGGCCCTTGCCGGCGACGAGCACCGTGTCGCCGGGGTGCGCGCGGCCCAGCGCCCACTCGATGGCCGCGCGGCGATCGAGGTCCACGTGAGCGGGTGGTGCATCCATCCCCGACAGAATCGCGTCTACGATCGATTGCGGCTCCTCCGAGCGCGGGTTGTCGGAGGGGACCACCACCGCATCGGCCCCCCGCTCGGCCACCCGGCCCATCTCGGGACGCTTCCCCGGGTCGCGGTCGCCGCCGCACCCGAAGACCACCCACAGGCGCCCGGCGGTGGCTGGTCGTACCGCCGCGAGCGCGGCGGCCAGCGCGTCGGGGGTGTGGGCGTAGTCCACGAGGACGAGCAGGCCGCACTCGTTGTCCACCCGCTCGAGGCGGCCCGGCACGCCGCGCACCTGCGAGAGCGCCCGGAGCGCCTCGCACAGCGGGACGCCCACGCAGAGCAGGCACCCCACGGCCGCCGCGAGGTTCTGCGCGTTGAACTGCCCGACGAGGGGGGTGTGCAGGGTCCCCTCCCCCTTCGGGGTGGCGAGGCGCAGCCGGAGCCCGCCCGCGTCCATCTCCCAGGCGACGACGCGCAGGTCGCAGCCCTCGCCGAGGCCGTAGGTCCACTGGTCGGCGGGGGCGCCGAGGAAACTCCACGCCGGGTCGTCGGCGCAGAGCAGCGCGCGAGGCGGGCCCCCCGCCGGCCGCAGCAGCTCGAACAGGCGGGCCTTGGCGGCGCGGTAGGCGTCCATCGTGCCGTGGAAGTCGAGGTGGTCCCGGGAGAGGTTGGTGAACACCGCCAGGTGGAAGGGGATCCCATCGACCCGGTGCTGCGCGAGTCCCACGCTGCTGGCCTCCATCGCCACGACGCGCACGCCCGCGTCACGCATGGTGGCCAGCGCCCCCTGCAGATCGGGCGCCTCGGGGGTGGTGAGCGCGGTCGGGAGCGGGCGCCCGTCCACGAAGACGCCGGTCGTGCCCACGCGCCCCGCCCGGATCCCCACGCGCCGCAGCGCCTCCTCCACCAGGGTGGTCACCGTGGTCTTTCCGTTGGTCCCGGTGACCGCGATCACCTGCATCGCCGCGCCGGGGTGCCCGTGAAAGGCGGCCGCGAGCAGGGCCAGCGCCCGGCGGGTGTCCGCGACCTCGATCACCGTGACCCCGGGCGGCGCGGACACCGGGCGCTCGACCACCACCGCCGCCGCCGCAGCGAGCCCCCCCAGGAGGTCGTGGCCGTCGACGTTCGCCCCCCGCACCGCCACGAACACGCCGCCTTCGGCCAGCGACCGCGTGTCGCGGGTCACGCCCTGCACCTCGCGATCCAGGTCGCCCTGGACGCGCAGCACGTCCACGTGCTCGAGGAGGGACCGGAGGGTCATGGGGAGGGTTCTTGGGGAGGGCGGAGATCGGAGGGTGGGGGCGCTGGAGCCCCTTCCTTCCTACTACGCGCGGGGGTGGGCCAGCAAGCCGCGTGCCGCGCCCTCAGGGCACGAACCGGATCTGCATCAGGAACTGGGCCCGGACTCGGTGCCCGTCCTTGCGCGCGGGGTACCACCGCCACCCGCGCAGCCCGGTCTGGATGGCGTCGTGGAACACGACCGGACACTCCTGGATGCCGACGGCGTAGGGGATGCCGCGCTCGTCGATGGAGACGCGCACCCGGCAGGCGACGACGCCGAGGTGCATGGGCAGCGCCTCTTTGGGGTACACGAACCGTGCGCGGCGCTTGACCTCCACCCGAGAGAAGTCCACGTCGAGCACGCCGTCCCCTCCGGCACCCGGCGTGCCCCCGACCACTCCGCCGGCCGTCCCGCCCGCGACGCCGTTGGCCACCCCGCCCTCGGCGCCGGCGGGCGCCGCGGTCTCCGGCTCCACCTGCGGCGCGCGAGCGGTCAGCGAGGCGACCCGCTCGTCCATCTCCTCGGGAGTCGCGCGAGTCGCGGGGTGCGCGGGCGGCGGCGGGGGTGGAGGCGGAAGCCCCTCCAGGCCTGGATCGGCGAGGTCCACGAGCACCATCCCGTCACCGGCCGACGGCATCGGATCCGCGACCACCCGGTGCGCCACCGACCACAGCACGAGCCCCGTCGCGATCGCCACCAACACGAGGGAGAGGCCCGCCGCAGCGGCTCCGCGCCGCCCGGCCTCCGCGTCGTCGATACACCCGATCGAGTCGAACAAGGTCCCTCGCTCCTCGCACCAGCCCTCTAGCCGATCGGCGCAGGAGTACCCTCCCCCGTCTCGCCTCGCTGTCCCGAATCGTCTGGCGAACCACGCCCGCACGAGGTCGCACCACCGCGCACCGACGCCACGAGCCCGTCGCCGTGCAGATCTCTCTTGGCGACAGGCGCTCCTGTTGTAGACTGAATGTGGAAGGAGTCGGTCCGTGGCCGGCGAGGCCCTGTTTCTCGGGGGGGATTCCAGGAAAGGGGGAGAAGGCGCAGCTTGGAACCGGCGACCTGCTGCCGGGACGTCGTCAGGAGCGGGGGTCTCCAAGAGACGGAACGTCAGGCAGGACCGACA
>Ga0114931_10009398_pt1 | contig 11721 bp, 13 predicted proteins | sample 2SBtaG_FD_89579 | JGI IMG/M metagenome (GOLD analysis project Ga0114931, IMG submission 89579) | Deep subsurface microbial communities from Kolumbo volcano to uncover new lineages of life (NeLLi) - 2SBTROV14_V59a metaG | ecosystem: Environmental > Aquatic > Marine > Volcanic | place: Kolumbo...
AATGTCCCCTTTCTTGCCCCCCTTTCTTGCCCCGCTCTTGGAACTGCTGCAAGGGCATCTCTCAGATCAGGTAATGGGGGTCGTGACCGACTCGAGCAGCGGTCTTTTCCTGTTGCCAAAAGAGATTCTCCTTAGCTGCAGTTGCCCCGATTGGGCCACCATGTGCAAGCACGTGACTGTCATGCTCTACGGCGTAGGCACTCGACTTGACGAGCAGCCTGACTTGCTTTTTTGTTGCGAGGCTTAAAACACGATGAGTTGATCAGTGCCAATGCCGAGAGCGCTGTCAATCGTGCTACACGCCGGGGTGGAAAACGCCCAACCCTCGATAGTGGTGACTTGAGTGAAGTTTTTAGAATCGAACTTGACTCCGATTCAAAGCAGAATAGTAATTCGGCAAGTAATAAACTTCCCAGGAATCCACTAGAAAGAAGACGTCTGCCCGAAAGAAAAAGGTTGTAACCACACGTCACAAGAAACTGAAAGCTGGTAAGAAATCCGCCACGGCATCCAGGACAAAAAAGTTCCCAGCCAAATCAACAAAGAAAAAGGCCTCCAATAAGAAAGCCGCTAAGAAAAGAGTACCGAGAACTGCAGGTTCTGGCGATACAACAATCGCATCACCAGCCAAGAAAAAGTCGGTTGCAAAAAATCCCAAGAAGAGCAGGAACAGGAAGAGCGCGAAGCGGCCAACCAAAAAGAAAAAGAAGACCACGTCGGCACGAACTTCCAGAAAGAAGACCGGTCCCCGTTCCGTAAAAAGGTCCTCAGCAAGGAAGAAAACGAGCGAAAAATGACGCGACTCACTTGGCAACGTTGCTAGCCAACGCGGATGAAAAGATAGAAATACTTTATAGAGGACGTCCTATACCGACCATTACAGCGATCAAGGAAAATTCATACCAGCAGCGCATAACAACAGTGGCTAGCCGACTACTCGTTCAGTCACCTCGGAAACCATCCTAAATTCAAGTCGCTGGTGCATTGCTTTCGCCAGTCGCTTGAGCATTGCCAGAGAATGGCCGTCATAGTCAGCGCTCTCAAGCTGGGAGACTACTTGCTGCGTAGTTTCAGCAAGTTCAGCCAACTGCCGCTGGGTAAGCCCTGCGGCCTTTCTCGCGGCGAACAGCATTTCGGCAACTTCCGCCTGTTCCATGAACTGCTCATATTGAGCCACTTGACTCTCGCCGACGCCAAACCGACTATCGAGAATATCGAGAGCATTTTTCGATTTTTGTTTTGATGTCGTTTTTGCCATTTTCTTATTTACTCCTCGACAGCGTACTTTTCCGGGTTCGTGCCGAATTTCTCCAATCTTGTGCGAGCCAAGTCAATTTCCCTGGCGGGTACTTTCTTCTCTTTCGTGATACCGTGGGAAACAAGCACAAGGTCTTTCCCAACGTATCCATAGAGAATCCGGTAGTTGACGCCCAAGTACGCAAATCGCAACTCATAGACACCATCGCGAAGCAAATCTGCGGTTGGTCTACGCAACTCATGACCGTAGCCAGCAAGCCGCTGCAGATAGCTGCGGCACTTTTCGTATACTTTGCGATTCCGCCGCTCAATGTCTTCCAACCAGTCCAAGAATGGCACCGAACCGTCATCGTCGCGAAACAGCCGAATTATCGTGGCAGGCATCGTACTCCCTTACTACATGAATTTTAATGTATTTTGTGTGCATTGTCAAGTTGCAATTTAGCGCTACTCAAGAGACCGATCGCGTGGCAATCGACTCGTTCTTTCGTCCAAGGGCTGTAAAATCTTAAGGACTCTCCTAATGTAACATGTCGCAGCAAACTCGCAGTTGCGTGGGACGAGAATGGCAAGTTCTCATCGCCAGCAAACCTTTTGTTGTCTAGTTGCGTAGAGTCTGTCATATGAGCAAATTAAACATCAAGTCGATTCTGGAGCAGGTAGAGGCATTGCTAGCTCAGGCGGGTGCTCTCCCGCCCGAGGCGGAGCAGGCGGTCGAAAAGCGACTCAATGTAGTCGAGACACTCAGTTCCTAGAGTCAAGGATTAGCCGATGAAGTGGAGCGGCTATAGGAGGATTTGGAGAAGAAGAAAAGGGCGAAGGGGATAAAGGGAGGGGGATAAAGGGGGCATTTTACATTTTCGAAAAAGTAAAATGTCCCTTTTCTTGCCCCCCTTTTCTTGCCCCCCACCATGCGTAAAAGCAACCACTGCAACTCCAGCAATAATTGAATGGCGGGCTATCCGATACCTTACGGCTACTAGCAGCAGAAACAAGCTACAGAGCAACGCCATACTGCCCGGCTCAGGAACGATTTTTGCCCAGCTCAGGACAATGTATGCTTGCTCAATCTCTGCGACGATAGGTACGTCCACCACAATGCCATTTTCAGGAGTGAGCGTATCGGCTGGCGGCTCGATTAGTAGTGGTGGAAACTGATTGGCAAAGGCAGGGGTAACTGAAAGAAAAACTGAGAATGATACGGGCTGACTGCCATCGGGATTCGGTAGCGGCGTTGTGTCGGGAACAAACGGATTCGGATACAAGGTTTCGATGCGGAACGATTCCGGTGTCGGCTCAGTTTGAATCTCGATAGAGTTGGCGAAGCTGGGGCGAACCCCTACTCTCGGCAGCAATTCAAACTCTGTGGCCTCCCTGATGATGCCATCGCCACGTGCCTGCCCGCTCGATACCCTTCCTTCGACAACTAACTTTGCTTCCTCAACGTCGTAGAATCCGAAAGGGGTATCGATTCGTTGGACGGCATCGAATAGATTGAAACTGCCATCGTAGACGTGCTGGCCCAAAAGATTGGGCAGATCATAGCGAATCGACCCACCTTGAGCGGGTCCGCACGCCACTGCGACAACAAAGCAAATTGCTATCCGATAATTTCCCATAATCACTGCTCCTACAGTCGGTGCTAGACGATTTTCGAGTCGGCTGCAAGTAGGTCGCCGCAAACTTTTTTCGTACTAGCTGTCCATTATACCCCCCTCCCCCCACGCACAGAAAACGCTTGTTTTCTAGGGTATCTTGCGTGAGCTAAACTTGAAGCATGACGATTCCGCAGTTCAAAAAATGGCTCAAAGAAAAAATCGCCTACGCCGATAACGTGGCTTAAGAACCCTTGTCGGCAGGGCCGATGGCTTACCGTACCGCCCGGAGCACACCCCCGACGATTGCCAGCAGGCCAATCGCAGCCAGCACCGTTTTAGCCTGATCGTACCAGCCGGCGCCGGCCAACGCGCGCCATGGGGTAGTTTTTTCAGCTGTGTCCGACGGCCCTGCCCCATGTCCATGGTTGGCAATGGCCCCTTTGTCTCCGCGCTGCCTGCTAGGCTTCTCCACAGGCTGCTCCGCGGATTTCCAAATCGGGTCGGGACAGACTGCTTGAAAACGGTCTCCTTCCGCTATCGCATTGGCCATGGAATGGCCTGGCGGGGCGGTGGGGCCCTGGTTTGGGGAGCTCCGCTGCGTGCTCTCACGGTTCGTGGTACGCCGATTCGCACCCTGATTGGTGAAATCCGAGCCAGGTGGGGCCGTCGCGGCTTGTAATAGCGGGTCGTCGGCCCACCGGCCAATGTCCGGGGCAAGCGTGGCCAGAAACGACTGCACACGACCGCCAAAACTGCCCAGCGTGGTCCCCTGCCCTGCCCCGAACAGGACCCCCGCAAGTTGCCCGTACTGGTTGAAGATGGGGCCGCCCGAATCGCCTTGCCGCGCTTCGACATCCAATTCGACCATATGCTGCGGAAAATCCTCCCGGGGAGCGTAGTATTGGGTACATCGTCCGGTCGCCGCCCGGTAATTGCCCTGGCCGTAACCGCAGATGGTGAGCTGATCGCCGGGCCGTGGCGCGGCGGTCGCGAGGGCCACCGGTGGTACGTTGGGCCGCCAAATCACCAGCGCTGCCAGGTCCCAGTCGGAGTCGACTTTCAGGGCCCGTGCCTTGGAACGAAATCCGTCGGGGAACAGAACTTCGACATCCCCCTGGGCATCTCGAACCACATGCCAATTGGTGATGACCATACCAAATTGATCCCGCACATCCACCAGCGTACCGCTCCCATAGGAGATCGCCCCCTTTTCGGGCGCGATCACGCGTACCACGGCCGGATGAGGTATGTTCGGCCGCAGGTGCATGCCTGCTGGATAGCTCGACGAGTGCGGGCGGACCGTGGGGGCTGGCCGAATCCGGGTCTGTTCCTGACCGGTGGCCTTGGGCCTGGGAAACGATTGGGCCGGAACCAGGCTGGCGGATATCGGCAGCCGCTCGGCAATAGGTTGCCCCAAGGTACCCGCCAGGGCTGGTTGGGGCGTTGTCCCCATGAGGCCCAGCCACACGAGGCCGAGTGCGACATTTTTTATCATTCGGCAATGGTTTGCCGCCCTTTGCCGCAAGCCAGGGTGCCGAGCCAATCCACGACCTGGAGTGGGGCCAAGGCCCGTGGATTTTGGTTGAACAGAGACTGAGCGAGATGAGAAATGGCGCTGGGTTAACTGGACCGGCTTCCAAATTCGGTGGCCCAACCGCGAAGGGTGCCCCAATGTACGGCGGGTGAGGAAAGAGCGGTCGGAGGCATCCACGGTTATCACTCGTGGGGAGAAGCGGCCGTTGGTGACTTGCGCGACTTTTCATTGGCAACAATCATTTGCAACAACCGGGAGCGGAGCGCGGTGGCAGCCTCCTCGCCTGGATTCGTCGACCGGATAGCTGCCGATGCACTGGACTCCGCGGGCAATGTCCTGGAAATCGCCGGGGTCTGTTCGTTCGAGCGACTGGCTGGCGTGGAAAGCCAGCCTGGCGACGGGCTCCGCGTCTCCGCCTCTGGCAGGACGATGGGGGCCGGGTTGGTGGGCTGGTGGGCATTCATATCGATTCGATTCCTTCAAGCAGCAATGGGGCGACCACCGCGTAGCTGGCCAGTGCGTGGCGGAAAGTCCTGGCCGCCGTTGTGTTGTTCTTTAAGCCGCTGGAGTTCTGCCCGGAATGCGTTCTCGGCCAGAGCTGTCAGGGTGAGTCGGGCCGGATAGCCCGCTAAATGGACGGCCGCATCGCGTGCTTCGTCCAGCAGTGCCTGCGGCAGATAGATCGTGGCTCGAACCTTCGGCCTGGTGGGTTGATGCACGGGGTGGGTCCTCGCATGGTGAGCAGTACGGCATGACTAGCCCATCCATCGTCCTGATGGCAGACGATACTTCAAACGTCAGACGTTTTCAGGCAAATCCCACCCCGTTGGACGCAGCAACCCAATGCCTGCACATTCGCTAACCGGTAAAGTCGGACTGCAGCATTGCTTCGACGAGCCCTGCATTGGTGGCCTCGGCGGCCACAGCGGCAGGCGGGAAGCCGGCTTTGGTGAGTACGTCCGCCGTCCTGGGGCTGATCGCGGCTAATTTTGCCAGCCGTAGTTGGCCGCCAAACAGTCCCAGGAGCGAACGGGCAATGGCCGAACTGGTAACCGTTATCCAATCGATTTGGCCGTCGGCCAGGGCCCGAGTCATCTCCGGATTGGCTTGGCGTAGATCCCGGCTTCGATACACGGCTGCCTGCTCGACCACGCCGCCGGCCGCTTGTAAGGAGTCGGCCAGGACTTCGCGACCCCGATCCGCCCGTAGCAGCAAGTAACGCTGGTTCCTCGCTTTGGCGGCGAGCTCTTCAGCCAGCCCTTCGGCCCGATATTCCTTGCTCGGCTGGCAATCGGCCTGCAAGTGGTATTGGGCCAGAGCTTGGGTCGTGGCCGGGCCCACCGTTGCCAGCCGAACCTGGCCCAAGCTGCGCAAGTCGCGGCCCAAATGCAGCAGTCGCTCGAAAAAATAGCGCACGCCATTGGCACTGGAAAAAACCAGCCAGTCGAACTTGTCGAGCCGCCCGATCGTCCTGTCGACCGCCTCCCAGTCGGCTGGCGGCAGAATTTCAATGGCCGGCTGGCAATAGACTTCGGCCCCCAGCATGTCCAGCTGCTCAACCAGAGCGGCGGCTTGCCCCGTGGGTCGCGTGACCAGCACCCGCTGGCCAAACAACGGCCTGACGCTAAACCAATCGAACTGGACCTGGGCGCGGGCCACTTCTCCCACCACGATAATCGCCGGTGGACGTATTTTTTTCTCGTCCAACAGCTCCGGCAATTCGCTCAGCGTGGTACGAAACACCATCTGCTGAGGCAGTGAGCAATGGCGCACGACGGCGACGGGCGTCGCGGGCGGTTTGCCCGTGTCGATCAGTGCTGCAACCCAGGCGGGAGCCGTGGTCACCCCCATGTAGAAAACGAGGGTCCCGGGAAATTTGGCCAGGGCAGCAAAATCGACTGCTGGCGCGGCTTGCGGTTGAGCCCCGTGGGCTGTGCCGTCAGTGCGGAGGCCACCCGTGCGTGGGCTCCTCGACTGCTGTCCCGTCACCAGGGCGACACAGGAGGCAAAGTCACGATGCGTCAGCGGAATCCCCGCATAGCTGCCGGTTGCCAGCGCCGTGGTGATACCGGGCACCACTCGATAGGGCACTCCGGCCGCTTCCAGTGCGGACGTCTCTTCCGCGGCACGGCCAAAAATGGCCGCATCTCCCCCTTTGAGACGGACCACGGTTTGCCCGGACCGGGCGGCAGCCACCAGGCGGGCATTCACTTCCTCCTGGCTGAGCAACCGGCCCTGGTCCGGCGGACTCGGATGCCGCCGACTCGGATCAAGACGGCCTAAACCATGACGGCCCAAACAAACCAACTCCGCCTGCGGCGACGCGTGGCTGAGCAGCCTCGGGTTGACCAGGTAGTCGTATAGAATCAGGTCTGCTTGCTCCAGGCACCACTGGCCCCGTAAGGTCAACAAACCGGGATCGCCGGGGCCTGCCCCGACCAGATAAACCATTCCGCGTTGATTGTCCATGCTATTGCTTCCCCCCTGGGTGCAAGCCGGAACGTCCCATCCCGGCGCTGCGAGATCCGCCTGACCGTGCCGATTGTCGCTCTGTGGTGTATACTTCGATCGGCCACCACGGCCATGCCGTACATCCACCCGATGTGCGAACGGACAGCCCAATCGATTCGAATTAGGCAGCCCTCCAGAATACCGAATCTATCGAAAAACGACAGGCAACCCGCCCGCATGCCATCCGACCAAGCTCCTGCCGAGAAAACGACACCCCCTGCCCAACCCGCGGGCTCACGGCCAGTGACTGCCGCGCTGCGCCACCGGCTGCAAAAGGTCTATGAACATGCCCAGCGCTGTGTTGCCAAGGGAGACCACGATTACGCCAATCAACTGCTTTCTCAATGTGTCAGCGAAGATCCTGCCAACCTGATCTATTTGCAGAGCTTCCTGTCCAATCTACAGAAAAAATATAACGACAATAAAAAAGGAGCGAAATTTTCCGGCTTGAAGCTCAAAAGCCATCGTTCCACCCTGAGCAAGGCGGCCGCCGGAGGCGACCTGCCGGCCGCTTTTCAGGCCGGCTGTGCCGCTTTGGCACTCAACCCATGGGACACGACCACCTTATTGGCTCTGGCGGCCGCGTGCCAGCAGCTGGACATCCGTGAGTGCCAGCTTTTCTACCTCCGTTGGGCCCTCGATGTAAGCAATAAAGATCCCCAAGTCAATCGCCAGGCCGCTCTGGCATTGCAACGGATGGGGCAGTTCGACCAGGCGATCGCCTGTTGGCATCGCGTTGAGCAGGCCAAACCTCATGACGAGGAAGCCTTGCAAGCAATCAGCCGGTTATCGGTTGAAAAAACAATCCAACAGGGGGGGTACGACACCGAACTGCTCACCGGCACCGGGAAACACGGGGGAGCAGCAAGCCGCGGCTTCGTGGCCCGTCTGGCGGTTGGTGGTTCCGCGGACGGTTTGGCAACTCCAAACGGAGACGCCGATCCGCCTCTGCCGCCTGAACAACGTTTGCGAGCCAGCATCCAACAAGAGCCGGCCGAGATTGCCAATTACCTGCAACTGGCCGATTTGCTGGTCCATGAGAGTCGACTGGACGAAGCGGAAAAAGTATTGGCCAGGGCCATGCAGGCTTCCGGGGGCGGGGAGTTGCGGGTCCGTGCGCGGCTGGAGGACCTGCAAATCCGCCGGGCCCGGAGGCAACTAGCGATTGCCGAGCGGCAGGCCACCGAGCAGCCATCCGATGAAGCCAGCCGTTTGACGGCCCAATTGCGGTTCCAGGCGAATCAGGTCGAATTGGAAGTCTTTTCCGCCCGGGCCGATCGCGAACCTCAAAATGGCCGGTTGCAGTACGAATTGGGTCTGCGGCTAAAACGGGCCGGCAAATTCAAACAGGCCATCCCCGCGCTGCAGGCGTCGCGTGGCGATCCCAGACACAAGGTCCAGGTGTTGGTGGAGTTGGGCGAGTGCTTTCAGAAAATCGAACAATACAAATTGGCCCTTTCGCACTACGAACAGGCGGTCGAACTCGCAAGGGAGGAATGCAGCGATTCGGAAACCGCAAAACTGGCCCTTTATCGGGCCGGGGTTCTGGCTACCGGATTGCGGGAGCTCGATCGGGCCGAGCAGCATCTAACCGAACTGGCGGGAATCGATTTTGGTTTCCGCGATGTGGCGGAGCGCCTGGACAAATTGAACCAATTACGCGATACTGATTGATCCGGTCCTTTTTCGTTCCCAATACCCAACGCTCCACCCAAGTAGATTCACAACAAAAACAGATGCCAAACTCCGCCAGCGCGAACAAACGCCTTCGCCAAAATCAAGTACGTCGGGCCCGCAATAAGGCCATCAGCTCAAATCTCCGCACCCAACTGCGCAAGGTGCGTGAAGCGATTGGCGCAGGCGATGCCGAAACCAGCGCCACCGAATTCCGCCTGGCCGCCAAAAAACTCGATCGGGCCGCTACCCGAAACATCATCCATGCCAACAAGGCAGCCCGAACCAAGTCGCGGCTCTCCAAGGCCATGAAGGCCATGAAGCAAGGGGCACATTAGCGCTTGGGCAAAACGTAATGATCGGGATTGGAGAGGTCCCAGGTGTAGGGACTCGCCACGTTGAACACGCCTGCCCGCACCACTCCCGCCCAATCGAAATGGAAGAAGGAGGGGAGCGTCTCACTCCCAGACGATCTTCCGGGCATCAAATACCGGCCCTTCGACGCAGGTCCGCCTGTAATCCCAATCGCCATCGGACTGCACCACGCGCACCACACAACTGAAGCAGATGCCGATGCCACAGGCCATCGGGGTTTCTAGCGAAACTTCGCACGGCACCTGGTGGCCGCCAGCAGATCCGGCAACCGCCCGCAGCATCGGCTCGGGCCCACAACAGACAACTCGCCGTGCGGATGCAGCCGAAGGTGAGTCCTGCTGGCTAGGATATTCGCTCAGGATCTCTTCCAGCAATTCGGTCACCAGACCGTGCCGACCCACCGAACCATCATCGCTGCTGATACGCACTTCGACACCCGCCTGCTGGAAATCGTCTACCCCAGCCAGGTACGCCGCGGATCGGACTCCGTAACAGAGGGTCACTCTGGAGGCTGGCGAAACATGCCGCCTACCCTCGCCGTAGGTGCGCTGGCCTGTAAATTGTCGTCCCAGGGCCAGGAAGGGGGTCTGGCCGATGCCGCCGGCAACCATCACCAGGTGCTCGACCGGCTCCGTGGAAAAGCCGTTCCCCAGCGGACCCCAGAGGACCAGTCGGCTCCCCGGCTCGCAGTAGGCCAACCGGCGCGTCATTTTGCCAATGACCAAGTAGACCACCTCCATGCCGACCGGTTGGCCTGCGGAATCGAGTATCGTGTCGTAAAGGGCAAATGGCCGGCCCAGCAGGGGGTCGCTCGCAAAAGTCCCGTTGCCGTAAGCTCCATGACCGTGCGTCCTATCGCTAGCAACTCCGCTGCGCCCACCCCTTTCAGGCCCCTCTCCCTTAGAGCCAATCCAGCGGACCATCACGAACTGCCCCGGAACTATCTGGCGGGCCAACTCGGGACAGTGAAAGCGCAGGCGGTACGTGTCGCAAGCCAGCGGCCCATTTTCCACGACGGTCACCAGATATTGCTGGGCCCCGTTGGCACCCTGGGCTGCGGCCCGGGCATGGTCACTGGAATCGCCTGCCTCGGCATCTGCAGCGGCTTGATTCAAGGGCCCGCCCCCTGACGGGTGACGCGTCGCCCTTGTTGCCGCGCGCCTGGTGGCCGCGAAGCGCCCGCCCGGGCTGCCGATTTCCGGCTGCCATGCCCTGCGGACACTGGTTTCCGGCCTCTTTTCGCCCGTTTGTCGACCGCCGCCTTCCCCTTCGCGGCGTCCCGCTTGTGCCGCTTGGGCGCGGCGGCACAACCTGACGATGGTCGCTTGCGGCTGCGGGACGGAATTTTTTTTCCTCCCGCCGCCACCGCCTGCCGTAATCTGGCAACTTCCTGGGGGGACAGTTTTCGCACCGCCCCACGCGGCATTTCTCCCAATCGAATCGGGCCAACGGCGACCCGTACCAAGCGCTGCACCTTGTGACCGACACGGGCAAACAATCGGCGAACCTCGCGGTTGCGCCCTTCGGCCAACACCATTTCGAGTGCGGTGGTGTTCTTGTGGCGTTTTTTGATTCGTACGCTCACCACCCGAGCCAAACCCTCGGCCAGATGAACCCCCTGGCGAAGTTGGTTCAGCACCGCACGATCGGGCTGTCCCCGGACCTGGATTTCGTATGTTTTTTCGATGCCGTATCGAGGATGGGTGAGCTGATCGGCCAAGGCGCCATCGTTGGTCACCAGGATCAGCCCTTCGCTATGGATGTCCAGCCGGCCCACATTAAAGACACGTCCTGCCCCAGCGGGCAGCATATCGATCACCCGCGGGCGGCCAGCCGGATCGCGGGCCGTGCAAACCACTCCGGTTGGCTTGTGCACGGCATAATAAATTCGTTTTGGTTTCGGCAACACTTCGCCATCGACACGTATTTCCTGGCAAGCCCGGTCGACTTTCGTGCCCAATAGCGTCACCACCCGGCCGTCCACCTCCACGCGTCCTTCAAGCATCCTTTGCTCACACTCGCGGCGACTGGCGATTCCTGCCGCGGCCAGGACTTTTTGCAGCCGCTCGCCGGAGCGTGGATTGTCTGGCTGGGACGGTGCAGGCTTCCTCCCCAGTGAGTCCGACGAAACGGTTTGAGCAGATCTGCCTGGCAGGCGGGAAACGGTTCCCACGGTGGTGGGGCGTTTCGCCTGGGCACGTTTGGCCGCCTTGGGCCGATGGGGTTCTGTTCGGCTATGACCCTGTTTGCCAGAGCCCCTATTGCCGGAACCCTGCTTACTAGAATTTGGGCGGGAGGGTTTCATGGGGAGGATCCAATCAGGGCAAGCTTTTCAAGGGCGCAGCGGCATGCCCTTCCATAGACCTATCCTAACTGGAATGAGCTCCGAACGATAGAGACACACCCGATGAGTGCCGAGTGGCATGGCGCAAAGCAGAGGACGAATAGCGGCTAGCGCGCAAGAGGGCGGGGTCTGGCTCAATTTTCGGCCGACCTGGTTTCGGAGACGACTGACGTGCAAGCCGAAAACTTGTGCCTGACCCCTTCGCTCCCGGCCGACCTGGTTTCGGAGACGACTGACGTGCAAGCCGAAAACTTGTGCCTGACCCGAATGGTACGTACTTAAGGGGAAAAACTAGCTAGCATGTCATCCGGAGGGAGCGGGCCCCGAAACTTGTTTTGGTCGACGACTGAAGGATCTCCTGATATATAGATTCTTCGGTCGCTTAGGCTCCCTCAGAATGACAAGTTCTTTATGGCTGAGAACCTTAA
>Ga0114931_10009399_pt1 | contig 11720 bp, 6 predicted proteins | sample 2SBtaG_FD_89579 | JGI IMG/M metagenome (GOLD analysis project Ga0114931, IMG submission 89579) | Deep subsurface microbial communities from Kolumbo volcano to uncover new lineages of life (NeLLi) - 2SBTROV14_V59a metaG | ecosystem: Environmental > Aquatic > Marine > Volcanic | place: Kolumbo...
AACGCCATCCTGTTTTATGAATCCGCCGAAGGTGGCGCCGGCGTGCTTACGCGTCTGGCCAACGACACACATGCCATGCAACGCGTAGCTCTGGCTGCGCTGGACATTATTCACTATCGCAGTCCCGCAGCCGACTGGGAGGTTTCGACCTTGCAGGATGCCGACCCGGAAGGTTGCGAAAAAGGCTGCTACCGTTGCCTGCTCAGTTACTACAACCAGCCAGACCATACGGTCATAGACCGCAAGTGCGAAGTGGTGCTGGATATTCTTTGCCGTCTTACCCGTGCCGATACGCGGCGCGGTACGCTGGGACGGGGGGCTGATGAACAGTTCGATGAACTGATGCGCCTGTCCTCCAGCAGCCTTGAACGGGCCTGGCTGGAGCATGTGCGGGATCGGGGCTATCGTTTGCCGGATCGCGCCCAGTTTACGCTGGATACCTTCCATACCCGGCCCGATTTCGGTTACCGCGAGGCCCAGGCGCTGATCTATATTGATGGACCCCACCACGAAACCGATCACCAGCGATCCATCGACGGAGCACTGACGCGTACGCTCGAGGACGCAGGGTTCCTGGTGATCCGCTTCCTCAAGGAGCAACATAACTGGCCGGAGATTTTCGCCCGCCACCCTGATGTATTCGGGAGAGGCAATCCGTGAACGGGGCCGTGCAATTTCAACCCGGCAGTCTGATCAAGGCCCGTGGTCGGGAATGGGTCATTCTGCCGGGGTCCCGGGACGAAGTACTGGTGTTGAGACCACTGGGGGGCGGAGAGCAAACCACCCGAATCCATGTTCCGCTGGAGCGCGACGGCATCGGAGCTGCGACCTTTCCGCCGCCGGACCCTGACATCACCGGCAGCCGCAGCGCCGGCCTGATGCTCAAAGATGCGCTGACCATGAAGTTGCGTGCTGGTGCCGGACCCTTCCGCAGCTTTGGTAACGTCGCTGTCGAACCACGTCCATACCAGCTCGTTCCCCTGCTGATGGCCTTGCGCCAGCCGACGATACGCCTGCTCATTGCCGACGACGTGGGCATCGGCAAGACCATCGAAGCCGCGCTCATTGCCCGCGAACTTATGGACCGGGGGGAAGTCCGGCAACTGGCGGTGCTCTGTCCACCGCATCTGTGCGAGCAGTGGCAGGAAGAACTGCGGGTCCACTTCAACATGCAGGCAGAGATTGTGCGCACCAGTACCGCCGGGCGGCTGGAACGTGGGCTGCCGGCCGGCAAGTCACTGTTCGAAGTCTACCCCTTCACCGTCGTCAGTCTCGACTACATCAAGTCCGACCGTCGCCGCGACGAATTCCAACGGGCCTGTCCCGATTTTGTCATTGTCGATGAAGCGCACACCTGTACCCAGGGCCAGGCGCGCAGCCGGCACTTGCGCTACCAGTTGTTACGTGGTCTGGCCGATGACGAACGGCGGCACATGATTTTCCTCACCGCAACGCCACACAGTGGCGATGACGAAGCCTTTTATAACCTGCTCGGACTGTTGGATAGCCGCTTTCTTCGTTTGGGCGAGATCCACGGTGATGAACGTACGGTTCTGCGCGAACAGCTTGGCCGGCACTTCGTGCAACGCCGCCGGCCCGATATCGAGGAGTGGCAGGACAAACGTCTGTTTCCTGACCGCCTGACCCGCGAGACCACCTACCGACTTACCGGTGACTGGGGCCAGATTTTCAATGACGTGCTCGAATACGCGCGTGAAATGATCCGCAAGGGTGAGGGGCTGGGCGCACGGCAACAGCGCATGAACTGGTGGGCGGCCCTGGCGCTGTTGCGTTGCATATCGTCCTCACCGGCCGCCGCGGTTCAGGCGCTGCATACCCGCATCCTTGCTGAAGAAAACGGGGGCGGGGAATTCACCGAGGAACGTGAGCAAAGTATCGCCGCCAGTGTCTTCGATGGAGAAGATGACGCCCTCACAACGGACGATACCGTGCCCGGCGCGGTGACCAGCGATAATGTTGTCTATCTGGCGGTGTTACTGGATCAGGCCAAAGACCTGCATGGGCCGAAAGCGGATCCCAAACTCAAGACACTCATCAAGGAGCTTGGTTCTCTTACCGAGACAGGTTTCCATCCGGTTGTTTTCTGCCGTTATATCGCCACCGCCCACTATGTGGCGGAGCATGTCGGCAAGGCCCTGAAAAAACATACCGTCATCGCGGTCACCGGTGAACTTACACCGTCCGAGCGCGAGGAAAAGGTCTTTGCGCTGCAGGAAACGCCGCAACGTATACTCATTGCCACCGATTGTCTTTCCGAAGGCATCAATTTGCAGAAGCTGTTCAACGCAGTCATCCACTATGACTTGTCCTGGAATCCCACCCGCCACGAGCAACGCGAGGGCCGTGTGGACCGCTTCGGGCAACCGGATCCCGAGGTGCGCACGGTGATGCTCTACGGTTCGGACAATCCCGTGGACGGTGCCGTACTACGCGTCATCCTGCGCAAGGCCGAACGCATCCGCAAAGAGCTGGGCGTGTTGGTGCCCATGCCCGAGGATCCGAACAAAGTGACCGAGGCGGTACTGCAGGCGGTCATGCTGGGCCGGGGCAATCTGCCGCAGGCCCAGCAGCAGTTGAATCTGACCCTCGACGAAATCGACCAGCGTCTGGATGGTGAATGGGAGAGCTTGCGGGAGAAGGCTGAGAAGAACCGCACCATCTTCGCCCAGCGTCGCCTGCGCCCGGAAGATGTTATCCCCGAATGGCGCCGTGCCATGGCGGCTCTGGGCAGCGAAGACGATGTCGCCCGCTTTGTCACCGGTGCAGCGCAACGCCTGCGCGCACCGCTGGAGAAGCGTGGCAAGGTCTGGCATCTGCCGGTACGCCATTTGCCACCGGGCCTCAAGGAACGCCTGGCTGTCCACGGCATCGAGGAAGCACTGGAGCTGGCATTCCACTACCCGCCACCCGACGATGCGGTCTGGATACACCGCACCCATCCGCTGGTGGCCGAGCTAGGCGATTACGTGACCGAGACGGCGCTCGATGGCGGCGCACCCGAAGTCGCAACGCGCGCCATGGCGCTGTTTACCAGTCAGGTGGAGGTACGCAGTGTCCTCTGGTTGTTGCGCCTGCGGGTACAAATCACGCTGACGCGTGAACATGACACACACACCCTGTTGGCCGAGGAGGCGCTTGCCGTCGTCAGTGAGGGTGATGAGTCACCGCGCGTGCTCGGTCCCGAGGACTCCAGGGCACTGCTATCAGCCGAGGCCGAGCGCAACATGGCCCCGGCCCTGCGCAGCCGCCACGTGCAACACGCCCTTGACCGGTTGCCTGAGCTGCAAACAGCGCTCGATACGCTGGCCCGTGAACGTGGCGAAGCCATCCTGGCCGACCACCGGCGTGTGCGCGATGCCGCCCAGGCCCGTGGTAGTTACCAGGTGGAGCCTGTACTGCCTATGGACGTGATCGGCATCTATGTACTGATTCCGGCGCGGAGCTTCTGAGCAGCGTGTCCCGGCGTAGCGGCAACACCGGCGGTTTCGAGGCGCTGCGCATCGAGGGTGGCCTGCTGCCCGCCGAATTTCTGAATACGGTAGCGAGCCTCAAGGCGCCTCAACAGAACGAAGCCGACTACCAGATTCCTGCCGGTCTCAGGCTGCGCGACGAGATCGGTCGCTACTGGCGTATTGCCCACAGCCTTTGGCAGCATTATGCGGAACAGGCCGCACGCGAGGACACGGATGCTGAAAAGGCCGGCATTGCTCAGTGGCTGGAACCGCTGCTCAGTCAGGTGCTGGGCTGTGCAGATCTGCATACCATCGAACCCAGGGTGAAGGATGAACGTCATTTCCCGGTCACCCACCTGACCTGTGGCGATCATGTGCCGCTGGTTCTGACCATCTGCGATCAGCTGCTGGACAAGGGCCATGCGCGGTTTGGCGAGGAAGGGCGCAAACGCTCACCGCACGGCCTGGCACAGGAATACCTCAACGCCGAGGAAAGCTGCCTCTGGGCCATCGTCGCCAATGGCGCTCACCTGCGCTTGCTGCGCGACAATCCCAGCCTCACCCGCCCGGCCTACCTGGAGGTGGACCTGGACCGTATGTTCCGGGAGGAGCTCTACCCGGACTTTGCCGCCTTCTGGCTGATCTGTCATGCCAGCCATCTGCGTCCGCAGGAAGCCGATCGACCCGAGTCCTGCATACTGGAGATCTGGCGCAACCAGGCCCAGGAAACCGGTGAGCGCGCCCTGGACCGGTTGCGGCAGGGTGTCGAACAGGCGCTGCGGGAATTGGGTTCAGGGTTTCTCGAACACAAGGACAACCAGGCATTGCGTCAGGCCATCGAGGCCGGCGAACTGGATGAGGAACGCTTCTTCCAGCAACTCCTGCGGTTGATCTATCGTTTTCTGTTCCTGTTCACCGCCGAGGACCGGGGCGTGTTGCATGCGCCCGATGCCACGCCTGAGGCACGTGAGCTTTACCGCGAGGGTTACAGTCTTGCCCGGTTGCGTGAGCGGGCCACGGCGCGTGCCAGCTACGACCGACACTTTGATTTGTGGGACGGGCTGAAGGTCACGATCAGGGCACTGCATAGCGGTGCCGAGGCATTGGGTTTGCCACCGCTCGGCGGCTTGTTTGACCCCGACCAATGCCCGCAACTGGATACTGCGCGCCTGCCTAATCGCCGTCTGCTGGCCGCCGTCCATGCACTGGCCTGGTTCCGCGCGGGTGAGGCGTTGACCCGAATCAATTACCGGGACATGGATACAGAGGAGCTGGGCAGCGTCTATGAAAGCCTGCTGGAGCTGGTGCCGGTTATCCGTGTGGAGATTCAGCCCTGGCGTTTCGGTTTTCTGGGTGACGCGGAGGCGAACGGGGAACCCGGACAGGAGACCGGTCGCGCCAGTGCCCGCAAACTTACCGGCAGCTACTACACCTCGGACAGCCTGGTGCAGGAGCTGATCAAAACGGCCCTGGAGCCGGTGATCGGGAAGACATTGGAACAACACCGCGAACGCCCCGGAGAGGCCTTGCTGGCACTGCGTGTTGTTGATCCCGCCGTCGGCTCGGGGCATTTTCTGCTGGCCGCCGCCCGCCGGATGGCGGCGGAGCTTGCACGTCTGGAAGCGGGTGCCGACCAGCCTTCGGAGGCCGGTTACCGCCATGCCTTGCGCGAAGTGGTGGCCCACTGCATCTACGGCGTCGACCTGAATCCGCTGGCGGTGGAGCTGTGCAAGACCGCCCTGTGGCTCGAGACCGTCGAGCCCGGCAAGCCGCTAGGCTTCCTCGACGCACACATCCGCTGCGGTAATGCGCTGGTTGGCGTGCTCAACCCGGCCATTATCAAGGACGGCATACCCGACGAAGCCTACAAGGCGCTGACCGGTGACGACACACAGACCGCAAGCCAGTTGAAACGGGCCAACAAGGCCGCCCGTGAGGCCGGGGTGCAGGCGCTTGATTTTGGTACCGGCGTGGCCGAACCCGACCTCTGCGCCGTGGACCTCGACCACATGCCCGAGGATACCCCCGAGCAGGTAGCCGAGAAGCGCACCGCCTGGGAAACCGCGCGCGCCGGCTATGCCTGCCGCCACCAGCGACAGTTTGCCGACCTTTTTACCGCTGCGTTCTTTGTCCCCAAGCGGCTGGATACCGTGGATGCTGTGCCCACCAGTGCTGATCTCATGGCCTGGCGCGAAGGCCGCGAAGTACGCCAGGGGGTGACCGCCCTGGCGGAGCGCATGGCCGGTGAACACCGCTTCTTCCACTGGTATATCGAGTTTCCCGAGGTGTTCGCACAAGGTGGTTTCGACTGCGTGCTGGGCAATCCGCCGTGGGAACGCATCAAGTTGCAGGAAAAGGAGTTTTTTGCCAGCCGCGCCCCGGAGATTGGTAACGCGCCCAACGCCGCCGCCCGCCGCCGGCTTATTGAGGCCCTGAACGATCCGCCCGCTGAGACCCCGGAGGGCATCCGCCAGGCCATGCGCCGTCTCTATCAGGAGTTTCAGCAGGTTAAGCAGGCCGCCGAGGCAGCCAGCCAGTTTGTGCGCACCTGTGGGCGATTCCCGCTTACTGGTATTGGTGATGTAAATCTCTATGCACCATTTTCAGAGACATTCCTGAATCTTTTATCGGACTCGGCGCGGTCTGGGGGTGTCTTTCCTTCCGCACTGGCAACTGATGACACGACAAAGTATTTCTTCTCATCATTGATCGAAAACAGAAACCTCGTCATGTTCTGGGAGTTCGAGAACATCGGTTTCTTCGGGGCGGGGCATGGACACATGCTCCGGTTTGCCTTGACCACATTTTCCAAACACCCAACAGAAGAGCGAACTGATTTCTTCTTTCAAGGTAAAGATTTGTCAGAGCTTAAGGATCCACGGCGTCACTTCAAACTGACAGCGGAAGAAATCAAGTTAATTAACCCGAATACAGGGACATGCCCGATTTTTCAGTCGGAGAAAGATGCCGAGCTGACGAAGAAAATCTACCGCCACGTGCCGGTGCTCATCGACGAATCCAGGGGCGAGATGGACAATCCCTGGGGCATCCGTTTCAACGCCATGTTCCACATGTCAAATGCCAGCAGTCTGTTCCGTACTCTCGAACAACTACGCGACACCAACGCAACCCGGGATGACAGCTGCTGGAAAATGCCGGATGGGGAGGTCTATGTACCCCTGTACGAAGCGAAAATGGTGTATCAGTTCAATCACAGGCATGGTGATTTCTCGGATGCTGAACCAGGAAAGCGTGCTCACAAATTGCCATCCATACGGGATGAGCACCTTGCCAATCCTAAATATTCTATTCAGCCCTATTACTGGGTTCCGCGATCAGAGGTTGATGCCCGGTTGGCCGCAAAAGGATGGGAGAAGGGTTGGCTAATGGGGTGGCGGGATGTGACGGACGCGAGAGCCAGCGTGCGCACCGTCATCGCCAGTGTGGTGCCGAGGGTGGGTGTGGGGGACAAATTTCTACTGATGCTACCCGGTCAGCCGCCTGAGCTTGTAGCATGTCTGCTTGCAGAACAAAATGCATTAGTTCATGACTACATCGCTCGTCAAAAGGTTGGAGGAACAAGCCTCAAATATTTCACGAAGAAGCAACTCGTAAATCTGCCGCCCGATGCCTACACCCAAACCGACCTCGACTTCATCGTCCCCCGCGTCCTTGAACTAACCTTCACCGCTGAGGATATGCGCCTCTGGGCCGAGGACCTGGGCTATACCGGCGACCCCTTTCCCTGGAACTCCAAGCGCCGCCGCCAGCTTCGCGCAGAACTGGACGCGTACTATGCCCACCTCTACGGCCTCACCCGCGACGAGCTGCGCTACATCCTCGATACCGCCGAGGTCGAAGGCCCCGATTACCCCTCCGAAACCTTCCGTGTCCTCAAGGACAAGGAAATCCGCGAATTCGGCGACTACCGCACTTATAATCTGGTACTGGATGCCTGGGACCGGCTGGAGCAGGGAGACCAACAATGACAATGTGCCCAATATGCAAGCGAAAGAGAGGTGTGGCTGTCATCACCGCGCCCAATGGCCGGGACGGCAGCGAATATGACTGCCCGGCTTGTGGAAAATATTTTATTTCAGGGACTGCGGAGGCCATGTTGTCCAGCCGCGATGCCAGTCAGCGGCTATCCGTCTGGGTTCAATCAAGAAAAGAACGCGTGCCGGAAGTCGATAGCCGAATCGTACACCAGATGTATTCAGAGGCGACCCTATTCGAGTATTTTACTGTCAAGGATTTCAAGAGCTACCGGGATGCAACGCTCCATCTGTCACCACTGACACTTTTGGTTGGCGCCAATGCTTCGGGCAAGAGTAATGTTATCGAAGCCATTCGTATACTTGCCTGGCTGTCACGAGGGCAGCGGCTCGATGCCATTACGACATCAGTACAGGCATCCGACGTCGGTGTGCGCGGTCGGGTACAGGATATGGTTTACGGTGAGGCAGAGAAATTCGAGGTTGGCTGTGCGGTGACCAATATGGAGGGCTGGGATCGTCTGCGTCTGCAAATTGGTACAAAGGATGAGGCGCTTCGGATTCTGGATGAAACCGTTGAACGGTCTAATGGTAAATTTCCACTCTACCGGGTGGCATCTGCCGCGACTGGTCTTAGTCATGACCTGAATGTGGAGTACAACAATTTCGCCAGTGGGGGTAGAAAACCACAAGTTGCCTGTTCTGATCAGTTGGCCGTGTTTACCCAGCTGGAAAGCTCGGCTCGTTTCGAGAGTGGCCACAAAAAGGCGCAGGAGACGATTCCGCGAATTACCAAACGATACCGGGAACTGCTGGCCGATACCCTGTTTCTGGACCCACGTCCCTCCGCGATGCGTGATTACAGTTTCAAGACGGAAAAACGTTTGAAAGACAACGGGGCCAATATATCCGCGGTGGTATTCAATTTATGCCAGGAAGCATCCGTCAAGCGTCGATTGATTGATTTTATCGCCAGCCTGCCGGAGCAGGACATAAAAGACATCGGGTTTATCGAAACACCGCGAAGCGAGGTGATGCTGAAACTGACCGAGAGTTTTGGCGGGCGGGATCGTATGGTTGAGGCGCCGTTGTTGTCCGACGGAACGCTGCGGGTATTGTCTATCGCGGCAGCTTTACTCTCCGCACCAGAAGGCGCGCTGGTTGTCATCGAAGAGATTGACAACGGCGTGCATCCAAGCCGGGCAGAGTCCTTGCTTAAGGATATCCAGGCAGTCGCCGCCGAGCGAGGCCTGTCAGTATTGCTGACGAGCCACAATCCGGCTTTGCTGGATGCGTTGCCCGCTGAGGCCGTGCCCAAAGTGCTGTTTTGTTACCGCGACCCACAGGAGGGAGATAGTCGTCTGGTGCAGTTGCAGAAACTACCCGATTTTCCCGAACTGATTGCACAGGGTAGCCTGGGTCATTTAATGACCGCGGGCATGCTGGAACGTTTCATTAAATTCAGACCCACGGGGGAGGAAAAGCAGCAGCTGGCTATGGATTGGTTGGAGGCACTGAAAGCTGAGGATGATGAATGACCATCTGCCTGGTAGATACTTCCATATTCTGCAACCTTCTTGAGGTGCCGGGGCGTTGCCAGGACAAACAGGCCGTATTGGAAGGGCTGGAGCAGAAAATACATGATCGATGGAGCCTGCTGTTGCCCCTGGCTGCCGTTATCGAAACCGGGAACCACATTGCTCATTGTGCGAATGGCGCAAATAGAAGATCAGCAGCCGAGCGGTTTGTTCGACAGGTTCGTATGGCCATGGAGGGCAAGGCGCCCTGGGTGGTAACGCCAATATCAGATACCAGTGATTGGCTGAGCTGGCTGGATGATTTTCCTGACAATGCGATGCGTGGTGTCAGCATCGCTGATCTCACCATTATCAAGGAATATGAGCGCCAATGTGCGCTCAATCCGGCACGGCGGGTGATGGTCTGGACACTGGACGGCGATTTGAATGCCTATGACAGGGTTCCCTAAGCGTCGATACCAGGCAGCTATTGCCTGATACTGAATACGATGCCTGTTATTCACTTACCTGAAAATGTTAGTCATCCCGTTCTTATTCAGAGTCTGGCGGAGAATGGCGCGTTGCAGGATGATTGGGAGCGGACGGATGTGGATTTCCCGCCGCATTGTTTCATCGACCAGGCAGCCATCGCTTTCCTGTGTGAGTGGGCCATGCTGCACCAGGGTCAGGGGCGCCGGGTGGGTTTTTATGGTGATGAGAATACGTTGCGGTACCTGTCGCGTCTTGATGTATTTCAACATACGGATTTTGCATATGCCGAACATTTCGAACGCTATCCCGAAGCGGGCCGGTTCATCCCGGCACGATTGATTACGGATGACGACGATGTGTTCGAGGCCAACAATGTCATCTGTGATCTGGTGTTGCGCCAGTTCGATAACGCACAGGAATTTCTTCCCGCCATGGAGTGGGCGGTCTACGAGATCATCGACAATATCCGTCTGCACTCGAATACGCCGGTACCAGGTGTATTGACAGCCCAGTATTACCCGCAAAGATACAGGCTGGATATCGCTATCGTCGATGCAGGTCGCGGCATCATGGCATCCCTTTCTGAGAGTCAGCATCTATGGAGCCATGGTGATGCTATCACCAAGCCATTCAGCGTGGTGTGACCCGCAACCCGGATGTCGGGCAGGGTAATGGCATGGCGGGCACCTGCGAGATTGTTCGTCTGAATGGTGGTGAGCTGCATGTGTGGACGGGTGATGTTGACTTCACTGTCCGAGGCGGCAGAGACAGGGGGTTTCGGAAAATCCCGGAGGTCGCCGGAACCGGGATCTTCCTGCGGCTGGATACCCGGCACTCGGTATGCCTTAGCGATACCTTTATCAGTGATCCCGGCTGGTCGTACATCAACTATGAGGCGGAACGGCTGGTAGAGGTGGGAGGTATTCGTATTGCGGATGAATGTGTACATACAGGAGGGCGGGAACCAGCGAGGACACTGCGGCGAAAAATCGAAACCTTGCTGAATGAACTTGATGGCTCCCTCATCCTGGATTTCGATGGTGTCACTTTTGCAACGAGTAGTTTTTTCGATGAGCTACTAGGCAGACTGGCAGGTGCCATTGGTGCTGAGAACCTTGGCCAGAGAATACACATTATTAATCTGTCTCAGAATCTATGTGCCATGGCCAATGTCACCATTGAGCAGCGCCTTGATAGGGTTGGCGTAGATTTGTCGAATTAGTGATCTGTATGAGGTCATGTTGATTAAACTGGACGAGCGGTTTGTGGTATCCCGTCGATTTGGATAGCCAGTTAAATGTTTATCTCTGGGAGGCAAGCCCTACCCACCACATACTGGTTACAGCATGTAGTGGATAAGGCCCACGCCCCTGATTCTGGGCAGGGCATCAGGTGATGCTACTACCCTCTTCCCAAATGTTTGCGTGGTAGCCAATCTCACGGCGCCACGGCGCTGACCTGGTTTTTTCGGTGCGTGGCTTAGAGGAGTGTCAGGATGCGTGACAGACACCCACAGCAGCGCTATGACGTTTGAAACAGGAGGGCAGTGTATGGAAGTGACCTTCTATGAAGACGATGATACGGGCACGGTGTTGCCTGCGTAGGACAGATGGGCTGACGCCATCTACCGCTTGAAGTATTTGGAGGGTGAGGGTAACGATGGTAGTTCCTTGTACGTTACTGACGATGAGTGGGATGCGGTTCACCAGATGATTTACCGAAACTTTCACGCCAGCCAACTCGAACCGGCGGATCTGCCGCTGAATACACATGTCTTGCCGGCGGAGCCTTCCCCGATAAAGAAGACATGGCCCAGTGAAAGCGGGGAAGTCGGGTCGGTGGATTATCCTTCGATTGCGGCGTTTCTCCGGCATCAGCCGAATCAGTCGACCGACCTGTACATCGCGCTTTATGAGGATACCTATGAAACATCCTCAGGGGATGGTGAATTTCATTATTTCAAGAAGGTATTCACTGACAAGTCATCTGCACAAGCCTACATAGACGATCATACAGATGGCTGGAAGCGCTGGTATCTTAGAACTCTGTTGGTCAAGTGCGTTGGTAGCCGGTTGACCTGGACGGGTTACTAGCCGAAGAAATTTGATCATTACACGGTGGAACAGGTGCTGACAGGGCTTGAGGAAACTTTGCGGAAATAGCGTACTGAGGCTGTCTGTACTTTCCGGTGAAGTTGAACACTTTTCCAGAATCGGTGTTCATCTTTACCAGAATACGCAGCT
>Ga0114931_10009400_pt1 | contig 11718 bp, 6 predicted proteins | sample 2SBtaG_FD_89579 | JGI IMG/M metagenome (GOLD analysis project Ga0114931, IMG submission 89579) | Deep subsurface microbial communities from Kolumbo volcano to uncover new lineages of life (NeLLi) - 2SBTROV14_V59a metaG | ecosystem: Environmental > Aquatic > Marine > Volcanic | place: Kolumbo...
AGGCTTTCGGGCGGGAAACGATGCGTTCCGGGGATGCCTACGTGACGAACGACCCCTGGTACGGGAGCGGTCACCTGAACGACGCCAGTCTCGCAATGCCGATCTTTCACGGAGAGCGGCTGATAGGGTTTGCCGGGGTGGTCAGCCATCTCCCCGACATCGGGGGACGGTTGCGCAATCCGGGGAACAAGGAGATCTACGAGGAAGGGCTCCGTATTCCGCCGATGCGGCTTCTGCGGGCCGGCGAGCCCAATGACTCCCTGACCGAGATGATCCGAGCCAACGTTCGGGTGCCGGAGGAGACGATGGGCGATTTCTGGGCGCAGGTGACCTGCTGCCGTTCGCTCGGCGCTCACCTGAATGCCTTGCTCGATGAGACCGGGATCGAACTCGATGCTTTCGCCGGCGAGGTCGTGGAGCGGAGCGAACGGGCGATGAGGGAAGCGATCGGGGCGCTCCCCGACGGGACCTGGGACTACGTGATCGAGAACGACGGTCCCAAGGACTTTCCGGGCGGCGTGATCCGGATCGCCTGTGCGGTCACGGTAGCCGGCGATTCGATGAGCATCGATTACGACGGTACGAGCGAGCAGGTGGACCTGGCTATCAATACGGTGCCTACCTATACGTTCGCCTATACCGCGTACGCGGTGAAAGCGGTGCTCGCGCCCTGGATCCCGAATGCCCATGGAAGCTTCCTCCCCCTCCGGGTGAGCGCGCCCGAGGGTTCGATTCTGAATCCGGTTCGTCCGGCGTCGACCGGCTCGCGGGCCATGATGGGCCATCTGCTTCCACCGGCGGTCTTCGGGGCATTGTCCGGGCTCGTGCCGGAAAAGGTCCTGGCGGCCCCCGGCTCACCGGTGAGCTCGATCCAGATTGCGGACATGCCGGGACGACGGGGCGGTGGCGTCCCGGAGCGCCCGAATCGAATGCCGCCGGCGTCCCGTCGTTACGTGCTGAACGCGTTCGTCGGGGCAGGGCAGGGGGCGTCTGCCGAGCGGGACGGCGTATCGGCTATCAGCTTTCCGAGCAACCTCTCGAACGCCAACATCGAGGTGCTCGAAAGTCTCGCCCCCATCCGCGTCTTGCGCCGCGAGATCCGAAGGGGCTCCGGGGGGCGGGGCAGAAACCGGGGGGGTGACGGCATCAGCTTCGAGTTCGAGCTACGCTCGGGTCGGGCGAACGCCGCGTTCGTCGTCAACCGGACCCGGAGCGGCGCTCCCGGGCTCGCTGGTGGCGCGGATGGCGCGCGCGGGCGGCTTCTCGTCAACGGCGGGCCCGCCGAGGCCGGGCTCTACACCCTCGAGGCGGGAGACCGGGTGCTCCTCGAGACCGGTGGTGGCGGGGGGTTCGGGCGGGACGTCTGAGCGCGTCGGGAACCGGGACCGGGTAGGCCCTCGCCCCGGGGGACGAGGGCCTCCGAAACCTCTTGACACTCCCCAATCCGGCCCGGAACCTGCGGCTTCGTCGAACGGGCACGTACTCCGGCCAGCCCATTCCTCCATACATGCAACCACCCGAGCGCGCACATTGCTATCGGCTATGTCACGGCGTTCGACAAACTCCAGGGAAGGGAAACCCGATCTGGGCCCAGTGCGATGCCGAGCTCGAGGCCGCCCGAGCACCGCGCCGCCCAGCCCGAAAGGCAGGCCGTTCTTTGCCCCGCTCACCCAAACCCAAGTACCTCTCTGACCTCACAGACCGTCCAACAAAATGCATCTTCCGGCAGTTGCATTCACGCTGAACCAACACACTCGCTCCCCTCTTCGCAGCGCGCGAGTTTACCCACCCGACGACGCCTGCAAGCGTCACACCTGTCACCACTCCGAGGAGATTGGCGACCCGGTCCCAGCTTCTGCAGCTTAGTCCCGTGAACAGCAGGTCATAGGCCTCGAGTAGGATACTCAGCCCCGCACCAACGATGACTACGCGGAGCGTAGCTGCGGGGCCATAGAACGCGATACAACCCGCGGCCAGGGCTGCGAAGAACGCAGTGTGCGGCCAGTGCATAAACACCCGGCTCCAGTGTTCAGACTGGAACAGCCCAATACGCGGCTGGTAGCGGCCCTCGCAGTCAGCACGCAGGACCGGCTGCCCGAGCAGGATGGCGACGAGCATCAAGGCGAACAATCGCCCGTGGCGGTTCGGCGTAAAGGAGAGATCGTGGAGAGGAGACACATGGCAACCCGATGACTACTGAAGCTCAGCCAGGCTCACGTGTTGAGCCACCCGCGGGCGTGCCTATACCGGTGTGGTTTCCGGACGGTATCGCGGTGGCGATGAATCGGGTCCAGTTTCAGTGCGGTCTATGCCTGAGTTTTAACGTTACGGGACAGAATCGCAGTGCGAAGCGGCGCTCCAGCGGGCACGGGGGCCCCGAGGGCTTTCCCTGCACGGGCCGCGGGGGCGGGATGCATTGTGTTTTTTGCGAGGCGCCCACTGCAAGGTGTTCCAGTGCAACTGCTGTCGGCATCAAACCTCGCTGATTGCGGTACCGTGTTCCAGGGCACCCAGCTGCGGCTGACGGTATGGTTTCTTGCTATCTACCTTACCAGCCAGGCCAGGCCAGGACTGGACTTTCGGTGCTGGCACTCGAACGCCCTCTGGGAGTGAGTTGTCCCACGGCATGGCTATCCATGACACGCTGATGCAAGGGATGGCCGAGCGCGAGACGCGGTCTGTCCTCGAGGGCCAGATTCGAGTCGATGATGCCTACCTTGGAGGCGAGCGCAGCGGCGGCAAGGTCGGGCGCGGCTCTGAGAACAAAGTTTCGTTCCTCGCATGCGCGCCGCACCTGCACCGCTCCATTCGCTTGGCCGAGCTTCGTTACTAATCAGGAAATTATCTGTCTTCCAAGAAACATCTCAAAAAGTCCGGGCATTGGCAGCACCACAGCGTGGATAGGGGTAGGTTCTGCCACGACCGTATGCAGCAGGGATGCTGGATCCGAGCCTACAGGGACGTATTCACGGCGTGTCGTGGCAGGCCCTACCCCTAGCTGCGCCTGGACTTATTGGGTTGTTACTCTTCCAAGACGTTCCGGCCGGCCTCTATCCGGCGAGCCGTTCGGATCGACGGGGGCGCCCCGGTCGAGTCCCCGGTCGAGTCCCCAGTCGAGTCGAGAGCCCGATCAGCCCGATCGCAAGGAGGGCCAGGGTGCGAGGCTCGGGAGCAGTCCCCGGGGGCGGAGGCGAGCCGCTACCCGTGAACGAGAGGTCCATGGCAAGGGCCTTCCCGTTCAGAAGATTGTCCTTGACCTCCCAGACTCGACTTGACGATGCGCAGGTCGGGCCCGAGGTACAGTAAACCAGGCTGTCGCCGCTCGAGTTCTTCGAGCTGCCCCACAGGAACGCCGCGACGTCGAGCGCGTTGCCGGGATCGATGCGCCCGACCTTGTTGAAGGGGCCCATGTTGAGATTCGAGTCGAAGAAGAACGTGCCGTCGGCAATCAGCTTGTTCGTGTCGGCGGCCCGGAGCTCGAAGCCGAATTGTCCGCCGATCGAGTTCGTCAAGGTAGCACTGCCACCCGGAATGGCCTGGGTGGACGGGCTTGTCGTACCCCCCACCGTTAGCTTGTCCGTCGGCGCGCCTCCACCCGACTGGCTGCCGCCGATGTCGAGCCGGACGTCGAAGCTGGCTCCGTTGATGCTGTCGAACAGGAGCGACATGTTCGCGTTCTCGAACAGTCCCTCCCCGGTGCTGAGATCGCCGACCGTGCTCTCGTTCCAGGTGTAGGAGATCGTGGGCTCCCCATTGAGCTTCCAGTAGCTCGTTCCGCTGCCGCCGCCGTCGTCCCGGTGGAGGAAGGTCGTCGCCCCCCCGGTCGGCCTATTGAAGGCGACACCGGTAAAGGGGATCGAGTCGGCGAGGGCGAGCTGGGCGGCGCCCAGGGTGAGGGTGGTGAACGCGAGGGGCTTCAAGAATTTCACGGCGGTTCGACTCCGATTTTCGTGCACGGCCGGACCCGGAGCCCATAGGCGACGGCGAGTCGGCAGTGCGACATAAGCTCGCCATAGAGCAAGCAAAACTCGGGCCAAGTTCACGGACAATCAGCAATAACAATAAGTTGCGGGACCGGCTTGTCGACCCGAGGAGCCAATGACGAACGGTGTGTAAATTTTTCCGACGCGGGCTTCTTCACGCTCCGGGCTCGAGCCGGGCGAGGAGCAGGCGGGCATGTCGGGCCTCTTTGCCCTCGAGACCGAGCCGCAGGGCACCGGCGAGTGCCCCGATCGCCCCTTTTCGATCACCCGCGCGCGCACGTGCCGCGCCAAGATGATAGCGGGGTAGCGCACGCGCGGGTGCCGCCTGAACCGCGAGCGCCAGGACCTCGACGGCTTTCTGGACTTTGCCGGTCTGATGGAGGGCCCACCCATAGGTGTCGGCGACGTGAGCGTTGAATCCGGGGAGCGCGTAGGCGCGTGCGGCGACCACCAGCGCTTCCTTGCTGTCGCCTTTTCGCAGGAGCAGAGCGGCTAGATTGTTGAGCGCCGCCCGATCCCGGGGCCGGCGCTCGAGCACACGTTCGTACTCGAGCCGGGCCGCTTGGGGTTTGCCTTCGCGCGCGTAGAGCTGTGCCAGGGAGAGACGGGCCCGGAAGTCGCCGGCGTCTCGGGCGAGCAGTAGCCGAAACTGTCGTTCGGCCCCGGAACGATCGCCCGAGAGCCACAGGGCGTGTCCGAGCTTCAGGCGCGCTGCGCCGTCGGGATCCCGGTCCAGAAGGGAGCGGTAGCGGCGGACGGCGTCGTGGTAGCGGCCTGCGGCCACGTCGATGTCGGCGGCGAGCAGGATTGGAACCGGGTCGCCCGGGGCGGCTTTCAGGGCCCGGGACACCAGGCGGGCAGCCTCCTCGCCGTCTTGCCCGCTAAGCGCCATTCGGGCGGCTTCGGCGAGGGCGGCCGGCTGGCGGCGGCCGGCAGTGACATAGGCGGCCAAGGCCCGCCTGGCTTCTTTCCGCTCGCCGCGGGCGTAGCGCCTTGCGGTGGCGAGCCCGGTGAGCATCGCGTTGCCTGGCGCCTCCCGCACCGCCTGCTCGAGGAGTGCCAATCCGTCCGTTGCCGCGCCGGTGCGCTCACGGGACGCGACGGTGAGCCGGACCACGTTCGGGTTGTGGGGCGCGAGCCCGAGCGTGTCCTCCGCCAGCGCCCGGGCCGCCTCGGCACGTCCCTGGTCGAGATCCAGGCGAACGAGCGCGAGCCTGAGGCCGATGTGGTCCGGATGCTTACCGCGCGCGGCTTCGAGCTCCTGTCGGGCCGCGCCGGCGTCGCCGGCTTCGTAGGCGAGGTTCGCGAGCGCGATGGAGGCCTCGGGATTCGCGCCCTCCGCCGAGAGGTCGCGATAGAGGGCGCGGGCGCGGGCAGTGCGCCCGGCTCGGGCTTCCAGCCGGGCAAGGTTGAACGTCGAGTAGAGGTAATCGGGGGCCTGCTTGCGAGCTGCCTCGTAGGTGGCCCGCGCACGTTCCAGATCGCCCGCGGTCTCGAATGCAATCCCCTGCAGGTTGAGGGCGATCGCGGCCGGCTTTCCCGCTGTGCCGCGGGCGAGCTGGCCCGCGAGCTCGGTCGCTTCCGAGGTCCGACCGGCTTGAAGGGCGAGAAACGCATCCAACATGGCCCCCTCGTTGCCGCCGGGGTTCTCGACCCGTGCTTTCGCCCGTTCCGCGCGGGCGCCCTCGACATCCCCGAGGGCGAGCATCTGGAGAGCGAGCCCGGTTCGCATGCGGGCGGCTTGGGGTCCAGACACGGTCTTCATCGCCCGGGCGAGCAGGGCGTTCGCGCGGGCGGCGTTTCCACTCGCCAGGTAGGCCTGGCCGAGGAGGGTCAGCACTTCGCGGTTGAAAGGATCGGCGCGTTGGGCGGGGACGAGGGTGCGAATCGCATCCCGGGCCCCGCCGGTGGCAAGCTGGGCCCGGGCCAGCAGCTCGCGTGCGTGAATCGACCCTGGCGCTTTCGCGACCGCCAGCTCGAGGCTCGCGGTCGCCTCCGCGTAACGACTCTGACGGAGCGCCACCGTACCCTTGACCAGCATGGCTCGCGGGCTTGCGGGAAAAGCGGCGGCGAGCTGGGCCGCGTCGGCCGCGGCCTGGGTGAGCGCGCCCTGCCCCAACGCCGACAGCGCCTTGAGGAGCAATACCTCGGCAAGCCCCCGGTGAACCGATTCGACCGCGGCGAGCTGCGCGTCGGCGCCAGGGTACCGGTGCATCACGAGCAGCGTGCGCGCCAGTCCGAGACGGGCTCGCGCGATGTCCCCGTTCAGCTCGACCGCGTGCGCGTAGGCCTGTCTTGCCTCCTGGAACCGTCCGAGGGCGTACAGGATGTCGCCCTTGACGAGCCAGCCGGAGAGCGCTCCTGGCGCCTTCTCGATGGCGCGGGCCGCCCAGCGCTCGGCATCCCCGAAGCGGCGCCGCCGCAGCCCGATCCGGGCCAGCCCGGCGAGGGCGCCGGCGTTGCTCGGGCTTCGTGACAGTATTTGATCGAACGTCTGCTCTGACGCTTCGAAACGCCCCGCTTCGAGCTGTGCACGGCCGAGCAGGAGCCGGCTTGCGGTGTCGGATCCGGTGCGAAGGGTGTGGGTATCGATGCGCTGGAGAACTTCCTCGGGCTTGCCCAGCAGGAGCTCGGCCTCTAGCCACACCGGCATGGCGCGGTTCGGGAACCCGCGGTTTCCCCGGAGTGGCTCCAGCGTCCTGGCGTCGAGATCTCCACGTTCGAACTCGTTGTAGAGGCGGGCGAGAAGTATCCGCGCGTCCACGTCGTCCGGCGCCTCGAGGAGGCGTTGCTTGAGCACGATGACGGCTGTTCGCCGATCGCCCGCCCGCCGAAACTCGCGCGCCGTCTCGACGCCTTGGGGTGTGGCACCCCTGCTTCGGGCGTAATGCCAGGCCGCGAAACCCGCCGCCGCCAGCACGATGAGCAGCGCTCCAATCGCTAGAGTCCGGGAAAGCCTTCTGTGGTCGCCAGGACCGCTCCAGTCGGCCGATTCGAGAATGGCATCGTTGCGTCCCATCGTCGTGTCCCGGTCGAGCCTCCAGGTCAGATCACGTCCTCGTAGTGTATCGGCGGCCCGGCCGGAGGCTCCAGGCGACCCTTCCCCGGGGCCCGATCCCGGTCAGGATGTCGGGCCCGGCGGCAGGTGCTACGGCGGTGAGAATTTTTGTCGATAATTTTGACACTTTGGTGGCCGGGCACACCTTCCGGGTTGGAGAAAGTTGTGCAACATTATGATAAATAATTGGAAAATATCTTTTGGCCCGAGATTTGCACTGTTCTGGACGACGACGAACGGTCCACGCCCGGCGGCAGAATACGCGCTAGGCGGCGCGCGTTCTGAACCGGCCTCTCGACTGAAAGCGAAACGGATTGGGTGATATGAAGACGAGATTTCTGAGATGTGCTGCCATCGTGCTCGGTGCCGGCGCCTGGCTGGCGGTGTCCGCTCCGGGGGTGGCGATGACGAACTGGCGGTTCGACACCGCGAGCTGCGCGAGCGTCACGAACAACGGCGCGACGAGCGGAACCTGCAGCCAGGGCAGTGAGACGCTCACCCGCGATTATCGCTCCGACGGGACCGAGCCGGCGGTGCGAGTGAGCGGTTGGGCCAATGTCGGCCCGAACGTTCAGGTGGGCAATCAATATCCCGACAACTTCGCGCTTCGCCAGGGGAGCATCACCCACTACAGTGGCGGGCTCGGTGTCGATAACCAGGGCGCGGGGCTCGCTGATCCAGACACCATGGCGGCCCGGCCGGATGACGGGGAAGGCATCAATCCCGAGCACGCGATCGACAGCGACCAGCACACCGACATGGTGCTTTTCGACTTCCAGGCGGTAGGGGGCAGCAGCGCTACCTGGCGCCTGACCGACATCACGATCGGCTGGTCCCAGACCGATCGCGACATCTCGGTGCTTCGCTACACCGGGGCCGGCGCACCCGATCTGACCCAGTCTTACCTGGACGACTGCTGCTCGGGGATCGATTCGAGCCTGACCGGGGACGGTTGGGAGGTCATCGGCAACTATCAGGTGCCAGGGTCCGGATCGACCGAGGGAACCGTCGACATCTCCGCCGACACGGTGGGGCTCGAGTCCGGCTACTGGCTCGTCTCCGCGTACTCTTCGGCGTTCGGAAGCTGCGCCTACTGCGGTCGCGGCAACGACTACTTCAAGGTGCTGTCCATCACCGGTCAGGGCGGGACGCCGCCTCCACCGGGGGGACAGGTGCCGGAGCCTCTCACCTTGCTTCTCGTCGCCTCCGGGTTACCCCTCCTTCGCCGATTTCGTCGCCGGGTCTGACCCCGGTCTTCGGCCCCCAATCCGCAATGCCGGCCACCCTGCCGGCGGTGATGAGAACCCCCGGCAGTGCCCGGGGGTTCGCGCTTCTGGGCCCGGTCCGGCCGCTCCGAGATCGCTAACCGGTATAGAATTCCGCTTCCTGGACGACATAGAGGCGGTATGTACCGGTCTCTCACCCAGTCGTGCTTCCGTGCCTCGCTCGCGCTGGCGTTTGCGGTGCTGGCGGTGCTCGGTTTGGTGGCCGGCGCGCTTGCCGAGAGCGGGGGCGCCGAGGTCTCGACGTTCTATGAGGACGCCCTCGTTCGCTACCACGAAGGGGATCGGGTCGGCGCAGCGGTGCAGCTCAAGAACGTGCTGCAGGCCCGGCCGAACCATCTGCCGGCCCGCGTTCTGCTCGGCCGGATCTATCTCGACGAGGGTGCGGCGGAGGCGGCGGAAAAGCAGTTCCGCGACGCCCGGCGTCTCGGCGCGGACGAGGCTTTGCTGGCGGTGCCTCTCGCGCAGGCCTACCTCCTGCAGCGCAAGTTCCGGGAGGTGCTTCTCGATATTCCCTACACGCATTTCCCTGCCGCGCTCGAGGCCAGGATCTTGACGTTCCGGGGTACCGCTCTGACCGAGCGGAGGGAGTACGAAAGGGCGCAGGAGGCGTTCCGGCGGGCCGAGGCGCTCGTACCCCAGGCACCCGAAGCCGTGGCTGGCAGGGCGGTGATTGCGCTTCGCCAGGGGCGGATGGACGAGGCCCGAAGGCTGGCCGAGGAAGCGGTCGGGATCGGCGAGCGGAGCCCGGAGGCCTGGAACGCGCTCGCTTCGGTGAACCATGACTCGGGAAAGCTTCGCGAAGCGCTCGTTCAATACGGCAAGGCCCTTGCGCTCAGGAGCAACCTTCTCGAGGCGCGTATTGCCCGCATCGGGGTCGCCCTCGATCTCGGAGAGGAGGAGATCGCGGGCAACGAGATTGCCGCGGTCAGGGCGACCTACCCGGACGAGCCGAGAGCGGCGTTTCTGCAATCCATTCTGCTGAGCAGGCAGGGAGACGCAGACGGGGCCAAGGCGGCGCTGTCGGAGTCGGCGCAGCTCCTCGCCAATCTCTCCCCCGACCAGCAGTCCTCGCAGTCGAAGCTCCTGCTGATGGGCGGTATCGCGAACTTCGACCTCAAGGCGAACCAGCAAGCGGAGAGTTATCTGCGGCGTTATCTCGAGAAACGTCCGGGCGATCCCGGCGCCCGCCGGCTGCTCGCGTCGATCTATCTCCAGAAGGGATGGAACGACGACGTCATCGGCCTCTTGCGCCCGCTCGTCGCCCGGGAGCAGCCCGATCCTCGCGACCTCTCCATGCTCGCGACGGCTTATTCGAGGCAATCGCGTCCTCGCCAGGCGACACCGCTGCTGGAGCGCGCGGTGAAGGCGAGCGGTGAGGCGCCGGTGTACGTGCACCAGCTCGCCATGCATTACGTGGGGCTCGGTCGCCGCCAGCGGGCTCTCGAGCTGCTCGAACGGTTCGTCGCCGCGCATGGTGACTTCGTTCAGGGCTATCTCAGCCTGACGACGGTGCATCTCGCCGCCCGCGGCTACCTGGCGGCCATCGCCAGCGCGCGGAAGGGTCTCGCGCGCGCGCCGGAGAACGAGAACCTGCGCAACCTGCTCGGAGTCGCGCTGACCCAGGTGGGTAAGCTCGACGAGGCGAAGAAGGAGTTCGAGCGGCTGCGGGCGCGGGACTCGGCCTACGTTCCGGCTCGCATCAATCTCGCGAAGCTGGCCGCTCTGCGCGGCGAGCCGGATGCCGCTATCCGCGACCTCGAGGCGGTCGTCGAGGAATACCCTGGAAACCACGAGGCGATGCTCGAGCTCGCCCGGTTTTTGTTTCGCCACCGCCAGCCGGAAGCGGCGCTACGCTGGGCGCGGAAGGCCTACGAGGCGGAGAGTCGTTCCGTTCGGGTGGTCAGCGAGCTCGTTCGGCTACTACTCGCGGCGAAGCAGCCGAAAGCAGCCTTGAAGGTGGCGAAGGAGGCCGAGACCTGGGCATCGGAGTCGGCCGATGTCCAGCTCCTGCTCGCGCGGAGCTATCTCGCTATCGGGAAGCCCGCCCTGGCGGTGGTTTCCCTGAAGCAGGCGGCGACAGATGCCGGCTACGACGTGCCGCTGCTCTTGCGTATCGCAGCGCTGCAAGCCTCGTCCGGGGCGTGGGAGGACGCGGATTGGTCCTTGCAGAAAGCGGTCAAGGAGGCGCCAAAGCTTCTAACTGCCCGGGTCAAGCTCGTCGAAGCGCAGATCTCTCTCGGCCGCCTCGACAAGGCCCGGGCCGAGGCGGAGACGATCCAGCGAGACTTCCCTGATCGGGCGGCGGGGCTCGGGCTGCTCGGTGAGATCGCGCTGCGCCAGGGGGATACGATGGGCGCGGAGCGCTATTTCCGCCGGGCGCTCGGACAGACACCGAGCGACCTCGGCGCGTTGCGGTACTATCAGGCATGGTCGCAACGCGATCCGGACGCGGCCGCGGCTTGGCTCCGCGACTGGACCCTCGCGCATCCGCGGGACATCCGTTCGAGGACGGCGCTTGCCGAGCGGATGCTCGCCACCGGGCGCCCGAAGGAGGCCGCCACGGAGTATGCGGCTCTCGTCGAGCGCAGGCCTCGGGATCCGGATCTCTGGAACAACCTCGCCAACGCCTATCTGGAGGCGAACGATCGGGAGCAGGCGTTGAGGGCCGCGCGGCGGGCGAAGTCGCTCGCCCCCGATGATCCCGGTGTGAACGACACTCTCGGTTGGCTGCTCATCCGGTCCGGGCAGACTGCCGAGGGGCTTGCTCTGCTTCGATCGGCCCAGACCCGGGCCGCCGGGAGCCCGGAGATCCGCTACCACATCGCGGTCGCGTTGCGGCGGCTCGACCGGCTCGATGAAGCGAGACGGGAGCTCGAGTTCGCTATCTCGAGCGGCCAGCGGTTCCGGGACTCGAGGCGGCCCGCAAGCTCCTCGCCGAGGTGGCGCGCTGAAGTTCTCAGTCGTTCGCCTCCCGGCGCGGAGACCAGCCGTAGATGCGCGCGAGCGCGCCGCCCATCAACGTCTCCCGGTCGGATTCGGAGAGCCGGTCGCTGAGCAAAAAGGCTTCCACTGCCTGGCGGTAGGAGAGCAGGCCGACCGCGCGGGTCCAGTCCGTTCCCCACAGACAACGTTCCAGTCCGAACGTATCGAAGATCCGGCCGAGCGGATCCCAGATGTCGGGATAGGGAAAGGGCTCCTTGGCGAGAGTGCAGGCGCCGGTGATCTTGATCGCGAGATTGTCATGCCGGGCGAGGGCAAGGACCGCTGGCAGGTCCGCGAAGGGCTCGTCCGGGGGAGGCGGTTCGAGAGGCTGCTCGAGGCCGAGGTGGTCGAGCACGATCCGGGTGTCGGGATGGCGGCCGGCGAGGTCCGAGAGGAGAGAGAGCTGCCC
>Ga0114931_10009401_pt1 | contig 11718 bp, 7 predicted proteins | sample 2SBtaG_FD_89579 | JGI IMG/M metagenome (GOLD analysis project Ga0114931, IMG submission 89579) | Deep subsurface microbial communities from Kolumbo volcano to uncover new lineages of life (NeLLi) - 2SBTROV14_V59a metaG | ecosystem: Environmental > Aquatic > Marine > Volcanic | place: Kolumbo...
TATCGCCAGGTTCATCGAGGCGTGGACTCGTTTCGAGAATGCGCGTGGACCCGTGAGGGGGCCTTCGCGGTGAGTGGAGTGCCAAGCCCGGGGGTTGCAAGCCCCCGGGGCTTCCCTGCCCAATCGGGGAAGTATAAGTAAAAAGGGCGCTGCCCACGAGCAGCGCCCTGGTCATGAAAGACTCTTACTGCACGTCCCAAAACCGCTTCGATGTTCCACCTTTTCCGGCCGCTCGCGCACCTCCAACCCGGTTCTGGGATAGACTCTTAGCCCATGGCTGGCGGCTAGATCACCTCGGCCGGCAATACCGTCTCCCACGGGCCGTCGCCGCGCTCGTCGCCGTCCCCGTCGATGCCCCAGCGATGGCGAAACTCTTCGCGCTCGGCAGGGATACGCACGTAGCGCACGTTTTCTTCGTCCCAGGCGTCGCGTTCTTCACGTCGCTCGATGAGCCGGTAGGGCTCCACGCGATAGGCCGATTGTGGTAACGCATGGGCCGCATAAGGACGGCGTTGGCGCATCGCCCAGCGCAGGAGAATGCCGCGAATGACCGTGAGCGACAATCCGCCCATGCGATCTTGGCAGGCCCATTTGGCCTCGCGCCAGCGCGACTGGCTCCGCACGAGTTCCAACAACTCGTGGCCGTTGTGGGTTAGCCGCACGCAGGGCATGCCCTCGCTGGTGCGATCGATTTCCTTCAGCAAGCCGGCATCGATCAGCAAACGCAGGTGGTAGCGGATTTTTTCCTCCGCGTGGTCGGACCCCGTATGTAGGACGCTTACCGAGCAGTCCGGGCCGCGATTTTCGATCTCCAGCAGCAGTTGCCGCGACAAGTCCAGGTCTCGTTTCATAGGTGCATCTCCATTTGCACAAGGAGGGCTAACTTGGGGTCAACTAAACCGGCTGCCGTCCCAGCCCGTGTTCGTCAGGCTGCAGCGGTGGAACGAGCGATCGGCGTTAAGTGGTGCGAATCTGTCGCAATCGGCCGGCCAAGTCAAGATCGGTTACCCTGCTAGCAAGGCCATCGGACCGGGCGAATCACGAACCCTCAGACGTACATGTCGTCGAGATCGGCCGCGGCCAGATCGACAAAAAAGTCGGCGATTTTTTCGGTCATTGCCTGAAAGTAACGGGCTCCTTTTTCAGCGGACGCGGCGGCGGGATTGCCGACGCCCGTATCCTCGGTCACCTGGGTCCACTGCCTGGGAGCCCAGGCCCACTTCTCACGCAGGGCGGCGATTCGAAACTGCTTGGCAGCGCCGGAACCTGCCTCGGAGAGTGGAAGCACCAAATTGGGAGTCAGATGCATCAGCAGGCAGGTCTCCCATTCGCTGGCATGATCGCCGGGCTGGTCGAAAAACGGTTCCATCGGCACGGCTCGATGACCGTCCGCCGTGCAGAGAAACACCGACGTGTGGGGTTGTATTTCGCGGATCATCTGCCGAAAGTCATTCCCGCCATGAAAATTGAGCACGACCAACTTCCGTACGCCATGCTTCTGCAAACTGTGGGCCACGTCTTCGAGCACCCGGGCTTGCGTGGAGGGATTCATGTTGATCACCAACGGGATGTCCAGCTGTTGGTTGTTGACGCCAAAGGGCATTGTGGGCAACACGATCACACGCGCATCGCGCTGCCACGCCAATCGGGCCGCTTCGATCGCGACTTCTTCCGTCTCCACATTGTCCGTGGCGTAGGGAAGATGATAGTTGTGCGCTTCGGTGGCGCCCCACGGCAGCACGGCCACCTCATAAGTGGTTTCACGAACCGTCTTCCACGTCGTTTCCGCCAATACGTAAGGGCGACCAGCCATGATTTTTTCCGTGACAAAAAAACGTGACAAAAAAAGAGAAGGGGGGCTCCGCGTAGGCGGGCCGGTAGTCCGCCCTCGAGCGCCCCCGGCAGGATTCGAACCTGCGACACCCGGTTTAGGAAACCGGTGCTCTATCCCCTGAGCTACGGGGGCGTATGGCCTTTTCCTCCTTGAATATAGTTCCACGATTCTTGAAAGAGGCGTTTGGCAATCAATTGTCCTACCGACCTCCCTCAACTCCATCTCTAGGCTTTCTAAGAGCTTACAGCATCATGGCAAAACCGTCACTTACAGAAAAACGAATAAGACGTTACGTGATGGGGCCAGCCATCATGCAACCACCAAACCGATTGTGCTAAAGAATGGAAGAAATCCATGCTTCAGAGACTAAGAATCCTAAGCAGAAACGATTTTCTCAATCGCCTCGCGTGGAGTGAGAATGGAAAGGCCCTGGACCCTCCCAAGTGGAACTAAATGCTTCTTATCTCCGGTGACGAGCATATCGGCCTGACCGGCGATGGCCGTTCCTAGAATGACATTGATAACAAGAACGATCCGCACTGGGGTCTTGCTTCCTGTGTTCTACCCTCACTTCTTCAAAGGTCTGGCTGACCTCTTGTTGAATTGTTTGGGGTCTACGTCCTTGTTACGTTCTTGAATTCGGTCGACAACGCGGAAGAAACTCTCCCGTGCGACAAGCTTTTGCACGTACTCGCTGACCCGCTGGTTGTCGCCTGGCGAGATGGTCGGCAGGGCGTCTGTACCACCCCTATCGGTCTGTTGTGTGCTCATACGACCATTCTACCGTATTTTGCATTTTGCCTTTGTGAGGCAAAGGAATAATAAAGCAGGCAGGATGATTACAAAGTCGGGTCGAAGGCCGTTGTGAGAGGCGTCTCCAGACGCCGAAGGTACCAAAACAGTGACTGTCGGCGTCAGGAGACGCCTCCCACGGCGACTTTGTAATCGTCCTGCTGAGGAGCAACGGCGTGAACCCATCTCTGTGTGTAGCTTGTTTTGTCGCAACTGGTTACGCATGGCGTGGTGTCGGTGAAAGAAAAAGAAATAGGCCTTGCCAAAAAACTGAAAAAACATGCAAAAGTGCTTGCATTCCCTGGTAAGACTTCTATAGGATAACATTGCCCAATTTCTGTTGATGTCTAGGGGAAACGCTAATGCGGCCGACAACAACGGGAAAGAATCTGAAGAGCCACTGATGCTCTGTGTACTCGTTGCACAGGGTGACAGTGGCTTTTTTGTTGATCCGTAACTAGCGATTGTGTTCACGAAAAAGTAGCTAATAAAATCAACTTTTGGGGAAAAGCTAATGACTTTCTTAATGACGGTAAGACAATCGAGATCTCTGGCCGCGACAGCCTTGGTCGTGCTTGCCGCGTGGACGACCAGCGCCAATCAGGCTGCGGCCGTCGTGAGTATTTCTTACGGCAGCACAGAAACGGCGATGGGCGGCTGGGACTATGCGTATGAAGGCGATGCCGATGCCTGGGCGGGGAAAGGCATCCTTGGTTCTCTAGACGCCACCTGGACCGCCAATCGAGAGTGGGACGGCTCGGCTCCAGGCACAGGCGGCAGCTCTGGAGCCGGTCCCGCCCCCGGTGGCATTGCGTCGTACACCGAAAGTGGCGTGAAGTATCTACGCATCCAGGAGGCGGGCGATCCTAAAACTTATGCGGTCCCATTTTCTGGCCAGATCAACTGGTTTGATCCAAGCAACCGCCGGTTTGATCTAACCCATAGCTTGTCAGGCACGGACATCATCGACTCGGGCATGACCATTTCCTTCCGCGCCCGCATTGCCACGAGTGGTACCCTGGACGATGAGTACCGCGAAAGCGGTTCCGGAACGTTCGCTTGGCCAGCCGGCGGCAGGGGCTCGGTCCCCAACCAAGACGGAAGAGGCCAGTTTGGCATCTCTCAAGGAGGTGGAGGAGGAACGCTTGGCTTTTCGCTAGCGCTCGATTCCGATACGACACTCCCCCCTGGCGTGGGCGGTGGATTGGTGATGAACAATAATCCTGCCGCTCCTAACGTTGGGCTGGCCGATGCCACTGCTGCATCGCAGACCAACGTCGTTAGCCTTTCCGACGCCGCGCTTGCCGCTTGGCACGATTTCTGGATCACTGTGGAGGATGATGGGGGCGGCAATTGGGAGGTGAACGTGTTCAAGGATGGTTCGACAATACCCGAGACATTTACCGCCAAAAAGACGTTCACTGGCGACCATGACGGCGTGCCGAACCTGGTCATGGGCCAGAACCAGAATTCTGCCACGTTCGCCATCGATGTTGACTACTTTACCTACAAAGACGGAGTAGTTGCACCTCTTGCACCCACTGCGACAATTCTCGCCGGCCTGATGTCAACGGGTGAAACGAACGGGGGATCGACGAATTCCGGAGGCGTTGACGTTACCTTTGATAATGTCACCGCTGATGGGACATTCACAGCAGAATTCGGCCAGATTACCGAGCCGGATTTTCAGGCGGCGATGCAGCAATTGGCAGCGGGTGCGGGCAACGTCAACTTCGCTCTTCCCACCGATCCGGTGTCGTTCTGGGATATCAGCTTCGACGGCACATTCACGGGATCGGTTGAATTGACGTTCGGTTATGACGACTCGAACTTATTGGTCCCGGCCGAGACCGATCTCGAGATCTATCACTACGATGGATCATCCTGGACCGCACTGACAAAAGTCGGCCAAGATATTGTCGCCAATACCATTACGGTTCGCGTGAACAGCTTTTCACCCTTTGCGTTGGGTGTTGCCACCATCCCTGAGCCAAGTACGCTGCTGTTAGGAGCGTTGGCTGCCGTAGGACTGTTGATGCGGCGACGTAAGCGAAACGCTGCCTAACTTAAACTACTGATGCACTCCCCAACCCGGCCTAAGCAGCCGGGTTTTCTTTTACACCTACTGCACCCCGTAGGCAGCCTGCTAAACTTAGCCGTCCTTATCAGGAACACGCTAGGCGGTCCCTACGGTGTCGTATAGGAGTGTTAGGAGCGTAGCCACCTACCCGAGAGGCGAGGGGCGTTGGGTGGTCTAGCGGTCGGTAGTATTTACTACCGTAAGGACGCGTTTCGGTACGTTACGGGGCGTTTTAGGGTAACGCCAAGAGGTGCGTTTTGGCCTAGGAAACAAGGTATTTACCGCGTTTTTAGGGGTAGGCGAAAAACAGCCTTATAGCCTTAGGAAACCGGTGATCTATCCCCTGAGCTACGGGGGCGTACGTTCTCCACCAGCGTCAGAATAACGGTAGATACTTCCACGGAGAAGGGAGGCTGAGGAGAGAGACGTGTTGTTGCCGTAGCGCAGGGAGAAAGTAGCTGGAAAAGGCTGAACGCCAAGAACGCCGCACCTCATTCGCTTTGGCGGCGGCTCTCGGTATAATCGTGGCATCTGGTGCCCTTCGACGCCGAAAGGAGTCCTCCGAGATGTCCGACTTTTCTCAGCATGGTCCCATTACGACGATCCACAATTTGGGAACGGCTGATCCTGATGGGTTGATGTCGCTGCTGACCGAGGTTACTCGGACCTACCGCATTGGCCTCTTGCTGCCGATCACCGCGGCAGACATGCGCGCCGAGCCGTTTGGCAACATTGTTCAGCAACTTGCCAAGGTCGATTTTATAGATACCACGGTGGTGGTTCTCAATCGGACCGCGGGGGTCGAGGATTATCAGGAAGCGAGTCGGATTCTCGGGCCGTTGGGCGATCGTGCGGATCTCTTGTGGACCGACGGACCGCGCGGCATGGCGCTGTTGGCGCAATTGCAGGAAGCCGGGTTCGATCTCTCGCGCCCGGGCAAAGGCCGAGCCGTGTGGATGGCCTTCGGCTATTTGTTGGCTGATCCTAAACTGAAGGCTTTCGTGCTACACGACTGCGATATCGTCAATTACGACAACGACATGCTCGTGCGACTCTGCTTGCCGATTGCGCATCCCAGTCTGGACTACGATTTTTGCAAGGCGTATTACGCGCGCTGCACCGATCGGATGCATGGGCGGGTGGTGAGGCTGCTGATGGCGCCGCTGCTTCGAGCGCTGATTTATGTGCTCGGGAACGAAGATTTTCTGATTTTTCTGAACAGTTTTCGCTATCCGTTGGCAGGCGAGTTTGCGATCACCGCGACGCTGGCCCGCTCGAACCGCATTCCCAGCGATTGGGGGCTGGAAGTGGGGACGCTGGCCGAGGTTTTTCGCAACACGTCGCCGAAGCGAATTTGCCAGGTCGATCTGGGACGGCTCTACGAACACAAACACCAGCCGTTGTCGTTGGACGATCCTCAGCACGGGCTGATGGGCATGTGCCACGACGTGTTGGCGAACATTTTTCGTACGATGGCCAGCCGCGGAGTGGTGTTTTCACCGGGACATTTTATTAGCCTGCGCGCTGCTTATTTGCGGGCGGCTCAGGACGCCATTCGCCAATACCACACCGACGCGCTCTTGAACGGTTTGTATTTTGATCGGAACTCGGAAGAGCATACCGTCGAAGCCTTTGCGCAACAAATCACCGTGGCCGGCGAGGCGGTTCAAGACAATCCCTCGGGCGGCGCGGCGCTTCCCACTTGGACGCGCGTGTTGGCGGCACTGCCTAACTTTCCACAACGTCTGCGTGAAGCGGCCGCCGCGGATCGAGAGCAATACGCCGCCACGATCCACAGTAGGTAGTTGGCCAATGACGATGCTCTTCGGCTCGTCTCCGTCTTCTTTGCGTCTTCAATAGTAGTCTTGTTTGAGGTTAGCAGCCTGTTGAAAAAGTCGGGGTCTGGTCCAATTTTCGGCCAGCCATGGTCGCCACTTCACCAACCGTTGGCCGAAAACTTGGACCTGACCCCTTCCGGGCACTCGACAGCGGTGAGCAGCGATTGCCCAGCCGGATTGATTGACAGTTGACTCTGTCGTCAGTAGCCTAAAATAACAGTATGGCAAGCGAGACAGGATAATCGTAACCCTTGAAATCGCTTTAACTTCCGTTCGTAACAGAGAAACGCACGTAGCAGAGATACTGCCGCCATGGCTAACCTCGGTGATCATCTTATCAAAAAGGGCGTCTTAGGCCCCGAGCAGCTCCAAGAAGCCGAAACCGTCGCCAGTTCGCGCAAGCTCAAACTGCAAGACGCGATCGTCCAACTGGGCTATGCCAGCGGCGAACAGGTGATGCGGGCTTTGGCCGAACTGCACGACTATGAGTATTACGATCTGAGCAACGTTCCCATTCCGCCGGCGGTTGTCGAGTTGGTCCCCGAATCCGTGGCCCGGGAAAATGCCGTGATCCCCTTTTCCGAGGAGGACGGCAGGCTCAAGGTGGTGGTGAGCGATCCGCTTGATTTCGACACTTTCGATAAGCTGCAGTTCATTCTGAATCGCAAAGTGGAGATCGGGCTCGCCACACGCGAAAGCATTCTGGAAGCGATCAATCGCAACTATGGCCAGGTGGACGGCGAAAGCGCCGACTCGATGCTGCAAGAGTTCACCGACACGGCGATCGACTTCACGGAAACCGAAGACGAAGCCGGCGCGGGCGACGACGACGTCGTGGATGAAACCAGTGCGCCGATCGTTCGGCTGGTCCAATTGATGATTACCGAAGCGGTTCAGTTGCGGGCCTCCGACATTCACGTGGAACCCTTCGAGGACCGCGTGCGGATTCGTTATCGCATCGACGGTGTGCTGGTCGAGCGAGACAGTCCGCCGCGGCGTCTGCTGGGGGCGCTGCTCTCGCGCATCAAGATTCTCGCCAGAATGGACATTGCCGAACGACGCCGCACCCAGGACGGACGCATCAAAATCACCGCCGGCGGGAAAGAACTCGATCTGCGCGTGAGCATGTTGCCCACCAGCCACGGACAGTCGTGCGTGATGCGGCTATTGGACAAAGACAATATCAAGGTCGGCGTGCGTCAGTTAGGCCTCTCGGAGGGCGATTTCCGCAAGTTCCGCGGTTTGATCCGCCGCCCCAACGGTATTCTGCTGGTCACGGGCCCCACGGGATCGGGCAAAACGACGACGCTCTACGCGGCGCTGAACGAACTGAATCGTCCCGATCGCAAGATCATCACGGCCGAAGACCCCGTCGAGTATTATCTGCCCGGTATCAACCAGGTGGAAGTCCGACATAGCATCGGGCTGGATTTCGCGCTGATCATTCGGGCGATGCTGCGTCAGGCGCCCAACGTGATTTTGGTGGGCGAGATGCGCGACCACGAAACGGCTTCGATGGGCATTCAGGCGTCGCTCACCGGTCACTTGGTTTTTAGCACGCTGCATACCAACGACGCGCCGGGGGCGGTCACGCGAATGGTCGACATGGGCGTGCCGGCCTATCTGGTGGCGGGAAGCGTCATTGGCGTGTTGGCCCAGCGCTTGGTTCGCGTGGTTTGCAGCAAATGCAAACAGCCGCATACCCCCAGCGACGCCCAGCTCGAAGCGGCGGGAATCACCCCCGAACAGGCTGCCGCCGCGACGTTCATGAAAGGCATGGGCTGTTCTCACTGTGGAAACAAAGGCTATCGAGGACGGCTGGGCGTTTTTGAGTTGATGACCATGACCTCCAAGGTCCGCGAGCTGGCCTTTGCCGGAGCGTCCACCGCCGAGATCCGAAAGGCGGCCATAAAGAATGGCATGACAACACTTTACGACGATGGCATCTTAAAAGCTACCCAGGGCATCACCACGCTGGAAGAGGTCTTCCGCGTCTCTAAACGAGAAGTCTAATCCCGCTGGTATCCAGTAACCGGTTATGCCCAGCGACAAAGACTCAGATTCGATTAGAATAAGCTAGGGGCTCACTTCGCCGAGTAGAGGGGTAGGGGCCCACCCAGGGGGGCCAACATCGCTCGTCCAGAGAGGGTCTACTACCGGCCCGACGATGGGCAACGACCCCGATTGCATCCGATTATCTCCTTGGAGTCCTTGAGTTTATTGCGAATTTTGGGAATAATTTCACCGGCGAGTCGAGCCTCTAGCGTTTTCCACAAACCGAGGCCCCGCTTTTCGTCCTGGCGACTTGACCAGCGCGTCGACCAAGCAGGCGTAAAAGCAACCGCTTCGTTTTTGGGAACACGCCCGGTACAAGCCGTAGCGCTGGACGTTCAGTGGCGTGTCGATCGGAACTAACGATGCGTTGGCCCAGCGGCTTGGCGGGTCGCTCGTGGCTAAGAGGTGGGCCCAAGCGTTGCTAAGGGGTAGCGCTACGATGCCACATGGCCTGTGAGAAGAGGCTTCCTGGCTCCTGGCGCTAGCGGTAGCGATTCGGTGCGCTGCGGGAGACAGGAAGTATAGTATTTATGGGAACAATCCTTATCGACAAATTGCTCTCCGCTCAAGTGAAGCAGGGAGCTAGCGATCTGCACATCACCGTCGGGCAACCGCCGGTGCTGCGGCTCAACGGTCGGATGCAAAAGCTGAAGACCAAGGTGCTCGAGCCGGCCGACACGATGGGGTTGATGAAAAGCATCACCCCGGACCGCTGCCAGCAAGAATTTCAAGAAACCGGCAGTACCGACTTTGGTTTTGCCTTTGGCGATCAAGCGCGTTTCCGCGTTTCGGTGTTTCGCCAACGGGGCATGGTCGCGCTCGTTCTACGGCAGATTCCCGTCAAAATGATGACGATGGACGAGCTCTCCGTGCCGACGATCTTCAAAGACCTGATCATGCGCCCTCGAGGTCTGATTTTGGTCACCGGGCCCACGGGTTCGGGGAAGTCGACGTCGCTGGCCGCGATGGTCGACTACATCAACGAAACGATCGACCACCATATCATTACCATCGAAGACCCGATCGAGTTTTATCACAACCATAAGAAATCGACAGTCAACCAACGCGAAGTGGGCGTCGACGTCACGTCGTTTGCCGAGGCGATTCGCCGCGCTCTGCGTCAAGACCCCGACGTGATTCTGGTCGGCGAGCTGCGCGATTTGGAAACCATCGAAGCGGCCATCACCGCGGCGGAGACGGGGCACGTCGTCTTTGGCACACTGCACACGTCCAGCGCCGCGGGCACGATCAACCGCGTGATCGACGTCTTTCCCACCAACCAGCAAGACCAAATCCGTACGCAGTTGGCCACCTCCATCATCGGCATCCTGGCCCAACAACTGATACCCCGCATCGGCGGCGGCCGCGTCGCGGCCTTTGAAACCCTGGTCGTCACGCCGGGTATCGCCAATCTGATTCGCGAAAACAAAATCTTCCGCATCACCTCGGCCATCCAAACCGGTTTGAAATACGGCATGCAATTGCTCGACGATCACCTCTTCGAACACTGGAAAAACGAGGTAGCCACCAAGGAAGACGTGTTGGCCAAAGCCAACATGCCAGACGACCTAGCCAATCGCATCGCCGCCGCCGAACGCGGCGCCTTTGACGACGAGTCCGAATCCCAACCAACCGCGTGAGGAATGTAAAATGTGAGATGTAAGAAGGCAGATGTCAGGCTGTTGTATGGATTCTTTCCGACTTCTTCTTTCTTGCGTTTCTCATCGAACATCCCTCGAACATCTTCCTTCTTACATCCTTACATCAAACATCTCCTCTCATGGCCTTACGTCGCATTGGTCAAATCCTGGTTGATCTCGGATACTTGTCCGACGAGCAATTGGAACTGCTCGTCGACGAACAAAATCAACGCCCTGGTCAACTGCTCGGACAGGTGGCCATGGACATGGGCCTGGTCAACGACGAACAGTTGGCCCAGGCGCTCGCCGAGCAGATGTCGCTCCGCACGGTGAACTTGGGCGACTTGCACATCGAGCCCAACGTGCTCGAGATGGTCACCGAGCCCATGGCGCAGATGTATCGCATCGTTCCCATCGAGTTCGACGGCAACGCGCTCACCGTGGCCATGTGCGACCCGCAAAACCTGGGCGTTCAAGACGAGTTGCGCACCTTCCTCGGCCACCAAATCAAGGTGGTCGTGGCCACGGAACCGGCCATCTTGGCCGCCTTGGATCGCTACTACGGCGAAAATACCGAGAGCGTCGAAAGCATTGTTTCCGATCTGGAAGACGACGCCGAACTGGCCGCCGCCGTGGCCGCGGCCGAGGGCAACGCGGTCGATCTGACCAGCGTCGAGGCCTTGGCCGACAGCGCTCCGGTCCGCAAGCTCTTGAACATGGTGCTACTGCTGGCCATCAAGGATCACGCCAGCGATTTGCACTTCGAGCCCTTCGAGGACGAATTCCGCATTCGCATCAAGGCCGACGGCGTGCTGTATGAAATGGTGCCGCCGCCGCGCCATCTGGCCTTTGCCATTACCACGCGCATCAAGGTGATGGCCAATCTCGATATTGCCGAGCGCCGCTTGCCGCAGGACGGGCGCATCGAACTGAACGTCGGCGGCCATCCGGTCGATTTGCGCGTGAGCGTGTTGCCCACAATGTTTGGCGAAAGCGTCGTGATGCGGGTGCTGGATCGCTCGGTCGTGTCGCTCGATCTGAAAAAAGTCGGCATGGACGACAAACTCTTGGCAAAGTTTCGCGACGCGATCTCCAAACCCAACGGCATCGTCTTGGTCACCGGTCCCACCGGCTCGGGAAAAACCACGACGCTCTACTCCGCGCTGAACGAACTGAACACCATCGAAGACAAGCTTATCACCACCGAGGACCCGGTCGAATACGACATGGAAGGCATCGTCCAGGTGCCGATCGACGCCTCGATCGGCAATACCTTTGCCAATTGCTTGCGGGCCATCCTGCGACAAGATCCCGACAAGATTCTTGTCGGCGAGATTCGCGACCTCGAGACGGCCTCGATCGCTGTCCAGGCGGCGCTCACCGGGCACATGGTCTTTAGCACCTTGCACACCAACGACGCCCCCAGCACCATCACCCGTTTGAAAGACATGGGTGTGCCCACGTTTTTGATCACCGCCA
>Ga0114931_10009402_pt1 | contig 11717 bp, 7 predicted proteins | sample 2SBtaG_FD_89579 | JGI IMG/M metagenome (GOLD analysis project Ga0114931, IMG submission 89579) | Deep subsurface microbial communities from Kolumbo volcano to uncover new lineages of life (NeLLi) - 2SBTROV14_V59a metaG | ecosystem: Environmental > Aquatic > Marine > Volcanic | place: Kolumbo...
TGCCGATCGGCGGCCTGCGGGAAAAGGCCCTGGCGGCGCATTACGCCGGTATCAAGACGGTCATCATCCCTGAGCGGAACCAGAAAGACCTCGTCGAAATCCCTCGCGAGATTCGCAAACAGATCAAGTTCTTGCCGGTCAGAACGGTGGACGAGGTTCTCGCCGCAGCGATGGCGTCGGGCAATGCCCCCAAACGCGCCGGGTCTGTTCGCAAGAATGCCGTGAAGACGGCCAAACGAAGCCGTACAAAAACGCGATGAATCCGCCGAGGGTGCCACCTATATGTCACTGTGAAGTGAAAAGCAGTACACGATTCTACATTTCCCCTCAATACACTCAGGATAAACTCCGATGAGAGAGGTGGCGTAGAGCCGAGTGCCGGCAGGAAACTGCTTATATCGGCGTCGCCAAAAGCGTCCGGAAGAGAACTGCGGCTGAAGCTGTTTTTCGGGAGACCCAAGTTCCCACTTCTGAGAATCCCCCACGTGGGAGACTCAGGGGCGACACGACCTCCTGCCGGAACCCGACTATCAGGAGAAGGTGCCGGCAGTGGTGCAAGTGGAAACTGCGCGCGCACGCATGCCGTGGTTGAGAGTCCGGTCCGAAACCCTCGTGTGTCTTGGTGCCGGCAGTTCTAAGAGAATGCGTCCGTCCTCGTGCGAGCCGGGCCTGGGGTCGATGGGATCGTAAGCCCGATGACCCCGGGCCGCTCGTGCGAGGCCGGAAGACTGCGGGGCGTTTTGTTGGAGCGCTTTGGGCGGGGATTGCCTCTGAGAACGGGATTGAGAAGTCATGGACCTGATCAGAGCCGCGACCGTCAGGGAGCGGTTGGTTCCCGAACCCGAAGGTCCTCAAAAATGAACAGTGACCGCTTCCTCACGGGCGCGGCTCTGATTGGGAGCTTCCCAAACACGGTTTTGACGACGGCCTGTATAAAGCCGCGCGCGTTTTGCAACTCAACTCTGCTGCCGCTTGTTGTAGAGTTCCTCGAATTGTTCGAGCAGCTCGCTGAACAGTTTCATGGTGTCCTCGATCGGCTGGGGGGTGGTCATGTCCACGCCGGCGAGCTTCAGCACGTCTAATGGATACAGGCTGCTGCCGGCGGAGAGGAACTTCATCCATCCCTCCACGGCGCCGGGCTTTCCGTCAATGATCCGCCGGCCGATGTTCGTCGCCGCACAGTGGCTCGTTGCATAGGTATAGACGTAAAAGTTGCGATAGAAATGGGGAATGCGCAGGCACTCAGCCGACGCCGATGGGTCCATGACCATCGCCGGGCCGTAATACTTGCGAACCAGATCACCATAGACCTTGCGAAGCACGTCGCCGGTCAGGGGCTTTCCCGCCTCGGCCATCTCGTGGATTTTGAGCTCGAACTCGGCAAACATTGTCTGGCGAAAGACGGTCGTGCGAATGCCCTCGATCTGCTGCTGGAGAATCAACATCCGCTCGGTGTCACTCTTGGCGTGGTTCAACAGATAATGGGCCAGCAGGACCTCGTTCACCGTCGAGGCGACCTCGGCACAAAACGTCGCATAGTCGCCGTAAACGTAGGGCTGGTTTTTCACGGTGTACCACGAGTGCATGGCGTGGCCCATCTCGTGGGCGATGGTCGACCGATCGTTCATCGTGCCGGTGTAGTTCAGCAGCAGGAACGGATGGGTCAGATAAGACCCCCAGCAATAGGCCCCGGCTCGCTTGTTCTTGGTCGGATAGACGTCGATCCAGCGTGACTTGAAGGCCTTGCTCAGAGTGCCGAGATAGTCCGAGCCCAGCGGCTGCAAGGCCTTGAGGATCGTGTCCAAGGCGTCGTGGTATTTGATCTCTTTCTGCTCGGCCGAGATCATCGGGACGTACAAGTCGTAGCGGTGAATCTCGTCGAGTTTCATCAGCTTCTTGCGCAGGGCGACGTAGCGGTGCAGCCTGGAGACGTTTTGGTCGACCGTGGCCACGAGGTTTTTGTAGACCGCAACAGGGATGTTCGGCCCGCTCAGCGCCGCCTCCAGCGAGGAGCCGTAATGCCGCGCCCTGGCGTAGAAGATGTGCTGCTTGACCTGGGCGCTGAGCATGGCCGAGAGGGTGTTCATCTTGGCCGCATAGGTATCGTGGAAGCCGAGAAAGGCGTCGCGCCGCACGCGGCGATCCGGCGAATAGAGCAACTGATAATACACCGCCGAACTGAGCTCGATCTCGTTGCCGTGCTCATCCTTGATGGTGGGGAAGTCCATGTCCGTGTTGGTGAACCGGCCGAAGATGTTGGACGGTGCCGCCGTCACGTCTCCGGCCATCGCCAGCAGCTCCTCCTCACGCGGCGAGAGGGTGTGCTTTCGCTGCCGCTGGATGTCGTCCAAGGCATGGCGATAGACGGCCAACTCCTTGTTCTTCGCGGTCCACGAGCGGATGGTCTCCTCGGGAATGCTCAGCACCTCCGGCTCGAACCAACTGACCGCCTCGCTCGCCTTGGTGCCCAGGCTCTGAACGCGATCGAAACGCCCCTGGGTCTCGCTCACGCTCATGTCCTGGTGATAGGACAGGCCGGCGTACAGGCTGACGCGGTCCAGTTCGGCGCCCATCCGGTCGCGCAGCTTGAGCCCGGCCCACAGCGACTCCGGCGATCGGCCCAGCGTGCCCTTGAGCGACGGGAGCCGCGCGACCAGGCCCTCGACTTTCGTGAAGGCCGCCTCGAACGCGACGTCGCTGGGGAAGATCTCCGCCAGGTTCCACTTGTCCTGGTCGGCGATCTGGTCGCGCGTCGGCGCCCCCTTGGGTTTCGCTTCGGCCGCCACCGCCTGTGGGCCCATCGTCAATAACACGCTCATCACAACAAATCCCTTCATCAAGCGGATCATCTTGCCACCACCTTTCCCGGGTTTAGGGTCTGCGCATGAACAAGTTACACATTTGATTGGGGTGTTACGGGCGTCCCGCCCGCAGCCGTGCGGGCAAGATGCCCGTCCCCCCCCCTATGTCAATTGTTCAGTTTATAGTCGCGCTGATCCTTACATTCGGAGCTGGAGTCCTGGAAACTCTTTCATGACTCGTCATATGCAGCACCGCGCGGGCTAAAGCCCGCGGCTCTCTGCCGTATTGAAGCAGATGCTTGGAGCGTTCTTCAGAAGCGCTCCTTGCGATCGGACGTAGCAGATCAAGGTCCAGAGCATTGTCGTGGTATTGCGCCAGGGCGATCAGGCGCCGGTGCCGACCTCCGCGGCGTCGGCAGGCTTCGGCCGACCGGAAAACTCGCCATTCCAAATCCTCAGAATCTCGTCGGCGCCCTTCAGGCCGTAGGTCCGCGGCCGCGGCGGAATCAGACTGGTGTCGACCGCCTCGTAGTCGATCTGCGGACCGTCGGGCGTGTGGGTCGCGACGGTGGTTTTGAGCCACCGATCGTTCTTTTGCTGAAACTGCTCGCACCACCGCCGAGCCTGCGTCGTCAGGTCTTCGCCGGAGTCGGGATCGAGGCCGGCGATCTGGAAGTCGGGCTTGTAGTGGGCTCCGCGACATTCGTCACGCTTCAGCGCGCCGGTGGCGATCACCTTCGCCAGAATCAGCATGTCGCCCAAGGCGCGGGTAAAGGAAAGATTCTGATTGGTCCACCGGCCGGAATCCGCCAGCGGGGCCCGCTGATATCGCTCGGCGATCTCGTCGATCTTGGTTAGGGTCTCTTGAATCTTCTCATTTCTGCGGACCACGGTGACGTTCTCGGTCATCGTTCGGCCGAGCTCATCGTGCAACTTGTAGGCATTCTCGTCGCCGGTGCGGGCCACAAGTTCGTACATGTGGTCCTTATGCCGGCGGACGGCACCGTCGAAAATGGATTGCGGCACGTCCGCCGCCGACCGATGCAGCGACGCCATATAGTTTTCCACGCATGGGGCGACGAACAGCCCCGCGAAAATACAGGAGAGCAGTGAGTTGGCCCCCAGGCGATTGGCTCCGTGGTACTGATAGTCGGCTTCGCCGATGACGTACAGGCCGGGAACGTGCGTGGCCTGGTTTCGCGGCGAGCCGGCCACCAGCCCGCCGGTCTGATCGTTTTTCTGGTAGTCCACCCACAGCCCCCCCATGGTGTAGTGGACGGCGGGAAAAATCTTCATCGGCACCATGCGCGGATCGACGCCCTGGAACTTTTCATAGATTGCCAGGATGCCTTCGAGCTTGTGGTGGGTTTCGGCGGGTAATGCGGTCAGGTCCAGATAGACGCACTGGCGCCCCTTCTCGACGCTCAGCCCCATGTTCACGCACACGTCAAAGATTTCCCGCGTGGCGATGTCGCGCGGCACCAAGTTTCCATAGGTCGGGTATCGCTCCTCCAGGAAGTAGTATCGCTCGGACTCGGGAATGGAAAGGGGATCCCGCGCGTCCTGCGGGGTCCGCGGCACCCACACGCGGCCGCCTTCACCACGGGCGCTCTCGCTCATCAAGCGCAATTTGTCGGCCCCTGGGATTGCCGTGGGATGGACCTGGATAAACTCGCCGTTGGCATATCTGACGCCGGCCTGATAGACCCGGCTGTTGGCCCCGCCCGTGCAAATCATGGAGTTGGTGCTCTTGCCGTAGATCAGTCCGCAGCCGCCGGTGCCCATGACCACCGCATCGGCCCGCAGTTCGCGAATCCGCATCGAGAACATGTCCTGGATCACGACGCCGCGAGACACGCCGGCCTCGTCGAGAATGGGCCCGAGAAACTCCCAAAGCTCGTACTTGTGCACCAGGCCCTCGGCCTCCCAGCGGCGGACTTGCTCGTCCAAGGCATAGAGAAGCTGCTGGCCGGTGGTGGCACCGGCAAACGCCGTCCGCATATAGAGGGTGCCGCCAAAACGACGCCGGTCGAGATGCCCTTCCGGCGTGCGGTTGAACGGCACGCCGAGACGGTCCAGCAGGTCGACCACCTTTGGACCCCAGTCGGCCATCTCCTTGACCGGAGGCTGGTGATTGAGGAAGTCGCCGCCGTATACCGTGTCGTCGAGGTGCAGCCACTCGCTGTCGCCCTGGCCGCGGGTGGTCGCATTGACGCTGTTGATGCCGCCCTGGGCGCAGACGCTATGCGACCGCTTGACCGGGACCATGCTGACCAGGTCCACATGGATGCCCAGTTCCGCCAGTTTCATCGTCCCGGCCAGCCCCGCCAGCCCGCCGCCGATCATGACCACACGTTGTTCTGCCATCGTCGTTGCCGTCTCTTTATGCCGAAAACAAAACGCATCTCCATCGAAGCTGTGAGGCTTCGAGCCGAATGCCCACTCCTACTGCCCGACTCAGGGGCCTGCGTCGTCCGATCCGCCGCGGGCATCCAGCAAAAGGGAAGAGGTCTGCACCGCATGCTCGGCGATCATCGGCTTGACCTCCTTCTTACCCGGCACCGGGGCCTTGACGAAGGCATACAGGGAAAGGCCGCCCCAGATGAACAGCACGATGCCGACCACGGCCGCCCCAAGGCCCACGCGCCGCTGGGCCTTATCGCCGACCGTGATGCCCCAACTGACGCAAAAGCTCCAGATGCCGTTGGCGAAGTGATAGCAAGCCGCCGCCAGGCCGATGACGTACATCGTGATCGTAACCCCCTCGGGAATCGCCAGACCCCAGGGGTGCCAGGCGGTCAGGCCGTGTCGCGTGATCTCGAACGGATCGCTGCTGCCGATGTATTCGGGGCCCCAGCCGACCAGATGGGCGAAGCGAAACTTCATCAGGTGAACAATAATGAACACAAACGCGATATAACCCGTGATGCGCTGTAGGAAATAGCGCCAGTTGTCCATGTACGGATAGGTCGAAACATTGGGATGGGCCGACAAGGCGATTTTGATGCCGTAGATGGCATGGAACGCCAGCGGCAGGAAGATGCCGAAGACCTCCAATGCCAAAAGATAGGGCAAATGGTGCAGCGAGTGGACCGCCTCGTTGAACCGCGCGGGCCCTTGAAAGGCCATCGAATTGGTCAGCAGGTGCTCGATCAGAAAGACGCCGATCGGCACGATGCCGCTGAGCGAGTGCAGTTTGCGAAGGAGGAAGTGTTGACGTTCTTCAAGGCTCGTTGAATCGGTCGGTGTTGTGGACAAGTGACTGCTACCCTCGGTTTCCGCTGGATCATCCACACAGAAAAACAAGAGCGGCCAGCCTACGACCGTCGGGCAAGAGCGTCAACCACGCCGGGAGAATCGTCCAAAGCTGTGCGCCTGGCTCTGGGCGGAGGCGGATGATGGGCCGATGCGTCGGGTCCAGGACACATTAGGCGTCGTCCTCAGCCAAAAACTGATACAAGGCGGACGCTGCTGGCGGCAAACCGCCGGCTTCCGCCGGCGGCTAGGTGGTGCACCCTACCGCTTGACGTTGTTTGAGGCATCCGCCCAATCTGTCATGGACCGCCATGCGTCCTGGGTCTGCCGCTCCATTGCCACGCCGGCACGCCGTTTCTATCATTGGGCGCCGGCTGACCGGTCGGGTGAATCTCAAGAATCGCCTTCGGCGGGCGATCCCCAAGATGCGGGTCGACGCCACGGACTCACTGCATGGCCAAACGAGACTACTATGAGGTCCTCGGCCTCTCCCGGAACGCCTCGCAGGCCGACATCAAGCGGGCCTATCGCCGTTTGGCTAAAAAACTGCACCCCGACCAGAACAAGGGCGACAAGACCGCCGAGGCCCGATTCAAGGAAGTTCAAGAGGCATACGCCGTTTTATCCGACAAGGAGAAGCGCGCGGCGTACGACCAGTTCGGCCACGCGGGGGCGGCCAGAGGTTTCGATCCAACCGCTGGCGGCGCAACCTGGTTCACCACCGGCGGTCCGCCGGTGGACTTCAGCGAGTTTGCCGACTTTTTCGATTTCGGCCCTGCCCGCAAAAAGAGAACCGCCGCCGGCCCGTCCGTCTTCGACGCCTTCTTTAGCGGCGGCACGACCACCCAGACCACGAAGACCCCCTCGGCGGCCAGAGACATCGAATACCCCGTGTCCCTCACGTTCGAGCAGGCCATCAGAGGGACCACGCTCGACCTCGAAATCTCCGGCCCGTCCTCCGGCAAACAACGAATCTCCGTGCGCATCCCGCCCGGCGTGCGCAACGGTCAAAAGATTCGGGTCCGCGGCAAGGGGAAGCCCGGCCGCGGTCGCAGGCCGCCGGGCGACCTCTATGTGGTTTGTTCCGTTCAGGGGCATCCCTACTTCTTCAGGCAGGCCGACGATATCTATCTCACTGTTCCTATCACCATCACCGAGGCGGCGCTCGGGGCAAAGGTCGACCTCCCGACGATCGACGGCATCCGAACCGTCACCGTTCCACCCGGCACGCCCGGCGGGGCCAAGCTGCGCCTCGCCGGCATGGGGGTCCCCCACCCGCAGCACAAAAGCCGCGGAGATCAATACGTGGTCATCAAAATCGTCCCGCCGAAAAAACTAACGCCCGAACAACGCGACCTGATCGAACGATTTGCACGCACGGAGAACGGCTCGCCGCGCGACGGGTTGTGGTCGTGAATCATTTCTCGACATCATCGCGGAGCGATCGTCGGACGAACAGGCCCCGGCATGCTGTGCAGTACAGGCTTATCCTCTGCGCCCTAACGCTGGCCGTGTCGATGATGGTTACGTCGTCGCTGCTCGCAGAACCGACGACCGCCGACGAAATCGCCGCAACCCAACCCGCGAAAACCAAGCCTCCCCTGAAGCTGATCCGCTGGTGGCAGAGCATCGGCTGGGGCGTCTTTCTGCTGGTGATCCTGACGGCCTCGGCGGGCGCGATCATCGTTTTCTCCCGTCGCTTCCGAGCGTTTCTCACCCGCCAAGCCGGTCCGCCGACGCCCAGCAACGACGTCTGGTCGATGCACAAGCTCCCCGACGAAGCAGATGCGAACCACCGACGCGATCAAGACGACGGGGCGGACGATGACGGTGCGTAAGGGGTCCATCGCTCTTGACGATGATCCCGCCAAGGTTTATGAAAACGATCAAATGTAGGCGGACGCAGCCGGCGGCGTTTCTATAGCGGTCGTGGCCGGTGCCCGATCATCAGCGTGTAGGCCCAGCCGGAGAAAGGCATCGCCCGTGGGAGTGGAAAGAAGAGTCGCCCTGGTCACCGGCGCCGCCAAACGCATCGGTCGGGCTATCGCTCTCGAATTGGCTCGGGCCGGTTGCGATGTCGCCGTCCACTGCCGCCAGTCTCGAGATCAGGCCGAGGAAACGGCGGAACTGATCCGCGGTCTGGATCGCCGCGCCGCCGTCCTGGCCGCCGACCTGGCCGATCCGCAGGCCACCGCTACGCTGGCGGCCCAGACCGTCGAGGTCCTGGGTGGGCTCCACATCCTGGTGAACAACGCCTCGGCCTTCGATCGGATGTGCCTGGCGGACTTTTCCCTCGAAGCCTGGAATGCCACGTTGGCCTTGAATCTCACCGCCCCGATGGTGCTGTCTCATGCAGCCTATCCCCACCTCCGCGCCAACCACCAAGGACAGATCGTCAACCTGCTGGACATCGCCGCCGAACGCCCCTGGCCCGATCATCTGGCCTATTGCGTCTCTAAGGCGGCCCTGTCCAATTTGACCACCGCACTGGCCAGGGCGATGGCCCCCGACGTCCGAGTCAACGGCGTCGCCCCCGGCGCAGCCCTCTTTCCGGAAAGCCAGAACACGGCCCAGATCAAGGCCATCACCCGCCGCATCCCCGCCTTGCGCGTAGGCACCGCCGAAGAGGTCGCCGCGGTCGTGCGGTTCATGGTTTGCGAGGCATCCTACGTTACCGGCGCGATCCTAAACGTCGACGGCGGGCGCAGCATCGCCTGGTAGGATTCGCCAGCCTACTGCCGCGGATGGCAGCGCTCGTGGAGTGCCTTGAGGCGGGTTCCATCGACGTGCGTATAAATCTGGGTCGTCGCCACGCTGGCGTGGCCGAGCAACTCCTGCACGATGCGCAGGTCCGCCCCCCCCTCCAGCAGATGCGTGGCAAAACAGTGCCGCAGGGTATGAGGACCGACCGCGATGGGAATGTTCGCCGCCGCAGCATATCGCCGGACCAGCCGCCACACATTCGTTCGGTCCATCGGCCGGCCGGTTCGTGAAATGAACACCGTCTGGGCCCTGGGCCCTTCGGCGAGAAGCGTCATCCGAAGCCCGCGGATGTATTGCCGCAGGGCGCTAATCGCGTGCGAGCCGATCGGAACGATCCGCTCCTTTCCGCCCTTGCCCCGACAACGCAGATAGCCCACTTCGAGATTCACGTCGCCCAACCGCAGCGACGCCAGTTCCGACACGCGCATCCCCGTGGCATAGAGCAACTCCAGAATCGCCCGATCGCGCGCGTAGTAGGGCTCGCCCGGCTGCGGGGCCGACAGCAGCGCCTCCACCTGGGCCACTCGCAGCGTGTGAGGAAGACGCTGCCATTTTTTCGGCGTCTCCAACGTTGCGCTCAGGTCGTCCGGCAACAGCCCGATCACGAATAGATACCGGAAGAACATCCTCACCGAGACGAGGTGCCGCGCGATGGTCGACAACGCCAGCTTCCGCTCTGCCAGGTGAATCAGATAGGACTGCACCAGATCGGTGTTGATCTGCGAGGTCATGCAGATATCACGGTCATCGAGGACCTCGATGAACTCCCGCAGGTCGCGGCGATAGGCATCAATGGTGTTGTCCGCCAGGCCGCATTCGCAAATCAGATAAGCCACGAACCGGCGTAACAGGTCGGGCCAGGACACCGGTCCCCGTGAGGCCGGGCCGATGCACGCCGGCGGAACCCTCACAGGGGAAACAGGGTGCCGAAAGGTGACACTGCGCCGATCAGGCGGCAACGTCAGCGTCGCGGCCGGGCTCTTGGCCCGAACCCGTCGACTCGACGGTGAGCTGGCAGTAAACGTGGCAGCCCCCCGGGTCGCCAAGACACTGCTGGAAGACTTCGCCGAGGTGTTGGAGGTTGAATCGTCGGACACAACGTGGGTCATTCCTTTGGAAGAATGGACAGACCTTCCGCTCCTCATGGGGGTGCATGAACCGGGCCCCTGGGACATTTGGCAAAGACCGAGCAGCCGACCTGTCGCCGACGCTCCTAAGCCCATATCGGCCACCGCCCGACCCGGGGTGAAGTACAAACCCGAGGCGCAGCGTCGGGCGACCCGAGCTATGCCGTTGGTGGAAGGTTTAAGACGAATCGGGAGTAGGCGGCGCCGTTATGCCGGCTTCGTTTCAGAATCAGAGCCGCCCCCAGACACCAGGCCCAGTATTTCGACAGGGCCAGGCCCAGCCCCATCCCGCCGGCCCGATCTCCCTCCGGAGGATGGCCCCGCCGAAACGCCTGAAAGACCGCCCTGCGATGCAGCGGCGCAACGCCCCGGCCGGCATCCTCGATCTCAAACTTCACCCCGCCGTCCGGCACCGACGCAACGGTCAGCCAGATTCGGGGGTCGGCGGCCTCCTCGCTGTATTTGCACGCGTTCTCCACCAGGTTGACAAGAATCTGGATCACCATCTCTCGATCGGTTTCGATCCGGAGCGCCTCGTCGCAAAGATTCTCGATCACCAGGCGTTTGCCGGCGGACTCGCAACGCGCCGCGGTGTGCGTGCAAAGCGCGTCCACCACGTCTTGCGGAAAGATGGCACTCTTCTGGAGAACCGGTTTGGCATCCCCCATCTTGGAATACACCAGAACGTTCTCGACCAGCTTGGCCAGGCGCTTGGATTCCCGGCGAAGGGTCTCCACATACTGCCGCCGCTGCGGTTCATCGGCCCCCTGGGCGTCCGCCAGCAAATCCGTATAGAGCTGAAACGACGTCAGGGGGGTACGCAGTTCGTGCGTCACCGCCGCCACGAATCGCATCCGGCGCTCCGACAGCATGACGTACTTCATCGTTCCATAGCAGATCGCCACCAGCGCCAGAATCGTCGCCGCCCAGGCCACGATCAGCCCCGACCGCAGTCCCGTCGACACCGACGCCAAGCCGAGTTGATGCGGCATCCGGCTCACCAGCCGGGCCGGAATCATGTGCAGCATGTCCGGCTCGGACCGCGCCCCCAGGGGCACCGGCTCAATGGTCGCGCCCGGCAGCAGGTCCTGGACCTCCTGCTCCAGCACACGTTGCAACCGAGCCCAGTCGATGAGGGCGCCTTGCAGCGTGCAGTATTCGCTTCGCTCGATCGACACCGCCCGCACCAGCGCCAACTGCAATCGGCCGTCCATGGTCAAATCCAGCCAGACCGGCAGCATCGGCGTTCCGGAGACCTGCACGCACCCAACGCTCGGATCGGCCACCGGCGCCGCGTCCTCACCCGTCTGCAAGTTCTCCATCGCCACCAACTGCGGCTCACATTGTTCCAGCGGAAAGTATTGGCGCTGGCGTTGCAGCAGCCGCGCGCCGCGCCGGGCGAACTCTGCCGCCGTTCGGGTTTTGCGATGAGCCACCGCCACGTCGGCGTGCGCGCCGCCCCGGGCGGGCTCCTTCGACGGCCGATCCGCTCCGTCGCTCGCCAGCGTCTGGCGCTTCTCGATGTCCGCCGTCTGGGCCTCTTCGAGGATTTGAAGCAAGGACCACGGGTCGTACCGCGCCCGAAGCGCCGCCAGCCAATTCGCTGCCGACGCCTGGCGCGCACGCTCCGCCGCCGGAATCGCACTGGCCGGCACCGCCATCTCCACACCAACGTCCAATTGCGGTGAGCTCCACCCCTGCGTCACCGACGCCTGGAAGTGCAGCAGCAACCAGTCCGGCCCGTGCAGCGTCTGCAACGGAGACGGCAGCA
>Ga0114931_10009403_pt1 | contig 11716 bp, 9 predicted proteins | sample 2SBtaG_FD_89579 | JGI IMG/M metagenome (GOLD analysis project Ga0114931, IMG submission 89579) | Deep subsurface microbial communities from Kolumbo volcano to uncover new lineages of life (NeLLi) - 2SBTROV14_V59a metaG | ecosystem: Environmental > Aquatic > Marine > Volcanic | place: Kolumbo...
GCAGGCGTGCAATTTGCCCTGTAGCGTGATTCACTCAACGGGTGATAAGGTAAATCGAAGTGAGTGTTTTTCATATCAATCACTTAGTTTCAGAATGGAGCGATCAACTGAGGAATCTAGGTTTAAGAAACTTGGCCGTTGAAACATGCGGTTCACCAGGCTTGTGGAATATTGCATGCGCACTCACAGGATTCAGGAAACAATATCAGGTTCGACAGATAGCAGGCGGGTCATCTCCTCGGCGGGCACTGGGCGTCCCAGCAGAAAGCCCTGCACGCGATCACAACCCAGCTCGCGCAGAAAATCCAGCTGCTGTTCCTCTTCGACACCTTCAGCCACCGTCTCAAGGCCCAATTCCCTGGCCATTGCCACCATGGCGCGAATAATCGTTTCGTCACTCGGATCCCGCCCTACATCACACACGAAGGATTGGTCGATCTTGATACAACTCAGTGGTAGAAGTTTCAGATTGACGAGTGATGAATGACCGGTGCCAAAATCGTCCACCGCCATGCGTAACCCGCTTGCCTGCATCTGCTGAATATTCTTCATTTGGGTACTTCCGGATGGCACCTCGATACTTTCAGTCACCTCCAGCTCCAGGCTTCCGCGGGGTACGCGGTATTTTTCCAGCAACTCATCCAGACGTTGTACGAAAGTCGCATCGGCCAGTTGGCGCGCTGAAACATTGACTGCAACCTGCTGGTACTCAACGCCGGCCTCTTCCCAGGCGGCTATTTGCTGACAGACCTGCTCGAATACCTGGAAGCCCAGATTCACAATCAGACCACTGAGTTCCGCAATCGGAATAAATTCCCCGGGCATCCGCATCGAGCCATCCTTCAACCGCCAACGCACCAGCGCCTCCATACCCTGGATATCCCTCTTGCGCACACCGTATTGTGGCTGGTAATAGACCACCAGTTCCCGTTCATTGATGGCCGTACGTAACAGGCGCTCCAGTTCCAGCCGTTCCACGGCCTTCCTCGTCAGTTCCGGGTGATGGTAATGAAAACGATTACCGCCCCGCCCCTTGGCCTCATACATAGCGGAATCCGCATGTTTCAACAGATCCGCGACGCCCTCGTCAACGGCCTCTGGAAAGACCTGAATACCGATACTTGGTGTAACATAGAGTTCCCCCCGGTCCTGCAGTACGATAGGCTCGGCAAACGCCTGTACGATCTTCTCGGCCACCCGCCCGGCAGCGGTTTCTGAATCCAGGTCATCCAATACCACCACGAATTCATCACCTCCCAGGCGCGCCACGAAATCCTCCTTGCGACAGGCCCTGTCGATCCGCCGGGCCGCCTCGACAAGTACCTCGTCTCCAACCAGGTGCCCCAGGCTGTCATTGATGTGCTTGAACCGGTCGAGGTCGAGCAACAACAACGCGGCAGGCGTGTTCTGCCGACGGCTGCGTAACAGGACATGCTCCAGATGCTCATTGAGGTAATCACGGTTTGGCAGCCCCGTGAGCATATCGTGGGTCGCCTGGTAAGCCAGCCGCTTGCGGGACTGATGCAGCTCGGTCAGGTCAGTGATCAGGGCGACATAGAACTCGATCTCACCTCTGGTATCACGCAGGGTATCGATGCTCAGCCAGACCTCCCGTGCCCCACCCGTCCGATCATGGATCGACACCTCCTTCTGCACATGGCGCGACTTGGTTGCCTCGACACAGATATCGTCACAAAGTGCCTGGTCCAGTTCATGCCGCAAAAACCCCTCACCTCCAACAGTCAGTTCCTCGGGGGCATATCCCAACACCGCAGAGACGGCCTGGTTGGCATACAGAACACGCCGATCACGGCCGCGAACGATCACGATACCTTCACTGGCCTGACTCAACACCAGATCCAACAGCCTCGCCATACCTTCTCTTTCGACCCGTCCGCTGATATCGCGCACCAGGAAAACCAGCAGGCTCTCTTCCTGGGGACCCAATAATGGGATCAGGCGCCCTTCATAGGCCCTTTTCACCCCTTCCCTGAGGACACTGAATTCAATGGCTTGCTCCGCGTCGACGGTAATCGATTTCTGGATGGCGTCTTTGATGCGCTCTGCTACTTCGGGGTCGAAAACCTCGCTGACTGCCTTTCCGACTACAGCATTCGGGGCAAAGCCGGACTCACCCGTGGGCCCAGCCAACTTCTCCAGGAGCCGCCCTCGCACATCCATCACAAAGAGGTGATCGGGTATGGCCTGTAATACCGCATGCAGTCGCGCCCCCAGCTGTTGCTGCTGGCGCTCGTACAGTTCGGTCATCTCCCGGGAGGATATCTTCAGCGAACGCTCCAGGAGGTAACGCTCGGCATCCGCCTGTTCATAGGCAAGGGAAATCTTTTCCAGGAGTGCCAGCCATGCCTCTTTTTCGGGTGGCGCATCCAGCAGATGCAATCGTTTGAGTTGACGCCGCAGCACCGGATGCATGGTCATATCTCGTGAAACAGTGTCAGGGTCATGGTCTGGTTGTGCAGACTGCATCCAGCACCGACCAGGGGGGATATCTCGCCATAGGAATAGAACCCAACCACCGGGGTATCATCCGGCAATGACTCATTCACTGCCTCGAGTTCCTCTTCCGCGCGCATACCCAATACCATCCGTCGCCCAACGCAACTGATCGCCACACACACACCAGCACCCCGGCCACTGAGATCCATATCCGCCACGGCCTCACCGGCGCCCGCGATAAGGCGGTCGAAGTTGGCGCGCATCAGGCATACCCTGGCGCCCTCTGGCACATCACCCGCAAAGGTGATCGATTGACGTTCCTCATCGACGGCCAGCACGGTTCGTACCGTCATCCCATCGGTATCACCGTCACGGATCGCCAGGGGGAACAACAACGCGCTTCCCGGCAGACCGGAGGCCATTTCGCCCAGGTACTCTTTATACAGGGCCAGGGCCGGCTTACCATCCAAGGTAAACAACACATTCTCCCTCGATTCGGTGACCCGGCGATCGACGCCCAACAGATCCCACCCGCCACGGCTGCCATGGGTGACTTGGATCCTGTCACCATACAACCCACAGGCCACCACCATCCCCGACTGCGACCTACCTTCCGCCACCACCCAAGTGGATTGAAAACGCTCGCCATCCGCGGCCATGCCACCCGTCGTGACCACCGTTTCCGGCAGCACTTCGTCGAGCCCGGCTACATACGCCGATCCGTTCAGCTGCAGGCCGTCGGTCAATGTGAACACCGCGACCAGATCGTCTGCCAGCAGCGAGGAGGCAACCTGCCTCCCCACCTCTCTAGACTCATGCATCGAGGGGATGGGGCGAGTCACCCGCTTCAGGCGAGTATGCTCAAAGTGAATGACCGCCGCCACCAGGCTGTTATCGTAGAGTTCGTCTGAATAGATCTCGCCGGCGGTGGAGCAGCCCATCACCACCGAATTGGGGAAAAGGCCTGCCACCCGAACCAGTTCCTCCTGAATGCGGGACTTTTTCCTATCGGCATCGGCAAACAGCAGCACCAGCGTCTGTGACGAATCCAGTCTGGAATCTGGCTCCAGGTCCCAGCCAGCAGCGGTACTAAAGACATAGGTAGCTGCAAACATGACCAGTCTCCCCCTTGGCAAACAGTACAGCATGTACCCCTTATCATAGCGGTTGATGCTTCTGATCCTGAATTCAACTCACAAATACAACCCTATTTGACAGCCAGAGGACAAGCCGCGGTAGCATCGTGACCCTCTCACCAGCGGATAAGAGGGACGCTACCCGCAACTTATCAGAAATCAACGGCGCCGGATCAAAGTGCTGATGGAAGCGGGCCATGCCCAACGACAATCGCCAGCGTGCTGGACCGACACCAGTCGACCATCAGCCGTGAACTGAAGCGCAACCGGGATCTGTGGGACCGCCGGCCCGAACAGGCCCAGCACCTGGCACAGGGGCGTCGTCAGACGCAGGCTGAACCTCGGATCAAGCCGCCGTGAAACTTCTCGTGCCCGTGGCGGCCTGGGTTCATACACCGAGAAGTCCGGATGGGTCGGCGACCCAATCATGGAATCGACCAGACCGACCATCTCAGAAGGCCCGCCACAGGGTCAGCAGACCGAACAGGATGACACTCATCCCCGCCACCCGGCGCACCCGAATATCCTTCGACCAGCGCGCCAGGCTGCCGGCCACCAGGCCCATGGCGAATAGATTGGGCAGGGTGCCGAGACCGAACGCCAGCATTAAGCCGGCGCCCTGCACCACCCCCCCGGCGGATACCGTCCAGACCAGCATGCTGTAGACCAGTCCGCAGGGGATCCACCCCCAGACCAGCCCCAGCAGCCAGGCCTGCCCCGGGGTATGCACCGGCAACAGACGGCGGGCAAAGGGCTCGATGCGCCGCCACAACCCGCCTCCCAGTCGCTCGATACGCGCCAGACCGCTCCACCAGCCCCCCAGATAGAGACCGAGAAACAGCATGAACAGCCCGGCCAGCCCCAGTAGCACCCGTTGCGCCAGGTAGATCGGCAGGACCCCCGCCAGCAACACCCCCAGCCCCCCTATGATGGCCCCGGCCACCACATAGCTGCTGATGCGCCCCAGGTTGTAGCCGAGCTGATAGGGCAGGGTGGCGCGCAGGTCATTGCGGATCGATTCCGGCAGACCGAAGGCCAGGGCCCCGACGATGCCCCCGCACATGCCGGCGCAGTGGCCGCCCCCCAGCAGCCCCACGACGAAGGCGGCAATATAACTGGCGGGTTCAAGCATCGGACCGAGGGTATCCGGTGGCGGGGACATAACGCATGGCCAGGAGTATCAGGATCAACACCGGCACCCCCATGAGGGCGGTCATGAGAAAAAACAGCGGGTAACCCATCTCATCGACCATCACCCCGGAAAAGCCACCCAGCAGCTTGGGCAACAGCAGCATCACCGAACTGAACAGGGCATACTGGGTGGCCGAATAGGAGACATTGGTCAGGCTCGAGAGGTAGGCGATGAAGGCCGAGGTCGCCAGCCCCCCACTCAGATTGTCGAGGGAGATCACCAGGGTCAGCATCGGTACGTCGTGGCCCAGGCCCGCCAGCAGGACGAACAGCAGATTGGTCGCCGCCGCCAACAGGGCGCCGAGAAACAGCACGCGCATGATCCCAATCCGCAGCATCAGCAGCCCCCCCAGGCCGGCCCCCACCAGGGTCATGACCACCCCGTAGACCTTGGTGATGGTCGCCACCTCGGTCTTGCTGAATCCCTGGTCCACATAGAAGACATTGGAGATCACCCCCAGCACCACGTCCGATATACGATAGGTCGCGATCAGGCTCAACACCAGCAGGGCCTGCCAGCGATACCGGCCGATAAAATCGGCGAAGGGGCTGATCACCGCGTCGTAGAACCACTCAATGAAGGCCCGCAGTGGCGGCGGCATCCAGCCCTGATGCTCGATGCGCTGCTCCATCCCCGCCTCGCGCCTCAGGGTGGCGGGGTCCGGACTGACCGCCGGCTCGTCGATCAGCAGCACCGTCACTACCCCCACCAGCATCAGCCCCGCCATGCTCAGATAGGCCGCCATCCAGGCCCCCTGCTGGTAACCGCTCATCGCCCCGTCGAACCAGGCGGCGATGGCCAGGGCGCCGGCGCCGCTCACGATCATGGCCAGGCGATAGCCCACCATGTAGCTGGAGGCCATGGCCCCCTGCATGACCTCCTCCACCGCCTCGATGCGATAGGCGTCGATGGCGATGTCCTGGGTCGCGGACGAAAAGGCCACCAGCAGGGCCAGCAGGGCGAACAGGGTAAGGCCCTGGCGTGGCTCGGAGAGGGCCATGCCAGTCAGCCCCGCCATCACCAGTAACTGCGCCAGCAGCATCCAGCCGCGGCGCCGGCCCAGGCGCCTAGTCAGACCCGGGAGGGGCAGACGATCGACCAGCGGGGCCCAGGCCCACTTGAAGCCATAGGCGAGCGCCACCCAGCTGAGAAAACCGATGGTACTGCGCTCGATTCCCGCCTCACGCAGCCAGAACGAGAGGGTGCCGAATACCAGTAGCAGTGGCAGACCGGCGGAGAAGCCAAGAAACAGCATGCCGCGCACCCTGGGTTGCCAATAGACACGCAGGGTAGCCAGCCAATTCGTCATAGAGGTCAGTCGCACAGTGATGCTTTGCCTACCCGGGTACAGGGATTCTGGGCATGTATCCCCTCCCCGGGCCTTTCCAGGTACAATGGGGCGCAAATTCTACAGGAACCCTCCATGCAGGACTATCAACGCGAATTTCTCGACTTCGCCCTCGACGTGGGGGTGCTGCGCTTCGGCGAGTTCACCCTCAAGTCCGGGCGCATCAGCCCCTACTTCTTCAATGCCGGCCTGTTCGACAGTGGCGCCAGCCTGGCGCGTCTGGGGCGCTACTACGCCCAGGCGATCGTCGCTTCCGGGACCCCATTCGACCTGCTCTATGGCCCGGCCTACAAGGGCATACCCCTGGCCGCGGTGACCGCCGCCGCACTCTACGATCAGCACGGCATCGACATCCCCTACGCCTTCAACCGCAAGGAGGCGAAGGATCACGGCGAAGGCGGCAGCATCGTCGGCCACCCTTTGGAAGGGCGGGTCCTGATCATCGACGATGTGATCTCCGCCGGCACCTCGGTACGGGAATCGGTGGAGATCATCCGCGCCACGCAGGCCACCCCGTCAGGGGTGGTGATCGCCCTCGACCGCCAGGAGCGGGGACAGGGGGAGCGATCCGCCATCCAGGAGGTTCAAGACGACTACGGCATGCAGGTCACCGCCATCGTCGGCCTGGAGCAGCTGATCGAGTACCTGGAAGAACAGCCCGATGCCGCCAAGGAGCTGGCGCGCATCCGCGCCTACCGGCAACGATACGGCGTCTAATCCTACTTTGTCTGATTACCCAAGGTAGGGTGTGGCGAGGGATTTGTGCGGTATCCGGTCAGTGTGACAGAGCAGGACTGATTGCTGATTCTTCAATCACCCCAGCGCCAGCTTGAGCCCCACCAGCAGAGTGACCAGCTCGAAGCCCCGTTTGATCCAGCGGTTACCCTTGATGATGGAGAGATGGGCCCCCAGGTAACCCCCGAGCAGGGACCCAAACAGCAGCACCGGCAGCCAGGACCACTCGATATCACCCAGGAGGCCCAAGGTGAGGGCCCCGGCGCCGTTCCAGAAGAGGCCCACCAGCACCAGTGTGTGGGCCACCGCCCGCCGGTAGTCGAATCCGAACCAGCGTACCAGCCAGAGGGTGACGAACAGGCCGGTACCGGAGGTCAAGGAGCCGTTCAGGACCCCGATCAGAAACAGCCCGCCCCCTCCCACCAGATAGCCGCGCAGATCCCGGTGCCGGGGGGCATACTGCTGTCCCAGACTCCGGTTGAAGAGGGAGTAGATCCCCAGCCCCAGGGTCAGCAACCCCAGGGCGATCTGTGCCAGGCGATCGGGCAGTCGCAGGATCAGACTGGCCCCCAGGACCACGCCGGGCACCCCGGTGGTGGTGAGAAAGATCACGAACTGCCGCTCCAGCCCCCCCTGCCGCAGATGTCGCAGGGTGGCCCCCACCCCCAGCGCCACCGAGGCGACCTTGTGGGTCGCCAGGGCCACCCCGAAGGGCAGCCCCAGAAAGATCAACGCCGGCAGCTGCACCAGCCCGGCGCCGCCACCGGAGAAGGCGGAGAAGAGATTGGCGAACAGGGAAATGAGAAAAAGGGTGAACTGTTCCACGCTGTGGCTATCCTATATCCCGAATCGCGCAGTATAATCGAGCCACTGCCAGCCGCGGACAATCAAGGCCAACCACTCCATGCGTTTCAGCAGCCTACTCACCGGACTCTTGCTCTCGACCTGCTTGATCCTGCCGGCTCAGGCAGGGAAGAAACTCTATAAATGGGTGGATGACCAGGGTCACGTCCACTACTCGGACAAGATCCCCCCCGAGGACGTGCGCCGCTCCTACAACGCCCTGGACGAGCGGGGCATGACCCTGGAGACGGTGGAGCCGGCCAAGACCGCCGAGCAGATACGCAAGGAGCGGGAGATGGCCCGCCTGCGCGCCGAGCGGCAGCGGCTGATCGAGAAACAGAAGACCGCCGACCGGGTGCTGCTGCGCAGCTTCCGCACCGAAGACGACATCCTGCTCACTCGGGACGGTCAGCTGCAGGCGATCGACGCCTACATCAAGCTCGCCCGGGGCAACATCAAGCGTCTCAAGCTCAAGCTCGAGGCGCTGCAACGCCAGGCCGCCTCCCTGGAACTCAGTGGCAAGACCGTCTCGAAACGCCTCAAGGACGAGATCTCGGCCAAGAACCGGGCCCTCAAGGAGTCCTACGAATCGATCGTCCACCGGGAGCACGACAAGGACCGGATCCGCAAGGCCTTCGCCAAGGACCAGAAACGGTTTCGCGAACTCAAACAGCTGGAAGCGGGCAACGACCCCCTCAAGGAGGCGCAGCAGTCTATGCTGAAGGCGATGCAGAACGTCTACGACTGCGGCACGAGCAACCCCTGTGACGGCCCCTGGAAGCTGGCCAAGGGCTATATGAAGCGCTATATCACCACGCCCATCACCATGGACGCCGACAACATCCTCATGAGCGGCAACCCAACCCAGCCGGAGGACATCAGCATCACCCTGTCGCGTATCAAGGACCCGAGTGACGAACACACCTTGATCTTCATGGACCTGCAGTGCAAGGACTCCCCTCAGGGGGAGAGACTCTGCCGCAGCGACCAGGTCAAGTCCATCATCGCGGGTTTCCAACCCGCCCTCGGCCAGCGGCGGGCGCCATCACCATAGGAGGGGCGCAAACGTCCTCCCCGCCATCCCGCGACACTCAGTTGGAGGGCCTGAACAGGACCTGGTGCAGCAGTTGCCACTGGGCCTCCCAGCGATCCAGGGGCGAGTGCTCGAAGCGGCTGCGCTGGTACTGGTGCATGCGCCCCTCCACCAGGGCCAGCATCAGATTGGCCGCCAGGCCGACCTCCAGCCCCGGCTTCAACTCCCGGCGCAGCTCACCCTCCCGCAGGATCTGCCGTAACTGGGTCTCCAGTCGGGAGAAGAACTGGCCGACCCGGACCAGCAGGCGCTCGGTCTCGCCCACTAGGGCGTCGCCCATGAGCACCCGGGTGATACCCGGGTTGCGGTCGGAGAAGGCCAGCAGGAGATAGAGCAGCTGGCCACAGCGGCGGGGGGCCGCCGCCTCCTCCCGCAGGATCTGATTGATGCGGGTGAAGATGTTCTCCTCGGCGAAATCGATCAGCCCCTCGAACATCTTCGCCTTGCTGGCGAAGTGGCGGTAGAGGGCCGCCTCCGAGACCCCGGCGGCCCGCCCCAGGGAGGCGGTGGTGATGCGCCCACCAGGATGCTCCTCCAGCTCCCGGGCCAGGGACTCGAGGATGATCTGCCGGCGCGACGGCTTGCTCTCCCCCCTGGCCATCAGCGCCGGCGGATCAGGGTACCCACCCCTTCATCGGTAAACAGCTCCAGCAGCACCGCATGCTCCACCCGCCCGTCGATGATATGGGCACTGGTGACCCCGGCCTTGACCGCCTCCAGGGCACAGTCGATCTTCGGCAGCATGCCCCCATAGATGGTGCCGTCGGCGATCAGCGCGTCCACCCGCTCGGCGGAGAGCCCGGTGAGCAGCCCGCCGTCCCGGTCCAGCAGGCCCGGGGTGTTGGTCAGCAGGATCAGTTTTTCCGCCTGCAACACCTCCGCGACCTTGCCGGCCACCAGATCGGCGTTGATATTGTAGGAGCGGCCGTCTTCCCCCACCCCGATCGGCGCGATCACCGGAATGAAGTCGCCCTGCACCAGCATGTCCACCACACCGGTATCGATGCTCTCCACCTCCCCCACATGGCCGATGTCGATGATCTCCGGCGCATCCAGTTCCGGCGTGGGGCGGCTGATCACCAGCTTGCGGGCGCGGATCAGGTCACCGTCCTTGCCGGTCAGGCCCACCGCGGAACCGCCCGCACGGTTGATTAGGTTGACGATCTCCTTGTTGACCAGACCACCCAGCACCATCTCCACCACGTCCATGGTCTCGCTATCGGTCACCCGCATGCCCTGGACGAATTCCGAAGCCTTACCCAGGCGCTGCAGCAGCCGGGCGATCTGCGGGCCGCCGCCATGCACCACCACCGGATTGATGCCCACCAGCTTCATCAACACCACGTCCCGGGCGAAGCCGTTCTTCAGGGCCTCGTCCACCATGGCATTTCCGCCATACTTGATCACCAGGGTCTTGCCGCTGAAGCGCTGGATATAGGGCAGCGCGGCATTGAGTACATGGGCTACATTCTTGGCCTGTCGGGTATCAAAGGTCATGGCACTACGGCGGATATCGATTGGGTCAAAAGGGCGGGGTCAGGTCGGCATCGACCTGCTTGAGCATATCTCGAAAGATCCCCTTGACCTGCTCCATCCCGGTTTCGCTGTCCGCCTCGAAGCGAAACAGCAGGGCCGGCATGGTGTTGGAGGCCCGCACCAGCCCCCAGCCCTGTTCGAACTCGGCCCGCAGGCCGTCGATCTTCACCACCCGGGCGTTGGCCGGCTCGGGCAGCTTCTCCAGGGCCTCCATCAGCTCGAAGTTACGTCCCTCCGGCAACGGCAGCACGTACTCCGGGGTGGCCAGGCTCTCCGGCAGCTCGGCGAAGGCCTCGGCACTGCTGCGATAGTCGAGGGCCAGGATCTCCAGCAGGCGGGCGCCGGTATAGAGACCGTCGTCGAAGCCGTACCAGCGTTCGGAGAAGATGATATGGCCGCTGAATTCCCCCGCCAGCAGGGCGTGGGTCTCCCGCATCTTGGCCTTCAGCAGGGAGTGCCCGCTCTTCCACATCAGCGGGCGCCCGCCGTTGGAGAGCACCACGTTGGCCAGGTTGCGGCTGCACTTCACGTCATAGATGATGTCACCCCCCGGCTCCCGGGTCAGCACATCGATGGCCAGATACATCAACAGGCGGTCGGGCCAGATCAGCTTGCCGCTGGAGTCGATCACGCCGACCCGGTCGGCGTCGCCGTCGAAGGCCAGACCGAGATCGGCCTGGTGGTCCAGCACCGCCTGCTGCAGGGCCTGCATATTCTCCGGCTGACTCGGGTCTGGATGGTGGTTGGGAAAGCTGCCATCCACCTCGCAGAAGAGTTCCACGACCTCGCAGCCGAGCTGGCGGTAGAGTTCTCCCGCCACCACGCCGCCCGCACCGTTGCCGCAGTCGATCACCAGCTTCATGGGGCGGGCCAGGCGGATGTCCGAGACGATGCGTTCGATATAGTCGGGGACGATCTCGCGGGAGTCGAAGGAGCCCTCCCCCAGCAGCAGCTGGCCGGAGTCGATGCGCCGGCGCAGGTCCTGGATCGCCTCGGGGGTCAGACTCTGGCCGTTCTCGATGATCTTCAGGCCGTTGTACTCCTTCGGGTTGTGGCTGCCGGTGACCATCACCCCGCAGTCCACCTGCAGCGCCTGGGCGGCGAAGTAGAGCACCGGTGTAGGCACCAGCCCCACGTCGATCACCTCACGACCGCTGGCCTGCAGCCCGGCAATCAGGGCGCTCTGCAGGCCCTCGCTGGAGTCGCGCCCGTCGCGCCCCACCACCACGCTCGAATAGCCCTTCTCGAAGATCTCACTGCCGATGCCTTGACCCAGCAGATTGACCACGTCCGGGGTCAGGGTCTCCCCCACCACACCCCGGATATCGTAGGCGCGAAAGATACTGGCGGAGAGTTCCACATCCTCGTGGGAGACC
>Ga0114931_10009404_pt1 | contig 11716 bp, 8 predicted proteins | sample 2SBtaG_FD_89579 | JGI IMG/M metagenome (GOLD analysis project Ga0114931, IMG submission 89579) | Deep subsurface microbial communities from Kolumbo volcano to uncover new lineages of life (NeLLi) - 2SBTROV14_V59a metaG | ecosystem: Environmental > Aquatic > Marine > Volcanic | place: Kolumbo...
GATTTACGGCAACCCTCAAGGGCATCTCTAAAAATTGTTTTTTTAAAGGAAGTCAAACATGGCCAAGGGTTTCCTGAATTGGTGGCACGGGCATTGCCTTATTATTTATTTTAGGTAGCAATATAGGCATTGCTCTTATCATCATATTTTAATGTAGCAATACAGGCTTTCCAGCCCGTGCGGACAGGCTGGAAAGCCTGTCCCACTAAAACAAAGCCGCCTCTTTGAATTGACGATCAGGAGCATTGAGTCAATTTTTGGAGATGCCCTAAAGTTAACTTATCGAAAAATCCCGCTAAGACTTGAATCTTTCATAAGCGGACCGTCCGCCCGGGCGGTAAAATCTGGCCGCGCGAACGCACTTCGTTGCCACGAACTTTGCCGCCGCCGTTTGCAGCGTTCAATTACCACTACAAAGTCCCCGGTTGTCCGGTATAATTATAAAATAGTTTTTTTCTATTTTACGATTTTATTCATCGAACGGCCCCGCCGCAAGCAAACGGGGTATCCGACATTTGAACTTTTCGAACATTACGGAGGTGCGGCGTGCACTGGGTCAAATCATCCTTGTTTTGCAAGGTTTTTATTTTAATGTTTTTATTTTTTCAATGGGTCCCGGCAGAGGCGGCAAAACGCGTCACCCGGACCCTGACGCTGGAAAACGGCCTGAGCGTTCTTTTGATCCATGACCCGGATGTGCACCGCGGCGCGGCGGCGCTTTCCGTGGGCACCGGCAGCATTTTCGATCCCGAAAACAAATTGGGGTTGGCTCATTACCTGGAGCACATGTTGTTCCTGGGAACCAAAAAATACCCGGAAGTCGGCTCCTTTAAAAAATACCTCAACGCCAACTCCGGCGCCAGCAACGCCTACACCGCAAAGTCCATCACCAACTACTTTTTTCAGGTGAGCCATGAAGCGTTCGAGGGCGCCCTGGACCGGTTCAGCGATTTTTTCAAGGCGCCGCTGTTCGACCCGCATTACGCCGAACGCGAAGCCAACGCCGTCAGCAGCGAACACGATAAAAACGTCATGAGCGACGGCTGGCGGAGCAATTACATCACCGACCTGATCTCCGAACCGGGACACCCCTTGAGAAAATTCGGCACCGGCAACAAGGAAACCCTGGCCGGCGACAACCGTCCGGCGCTCCTTGATTTTTACAAAAAATATTACTCCGCATCCAACATGAAGCTGACCGTTCTCTCCAAACTTTCGCTGCGCGAACAGGCCGAACTGGTCAAAAAATTATTTTTGCCGATCAAAAACCATCCCGTGGCCTTGCCGAAGATCGACCCGAATTACCGCAAACCGCTCAAGGATAAATTCCGGCTGCTGAAAATCAAAACCATCAAGGACGTCCGCGCCCTGAAGCTGGAGTTTCCCACTATCCGGCTCAAGGATCATCTGGACAGCAAACCGGCTTCCATCGTCGCCTACATCATCGGTTACGAGGGCGAAGGCTCCCTGCTTTCGAAATTGAAGGCGGAGGGGCTGGCGTTGGGATTGTCCGCCGGCGGCGGATTCTCGCATCCGGCAATCAACTCGTTCAACATCAGCATCTCGTTAACGCCACAGGGAGTAAAACACTACCAAAGAGTGCTCGATTTGGTGTTTGCCTATATCGATATGCTCCGCAAACACGGCATCGAAAAGTACACCTTCGAGGAGCGGCAAACCATGGCGCAGATCGATTTTGACTGGAAGGACCCCGATGAAGGCATGGGCTATGTCGCCTCCATGGCCGGGCTGATGCAGGACTACCCCCTGGAAAAAGTCGAAACCGAACCCTTCCTTTATGAAAAGTTCGATCCCCAGGCGTACCGCGGCGTGCTGGAATCCCTGACGCCGCAAAACATGCTCGCCGTCTTGAGCACCAATTCAGTGGCGACGGACTCCAAGGATAAATTTTACGGCGCAGAATATTCGCTCACGCAAGTGAATGGGGAAACCTTCCGGCAGTTAACCCATCCCGCCGCCGTGCCGACCATGTTCTATCCCGAAAAAAACAATTTCATCCCGTACAACCTGACTCTCGCGGAAGAAGAACCGCATCTCGTGCGTGACGACGAGCTGGCAAAAATCTGGTTCAAGTTCGACCACCGTTTCAAACAGCCCAAGGTATTCATCAAGCTGCGTATCGAAACACCGAAAGTTTACAATACCCTGGATAATTATGCCCGCGCCAAACTTTATGACGCCTCCATTCACGAAGGATTAAATGAAATGGTTTACCCCATCCAGTTGGCGGGGTTTTCCTACTCGCTCGACCTGGAGAAAAAAGGCGTTGTCCTGACCGTCGGCGGTTATTCCACACGGGTTTCCGACCTGTTGCGGCTGGTCGCGCAAAACCTGATGGAAATCAAGATTGACGCGGAAAAATTTCAAAACATCAAAAACGCCATGATTCGCAGTTTAAAAAACCGCAAGTTGGGCATGGCCTTCCACCGCGGCGGCTATTACAACCGGTTGCTCCTGCTGGCCAAGGACTATAACGAGGAGCAGGTCATCGCCGCCCTGGCGCCCGTGACCCTGGAAGGCGTCAAAACTTACGCCGAAACGCTGTACGAAAAAGTTTATATCACCGGACTGGCGCACGGCAATTGGAACGACAAGGAAGTTCAAGCCGGCGTCCGGGTCCTGTTGGCGGAAATCCACAGCCGCCCGCTTCCGGAAAACGAACGCTACCAGGAAGTCGTGGAAGTTTTGGGTCCCGGCGAACACCCCATCTTTTCCCGGAAGGTGAAGGACGCCAACAATTCCATCATCTACACATTGCAAGTCGGCCCGTTTGACCTGGCCTCGCAGGCAAAAACCTCCATGATCTCCTCCATCGTGGAAAGTGATTTTTATACGCAAATGCGCACCAATCAGCAGTTGGGTTACATCGTCGGCAGTTTTTACCGCAGGATCGAGGACCGGCTGTTTTTCAACTTTGTCATACAGTCCGCGACTCACCCGTCGTTCGATTTGTTGAACCGGGTGAAAGCCTGGCTGGCGGACAGCGGCAAACTGTTCGACAACCTGTCGGATCAGGAATTCGAAAAGCACCGCAAGGGCCTCATCGTTTCCCTGGAAAAGAAACCCGACAGCATCGCCGGCGTAACGGGGGACCTGTATTACCTGGCGACGCGGGAGAAGGGGAACTTCCAGTTCAAAAAACAATTGATCGCGGTGGTCAAAAAACTCAAGAAACAAGAAGTCGTGGCCGCCGCCAAAACCTTGCTGCGGGACGCGGTCACGCCGCGCCTTGCGGTCCTCATGCGCGCCGCCGGCGACAACGAGCCGGTGCCGGATGGCGTCTTGAGCCATATCGCACAGTTCAAGAACAGGGACAAAAGCTCCGCCTCGCTCTGGCAACGGCAGTCCACGACAAACTGATCTCAGGCGCGCCACGATGAGTTTCACCGATTTGATCAAACGCGGTTTTGGCATCGCAAAAGCCGGCAAGGCCCTGCGCGACACCCGGTCCGATGACGCGGCGAAGCGGGACCGGGCGCGCCACTACCTGGTCACGCTGCTGGGCCGAAGCCGCGGACTCGCCGCCAAGGTCGGACAACTGATGACCCTGGACGGCCAGGACCTGGAACTTCGGGAAACCCTCAACGCCGCCATGGCCCCCATGCCTTTCGGGGAGGTGGAGCAACGGCTGGCGGAAGTTTATGGAAAACCCCATACCGACATCTTCCGTTCGCTGGAAAAAACCGGCCGCGCCGCCTCGCTGGGGCAAGTCCACTTCGGCAAATTAAAAGACAAACGCGCCGTGGCGGTGAAAATTCAATACACCGGCATCGCCCGCGCCGTGGAGGCCGAATTGCAACTGCTGGGGTTCCTGCCCCGGGTGGGGCCTGTGGCCAAATAGGGGTTCAACCTGGAAGGCTACCGGGACGTGTTCTGGAACAAATTTTCAGAGGAACTCGATTACGGGCGCGAAGTCCGCAACCAGCAGCGTTACCGGCAACTCGCCGCGCCGCTGGACGACGTGGTGGTTCCCGAGGTGGTGACGGAGCTTTGCCGCCCCACCGTCCTCGCGCAATCACGCGAGGACGGACAATCCCTCGACCGGTGCGAAAAAATGTCCACCGCCCGCCGCCGCGCCGCGGGCCGCGTGTTGCTGCGCCACTACTTGTATATGATCTTTCACTGCGGCTTCGTCCACTCCGACCCGCATCCCGGAAATTTCGCGTTTCGCTGCCTCGGCGAGGACCGCGTGGAGCTGATCGTTTACGATTACGGCAGTATCCTGGAAATTCCGGATGCGATGCGGCTCGCCCTGCTGCGGACGATTCTGGCCCTGCGCGAGCATGAAGATTTGGACCCCGCCGCCTGCCTGGCGGGGCTTGGCTTCGATGTGGAGAAATTGCAAGACCTGCGGCCCACGCTGCCCGCCCTGCTCCAGGTGTTGTTCGATCCCTTCATCACCGACGCCCCCTACGACGTGAACGACTGGCGCATCAGCGAGCGCTTCGACAACATCGTCGGCGAGTTGAAATGGTGTTTCCGCTCCGCCGCCCCGCCGGTCCTCATTTTTCTCATGCGCACCCTGCAGGGGCTGGTGGCCATGATCCACCGATTGAATGTCAAACTGCCCTGGGGGTTTCTTATCGACCGGTCGTGCGGCGATATTTATCCCCAGGCCAGGGAGCACCGCTTGCCGGCGGTTGCCCCGGCATCCGGCCCGGCGCCCGGATTCGGCAACATCGCCCGTTACCTGAAAATCGACGTCAAGAAAGCCAACGGCAACAAAGTCTGGCTCACCATGCCCGCCCGCGTCGCCGACGATCTGGAGGGAATCATCGACCCGCCCGTCAAGCAATCGATCGCCCGGCAGGGAATCGATTTGCAGGAAATCCAGGACCGGGTCTGCCGCTCCGGCTTCGTTCCGCAAACCGTTTTTGAAGTCGAAGATACCGAACGCCGCGTCCGCGTCTGGCTGGAGTAGTCGTGCAGCGTCAAGCGGGCCTTTTCATAGCTTCCTGAAACGCCGCCTCGAAACCGGGGATAGAACCTTCAATAACCTCGTCGGGGAAACAATAGGCCAGGCGGAAAAATCCCGGCAGGCCAAACCCGCGGCCGGGCACGGCCAGCACTTTGTGCGACGCCAGCAGGCGGCAAAACTCAACCTCATTCTCCAACGGCGACCGCGGGAACATGTAAAACGCGCCTTGCGGCTTGACCACCCGGTAGCCGATGCGGGTCAGCGCCGCATAAAGAAAATCGCGCTTCTTCTTGTACGGCTCCACGTCAATCCGCACCGCTTGCAGGTCTTTGATGGTGCGCTGCATGAGCGCCGGCGCGTTGACGAACCCCAGCACGCGGTTGCAGAATATCAGCCCCGCCATCAACGCCTTTGCGTCCTCGCAGCGCGGATGCACGGCAACGAAGCCGATGCGCTCGCCGGGCACCGCCAAATCCTTGGAATGCGACGTGATGTAAATACTGTGATCGTAAAACTCGAAAATGTTCGGCGCCTCCACCCCGTCGAAAACGATTTTCTTGTAGGGGTCGTCGGAAACCAGGTAAATCGCCTGCCCGGCGCGCGCCGACTTCTCCCGCAGCAGAGCCGCCAGGTCCCGAAGAATTTCACGGGAATAGACGACGCCGGTGGGGTTGTTGGGGGAATTGATAACGACGGCGCGGGTTTTGTCCGTCACCGCCGCCGCCAGCGCCGAAAGATCGGGCAGAAACCGGTCATCCGTCGCCACCGGCACGGCCCGGCCGCCGTGGTTGTCGGCGTAAAACAGGTACTCGACAAAGTAGGGAGAAAAAACGATGACTTCGTCGCCGGGGTTCAGCAGGGTTTTCAGAGCAATGTTCATTCCGCCGGCGGCGCCGCAGACCATGACGATGTCGTCCTCGCCAAGCCCAACCTTGCACTCCGCCGCCAGGGAGCGGGCGATGGCCCGGCGGACGTCCGCGAATCCCGCGTTCGGCATGTACCGGTGCATGCCCGGCGTCTCGTCCCCCGCCATGGCGGTCAACGCTTGCCGAAGTTCGCGGGGAGGCTCCATGACCGGGTTGCCCAGGGACAAATCGAAAACATTGTCGGCGCCGTATTGCCGTTTGAGCTGAATGCCTTCCTCGAACATTTTCCTGATCCAGGAAGACTGCTCCATGAATGATTCGATTTTTCGGGAAATCGCCATTTCCGCCTGCCGTTAAAACCCGTTCGCGCCAATTTTCCGCAGCCGATCTTACAGGCTTTGACCGAATCCGGCAAGCTTTTCCAATCTGGCGGTGCCGTTTTCGACTTTAAAGTTTGAGAATCGGCGCGAATTTTAATACCATGAAGTTTTCTTATGCAACCGGACTCCACTCCCATCATCGAATTCCGCGACGTCTCGAAATATTACCGGGCCGGAAACACCCGCGTCGCCGCCCTGTCCGAAGTAAACCTGAAAGTCCACCGCGGCGACTTCGTCACCGTCATGGGGCCGAGCGGCGGCGGCAAAACCACCTTGCTGAACGTCATCGGCGGACTGGACCGCCCGGACACAGGGGAAATCTATCTGCAAGGCCGTTTGATCTCCGCCATGGAAGATGCCGAACTCACCCGCCTGCGCCGGGAGAAAATCGGCTTTGTCTTCCAGTTCTTCAACCTGCTGCCCACCCTGACCCTGTGGGAAAACGTGGAACTGCCGCTATTGCTGAACCATGCGGGCGGCAACGAGGACAAGCGCCTGCGCGGCCTGCTCGAATACGTCGGCCTGCTCGACCGGGCGCGTTCGTTCCCGGCGGAGCTTTCCGGCGGCGAAATGCAGCGGGTCGCCATCGCCCGGGCGCTCGTTCACCGGCCCGCGCTCATCCTCGCCGACGAACCCACCGGCAACCTGGATTCCGAAAACGGAATCAAAATCCTCGATCTGCTGAAAAAAGTTTGCGTCGATTTTCTCGCCACCCTGGTGGTGGTCAGCCACAATCCCGCGGTCACCGGCTACGGCAACCTGCATTTTGAAATCCGCGACGGCCGCCTGCAAGAACGATGAAATCCCTGCATTACTTCAAGGACCTGTTTGTCGCGTTGATCGTTCGCCCACTGTTGCAGGACCCCTTTCGCACGGCGGTGACGGTGCTGGGAGTCGCCATCGGCGTCTCGGTCTTTCTCGGCATCCAGTTGGCCAACCGGCAAACCCTGGCGTCTTTCGAGGAAAGCGTGGCCCTGGTTCTGGGCCGCGCCGACGCCGTAATCCACGCCGAGGGGCAGCCCTTCGATGAAAAATATTTCGCCCGCCTGCTCGCTCTGCGGCAATGGGTCAAGGCTTATCCTGTGATCGAGGGCCACGCCGTGGAGCCGCGCTCCCACGAGGTGATCGAAATCCTCGGCGCCGATTTACTGCAAGACAGCGGCATCCGCGACTTCTCCCTGAAAACGGCGGAACAGAACCTGCGCGGCCTGGTCTCCCTGGTGTTGGACCCGCGCGGCATCATCCTGCCGGAAAAATTCGTTCCCGGAGAAAATTTCAAACCCGGCGACCAAATCGATCTTCTCATCAACGGAGTCGAAACGTCGTTCAACGTCAACGCCATTCTGGAAAACAAGGGCGTGGCGCGGGCGCTCAACGGCAATTTCGCCTTGATGGACATCGCCGCCGCCCAGGCCGTATTCGGCAAAATCGGCAAACTCGACCGCATCGACGTCGCCTTCCTCCAAGACCGGGATTTCGCGCGGATGCGGAAAAAAATTTCCGCCACGCTGCCGGATTACCTGCGCGTCGACCGCCCGCAGCGCAAGAACCGGCAAGTCGAAAAAATGTTGCGGGCGTTCCAATACAACCTGACGGCCCTGAGTTTCGTTTCCCTGCTGGTCGCTCTCTATCTGGTTTACAACATGATCGCCCTGTCGGTGGTCCGGCGGCGCATGGAGATCGGCGTTCTGCGCGCCCTGGGCGCAACGCCTGTCAAAGTCGCCGCGATTTTTCTTCTGGAAGCGGCGGTGGTCGGCGCCGCCGGGTCGCTCCTCGGCATCGGCCTCGGATACGGGCTGGCCGAATTTTCCCTGCAAGCCGTTTCCCTGACCGTCAGCAACCTGTACGTCGCCAGTCACGCCTCGGCGATTGCGTTCCATTGGGGGCAGGCGCTGCCGTACTTTTTTCTGGGAGTCGGGCTGGCCGTCGCCTCGGCGTTGATCCCGGCCCTGGAAGCCGCTTGCACGCCGCCGACCCGGGTGATGCGCCGCGGCGGCTATGACCTGAAAGTGTTTCGCGGCAGCCGCGGCCTCAACCGGGCGGGCGGCGCGGTTTTCGCGCTGGCCGGAGTTTGCGCGCTCCTGCCCGCCGTCAACCGGTTCCCGTTCTTCGGATTCTTCTCCGTGTTCCTGATTATCCTCGGACTGTCGCTGTTGTCGCCCAGCGTTCTGGCCCTGGTGCGCCGCCGGCTGGCGGGAGCCTGCAAACGCGCGTTCCGCGGCGAGGGCCTGCTGGCCTGCCGCAACCTGACGCAAAACGTCGGCCGCAACGCCATCGCCGTCTCCGCCCTGGCCACGGCATTCATGATGATCGTCAGCATGTCGATCATGGTGCACAGTTTCCGGGAGACGGTGGTCGTCTGGATCGGCCAAACCCTGAAGGCCGATTTGTTCGTCCGCCCCGCCATGGGCAGCAACATCGATTACCAATACACCTTGTCCAGCCGGCGCGCCGGCGAACTGGCGGACATTCCCGGCGTCGCCGCGGTGGACCTGTTCCGCGCCATAAACATTTCCTACCAGGATCAGCCGGCGACGCTGGCCTCCGGCGATTTCTCGGTGGTGGCCCGGCACGCCAACCTGCTGATGAAGGACGGCCCCGCCGCCAACCGGTTGGCCCGCCGCCTGACCGGGCAAAACCGCGCCATCGTCTCGGAAGCCTTTTCCCTGAAACATAACGTCGGCGTCGGCTGCACCCTGGCCTTGAACACCCCCAGGGGCAAGCTCGACCTCGAAATCGCCGGCGTCTATTACGATTATTCCCAGGAAAGAGGTTACATCGTGATCGACCGCACCACCTACCTGCGTTATTACGGCGATCCGCAAATCAACAGTTTCGTCGTCTACCTGACGGACAAGAGCGAACGGGACCGCGTACGCCGGGAAATCGTCAAACGCATCGGCGGAAAACAAAAAATACTCATCCGCGGCAACGCCGAGCTTAAACGGGAAGTGTTGCGCGTTTTCGACAAAACCTTTGCCATCACCTATTCGCTGGAAATCATCGCCGTGGTCGTCGCCGTGCTGGGGCTGCTCAACACCCTGGTTTCCCTGGTCATCGAACGCCGGCGCGAGATCGGCATCCTGCGTTTTCTCGGCGCCTTCAAGCACCAGGTCAAGCGAATGATTTTAATCGAGGCGGGGCTGTTGGGGTTGATCGGTTCAGCGTTGGGCCTGGCCGCCGGAGTGGTGGTATCCTATATCCTGATTTTCGTCATCAACAAGCAATCGTTCGGCTGGACCATTCAGGCGCATTTCCCTTATGGGTTTATCGCGTTCACCACGATAGGTTTCTGGCTGGTGTCGTGCGCTGCGGGACTTGTTCCCGCCCGCGCCGCCGTGCAACAGGACCCCATGGCCGCCGTGCGGGCGGAGTAAAAAAAGCGGCCCACCGAAGCCAAGCCGGGCGCCGTCAGGTGTTGGTGGAGATGGTGACCACGCAGCGAAATCCGTTGCCGGTGCCGCGCTTTGTCGGCACGTAGCCGCCGCGGTACGTCGGGCGAATCAGTTCGATCAGTTCGATCCAGGAGCCGCCGCGCATCACCCGAAACTTGCCGGGCGTCGGGTTCTTGGGATTTTTGTAGGGGCTGATCTGGTAAAAACCCGCATCGTACCAGTCCTCCACCCATTCCCAGGCGTTGCCCAGCATGTCGTAAAGACCCAGGGAATTGGGCGCCTTTTGTCCCACCGGCTGGATTTGCCGCATCGAGTTGCCGTCGTACCAGTAACCGCCCAGCACCCCCTTGTCGCCGTGCGGCCCGCCGCGGGCGGCGTACTCCCATTCCGCCTCGGTGGGCAGGCGCTTGCCGGCTTTGCCGCAGTATTGCCTTGCCTCCGCCCACGTCACATGGTCGACCGGCCGGATCGGATCCTTGAACTCCGAGGGGTTGCTTCCCATGAGCTTTGCAAAATCCGCTTGCGTCACTTCATACTTGTCCATGTAAAACGCATCCAGATAGACCCTGTGGACCGGCTTTTCGTCGTCATCCCCCGCCGTCGAACCCATCAGGAATTCCCCGGCGGGAACAATCACCATCATATCCAAACCGTTCGGGGCGGACGTTTCCACAAGACGGAGCGGCGTTGTTTTGTTGGCGGACGCAGCCGCGCCGCTGGCCAGAATAACAAGACACGAAACCGCCAGCAGGCGGCGCAGGAAACGCTGATTCATCGCACTTTCCTCGAAGAGATCGAACATCGGGTTTTTGAAAACCCATATTATGCCACGTTTCAAGCGCAAATCAATGCCTGGTCATGCGGGCGCATGAACGCGGACCTCCCGTTGCAACCGGGCGCCCAACTTGTCCGCTTGCGTCTGCAAATCATAATGCGCCTGAAGGTTAATCCAGAATTCGGGAGACATGCCGATATCCAGAGCCAGCCGGTTTTGGCTCAGGCCCATGGGTTTTATGAACTCCTCGAACAAGATTTTGCCCGGATGTATGGGAGAGAGTTTACATTTTGCCGTGATATATTCCTTACTAACAGATTGCTGAAAAAATCTCAAAAATGTCATTCTGAGCGAAGCGAAGAATCTCTAATTTTATAAAAAGCAAGATGCTTCGACAAGCTCAGCATGACAAGCAAATTGCTTTTCCAGCAACCTGCAAAGTTTCAGTCCGCGCCTGCCGGGCGCAGGTCCAGCAGGTTGAGTTGCAGTTTTTCCCGGCCGTTCCAGGTGTTGATCTGGATTTCGTAAACCAGGTCCATCGGCTGTTCCTCGACTGCGGCGCGGCGAAAGACCTCGGCGAGATTGAAGCCGATGCCGTCGATCGAGCGGCCGCCGTGGACGGCGCGGAAGCGGACGTGCGTCTCCTCCTTGCCGACAAACCGGACACCGCGGACGCAAACGGCCTCCGACAAAAATACCGGCGTGGGATTTCCCGCGCCAAAAGGTTGCAAGCTCCGGATTTCCCGGCACCGCTCAAGCGAAACATCTTCCAGGCCGAGAACCGTATCGACCGCCAGTTCCGGAACCAAATCCTCCGGAGCCAGAAACCGGCGGCCCACATCGTTTAAGGCTTTGCGGAAAGAATCGATCTTGCTTTCTTCAATGCTGAACCCGGCGGCGTAGGCATGGCCGCCGAATTGCGTCAGGCAGTCCGCGCATTCGCCGAGCGCCTTGTGCAAATTGAATTTGGGGATGCTCCTGCCCGAACCGTGCCCGACACCATCCGCCAGGGCGATGAGAATGGTGGGACGAAAATACTTTTCCATAACGCGCGCGGCAACGATGCCGACGACGCCGCGGTGAAAATTCTCCGACGCCAGGACAATGACCCGGTCCCTTTGCAGGTCGATTTCCCGGGCGACCCGGTATTCGGCTTCCTCCTGAATCCACTTCTGGATATCCTGCCGTTCCCGGTTGATGTCATTCAGAGTTTTTGCCATTTCCATGGCTTCGTTCAAATCGGTGGCGGTCAGCAAATGCAATCCGGTATCCGCCTTTCCCAGGCGGCCGGCGGCGTTCAACCGCGGGCCGAGGACAAAGCCGACGGCGCGCGCATCCGGAGCGCCGTCCAGCCCGGCCAC
>Ga0114931_10009405_pt1 | contig 11715 bp, 11 predicted proteins | sample 2SBtaG_FD_89579 | JGI IMG/M metagenome (GOLD analysis project Ga0114931, IMG submission 89579) | Deep subsurface microbial communities from Kolumbo volcano to uncover new lineages of life (NeLLi) - 2SBTROV14_V59a metaG | ecosystem: Environmental > Aquatic > Marine > Volcanic | place: Kolumbo...
AACAAACAGACTAATGTCAGATATTTCCAATGAGATAAAACTGTCCTTCCTTCGAGACCCTAGAACGGGTGAGTCGAAGCAAGAACAGTTTTTCTATTGTACGAAAAGAAATATCTGTTTTAGTGGTGGTTACGGCAACGGCAAGAGTTATGCTGGGTGCCAAAAGATCCTGTTTTTACTGAGTCAATTTCCAAAATATCGTGTGGCGATTCTAAGAGCCAGTTCTGCTGATCTTCGTCGCACTACGATGTCTACCTTTTTCAAATTGTGTCCCCCCGCAATTATAGACAACCGAGCTGACAGTCGCAACTATCTACGTCTTATCAACGGCAGTGAAGTATTTTGGCTGCATTTAGATGAGTATGATGAAAATTTGGTCCGTGGGCTTGAATTAAACGCGGCCTTGGTAGATCAAGCGGAAGAAATAGGGGAAAATATCTATTTACATTTAGATTCCCGTGTTGGTCGCTGGGATATGGCAGAAGTTCCAGAGTACTTAGGGCCGGAGAACTTTCCTAAAAACCCAGCGACGGGTAAGGCAATTCCGCCATCATATATGCTCCTTTTGTGTAATCCAGACGGTTTTCATCATTGGATTTACAAAAGATATCACCCTGATAGCATGGATTACCGCCGGAGTAGATGGCGTCTGAATCGTTATACAGGAAAGAAAGAGAAATATAGCTGGTCTGATACACATATAATGTTTCAGGCAAGCTCATACGAGAATCCTGCACTCGCCGACGAAACTCTCATGGCGATGGAAGATAGGGGTGAGGATTTTGTAAAACGCTTTGTTAGAGGTGAGTGGGGATTTTCAGGTGGAACGGTTTTCACTATCGCACCGGAGAGCAAAGTCTATAACATCGGCGACGACATTTATCGGACAATCTTATCTGAAGGGCGTTTGTATCGTTGTATGGACCATGGCGATGCCAGCCCTACAGTTGTATTGTGGTTTGCAGTGTGGAAAAAGTGGATCTTTTTCTACCGCGAATACTACATGCCCAATCTCCCAATAAGCCAGCATCGGAAGAATATCAGTCATTTAAGTCGAAATAGATTCAATATACCAGAGAACTACACCAGTAACTTTTCAGATCCTGCCATCTTTAAGAAAACTCAACAGAAAAAGGGCGGCATATTTTCCCTCGCTGATGAGTATCTTTCCAGCGAGTATGATAGTGAAAAGATCACTTGGGTTCCGGCTGATAATGATGAATTCATAACTCGCGCCAAAGTTCGTGAGGCGTTGAGAGTTAGATCGGATTATATAAATCCATTTACACTTGAAGAAGGCAGCCCCAAAGTTTTCTTCCTGATGAAAAATGATGACAATCCCAATGGTATAAATCGGGCGGTGTTAGAGACCGAGCAACAGAAATATAAAAAGCTCGGTATTGTTAACGGCAACGATGTGTGGGGTGATGAGCGTGATAACAAGGTTACAGACCATGCTTACGACGCGCTGAAATATGGTCTTGTTTCTGTTATTGAAAGTTTCCAACATGACGACGCTATTGAACAGTGGCGGCCGATGACCATGAAGGAAGCCCGAAAAAGAATAGCGCGGGATAGAAAGTGGACTAAACTTGCTGGTTTGAGTCCGTATAGGACAAATAAAGGCTGGAATCAATAATGGCGAGAAAATCAGTAAGAGAAATATCAACTGGGCTAGCAGGTGTTTGGTCCAGTAGAATATCGTCTGCTAATCGTTATTACGATGATTGGGCGAATAGATTCCGCGTTGAGGATCTTGAACAGGCCTATTATGGTTTCCAATGGGATGAATTAGACGATCCTGATCATGCTTCTTTTGTTTTGAACATGATCTTCTCTTCTATTGACATTAAGACTCCCAGTCTATTGTTCAAGGAGCCTGTCTTTACTGTTTCGCCAAAACCATCGAAGTCTGACTTTGATTACGCTAACGCTACTTCTCGGGCGCGGTTAAAAGAGGACGCGCTGAACTATTTCGTCCAGAGCAGTATACATAACTTTGCACAAGAAATTGAACTGGCTATACTTGATGCCTGGTTTAGATTTGGAGTGATCGAAATAGGTTACAGCGCCGACTGGATTCAGAATCCCAATTCTGGAAAGCCGATCTTAAAAAGCGACAGGACTCCCGAGACTGATAAAGATGGTTCCGTTGTAACTGAGCCGGAGTTTCTACCTGAACAGGAACAACTCTATGTCAGTCGTATTCCTTCTAAAAGATTCCGTGTTGGTGGTCTGGACCATGCTAATTTGAACAAGTGCTCTTGGTATGGTTATCTTGATTTTCAGCGGCGGGAAGATTTAATCGCCGCTGCTGACAGAAATCCTGGATACAATAAACAGTTAATCGTAGAGAGCGGGGGTGACCGTTCTCCAGATAGTATTGAGTTTGACATAAATCGACACCTGACTCACACTGAGCGGCAAAATTTCATCAAGGACCAAGATATTATCCCAATTTGGAAGATTTGGGACACACGTTCTAATAATCTTTACATCTTCGATTCCTCGGTTTCAAAACTTTTCTACGCCGATTCTTTTGAGCGATCTCCAATAAAGATCCTCAAGTTTAGAGATATGCTTGAGGGTTTTTATCCACTTCCTCCTACATTTAACTGGATTAGTCCACAAGTGGATATTAATGAGACTCGCGAAGCTGCAAGAGTCCACCGCCGTCAATTTATGCGGAAGTATCTAGTCCAGGAAGATGCTATCTCTGAAGAAGAGATGGATAAATTACAGAATGGCGGCGATGGAACATTTGTCCTGGTGAAAAGACAAGGGGCAATTGAACCTTTACCTTCGGCACCTCTTGGTTCGCAGCATCAAACAGCATTACAGTTATCTACATTAGATTTTGACCGTATCTCAGCTACGAGCGACTCACAGCGGGGTCAGTCTGATAGGACGACTGCTACGGAGTCCCAGCTAATAGAAGCTAGAACTACAATTAGAGAATCAAGGGATAAAGGTATCGTTGCCTCTTGGCTTAATGAAATCGGCAAAGAGATCCTCGCCGTTGCTAAAGAAAACATTTCTCTTCCATTCTGGATTCGTGTTTCTGAGGACACTCCAGGATTATTTGCCGAGCCAAAGGCGATTGAAAAGAAATTTCAACAAATTGTGTCAGATGACTTCGGCGACGAAGATTTTGAGGTCAACATAAAAGTATCCTCCATGAGTCCTGTTGACTTGAAGGAGGAGAAGAATAAATTGATCGAGTTTCTGACAATCGTTAGCCAGTTTCCGCAAATAACTATGAGCCCCACGCTAGTATATGCCGTGGCTGATGTCGTTGGTTTCAAAAATGAAACTGCTGTGGCCGAACTTGCCCGCATGGCTCAGTTAATACAAATTGGTCAATTAACGCAACTGTCACAACAAACTGGGCAGGATATAAGTCAGTTAGGTTTGGAAATGTTCAATAGGGCTACTATGGGCGGTGGTATACAAGGTAGTGCGGGATCGCAAGGTACACAAGCTCAATTGACACCGCCAGATATGGAACAGATAAGAAATCAGATACAGAATCAATCTAACAATATTCAATAGGAGATAGATAATGGCCGAAGAGACTAAGACCAAAGCCGCTGCTGAGGAAAAAACCGCAACCGAGGAGACCGAAAGTGTTGAAACTCCACCCGAAGAATCTACGGAATCGGAAGAAAACCCGGAAACCGAAGAAAGTGAAGAAACCTCGATATCATTCGACGGTCTAAATGAAGATTCTCTGAGAGTTGCTACGGCGCTGTACAAAGGGCTGAGCAACCCGGAAACTGCGGAACGTACTATTAGGAGCGTTGCGGAAAGTATTGGCGTCAAAATACAGCAAGAGATCGACGATCCTAAATCTACAAAGTCTGATAAATTGACACTAGGTCAGTTCGTTGAATCAAAGCTAAAGACAATTGAAGGCGGTCGGTTCGAGTCTCTTGCACCACTTTTGACAAGTTTGTTTGAGGGCTTTTCTGAGGAATTTTTGGAGCCGAAATTTTCAGCGACGCAGCAACAGACGCAGGCTCAAATGGCCGAGAATGCCTACAACAAACTTGGGGAAAAATATGAAGATTTCTTTGACAAGGCGAAGGAAATAGATGAATTGTCAAAGATAATGTCACCTACGGCTCCATTGAAGACTCAAAAGGACTTTGAGAAATACATGGAAATCTTGTATCGAGCCGCAGGTGGCAATGTACAGTCAAGTAAGTCAATTGCTAGAACTGTAGATAAGATAAAAAAGAATTCTAAGGGGTCTGGATTGGCCCCATCTGGCGGATCTGGAAGTAGAAATAAACCCGGATCTTCGCGCGTTTCAATACAAGATGCCATCCAAGCAGCATTGGAAGGTAAAACTTTGGAGTAATTTATGGCTATCACTTTTGGTTCTAGTGGTGCCGCCTCGCAGAAAACTATCAATTATGATAGTTTGTTTACATCTTCATTAGCCAATTACAGACGTACTCTGGCTGACAATATTTCGACTAGCAATCCTTTTTGGGCTAAGCTAGTTGCATCTAATATGTATGAAGGTGTTAATGGCGGTACCAATATTGAATTGCCTTTGATGACCACTCTAGGAACTGCGGATTGGTATGAGGGTTACGATACTCTCAACACTAATCCCCTGGAAGGCCATACAATGGCAGTCTATGAATGGCGCGAAGCAAGTACTCCCATTTCTATCTCTCGTAAAGAGGAAAGACAGAATGGGGGCGATAAAATCTTTGGTTTGCTTGAAGCTAAAATCAAGCAAGCAGAGATGGGTTTCCAAGAGACAATGGCAAAGGCCTATCTACAGGGTTCATTGTCTGTTGGCGGCGCCAGTCTAGAAACTCCTGTTGTTTCGGCAGCGACTGGGGCTAGTGGAATTAACCCCATTGCTCATTTGATTCAGAAAGATCCCACTACTAATGAGACTGTTGGTAATATCAATCAGTCTACTAACAGTTGGTGGCGGAATCAAACTGCAAGTTCTACTGCTGCTACTTTGGACGCTTTCTTGAAAGAAGTCCAAAACATGTACAACAATTGTTCTAAAGGGCCGGGCGGACCCCCAGATATCATGCTAATGGATCAGGGGACTTATGAAATGTTCGAAATTGCCCTTTGGAATCGTTCTGGCAGTAGAGCGCCAAACAATACTGATTTGTCATTTCCTTTTGAAAATCTCCGCTGGCGTCGTGCGACGGCAATGTGGGATGAGTTCATGGGGGATGTACAAAACAACAGTTTGACTGTTACCAAGGGAACTATTTATTTCATTAACAGCAATTTCATCACTCTTAAGTATGACACTGCTTCCAATTTTGTAAATACTCCCTTTGCTTCTTCTCCCAACCAACCAAATGCTAGAGTTTCCCATATTCTTTGGATGGGACAGCTCTGTACTAATAATCGGCGTAAGCACGGTGTTCTCTATAACATCGACAATACGCTTACTTCATAAGGGGGTTTATAATGGATAGCGGACTCGGAAGAAATAGACCTCGCAAACGTACAGATCATTATCATAGTGGTGAAACTACTGACACTATTAGTGCTGGTGAACCTGCTGCTCTGATGATGAGTGGTACTGAGGATGGAGCACTCGTTGAACGAGTTGTTAATTCATCCTCAGCCGCAGTTGGAAATCAATTGCTAATTGGCGTTGCACTACAAGATGTTCCCGCAGGTGGTTATGGGGAATTTCTTGTCAGTGGCTATATTGAAGAGTTGAGAGTTGTTAGATGGACTCGTGCCAGTTCTACTGCTTCTCATGCTTCAGCGGCTGCTGTGGCAATCGGCGATCAATTAGTAATTGAAACTGTCGCTGGAGGTTTTCAGCGACAGGGTGCTGCGGCTACTGGCGCTAATTTTAATGCTGTTGCTCTAGAAACTTTGGCTTCTGTTGCATCGGCAGCTTCTACCACTAGCGACACCAGCACTAGTGATATCGATAAAATTAGGGCCTTCGTTCGTATTTTGTAATGGGGGGAATGGGGTCTCTTTTTACGCATGGGAGAGGCCCCATTCAATTAAATGAAATTTGTAATTGCAGTTAACTTACTAGCTAGTACAAACACTTTAGTCTATCCTAGCCATACTGCATTGTGGTATGAGTTAGGTAAAATGTCGAATAAACATCAGTTTATCATGTTTCAGCCTCGGCGGATGTCTATTGACCGGATGCGAAATATGGCGGCGAAGTTAGCACTTGAACATGGGGCGGATTATCTCATGTTTTATGATGATGACGTTGTGTTGTTGCCAAATTCTCTCAACAAACTATTGGCCTGCAAGAGTGATATCGCCGCTGGTATAACATTAATTCGCACTCCTCCGTTCGAGCCGATGGTTTTCAAATATCAGGAAAAAGAACGAGGCGGAACTCATCTATCTCCTTACAAAGAAATCATGGATGAGAAGGACAAGATAGTTGATGTAGATGCAGTTGGGTTCTCTTGTGCTCTCATTTCTTGTGACCTTTTGAAAAAGTTACCAACGCCGTATTTTGTCACCGGCCCCAGAAATACTGAAGATGTCTACTTTTGTGTGATGGCTAAAAAAGTATTAGAGGACACCACAATACGGGTCAATAGAGAGTTAATAACCGGACATTGTTTAGGGCAGTATGCAATAACACCGGAGAATCGTAAGGCTTTTTTGGATCTAGACAGTAGACTCACTAACATCTCTTTCGACAATGAAGCTAAAAAATCGGATAGAGGTGAGATCTATGCAGAGACTGTCATTGCTAATCTAATGAGGGCGGCTGAAAATGGCTAAAAGATTAAACATCGGGTGCGGCGACAATAAGTTGGAAGGATATATCAATCTAGACGTCTGTAGTGAGTTCAAACCGGATATATGTATTGATATCAGGTTCCATTCATTGCCGTTGGATGATGACAGTGTTGAAGAAGTAGTAATGTTTCACACACTGGAACACATTGAAAAGAGATTCTGGCCGTTTATATTTGACGAGATAAACAGGGTTTTGTGTAAAGATGGTTCATTTGTTCTTACATATCCAGAGTTTAGCAAAGTTCTGAAAAACTGGCTAGAAAATACAAACGGCAAGAGAGAATTCTGGGAAGCAACGATTTACGGGCGGCAAACTAATTCAGCCGATTATCATGTTAGTGCTTGTGACACTCTAGAAATAAAGTCTAGATTGTTATCTTCATGTTTTCTTGTTGTATCTGATGTTCCAGAAACAATAGATTCATTTAATAATACATTGTATGTGTTCAAAAACACCAGAACAAAAACCAGGGAAGATCTATTACAACAGACGGTATTTGGACAGAATGACTATATCTAAAATTAAAGATTCTATGAACGTTAACTGGAAGGACTTAGGTATAGGTATCCTGGCACTTCTAGCTGGTTTAGTTACATGGCAATACCAGGATCTACACAAAAAGGCCGAAAACCGGGATAAGGTAATGTTGAATATTGAACTTAATATGGAAAGAGTAAGAAGTTCAATATCTCTCATTAGGATGGAACAAGAGAAAATTACGGCAATAAATGATGAGAAGAGACTTGTTAGAGATAGCGATATTTCATCTATCAAGGAAGATGTTCGGCAATTGAAGAAAGATGTAGATTATATCAAGAGTAAGGTTAGATAACGTGACTTTTGCGCAGATCAGAGATGATATCAGAGATGAGTTAAGTGACAATGGCGTCACTTATTACTCTTCTGACGATATCTTTGACTCTATGCAAGATGGCTATGATGAGATAACAGTGATAGCACAGCAAATAGAAAAGATGGTTGTGCTTCCTGTTCAGGATGATCTGGTTTACTATAATTTCTATGAACTGATCCCTGACTATATAAGACCTTTTGCCATTTGGTTGACAAGTCCTGAAAGATGGATTTCTCAAAGAGGATTCGAGTTTATTTCTAAAAAGATTCGTAACGATTGGGAAAAAGGTCGTGGCAATCCAAGAAGTTACATGGTTCGAAATTTCCAATATGTTGCGATCTACCCACGATTGAAAACCGGCGTCGGAAATTTTGAAGTTTTCTATAAGGCAAAAGCTCCGGCCATAGAGCTAGGAGATACGCCAATAATTCCTACAGAGTTTAGTAGGATTTTGAACTACTACTGTTTAGCTGATCTCTTAGAGCAATCTGAAGAGTTCACAAAGGCACTTATGCATTTGCAGAAATATCAGGATATCCTGAATAGTTTAATGACCCACGTAGAGCAACGATCTCAGCCAGATCGTATCAATGTTTTAAGAGAACAATTCACTGGAGGATCATTCTATGGGCGTTAAAACTAAAGACAGCCTGAATCATTTCCGTGGGCGTATCCGTCTACAGCTACAAGATGCGGCAGGGACACCAATTGGTCCTGTCGTTTGTAGTGAAAATACGGTTGTGACAGGTGGGCGGCGTTGGGTTTTTGAAGCCATTTATAGTGGTGGCGCCGGTACTGCACAAGTCCTTTCTCATATGGGAATTGGAACTTCAACTACAGCTCCGGCGACGAGTGATACGGCGCTGGGTAGCGAAGCCACGCGCAAAGCTATTGGGACTTTCACTACTACAAACCTGACCTCAACAGTTCCGAACATGGACTTCATTGTTAGTTTCGCCACTAATGAGGGCAACACCACTTTGGGAGAGGCTGGTATCTTTAATAGTTCGTCAGGCGGTACCATGTTTAATCGTGCTACTTTTGCGACTATCGATAAAACTACCTCTAACACGTTGTCACTGACGTATACAGTGAGTAACTAAGGGTAAAAGAACATCGGAGATAACAACATGCAGAATCCACAGTCAGGAGTTATGATTGGAATTCCCACTTTAGGCCGTCCTGTGCCTTTAGACTGGGCAAATATGTGGAAAAGTCTTAATCCACCTTTGAATTTCAATCAGCTAGTGACAATCATTCCAGGCCAAAGAGTTGCAGATGCACGTAACTTTATAGCACAGGAGGCTATCAAAAGGAATAGTAAATATCTCTTTTTTCTCGGCGACGACACGGAACCGCCACCGGATATCTTGAAAAAGTTCATTTATCTAATGGAAATGAACTCAAATATTGGAATTATCGGTGGTGTATATTGCTCAAAGTCAAATCCACCGGCGCCGTTAGTTTTCAGGGGCAATGGCAATGGACCGTTTTGGGATTGGAAAGTTGGGGAGTTTTTTGAAGTTACTGGCCTTGGAATGGACGCGACTATCATTCGCGTTGATGTCTTCAAAGATCTACAAGAAAAGATAGGTTCCAATGAATTTTTCAGAACCGTTGATGAAGATGAGTTTGAAGATGGCGTCAACAGTGCTGTAATGTGGACAGAGGATCTTTGGTTTTTGAAACAAGTCAAAGAACATACAGATTGGAAGATCTTCTGTGATGGATCAATGTTGTGCAAGCATCATGATGTCTACAGCGGCAAAGTGTACGGGCTCCCATTAGATTCCTATCCAGTAACGGGGACAAAAAGAACCAGCAACAAAAAACTTAAAGTGGCCAATCTTGGGTCCGGTGGGGTTTCTATAGTCGAGACTTACCCCAACTGTGATATCATAAATGTTGATATCCGTGATGATGCTCAGCCGGATTATAGATGTGACTTGCGTTCTCTTCCGTTTGAGAATGGATATTTTGACGTCGTTTACTCTAGCCATGTTTTGGAACATTTCGGCCGGAAAGAGATACTGCCGCTGTTAAAAGAGTGGAAGCGAGTATTGAAGCCGGGCGGTGTTTTCCATTTTATAGTTCCAAACCTCACTTGGGCCGTTGAGAACTATGAACAGGACGATAATAACCACGTCCACGTTTATAACGTTATGTTCGGCGGTCAGGACAACGACTATGACTTTCATAAATCTCCTTGGAATGAGCGTATTATGAGTGATTTCATGATGATGTTGAAGATGAAACCGGCGAGTGACCCAGTGTTCTTTGGCTACAATATGGAAGTTAAATACAAGAAACCTGGGGGAAAGAAGAAAAAGGAGAAAAAATAATGGCTGTTTTCTTTGCCGTGGATTTTGGTAATTTTACCAATGTTAACGATACTATAGAAGCATGGACAGTTACTGGAGGTAATATAATTACCAGAGGTGGCTTAGCTTTCTATCGTTCTAGTACTTCGGGCCATAATTTCACCTCAAGTGCGTGGCCAACATTTCCCGCGGCTGCAACTACCATGATTTTTCAGGGATTTGCATATATTCAAGACTTAGCACAGACAGGCCCTATCTTGAAATTCAAAGAGGGCTCAACTGTTCATATGAGTTTTGAGAGTGACGGCACTGGCAAAATAGTGGCAAAGAGAGCTGGTACAACTACTCTTGGAACATCTACTACTACAATGCCACTAAATGCTTGGTTTTATCTCCAGATTAAGGTTGTTATAAGTGACACTGTTGGTGTTGTTGTTATCAGGATGGAAGGTGTTGAAGGTTTAAATTTAACTGGTCAAGACACTAGAAATGGCGGTACTGGCATAATTGATGGGCTGGATATCTACTCATTGAATAACAACGATAACAGTAATATGGGTTTCAACCGTTTCTTTGTGATGGATGGTACTGGAACTGCCAACAACGATATCACTACATCTATTGTTGAGATTGCCACGATAAATCCTAACGGCGCTGGTGCAACTACAGGATGGACTCCTAGCACCGGGGCCAATTGGCAAACCGTTGATGAAGTTCCGAAAAGTGAAACAGATTATAACAGTGCAGCAGCTACGGCGTTGAAAGATACATTCGCTATGGAATCTGTTCCCGGAAGTTCAACTAGTATTCAAGCGGTAGTACCCTTTGCAATCGGCGAGAAACAATCTGTTGATGTTATAAATGTTCATACAATATCTAGACATAGTACTAGTGAAAGTGCCGGGGCCAATGTTGCATTGAAAAATGCTTCTATGAGTTATATTTACAGTATTGACGAAGTTAATCCTAGTACCGCGGCGGCTTGGACTGTCGCCGAAGTTAATGCTATGGAAGCGGGTTATGCGAGTGCCTAATGGCTATTGACGCTAGAGTTTATAAGAGCGGTGCCCTTGTTCTCGAAACTGGGGACAACAAAGATGCCCGTGTTTATAAGTCTGGCGCTATTGTCTTAAAAACTGGTGATAACACTGATGCAAGGATCTACAAGTCCGGCGTCGTTGTACTTTATAAAACTAGTGCTCCTCTGACTCTGACTCTAAGTGACAGTCTCAATAATTGGGCAGATGGGCTTTCTACTGGAGTTGTTGTAGCTCTCACCAAGGCTATAAATGACTCCCTGAATAATTGGAGTGACTCCGTAACTTCTGGGTTGGTGGGTAATCTGTCAATCACGGCGGCGGACAGTTTGAACAGCTGGAACGATGCGTTAAGTTCCCAATTAGCAATCCAGTTAACTGTTTCTATAAGCGACACTCTCAACAACTGGTCTGACAGTTTAAACCTGTTCCTAGATGCGGCGTCATTAATTGGGCTCAGCGTTAATCTTAGTGACGATCTTAATAATTGGGCTGACTCTCTTGTTAATGATTTTTCAATAGCGCTGGCATTGGCAGACAGTCTCAATAACTGGGCAGATTCACTGGGGCTGTCTGTCAATGTTTTTGTTAAACTTGCTGACTCTTTCCAGTTCAAAGATCGTTTAAAGGTCTCTTTTGAGCTAACTAAGAAAGTTGGTGATGATCTTAACCTTTGGAATGATGCTCTTGTAACGGGTAATTTAGGTCTTGAAACTCTTA
>Ga0114931_10009406_pt1 | contig 11715 bp, 10 predicted proteins | sample 2SBtaG_FD_89579 | JGI IMG/M metagenome (GOLD analysis project Ga0114931, IMG submission 89579) | Deep subsurface microbial communities from Kolumbo volcano to uncover new lineages of life (NeLLi) - 2SBTROV14_V59a metaG | ecosystem: Environmental > Aquatic > Marine > Volcanic | place: Kolumbo...
AGCCCGACGGTCTTCGACCTCGGCTATACCCCGGCCGAGAGCGAACGCTATCCCTGGGTGGCCAGGATGTCGGCGCCGGTCAGCGCGATCGGCGCCCATCGTGAGAGTCGGCGCCATGATATCGGGCGCGCATCCGCCGGCCATGGCCGCATATGACGGCACCGGCCGCGGTGCCGGCGGACGCGGCGCCCGGCCGCGGGGCGATCCGCGTCGCCCCAGTGCGCGACCGGCGCGGGCACGATCGCTTCCTCCGCCTGCCCAACCGGCTCTATGCCGGCCATCCCGGCTATGTCCCCCCGCTCGCCATCGAGCGGCGCCAGGCGCTGAGCCCAAGATCGAACCCCTTCTTCGCGCACGCCCGGGTGCGCTATTGGCTGGCTTGGCGCGGCGACCGGCCGGTCGGGCGGATCAGCGCCCAGATCGACGATCTCGCCCTCGCCCGCCATCGTAACCAAACTGGGCACTTCGGTCTCCTCGACGCCGAGGACGATCCGGCGGTCTTCGAGGCCCTGGCCGCGAGCGCCGAGGGCTGGCTCCGCGACCACGGCATGCGGCGCGTCCGCGGCCCCTTCAACCTCTCGATCAACGAGGAGAGCGGCCTTCTGGTGGAGGGGTTCGAGACCCCGGCGGTGATGCTGATGGGCTATGCCCCGCGCTATGCCGGGCGACACATCGAGGCCCTGGGCTATGGCAAGGCCAAGGACCTGCTCGCCTATGACTATGACGTCACGCAAGGATCGGCGGCGGCGGCGCGGCTGCTCGGCCGCGGCGGCGGCGGGATCGGCCTGCGCATGCTGGATCGCTCGCACTATGACCGCGAGCTCGGGATCATCCTCGACATCTTCAACGATGCCTGGGCCGAGAACTGGGGCTTCGTCCCCTTCACCGAGGCCGAGATGGCGCGGATCGCCCGCGAGATGCGGCCCCTGATTCGCGCCGAAATGGTGTGGATCGCGACCATCGACGACGAGCCCGCGGCGATGATCGTCTGCCTGCCCAACCTGAACGAGGCGATCGCCGACCTCGACGGCCGGCTGTGGCCGCTCGGCTGGGCCAAGCTCCTGTGGCGGCTCAAGGTCCGCGGTCTGACCAGCGCCCGGGTGGTGATGATGGGCTTGCGCCGGCGCCATCAGGGGACGCCGCAGGGCTCGGCGACGGTTCTGATGATGATCGAATCCCTGCGGGCGAGCATCGCCCGGCTCGGCTTTCGCCGCGCCGAGCTCTCGTGGGTGCTCGAGGACAACTGGCGAATGCGCCGGATGATCGAAGGGATCGGTGGCCACCCCTACAAGGTCTATCGGATCTACGAGAAGGGGCTCGGCTGATGGCGTCGCGACCGCGCTTCACCGCCGTGGTGCTCGCCGCCAGTCGCGGGCCCGACGACCCGGTGGCGCGCTACGCCGGGGTCGCCAACAAGGTGTTCGTGCCGATCGCCGGCCGGCCCATGCTGGCCTGGGTCGTCCGCGCCTTGCGGGCGAGCCGGAGCGTGGCCCGGATCGCGCTCTCGATCGACGATCCGCGCGGCCTCGACGCCGACCCCGAGCTCGCCGCCGCCGTGCACGAAGGGCTTCGGGTGTTGCCCTCGGGCACCTCGCCGAGCTCCAGCGTCGCCCACGCGCTGGAGGCGCTCGACGATCCCTTCCCGGTCCTGCTGACGACCGCCGATCATCCCTTGCTGAGCCCGGAGATGGTCGAGCACTTCGTCGCGGCGCTGCCGGAGGGGTGCGACATCGGCGTCGGGGTGGCGCGCGCCTCGGTGATCCGCCGCGCCTATCCCGGCGCCGTGCGAACCTATTACCGCTCGGCCGGCGGCGGCTTCAGCGGCTGCAACCTCTATGCGCTGTGCACGCCTCGGGCGCTCCGCGCCGTCGCCTTCTGGGGGCGGGTCGAGCGCCACCGCAAGCACCCGTGGCGGCTGATGCTCACCATCGGCCCGCTGACCGCGCTCCGCCTCGCGCTGGGCCGGCTAACCCCCGACGCCACCATAGCGTGCCTGTCCCATGTCGTCGGGGCGACAGCCCGGGCCGTCGAGCTGCCGTTCGCCGAAGCGGCCATCGACGTCGACAAGCCCGTCGACCTGACCCTCGCCGCGACCATTCTCGGCCAACGGTGAGAGCGGGAGGAGGGGCGGCCCGTCCGGGCCCGCGATCGACCGCACCCGGGTCAGGACCAGGGTTCGGCCGAACAGCGGAAAGCCGATGTAGCCGCGGACGTCGAGGACATCGCCGCTCTTGGCCCTGAGCGAGGCGGTGTAGGTCTCGCCGTTCTGCGGGTTGTAGATCGTGCCATCCTCCCACCGCCCGTCGCCGGTCGGTTTCAGACCGCTCAGCACCTCGATCCCGCACAGCGGGCGCTGCCGCGCCATCGCATCCGGGTTGTGGCGGTCGCGCTTGGGCCGGCCCTCGGAGTCGAACGGCTTCTTGAGCCAGACGATCCGCCCGCATAGCGTGCCGGCGCAGCTTTCGATGCGAATGGCGACCTTCCGATTGTCGAGCAACCACACGCCCGTCGGATCGACGCTCGCGGCCTCGGCCCGCACCGCGACGAGCACGGCAAACACCGCGAGCAACCACCAGGGCCGAGCGAACGTCATGCGTCTCCCGAGCCTCACCTCGTCGCCGCGATGCGACCACGGGCATCGACGGCTTAGCCAATCGATACGACCCGAATGCCCCCTCTGGCAAGTCACATTAACGGGAAAAAAACCATAGGAAAATGGGGATATTAAGAGTTGATGCCCGGCCGGCGCAGCGGCTATACGTTGGTTCTTGTCGTTCGCACGGGCGGGCTGGAAGCCGGCCCCGATCCGCCCCCGGGGCGGCGGGGGGCCTGGCGGTGTCCGGCCGGCGGCGCGCTCGTTTGCCAGGTCGATCATGTCCGTCGCGACCGACGTCGAACCCCGTGCCCAGTCGTCGCCGTACGCCGAGATGCGTGCCGAGGCCGGGCCTTGGCGCGATCCCGAGCGCCTGATCCTCGGGGTCCGCGACGGGGTGCGACCCGGCGGCAAGCCCCCGGTCCGCATCTTTCTCGGCACCGAGCCGGCGCAGCACCGAGCCGAGCGCATCTTCGTCTGGTCGATCGAGCGCGTGCGCGACCCGGCGCGCATCTATGAGATTTACTTGATGAAGGATCTCGCCGGGTTTCGCCGCCTCGGCTGGCTCACCGGCTTCACCAACTACCGCTTCGCGGTGCCGCACTTCGCCGGCGGCGCCGGCCGGGCGATCTACAACGACGTCGATCAGGTCTATCTGCGCGACCCGGGGGCGCTCTTCGATCTGCCCATGGCGGGCCACGGCGTGCTCGCGATCGCGCCCGAGGGCCGGCTGGATACCTCGGTGATGCTCATCGACTGCGCCCGGATGGACGCCGTCTGGCGCATCGAAGAGGCCCGGCGGCGGCGCAAGAACACGCTCATCCGCAAGGCCAGGGCGGCGGGGGCCTTCGGCGTTCTGGCGCCATCGTGGAACGCGCGCGACGAGGAGTACACGCCGGGCGAAAGCGGCCTTCTGCACTTTACGACCCTGCACATGCAGCCTTGGCGGCCCTTCCCCCGCCGCTTCGTCTATCAGCGCAACCCGGTCGCCGATGTCTGGCTCGAGATGGCGCGCGAGGCCGATGCCCGGCGCTATCGGCTGTTCAGCTTCGCCCAGCCGAGCCGAAGCTTCCGCGCCGTCGCCGATCGGAACCGCGGTGCGGCGGGTCTCGATCCGGCCGGCATCCGCGCCGTCGATGCGGCGCTGGAGGGGCTGATCGCCCAGACCGGCGCGCGACGGCTTTTGCACGTCGGCCTGGTTACGGGCCCCGCGCCGGCCCTCGCGGTCGCCGAGCGCGCCGATCTCGATCTCGCCCACTACGAGCCCGCCCGCGGCGCGCGCGCCGCGCTGCCGGCGGCCCCCGTCGACGGGGTCTTCTGTGCCGGCGGGCTGCAAGCGCTGAGCGATGCCGACGTCAGCTGGGCGGTCGCCGAGATGTTCGCCCGCGCCGAGCGTTTCGTCTATGCCTATGTCCCCGACCATGCCCGGCGGCCCGGGGGGTCGCGAACCCAGGTGGCGCCGCGCGACCGCTTCTGGTGGTTCGCTCGTTTCGAGGCCGCGGCGGCGGGCCATCCCGCGGTTCACTGGCGGCTCGATCTCGGCACCGATGGCGGCGAGCCCTATACCCGGCGCGGCGGTCGGTCGCTGGATGGGGCACCGCGAATCTGGGTGCTCGACGACGGCAAGCCCGGCCACGCCACCCAATCGGTGGGCCTCGCCGAGGCCCTGGGCTGGCCTTACGAGGTCAAGTCGCTGCGGTTCAACGCCCTGGCCGGGTTGGGCAACCTGGTGCTCGGGCGTGCCGGGGCGACCCTGATGGGTGTCGCCGGGGGAAGCGCCGCCGCGCTCGCCCCGCCGTGGCCCGATCTGGTCATCGCCACCGGCTGGCGCCCGGCACCGGTGGTCCGCTGGATCGGCGAGCGCAGCCGGGGCCGGACCCGGACCCTGCAGATGGGGCGCAAAGGCGGCCGGGTGGCCGAGCTCTACGACATCGTCGTCTCGTGCCGTTACTTCCGGCTGCCGTTCCATCCCCGCCGGATCGAGACCGCGGTGCCGCTCAACCGGGTGTCGCCGGCGCGGCTGGCCGATGCCGCGCGGCGCTGGCAGGGCTTGTTCGGCGACGCCCCGGCCCCCCGGATCGTCGCCCTGGTCGGGGGATCGAGCCGGCGCCACGCCATGACCACCACGGCCGCCCGGCGGCTCGGCGAGGCCCTGCGCGACGCCGCCCGGGCCGTCGGCGGCTCGGTCTTCGCCGTCACCTCGCGGCGGACCGGCGGCGAGGCCACCGACGCCCTCGCCGAGGGGCTGGGGGGGCGCGGCCACGTCGTCCGCTGGGAGGCGACGAGCCGCGAGGAGAACCCCTATCTCGGCTACCTGGCGCTGGCCGACGTGCTGGTGGTCACCGGCGAGAGCGAATCGATGCTGTCCGAGGCGGCGGCGGCGGGCCGGCCGGTCCACATCTATCCGGTGGCGGAGCGCGGTCCCGGCCTGTGGGGCCGGATCGAGGACCGGGTCTCGGCCCGCGCCCACGCCCGGCGGCTGAACCGGCGCGGCACGGTGCGCCCGCAGCGCGGGCTCGATCACCTTTGCGCGCGGCTGATCGCGCGCGGTATCGTGCAGCCCCGGCGGGACGTGGGACTGCTGCACCGGACCTTGCTCGAGCTCGGGATCGCGCGGCCCTTCGGCGGCCCGCTCGAGCCCTGGCAGACCGAGCCCCTGCACGAGGCCGACGCGGTGGCCGGGCAGGTTCGGGCGCTGCTCGGCCTGGTTGCGCCTGAACCGGGCGAGGCGATCAGCGCGCGCGAGGAGCGAGACCGATGAGCTATCTCGATTTCGATCGGCTGGAAGCGATCGAGCCTGCGGCCTTTCGCGACCAGAAGCCCTATCCCTGGCTCAACCCGGCGGGCCTCTTGACCGACGACGGCTATGCCCGCCTGGTCGAGACCCTGCCCGACGTCTCGCTGTTCACCCCGGTGTTCGGGATGCAACGCTCGCACGGACAGCGAAGCCACGATCGCTATGTCCTCGAATACGACGAGACGCTGCCGATCGGCGACGCCTGGAAGGCCTTCATCGAGGAGCTTCGCAGCCCGGCGTACCGCGGGTTCCTGGCGCGAATGTTCGGCACCGGCTCGTTCCACTTCAATCTGCATTGGCATTACGCGCCGAACGGGTGCTCGGTGTCGCCGCACTGTGATGCCAAGCGCAAGCTCGGCTCGCACATCTTTTACTTCAACACCGAGGGCGACTGGGACCCGGCCTGGGGCGGCGAGACCATGGTGCTCGATGACGGCGGCCGCTTCGCTTACGAATCGGCGCCCCGGTTCGAGGACTTCGACCGGGTGCTCGCCTCGCAGGCGGTCGGCAACTACAGCCTGTTGTTCGCCCGCCTCGAACGATCCTGGCACGGCGTCAAGGAGATCCGCTGCCCCGACGATAAGATGCGCAAGGTGTTCATCGTCGTGGTCAACCGCAACTCCGCGATCACCTGGGCGCGGCGCACGCTCGGTCTCCTGCCCAAGGGCTTTTGACGGACCGCCGCGGCGTGGCGGGCGCGCGGCCGGCGAGCGCGCCGCCCAAGGTCAGCGTGGTCATGCCGGTCCACGATCGCGAGCGCTATCTCGGCGCCGCGATCGAGAGTGTCCTCGGGCAGAGCTTTCCCGACTTCGAGCTCGTCATCGTCGACGACGGCTCGCGCGACCGCTCCGCCTCGGTGGCCCGGTCGTACCGGGATGCGCGCATCCGCCTCGTCAGCCACGCCCGCAACCGCGGCGTCGCCGCGGCGCGCAACACCGGGATCGCCGGGGCGAGAGGCGCCTACCTCGCCTTTCTCGACAGCGACGACGTGGCCTTTCCCGACCGGCTCGCCCGCCAGGTGGCCTTTCTCGACCGCCACCCCGACCATGCCGTGGTCGGCAGCTGGGTCGATTGGATGGCCGAGGACGGGCGGCCGCTGGGCAAGGTCAGGCGCCGGCCCGTGGCGGCCGCGGACATCGCCGCCCAACGGTTGTTCCGAACCGGCATCCAGAACGATACCGGGATGGCGCGGACCGCCGTTCTCAGGCGCTATCCGCTCGACGAAGGCTTGCCGATCGGCGAGGACTTCGACCTTTGGATGCGCGTCGCTGCCGAGCACAAGATGGCCAACCTGCCCCGCGTTCTGGTCCGGATGCGGGCCCACGGCGCCCGCATCACCCACCGCTATGCGGACTCGGTTCGGGTCTTTCGCAACCGGGTCGTGGCCCGCCATCTCGAGGCCCTCGGCGTCGCCTTCGCTGAGGAAGACCTGGATCGCCACACCCTGTTGCGCCGGATGGCGGGCGAGGGCTTCGTCCCCGATCGGGCCTATCTCGACTGGATCGAGGGCTGGTTCGCGAGCCTGCGGGCGAACAACGCCCTCACCCGGGCGTTTCCCGAGCCGGCGTTCGGCCACACCCTGGGCGCCTTCTGGCTCAAGACCTGCTGGTACGCCTCGGACGGGCTCGGCTGGCGGCGGTTCTTCGCCTCGCCGCTCGCCGCCGGGGCGGCGCGGGGGCTCGGCAAGGAGATCGCGCTGCACCTGCCGCGCTCGCTCGGCCCCGCACCCCGCCTGCCGCGCGCCATCGCGCCGCGCGACGGATGCGGCGCGGCCACCCGATGACGGTGACCGCCAGCAGCGCCGGCGGCGCCCCGAGCGCGGCGTCTCAGGCGGGGACCGCCGTGGTCATCCTCGGCGCGGGACGCAGCGGCACCAGTGCGATCACCCGTGGGCTCCAGGCCCTGGGGGTCGATCTCGGCCCCCGGCTGCGCCGCGGCAGGGGCAAGAACCCGACCGGCTTCTTCGAGGACCGCGACCTCCTGGGCCTGACCCGGCGGCTCAAACGGGTTCTCGGCATCCGCGGCGACAGCGTCGCCCTGATCGAGCCGGCGGCGTGGCGGACGCCGGCGGTCGAGGCCCTCAGCCGAGAGGCCGTCGCGGTGATCGCCCGGCGCTTTGGCGAGGTCCCTCTCTGGGGCTTCAAGCACGGCCGAACGCTCCGCCTGCTGCCGTTCTGGGAGGGGGTCTTTCGCGCCCTCGAGCTCGACGTCCGTTACCTCCTCGCGCTGCGCAACCCGATCAGCGTGGCGCGCTCACGCGGTGCTCTGGATCCGCGCCGCGGCAGCCAGGAGAAGAGCGACCTCGAGTGGCTGGTCAACGTCGTGCCCCATGCCCGGATGATGGCGGCGCGGCCCTTCGTCGCCGTCGATTACGACCGGGTGATGGCCGACCCCCGGGACCAGCTAAGGCGGATCGCCACCCGCCTGGACCTGCCGCTGGACCCCGCAGCCGAGGGGGCGATCGAGCGCTATGCGAGCACCTTCCTGCAAACCGGCAGGCGCCACAGCCGCTTCACCCTCGACGATCTGGAAGGCTCGGCGACCGTCAACCCCCTGGTGCGGGACGCCTATCGCTGGCTCGACGGTCTCGCCGGCGACGCGATCGCGGCCGATGACGCCACGCTTTGGCGCGACTGGGCGCGGATCGAGGCCGCGGTCGCCGCCCTCGCCCCTCTCTTGCGCCACATCGACGCCGTCGAGGCCGAGCTGCGCCGGGCGCGGCGGAACCCGGCGGGGCCGCTCCAGGCGGTTCCGCACTTGTGGCGCCGGCTGCGCCGGGGCTGAGCCGGCGCGTGCCCGAACGGACGCCTCCGATGACGCGGCATAGGATCTCCGAACCGGCGCGGCTGGCCTTGCTGATCCACACCCTGGCCGGCGGCGGGATCGAACGCGTCTTCCTGACCCTGGCCGGGGCGTTCGCGGCCCGTGGGCACCGCGTTGACCTTCTCGTCTGCCGCCCTGGTGGTCGGATGGCGGGCGAGGTGCCCGGGCAGGTTCGCCTGGTCGGCTTGCGCGCATCGACGCGCCTGCACGCGCACGCCGCAATGGTCGCGGCCGACCCGGGGGGCCTGGCCCTGATGGCACCCCTTCTGGTGTCGGTCAAACCGCCGTGGGCGGTTCGATACCTGCCGGCGCTCTGCCGCTACCTCCGGGAGGAGCGCCCCGGTGCCCTGCTCTCGGCCGACACGTCGGTCAACCTGATAGCCTTGTGGGCCCAGCGTCTGACGGCCATCGAGGCCCGGTTCTTGGTTAGCGAGCAGGCCAACTTCTCCTTCCACATCGCCGCCGCCCAGCACCGGGTGCGGCGCGCTTACCCGGCCCTCGTCGCCCGGACCTATCCGCAAGCCAACGGCATCGTCGCGGTCTCGGACGGCGTCGCTGACGATCTGGCGCGGACGACGGGGCTGGCGCGAGAGCGGATCACGACGATTCACAACCCGATCAGCGACCCCACGATCGCCCGGCTGGCGCGAGAGCCCCTCACCCATCCCTGGTTCGCCGCGGGGGCGCCACCGGTTGTTCTCTCGGTCGGGCGCCTTTCCCGGCAGCAGAAGGACTACGCGACCCTGATCGAGGCGTTTGCCCGCCTCCGCTCGCGCCGCCCGACGCGGCTCGTCGTTCTCGGCGAGGGGCGCGACCGTCGGCCGATCGAGCAGCGGGCGCGGCGACTGGGCGTCGCCGCGGACGTGGACTTGCCGGGATGGGTGGACAATCCCTTTGCATACATGGCGCGCGCGGCCGTGCTCGTGCTGTCGTCGCCCGCCGAGGGGTTCGGCAACGTTCTGGTCGAGGCAATGGCGTGCGGTTGCCCGGTGGCCAGCACGGACAGCCCGTACGGGCCGGCCGAAATCCTCGATGACGGGCGCTTCGGACCGCTGGTTCCCGTGGGCGACGCCGAGGCCCTCGCCGAGGCGATCAGGGACGTCTTGGATGCGCCGCTGCGACCGCGTAGGCTGCGCGAGCGGGCCGCGTGTTTTTCGGTCGAGCACGCCGTGACCCGCTACCTCGATGTGCTGCTGGGCGGCGGCCCCGATGGAGAATGGATGCCGTGCCGACGAGTCACCCCCGGCAGATCAACGAGCTAATCGAGCTCGTCCGCCGCCTCGATCCAGGACGTATCCTGGACGTCGGCTGCGGGTTAGGGAAGTTCGGCTTTTTGGCGCGCGAGTACCTCGAGGTCTGGGGCGGCGAGAAGCCGTACGGCCAGTGGCAGCGCACCATCGACGCGATCGAAGGCTTCCCCGACTACATAACGCCGGTGCACGGCTTCGTTTACGACAAGGTCATGGTCGGCGACGCCCTCGAGATACTGGCGGGTCTCGACCGGACCTACGACGTCGTTCTCCTGATCGACGTTCTCGAGCATTTCGAGCGGGCCGATGGGGTGGCCCTTCTGCACCGCTGTGCTGGCCTGGCCAGGCACACCGTCGTCTCGACGCCCAAGGACATCGGGGTTCAGGAGGAGGTGTTCGAGAACCCCCTCGAGGCGCACCGATCGCAGTGGCGGTACCGCGACTTCGACGGGTTGCCGAACCGGGGCTTCCTGGCGAGCCGCAAGTCCATCATCTGCTGCTTCGGCGAGGACTCCACCGGGCCGCTTCGCAGCGCGAGACGGCGATTGCTGCGGGAGGCCCTGCATGGCCTGCTTGGCAACCTGCGGCTGCAATTCTTGCCGTAGTTGGGTTGACCCATGGGCCGGCCGTTCGGATGGACCGACAAGCCGGTGAGGGGCTCCGCCTCGCGAACCCGCGCACGAATACCGTCGTGGAGCGACCAGCGCGAGGCTGGCGCTCGCGGGCGCGGCGGAACCCGGCGGGGCCGCTCCAGGTGGTTCCGCACTTGTGGCGCCGGCTGCGCCGGGGCTGAGCCGGCGCAGCGGGCGGTGCGAGGGGCCGCTCACGCAGCCTTGATTTGCCTTCGCCGCCGCCCGGGCCGAGAATCGGGGCGATCGAGACCCCCGGCGGAGGTCCCATGCGCGCATATCGTCACGTCCTCCCAGCCCTCACCGTCGCGGCGCTCCTCGTCGCGGCGCCGGCCTTGGCCGGGCCCGACGAGTGGCGCGCCGAGTGGCCCAAGACCGACTTCACCAAGGCCGCGGTGTCGTTCGACGAGATCCTCTCGGGCGGGCCGCCCAAGGACGGCATCCCGGCGGTCGACGACCCCACCTTCGAGCCGGTGGCCAAGGTCACGTTGCCCGACCGTGAGCCGGTGATCGGCTTCGCCATCGGCGACGACATCCGCGCCTATCCCTTGCGCATCCTGATGTGGCACGAGATCGTCAACGACACCGTCGGCGGGGTCCCGGTGACGGTGACCTTCTGCCCCCTGTGCAACGCCGCGGTGGTGTTCGACCGCCGCCTCGACGGCCGGGTGCTCGACTTCGGCACCACCGGCAAGCTGCGCAACTCGGACCTGGTCATGTACGACCGCCAGACCGAGAGCTGGTGGCAGCAGTTCCTCGGCGAGGGCATCGTCGGCGCGCTCACCGGCAAGCGCTTGAAGATTCTGCCGGCGCGGATCGAATCCTTCGCCCGCTTCCGCGCCCGGGCGCCCCAGGGCAAGGTCCTGGTGCCGGCGCTGGCGGGGATGCGGCGCTATGGCACCAACCCCTATGCCGGCTATGACGGCCTGGCGAGCCCGTGGCTCTATCGCGGCGATCTGCCGACCACGATCGCCCCGCTCGCCCGCGTCGTGACCGTCGGCAAGGAGGCCTGGAGCCTCGATCTGGTCCGGGCCAAGGGCACCATCACCAAGGGCGATCTCGTCATCCACTGGGAACCGGGCCAGGCCTCGGCGCTGGATACCCCGATCATCGCCGCGGGCGCCGACGTGGGCAACGTGACCGTCCAGCGCCGGCGCACCGACGGCAAGCTCGAGGACGTGGTCTATGGGGTCGACTTCGCCTTCGCCTTCTACGCCTTCTACCCCGACGCCCCGATCCACATCGAGTAGCCTTCCGCTGCGGCCGAGCGGGACGCCGGCCGTGACCATGCGGCGACGTCCGGGCTAGAGTGGCCTCCCATCGAGCCGAGGGGAGGACTCATGCTCTACGCCATCCACAGCATCGACAAGCCGGGCGCCGCCGCCGTCCGCCAGGACAACCGGCCCAGCCACCTCGCCTATCTCAAGGCCAACGCGGCCCGGGTGAGGCTCGCCGGCCCCTATCTGTCGGAAGACGGCCAGGCGATGACCGGAAGCCTGATCGTGCTCGAGGCCGCCGATCTCGCCGCCGCCCGCGCCTTCGCCGCCGCCGACCCCTATGCCAAGGCCGGGCTGTTCGCCAGCGTCGAGGTCCGCCCCTGGCGCTGGCTGATCGGCGCCCCGG
>Ga0114931_10009407_pt1 | contig 11713 bp, 8 predicted proteins | sample 2SBtaG_FD_89579 | JGI IMG/M metagenome (GOLD analysis project Ga0114931, IMG submission 89579) | Deep subsurface microbial communities from Kolumbo volcano to uncover new lineages of life (NeLLi) - 2SBTROV14_V59a metaG | ecosystem: Environmental > Aquatic > Marine > Volcanic | place: Kolumbo...
ACTTCTACTCGCAATTCTCCTTCGGCGCGACTCTGAGTTACGCGCGGTTTGCCCTCACCTACCGCACCACCCTGGTCGACGATTTCTCCAAGGACCCAGGGCACGACGACGACTACTCCGACATCACACTGTCGTACACCTTCTGACCAGGTGGCCCGTCCCTGGAGCGACAAGGAGGCACACTTCCGATAGGATGCCTACTCCCTGATCCAGGAGGTATCGTCATGTTCGCTCCCTTGCTGTTCTTGCCGCTTCTCATCTCGCCCATCCTGCAGGAGCCTGCCAGCCGGCCTCGACAACCCACCCATGTGCCGACGCCGATTCATTGGCACCAGGATCTGGCAGAGGCCCAGGCGGCATCCAAGAAGGATGGTCGACCGGTCCTCGCCTACTTCACCTTAGACACCTGACACTGGTGAAAGCTCCTCGAACAGAGGACCTTCAATGCTCCTGCGGTCGCAGAAGCACTCCGCGGATTCCATTGGGTGCTGGTGGACCGGGACAAGACGCCGGCCATTCCCAAACGGCTCAACGTCCACGCCTATCCCTCCCTCCTGCTGCTCGGTCCCCAGGAGGAGAACATCCACCGCTTCCAGTCCTTCATGCTGCCGGATCGGTTCTTGCGCGAACTGGCCGAGGGCCAGCGTCGCTGGAAGCTCTATCGAGAGGGCGGTGATTGGGGTGCACTCCCAACGAGGCCCACGTGGGCCGTCGAAAAGGGTCATCTCGACAGCTTGCCCGCTCCGTCGGACGCTGTGCCCGGCGGTATCGTCCGCTGTGGGCAGGATCTCTACTGCTCCCAACAGGGACGACTGTTCCGCCTCGATCCGGACACGGGAAAGGTGCGCGCGACGATCCAGCTGCCGTTCACGACCCAGGATCTGGCCAGTGACGGCAAGAGGCTCTGGGCCATCACGACGACCTGGCCAGGCAAGCAGGGCCTCATGGAGCTGGAACCCCTGACCGGCAAGGTCCTACGGTCCTTGATGCCTCCGGTAGCTCCACCCGAGAAGGGCAAGAAGGCCAGGCGTCATGCGGCCAGGGGTCTGGCCTGGCATGCCGGCAAGCTCTACGTGCTCGAGATCTATGGGCAACTCCATGAGGTCGATCCGGAGAGTGGCAAGATCCAGCGCACGGTCGAAACGGGACGGCGCTGGGTGTTCAGCCTCGCTGATGATGGACGACGTTTCTTCGCAGCCACGCGAGAGGGACTCGACTTCTTCGATCCAAAGACTCTCCGATATCAGGAATCGCTGGCGCTGCCAAGGCGCCTGCGCTCGGCAGGTTGGTCTGCTGGCGCCTATCTGCTGATGGAGCAACCCATCTTCGGTTTCGGCAAGAAGCAGGAGAAGATCCAGGTCTTCCCCCGCCAGGGCAAGACCCGGATCCACCGCCTGCGTCTGCCCGGATGACCGTCAGAGTCTCCGTCGACTCTGCTGCGCGCTGGCACGCTGGATCGCGGCAAGGCGCCTGCGCATGTCTCGCATCTTGAGTTCGGCGTCCCTGGTGGAGAGCTTTCCGCTCTTCAGTGCCTTCTGGATATTGGCAAGGTCGATCTCCACCTGACGGAGCGAATCACGCTTGGGCGCATGTGCCTTTCTTGCCCGGACCTTCTTGGCCCTCACATCCCTTTTCTTGCCCTTGGCATGCTTGGCCTTGTTCTTGGCCTTGTTCTTGGCCAGCGCCATCTTCTTCTTGACGGCCTTCTCGGCCGCGGCGTATTTCTTGCCTGCATCCTCCCGACTCATCTTGCCCGAACGGACGGCCACGCCGAGCTTCATGCGCACTTTTGCGAGGTATTCGCGAGCGGGATCGGCCGAGGACTTCCGCTTCTTGCCCTCTGATGCCTTCCTGGCGCGCTCTCCGGCCGCCATCCGCTTCTTCATCCGTTGCGCAGCGCTCGCATAGCGTTTGGCAGCATCCGCCTTGCTGATCTTGCCCGCCTTGACTGCGTCGACCAGCTCCTTCTTCACACGGGTCAGATAGACCTTGGCTCGTGCTTCACCCCTCTTGTGTTGGGCGGGCGCCTTGTGTTGGGCGGGCGCCTTCTTGAGAGCCCCAAGCATCACCCGGGCCTGCTGACCGGTCAGCTCACCGGCTGCGACGGCTGCCCGGAGGCGCTTTCCGACGGCCTTGTAGTTGGGATTCTGCGCCTGGACGGCTCCCAGGGAAACGAACAAGAATGCGCATGTCAGGACGACGAGAACCGAGCCCCGTCGGGATCGACGCCCACGATGTGTAGAGATGATCATCAAGAAACCTCCTTTGGATGACTCTGGCATACGGTCTACAGCCGAAGACAGCAACCGGAGGATCCACGCTTGCATACATGATACCTCCGATTCTTCGACCACCTCTCGATAACGCCCCGAGCGCACTCACACCAGGGGCAACCACTGGCGTATATTGGCCGCCAGCAACCTCCCTAAAGGCTCGCCGCATGATCCAGGACCGATTTCCGATGCACACAGAATCCGGCCACCTGGCGCGGTCGACCCTGCTTGGTCTGATGCTGCTCCTGGGGGCCGCCGGCGCCGTCTGGGTCTGGCAGTCGGGCACCCCCTCGGAGGAAGCCCTGGAGATCCCCGAGGAGTGGGCCGACACGAATCCGGCGGACCCAGACGATGCCGCATCCGAGGCCCGCAAACCAACGAGGCAGCGGGACGAGGAGAATGCGCTGCCCGCCGACCTGCGCAAGGTCTACACGGAGGTCGCCCCGGCGGCCAAGGACGAGGGGCGAAACCTGGTTCTCCAGGTATGGAACCGCAAGAAGGGCGTGCCGGCTGCGAAGGTCGACGTCTTCTATCTCCAGGACTACAAGGGGCAGGGTCTCAAGGATCCCTACGGGTCGCATTGGAGCGATCTGGCCACCATCCATGGCCGAAGATTCCAGACGGATCTCCGGGGTCGTGTCGAGCTGCCCCCGATCCATCGCTGGACGATCGTCACGGCGCAGGACCAGGACGCGTATGGCTTTGCGGTGTTCCGCCGGATCCATCGCGATCTGGAGACCATCACCATGCACGCCGACGAGACCCTCCGCGTGCATGTCACCGACGGTGAGGGTCATCCCGTCGCCGGCGCGCCGGTCGGCCTGGTGCAGCGAATTCCCCTGCGCAAGAAGACGACGAAAGCAAGCGACATCCGCAGACAACTGAAGCAACTCCGTCGCACGATGGCGGACATCAAGGCCTGGATGCGGGACCATCCCGATCAACGGGACCGTGCTGCAGCCAAACAACAGAAGGTTGCCCGCCAACTGGCCAGGCTCGACCGAGCGGTCCAGAAACAGCAGGCAGGTATGAACAAGAAGGGGAACGCGAAGCGGCAGCCCGGAGCGGCTCCCCAGTCGGAGTCCAAGCAGGAGATCCGCACCCGAAGGCGCACCGACGAAGAGGGGATGGCCGTGTTCAGGCATTTCCAGGCCTATCGTCGTGATGCGCAGAAGTGGTGGCCTGTGGCAGACAGGGACAAGTTCGAAGCCGTGTTGCTGATGCCGATGCAGCAGGTGGAGGCCCGCCCCTTCGGAGGACGACCGGCGCCTCGAGAGACGATCGAGCTCAGGCTTCCCCCGACAGGGAGTCTCGCTCTGCGCCCGGTGGATCTCGAGGGACGTCTCTTCTCGCATCCGGTTCGCGCGGCGCTCCAGGTGCAGGGCGGCAAACCGGCCCCCTGGGGCAACCTAGAGGCACGCAAGCAGCAGAACGAAAGACTGATCCTGTTTCCCTTCGTCGGCCTTGGCCTACGCTTCGTCGCGCACTGTCGTCTCGACGACAATGACTTTCGCTGGAAGATTCCAGCCTTCGCTGGACCCAGGAAGACCGGCGAACGTGTCACGATCGACGTCGTCGTCGCGCCCTCGGCAGGCATGCTCCACGGCCGCATCCTGGATGCTTCGGGCAAACCGATGTCGGGCGTGCGTCTAGATTTCCTGATCAACTCCGCAGCCGGAAGGCTCGAGGGCGAAGCGCTGACCCTGGATCCCAAGGGACGCTTCCACCTGACCTACCTGGTCCAAAAGACGCATCGACCACCCTACCGTCTCGAGATCCGTCGGCCGGACGCGCGGCTCGCAGCTGGGCTGACCCGTGCCCTCCCTACGCTGCCCCTGGGCCGGGTCACCGACCTGGGTGATCTACGTGTGGGCACGCTCCCACTCATTGCCTACGGGCATGTGCTCGACGGCAGCCACAAGGCCATCGAAGGCGCCCGGATCAAACTCCAGCGCAGGCGCCAGACCGGTGGCAAGTCGCTGAGACTCTCTTGGCACGACGAAGCCTTCACCTCGACCCAGACCGACGCTGAGGGCTACTACGAGCTCCACGCCGATCTGGAGCCCGGCACGTACCGACTCTGGTCCCAGGCCAAGGACCATTTTCCCTTCATCTCCCGTGGATTCGTGGCAGGCGCCAAAGCCGACATCGAGCTCCTGCGCAAGTCCCGAGTCGTCGGCACCGTCCTCGCTCCCACCTGGCTCGTCAGCAAGAACATCCGGGTCAGACTGATTTCTTCGCTGGCCGGCGCGAAACCTCGCGAAGACCGCATGCGAGACTACAAGGGCAAACGCTACGTCTACTTCGACTGGGTGAAGCCAGGGACCTACAGGGTCGAGCTCCGTGTGACGGAGATCCCCGATCCGATCCTGCGCATCGATGGAGTGGTCGTGCAGCCCGGACAGCAGGCCGTTCATCCTCGCTTGAAGGATCTCGATCTCAAAAGCCGCCTCCACCGTTTCGTCATCACGGCAGTGGATGGCAGGGGCAAGCCCATCCGGCCAAAAGGCCCTCTCCTGGCGCGCATCCAGCGCACCAACGGCCGGTCGGGTTGGATCGGCTACCCCTGGCGAGGTGGCCGCATCACGATCGTCTCCCCGCGTCCCCAGCTCGATGTCTTTCCAGTCTTGCATGGCTACCGCGCCGAGCAGGCACTCCTGAATGCCGGACCGAGCCAGATCCGGTTCTTGAAGATCCCCCCGGTCCGCATCCGTCTTCCGGGCCTGCCCGGGCTCGTGGGCAAGACCCCAACCTGGATCGCGCTGTCCCTGGAGAGCCCGAGCAGCCTTCCCGCCAAACTCGAAAGCTGGGATCCGCGCAGCAACAAGATCGCGCGCTGGTATGACTACCTCAGCAAGAATGGCGGTGTTCAGATGTTCAAGAACGACACCGTGACGATCCCGCTGACTCGGGACGGGCGCTACCAGGTCGTCGTGCATCTGGGGACGAAGAAGGAGATCTCGACTGTCAAGATCCCCCTCGGCGTCGTCGACGTCCGTCTCGTCGCAGGAGCCGCCCCCCAGCTGCTGACCGTCAACTTCGACCCCGCGCGGATCCGGGCCGGCCTCGCCGAGGTCGAGCGCCGCCGCTCCGCGCGCAAGTAATCCACGACCGTCGCAGGGGTCGACCCCAAGTTGTCGAGAAGCAGAGCGAGCGGTCAGGGGGACTTGCGCGGGGTCTTCTGCGGCTGGCGCGAGCCTCGGATCGAGTCGAGCAGGCGCTCCAGTTCGTGTGCGACTTCGGGATGCTCGGAGAGGTGGTCCCGCGCCTCTTCGGGGTCGGCCTCCATGTCGGAGAGGCGATAGGGCCGCGCGAAGGGCTTGCCCTTGGGGCGCTCGCGGCCTCCCGAGCCGTTTCCGGCGATGAGCTTGTAGCGACCCTTGCGGATCGCGAACATGCCTGCGACGGAGTGGTGGACGATGGCCGGGCGCGCGGGCTGGGTCTTGCCGAGCAAGGTCGGGAGGAAGCTCACGCTGTCCTGCGCCATGCCCTCGGCGATCGGCTTCCCCAGGAGCTCGGCGAAGGTCGCCATCAGATCCGTGAGACAGACGATGCGCGGCTCGACCTGACCCGCCGGGACGTGACCCGGCCAACGGACGATCAGGGGCACGCGATGCCCCGCGTCCCAGATGTCGGCCTTGGTCCCCCGGTAGATTCCGTTGGGGCGATGGTGTTCGACGCGATAGCCCGCGACGCGCGAGCTCTCCACATGGTCCGGCTTCTTGTCGGGCGGCAGGCGATACATGTAGGAGCCGTTGTCCGAGCTCACGACGATCATCGTGTCCTTGGTGATGCCCGCCTCGTCGACCGCCGCCAGGATCCTCCCCACGCAGTCGTCGACCTGCAGGACGAAGTCGCCGTAGTCGCCCAGCCCCGATTTGCCGCGGAAGCGCTGGTGCGGCAGGAGCGGCTTGTGGGGCGCGGTCAGAGGGAAATAGAGGAAGAAGCGCTGCTTCTTGGCCGCGTTCGCCCGGATGAACCGTAGGCTTCGTTCAGTCAACCTGTCCAGGACATCGGTCATGACGAGGTCCTTTGAGCGCGGTCCCTTGCGCAGGAATGCCGGGAAGCGTCCCGGTTTCTGGACGACCATCGTCGTGTCGGTGACGCGCCCGTCCGCGAGATACACGTACGGCGGAAAATCCAGGGATGCCGGGATGATCAAGCTCTCGTCGAAACCGAGCTGCATTGGTCCATGCGTGACCGGCTTGCTGTAGTCGATCTTCTTGCCCTCACGCACCCAACCCAGGCCGAGATGCCACTTGCCGACGATCGCCGTCCTGGCCCCGGATCCCGAGAACAGATCCCCCATCGTCTGACGATCCTTCTCGATCAGCGGTGGACTGTATCCGTTGAGCACGCCTCGCTTCAGCCGCGAGCGCCAGCAGTAGCGCCCGGTCAACAGGCCATAGCGCGTCGGCGTGCAGACCGAAGACGGCGTGTGCGCATCGGTAAAGCGCATCCCGCCGGCTGCCAGCGCGTCCAGGGCCTTGGTGTGGAGGCGCGACTCGGGGTAGTTGGCGTGGACATCCCCGTAGCCCAGATCGTCGGCCAGGATCAGGATGACGTTGGGTCGAATCCTGCTTGCCTGCGTCGCCGGTCGGGAGTCCTGCGCCGCGAGGCCGTACGGCAAGAGCCCGGAAACGAAGAGAGACAAGAACAGGCATCCGGACTTCATCGATCCTCCTTTTGTGGGAATGCGTAATGTTCGACGTCCAGGACCGGACCGCCCAAGCCTTGCGTCCAGGTCACCGTGCGCTCGGTGTCGCTGCGGTCGGAGACCGCGAAGCGTTTGCCTCGCCGCCACCAGGATCGTGCAAGCTTGCGGTGGGCTCTCGTTGGATCTTCGAACAGCGGCACGAAGCTCCGGCCGGGGAGCCCCTTGGGGAACTCGACGCCGCAGAGCTCCGCAAGCGTCGGATAGATGTCCAGGGATTCGACCAGGGCCCGTGTCGAAGCTCCCGCGTGCTTCTCGCCGGGAACGCAAAGGATCAGCGTGCTGCGCAAGGCCGCCTCGAAGGTCGTGTGCTTGCCGAAGAGGGCCTGGTCCCCGAGATGCCAGCCGTGATCCCCCCACACGACCACGATCGTGTCGTCGCGGTGACCGAGCCGGTCGAGTGTATCCAGGACCTTGCCGACCTGCGCGTCAACGTAGCTCACGCAGGCAAAGTAGCCATGCCGCAGACGCCGTCGCTCGGCCTCGGACCAGTGCTTGTCCTCGTAGCCCGCACCGGTGTAGTTGCGCGTGACCTCGCCGCTCTGCACCCAGCCATTGACCTCGGGTAGATGCCTGGGTTTGTCCGGATGCGGCGAGAGCGGGATCTTGTCGCGGTCGTAGAGATCCCAGTATCGCTTGGGCGCCGCAAAAGGCAGATGCGGCTTGAAGAACCCCACGGCCAAGAAGAAGGGCTGGGCCTTCGTCGACAATCGCTCGAGCTCGCGGATGGCCTGCTTTGCCAGCATCCCGTCCGGATAGTCCTCGTCGGCTACGTCAAGGGCTTCGACGATGGGACGATGATCGCGAGTCCTCCGGCCCCCCTTGGCGTAGCCGTGCAGCAGGTAGCGGTTGTCCTTCCAGACTCCCGGTTGCGTCGGCGTGCGATCCCAGGCTCCGGGCAGCTGCTGATGCCCCTTTGCATCGAGACCGTCGTGGCTGTGCGAGATCTTTCCTAGGCAGACGGTCGTATAGCCAGCCTGCCGAAAGGCGTTGGGCATGGGCAAGGGTCCCTCACCGCTCTCGTTTCCAAGCGTGCGGAAAGCGTTGTTGCCGTAGTGCATCGGTTTCGATGGCTGACGCCCCGTCAGCATCGAGAAGCGCGAAGCGCCGCAGGTCGGCACCTGCGCGTACTGCCGATCGAAGCGCAGTCCTCCTGCCGCCAGCGCATCCAGATGCGGACTGTGGATGTGTAGAGCTCCATAGCAGCCGAGCTCCGGCCGCAAGTCGTCGATCGCGATGAAGAGCACGTTGGGGTGTTCGCGCCGAGTCTCTCCGCGTGCCGGCTGCTGGCAACCCCAGGCAGCCCAGACCAGAAAGAGGCTGGGCAGGCCCAGCCGAAGGAAGCCCTTCATCTGCATCGTTCCGGCCTCACAGGCAGATGGAGATTGAAGGTCGCGAATCCCTTCCAGGGGTTGCCGTAGGAGGCAGCGACATAGAGGCAGCGGATCCGTCCCTGCGCGTCGATCAGGAGCTGCGGCCGCTCCATGTGACCGAGCGTGTGTTCCTTGCCCTGGCCGTCGAAGTAATGACGGTTGGAGACGAGGCGATGCGTTGCTGGTCTCCAATCGCGCACGCCATCTTTCGAGGTGATCAGTGCGAGCGCACCCCGCTGCCTGGCAAGCGCTCCGTCACGTTTGAAATTCTTGACGATGGCATAGAACCGCCGACGGCGCGGATCGTACCAGAGGTAGGGATCTTCGGCCGCGAACTCCGCGCTGTCGAAGACATTGCCAGCCAGATGGAACGGACCTGCAGGTTCCTCGGCCACGGCCATCCAATGCGTCATGTGTCCTCCACGCCCATTCTTGGTGCTGTAGGACTTGAACATCATGTAGAAGCGACCATCCTGCCCCCTGGTGACCGAGGGATTGACCGCCCTGTGGAAGGTCGCCTTTCCGTCAGGGCACATCAGGGGTTTCTTGGGACGATCCCACCGGCCTGCGACGAGATCGGCGATCGAATCGGCCACGAGGACGCCGATGCACTGTCCGCCGACATGGGAGTACCAGAGATCCTTGTCCGGCACACGGTGATTGGCGACGTAGTAGAGGTAGTAGCGGCCGCCGAACTTCTTGATGTGGGGATTGTGCGCCGTGAACCGATCCCAGTTGCCGGGCACGCCGCTGCCGCGCAGGACCGTAGACCGGTGCACGTAGGGGCCCGCAAAAGAGTCGGCGGTGGCGTAGGCGATCTCCGAATACTTGAGCCACCCGTTCATGCCCTCGAAGCGCTTGTCCTTGGGATCGTCGGGATCCCGCCCCACCATGCCCTCCGGCCATCGGGCGTAGAACATGTGATAGCGGCCGTCGTCACCCTGGATCACCGAAGCACCCCAGACGTAAAAGCCTTCCTCGCGCAGGATGTTGTTCGACGAGACCGGTTGGATGCGCCCAGCCAGATCGAGGTCTTCAGGCACGGACTTCGTAGCGCAGGCAGGGAGGCCGGCCGAGAGCAACAGCAGAAAGGTCGTTGGCTTCATCGATGGTCGGCCGCGTGCCAGAGCATGGCAGCGGAGGCCGAGCGCAGCGCGCGACCGGGTCGGGCGTAGCGCATGCGCAGGTTGGAGCCTCCGGTCTTGTTGAAGTGCTCGATGCGCAGTCGATGAGGTCCCTTGGCGAGAGCGACCTGGGCGCTGACGTCCTCGAGGCCGTGCAGACCGTCGTTGTCGATCAGCAGCTTGCCGTCGAGGAGCAGACGTGAGCCGTCGTCGGATCCCAGCGAGAGCGTGTAGAGCCCCGACTCGGGCACACGGAAGAAGCCCCTGAGGACATGACCGACATGCTCGCGTCGCTTCACTTTTCCCGGACGCACGGTCGCGACCGTGGTGCGGGACTCGGGCTCGAGGTCGTCGAAGGCAGGCAGCTTGTCCCAGACGCCCGTGTACACTGCGAGGGACAGTCCTGCGATCAGCTTGCGATCACCAAGCTCCGCTCTGGGATGGAGCTCCACCTTCTCGAAACGCTTCTCGACGATCGGGCTCACGGCGACCCCATCGTGGAAGCCTTTGACCTTCAGCACACAAGATCGGTCGACGCGCAGGGCTCCGCCGTAGAGCGGCGAATCCATCGTAGGCTCGCTGCCGTCCAGGGTGTAGTGCAGGGCGACCTGCGGCGAAGAAGCTTCGAGCTCCACAACCCGGCTCTCCGTGAAGAGTGGCGAGAAGCAGGCGATCTTCGGCGGCAAGAAGATCAGCGGATCGCTCGTAAACACCAGCTCCACCACGGGGGCGTAGGCATCGGTCGCCTTGCCCTGCAGGAGAACGACGAGGTCGGCGTCACTCCTCTCCGTCTGGAGTTTCTGACCATTCTCCATGAGGGTTGCCGACGTGGGCACGCTGCCTAGTCCGGGCACGACGAGTCGTCCATCCTCGGGCCAGTCGAAGACCGAGAGATAGAGATGCGTGCGTCCATCGCGTCGGGCCTGCGTGCAGCGCCCCCAGGACAGTTTGCCAAACGGCGAGGCCTGTGTGCCCTTGATCGCCGCGCGATGCACCTTCATCCAGGCGCCGATCTGGGCCAGACGTTCGTCGGCCTCCGCCGGAAAGGTCCCATCGGCCTTGGGTCCGATGTTGAGCAAGAAGTTGCCGCCCTTGCTGGCGATGTCGATGAGCTTACGGATCAGGTCCTTGCTGCTCTTCCAGTCCTTGTCGGCCGCGTTGTATCCCCAGTGGCGATTCATCGTCATGCAGGTCTCCCAGTCGATGCCACGCGCGACCTCGGCCGGGATGTTCTGCTCGGGTGTGCCGTAGTCGCCGCCATACCCTTCTGCGATGACGCCCGTGTGCCCACGCCGCCCCTTGTCGACGCGGTCGTTGACGATCACGTCGGGCTGCAGCTCACGGCACAGCTTGTAGAGAGCCAGGCCCTGCTCGTGCGTCCAGGTCGACTCCCATTCGCCATCGAACCACATGATCCCGATCGGCCCATAGTTGGTGAGCAGCTCCTTGACCTGTCCTCGCAGATAGCGGACGTAGCGCTCGAAGTCGGCGCCCTCGGCACTGCGCTTCTTGGGTCCCTTCTTCTCCCAGCCCCGGCGCGGCAGGTAGTCGGGGTGATGCCAGTCCATGATGGAGTGGTACCAGCAGATGCGGATGCCGACCTTGCGACAGGCAAGAGCCATCTCCTTCATGATGTCCCGCTTGAAGGGGGTGCGCATGATGTCGTAGTCGGACACCTTGGAGTCGAAGAGCGCAAAGCCATCGTGATGCTTGCTCGTGATCACGATGTAGTCCATCCCGGCGGCCTTGGCCTTGCGCGCCCAGGCCTCGGCATCGAACTTGACGGGGTTGAACTGCCCCAGGAACTTTTCGTACACCGGCACCGGGATCTGCGCCGTGTTCATGATCCACTCGGCATGCCCGGTCGCCTTGCCCCACTTGCCTGCAGGCACGGCATAGAGCCCCCAGTGGATGAACATGCCAAAGCGCGCCTCGCGCCACCAGTCGAGCCGGGGATCCGGCCTTGTGGCTCGGGCAGCATCAAGGGGTCCAGCCTCCTGCTCACCCACCGATGCCGAGAGCGACTGCCCTTCCTGCGCGGGCGCCACGCGGTTGGCACAAGAACCGAGACCAAGAACGAGAGAGAGTAGCGTGCCATTGACGGCCAGGTGCATGATTGCGTCCTCACACGGATCCAGACCCGCATGCAGAGGGCAGTGCGGAGGGGAAGACGGCATGATAGCCCTTGCCCGTCCACGATCCACAAACGATCACCAGGCAGCCCCCTCG
>Ga0114931_10009408_pt1 | contig 11712 bp, 11 predicted proteins | sample 2SBtaG_FD_89579 | JGI IMG/M metagenome (GOLD analysis project Ga0114931, IMG submission 89579) | Deep subsurface microbial communities from Kolumbo volcano to uncover new lineages of life (NeLLi) - 2SBTROV14_V59a metaG | ecosystem: Environmental > Aquatic > Marine > Volcanic | place: Kolumbo...
CATCCGAGTTATGCGTTCCTTGCATACCGGGCCTCCGTCCTTGCGCACGATCCCACTAATCCCACACATTATGCCGTTCCCTCACTGATACATGCGAAATGCTCGAGCGTTGGTCTAGCGGTGGCCGCGGAAATGTGCGCCCTTGCCTGTCACCCCGAAGTGCTTGTACAGTGAACCCCCAACCTAGTGCGGGAAATACTGACGCAAGGATCGGCTCAGAAGTTAGAGACAGAAAAAGTGCCGCCAAATTGAATTGGAAAGCAATAATCCAGACGGGCGGGCATGTGCGGCGAAACAGCACACGATATCCTGATACACCCAGTGCGTACAGCATTAGTGCGATGAATAGCAGAAAACCCACAATACCATACTCAGTCCAAGCTGAGATGATATTGTGCGCATAACCAATTGATTCAGCCAAGTGATGGCCGAAGCTACCAAAGAGTGGGTTAGCCTCGATTACTCGCAATGCCTCCCGCAAGGCTTCTTGCCGTGCTTGCCAACTGGTTGACAGCGTCAAGTCAAAGATTTCCGCAGCACGCGCCTCTAGGAATATACTGGCGGCAAAATAGCCTACGATGAAAAAGGCACCAATGGCAGCCAGACTTGCGAATAGGTTACGACCACGGAACCCGAACACAACTATGTGTACTACGAGCAGGAGAACGGTGACAAAGAAATGCGCCCGAGATCCGAGTGCCAGCAATACAATGATCGCTCCTGCTAGCACAGCGAGTTGACCAAAAAAACGTGCCTGCTGAGACGCTAACAGCACAGCAAGCACCACCACCGATCGCCCAATGCCCTGGTATGTCGATCCAGTAGCGGCATCACCGTGAGCGCCCGAGAACATCAAAAAAGGGCCGAAAAATGAATCGTTCATAACTATTGCATGCACGAAACACGCAAGTACTGCCACAACAAGCGACGCAAGCATCCAACCCGGGTAATGTTTGGGCATGCGCATACGCACGCCGACGAAATACACGGCGATCCAAATTATGATTGTTGAAAATGACTCCATCACTGCCGGTATCGTGTATATGCGATCTTTGACAGCAATGCCGGCACCTATCGTCCACACAAAAAGATAGGCAACGAAAAGCAGGAAGGCGAACTCAAGCAACGGCATGGAACCACTGCGTGACACCAAATTCGCAATGACATATGTCAAACCAAACAGTGCAACCACTAACGCAGCAGCACCGAACAGCCCGCCAGCGAAAGCTGGATACCAGCCAGCCGCCACGCCGTAATGATAAATCACGAATCCGGGGAAGAGAACAACAAATGCTAGTTGCGCTGCGGCCTGATACCCAGGGACTCTAAATCTGTATGCAAAAACCGTTTTCATCACGATATGCAGCCCGCGCCGCCTACCACAGGTCGCATATGACACTTCGTAAAAAATACGGTGACATTACAATGCATCCGAGAACCACGTATCAGTCGGGATTGGCCCGAATTCTCGGGTGATATATGAGATAGCCTGCTCTATATCGACAATGCCCACGACATGCGTCTTCCTGGAAAATCTAGATTGGACTCGCCCCAAGAGATTTATGCAGAGCGCCTGCGCCCGAAGGTTCCAAACCCAGGCAATCGCTAGCCACAGCCGCACCGGCGTCACGTAGTCCTGATTTTGGCTACGCGCTTTCTCTACTCGGTCTCGGTACATAGGCGGCGACAATACGTGACAAGCGGCATACAGGCGGTCGTATCGAAGCAGTGATACTGCTTCTTCTCTTCCTGTGGACGACAGCGCGTGTATCAGAGTCGCCGCCCAGAGCGTTGGACCAGAGAAGTAATTAGGTATTTCTGACGGCCAATGCTCTGCTGTGTCCTTCGGGAGGAACTTCCTGTCGCCGAGTTCACCATGGTGCTGGTGGCGTGCTCCTTCTGCAGCTCCGCTTACCGAGCACGACCCCGAAATCACTACAGGAAATGACAAGCGCGCGAAACGTTCTACGACGGCAGTCAGGCCCACAGCATTCGCCATATCAGGCCTCAGGCCAGGAAAGCGCGTGCCGACAAGGTCGAAAAGGCGTTCTAAGGCCCGTCTAGACACAATACCTTGGTATACGCTGGGCAGAGCTCCAATCCTAATGCCTCCGCTGCGTAAAACAGCTTTAAGAGCGACGGCAGACTCAACAATTTCGATGCCCGAAGAATAACGTGGCACCCGAAGCATCCCAATGGTCTGCTTACCGCCCAGTGTGCTCGCTACCCCTGGCCAATAATAAGTAGGCACAGGCGAGATCGCCGCATCGATGTTGCGCGCCCTTAGCCAACGGGCTAACTGAACAACTGACTCGGTAACACCGTCATCGTCACCTATCATACAGACATAGTCGCCTCTAGCGAGCGACACCGCCCTCTCAAAATTCTCAGTGATTGACATCGGAGTCGAGTCGTACACATAGCGCAGGCGTGAATCGCTCAACGCGCCTACGGCCGCAACAAATCCGCCAGGCTCGCTGCTATTGTCATGAACGATAAGCTCTAAATCCTGGGAGTGCATTGCTAGTATTGACTTAACAAGCACGGCAAGATAAGCGTGCCGGTTCTGAGTTGGGACCACGATTGAGATTACAGGCGATTCGGTGTTTATCATCGTGCGCGAAACTGTAACAGATACATACGGTCTGAGGGTCGCAGTGTAATCATCAGACAACAAACGAGACTAGCTAGTACTGCGAACGTAATAACGATAAGATTGTGCCACACTTCCGACCCCTCTCCAAACAACTGATATGCTGCGAAACACACAGTCACGGTTACTGCTAACGGAAATAATACGGTCGTTACCAGCAATCGTAGCAAACCACCAACATGAGTTAGTGTCCTGTCAATCCAGACTAGATACAAAGGCACTACAACCAATTGCAGTGCAAGCCATGTCGCAGCAGCCCCCTCAAGCTCAAATCGGCCGATAAAGATCCAAAACGATGGCACCGTCAGAAATACAGAAAACGCAGTGAACACGCTACCTCGCATATTTTTGTGCGCGATCGCGATGCAGTGCGGCACCATACTTAATGCTAGCAAACCATAGCCTATAACCAATGCTGGCAAGTAAGTTGATACAGATTCAGCAGAAAGCCTGCCAGCCGTCCAAAGGCTAATGAGGTATGGTCCAAACCAAATCATCGAGCCTACGCCTGTACACACTATTGCGGCTATCACGCGATGCGTAAGAATCAGAAGATCTCGCGCACTCTCATTATCACCGGAACTTACCATTCGAACAAATCGCGGCAGCAGTGTAATTGTGATCGGCGTTACGGCAAATACCAGCACCAATGCAAACGTAGATACTAGCGAGTACGAAGCCAGTGCTTCAAGCCCGACGATCCGCCCAATAAATATCTTGTCTATCTGAGTATTGATCGCGGCCGTGATAGAAACAAGAAAGACTGATCCCATGAAAGAATAATTACGGAATAGCGCCGCGTGTTCGAATGAAGGCGAGCGCCCAATCTCGTTCACTTTTACTAATCCATATAATATACTTCGCGCGACTATCGTGAAAACTAACAAGGTTATCAATTGCCACACGAGAAATACTTTTGGCGTCGGGAAAAACCATAGGGGTACGATCACAAGGGCACTACGCACAATGCCTGCAGATAATAATACCACGTTGCCCTTTACCTGCTGCTCAATACCAAGGAGACCCGCGATATAAAAATTTAATAACATCTGTGTTGCCGCCGCAACAAATACCAGTCGAATAGATTGCGCTATCTCAGGTCGTGCCAGGTCGGCAGGTGAAACGACCAATTTAAACGCCTCAAGCGGAAGCAACAGAGCCAACAAAACAATCGCACTAACCAGTGCTGCATAGGCGACTTCGTAGGTAAATAGGAGGTCAATCTTCTCTAAGCTACTGTGACTTTGGTCGTTCAGTTCTCGCGCGAGGGTTGGAGAAAGCCCCATGTCGAGGAACGTGATCAAAGCGACAATTGCTATAAACAATGCAATAACGCCGAAACTCCGCATGCCAAGAAGATCCAAATAAACGGGGAAAAATACTAGATTTGATAGTAACACCCAAGCACGGCCAATAACATTGGCAGCGAGCTGCCCCCTGACAGAAGGCCGTGATTCGTAGGTAATTGTCACTGTTGTGAGTAATTCAAAGTGTCTGACGAATAATGTCGGTTGTTAGCAATAACTCTTTAATCTGGGGGACAGATAACCTTGTCGTGTTATCGGATGTGTAGTCTTCAGCCTCATTCGTGCCCAGATCATGATCTTTTACCGAATTATTATAATTTAAATCACGATGGTCTGCAGGAATACGAACGAACACACCCATGTCCTCAGACTTTGCAACCTCCTCTCGAGATATCAGCGATTCAAATCGCTTCTCCCCATGACGCGCCCCCATTACCTTGATCATGGAGCGACTTTCAAAAAGTTCGATCAGAGCTTGTGCAAGGTCAGAGATTGTGCATGCAGGCGCTTTCTGGACGAAGATATCTCCCTGTCCACCGTGAGAGAATGCATGCAGGACAAGATCAACCGACTGCTCAAGAGACATCAGAAAACGGGTCATATTTGGATCTGTTATCGTAATTGGTTTATTCGACTTAATCTGCTCAATAAACAACGGGATCACCGAACCGCGCGACCCCATAACGTTTCCATAACGCGTGGCGCATAGGGTTGGTGAGTCGCTACAAAGTAAGCGCGCCTTTGCGACGAGCAACTTCTCCGCCAACGCCTTCGTAATCCCCATTGCATTTATCGGATAGACTGCCTTGTCGGTACTTAATAACACGATTTTTTTGATCCCATTCTCAGATACTGCATTAAGCACATTTTCTGTTCCAATGACGTTTGTGAGGACAGCCTCCATCGGATAGAACTCACATGACGGTACTTGCTTAAGGGCTGCAGCATGGAAAACATAATCCACTCCGCGCATTGCTTGTCGCAAGGAGTCTGGATTACGTACATCGCCGATACAAAATCGCACTTTCGAATTCCCAAATGCAATCCGCATGTCTTCTTGCTTCTTTTCGTCTCGGCTAAAGACTATGATTTCGCGAATATCTGTATGAAGAAAGCGCTCAACTATAGTGTACCCAAAGGACCCGGTACCCCCTGTGATCAGTAATACTTTGTCAGCAAACATATTTACCTAGGGCCTCACTTCATGGCACATTATAGCGCCGGTCAAATTAACACGTAAGCCAAATTACCACAGCCTGGTTTCAGGCAGCAGCGTAACGATTTCCTTAAACTTTCCGCGAATCTTTGTTGCAATATCAGGCGCGTAGTTCCACGCCAATATTACTGCACAATTACCAGAGTCACCCTCATACGGAATAATAGGAACATCTGTTCCCACGATATAACGCCCCTGACGAAATATTGAATCATCAAAAACATGGCCAAACAAATGGCCCGTTCCGGTAAAATTTATGAACATCTGCGAACGGCCTGCTGCACCATAACCAACTATTGGGCCATAGTTTTCGTGCAGTCTTTCGAGCTCTGCTCGACAGCGGTTAATGGCCGGCGCAACGAAGTTGTTAAAAATAGGTATAGCATCATTAGCTGTTGTGGGTAGGGAGGTATCGTACCCGATACGCGCAATCAAGCGTAGGCCACCGCCATGCATAGCAGTGTGCATGCATGCTATGGAATCAAATCCAGCACGTTCAACAAGCCCCCGCAGGCTAGCCTCTGTAAAATAGGTCAAGTGTTCATGGTAAACGGTATCAAACTGACCTTCGTTGCTCAGCAACTCCCCGTCGTGCACCTCGATCACGAACAATCCATTTGGAGCTAACAGCATGCGAACTGCCTGCAAGGTGGCAGACAAGTCGTGTATGTGAGCAAACACATTGGAGCAAGTTACGATATCAAAACAGCCCTCATAATCTCTGGCGCGGACAAAATCCACCGAAAGGAATCCAGTCGCAACATCCAGACCTTTAGAACGAGCTATGGCTGCTACATTGTCCGAGGCATCTATTCCTTTACATAATAATCCTCTTCTCTGCAACTGTTCCAGCAATACCCCATCATTGCAGCCAAACTCAAACACTTTTGCGCCATGTGGTAAGTAGCCTAACAGCCAGCCTGCATACTCTGCAAAATGACGAACTAACCCAGGTACAGTCGAAGAAGAGTATCGGTAATCTTCGTGAAACACTTCTTCAATAGGGGGCAGGTTTACCACTTGCAGCAATCCACAGGCACCACACTGAGTTAGATCGAGCGGATATTTTTCAGCTGGTACCACTGAATTTGGATTTTTAGGATAGTTGCCAGCTAGCGGTTGTAGACCGAAGTCGTGGAGAGTTACAAGATTGCCTGAACTACATCCTCTACAATAGGTTGACCTCATACAGCCCTCCCCTTTTTCTCAAGACCGTCGTAAAACTCACGCATAGAGGTAACGAGTTGCGGCCACAATGGTGGATTGTAACCGATAAGATTCATTAAACGCTCTGAATCCAAGCTTCGGTTAATCACCACGCTATCGTCCTGCTCAATATTAACATCATATAAATCCCAAGCAGCACTGACCAATTTTAAAAGATCTGCCTTATTAATTGGCATTGAAGAAAGATGGAATAGACCACGAACTGATTCTAGTTTTGGTAGTATGTATTTTGTAAGCACGATGCCGATTTCGTTTACCGGAAGCCCAGAGAAAACCGCGCATCGGTACCCCTTTACCTTGCCTGACTGAGAAAGCATCCAGTCAATTAGCGACCCTGTACCAGTCAAAGATCGCCCCAGCAATGATGTACGAATTGTCAGAATATGGTTTCCGTCTGGCTCCCCAAGATATTTAGAAATTCCGTAAATATCGTCAGCATTCGGAATATCGTTCTCCGTGTAAGGCGCGTGCGTCCCATTAAAGACACCATCACTACTGAAGTGGATAAGGCGAACGCCAAGCCGTTCTGTCACGAAGGCTAAGCGACGAGGAAACGAAGAATTAATCATGAGCATACGTTTTAATTTTTCGTCATCACGTACAGTTTTTACTCCAATAGCATTTATGACTAGCGTAGATTGTGTACGTTCGATCGCATCTATGACAGAATAAATATCCTCAGCATCGACTTGTGTTAGATAGTTAAGCCCACCACACCAATTTGACTTAGGCGAGTGAGCACTCCTTACCGCTCCGGTCACATGCCAGCCATCATCAGCTAGCATTCTGTGCAAAGCGAAACCCAACATACCCGTCGCACCAAGCACGAGCACTTTCATACTAAAATTTCCTTAGAAAAACAAAGGCGGTGTTTAGAATAGAATTTGAAACCACGCCTAAACTGTTGTCCAGAACAATTAGGCGACATGTACAGCAACAAAAACATTCTCAGGACCAAGTTCAATTTTGATAACAATTAATACACCATCATGCATCAGAAACAATAGACGATACAAATTTGAACGTTGCGTGTATTCACAACTTGTTACCACAGCGATCATGGCACTGACTGACTTCAGTGAATATTTTCAGTCGAATGGGAACAGTCCATTTTAGCGTAATTCCTCCACTGAAATTGGATACTGGATTCATCATGACTGCTTATTCCCAAAGGTCATTGTTTCTATGCATAAGTCGTCTAAATACGAAACGACTTAATGCAATCCACAACTCTATCTATAGAAGAAAATGGAATCTCAGGGTAAATTGGAAGAGACACAATCTTAGACTGGTTAGAATAAGCATTCGGAAATTGATCAGAAGTATGGTTGTACTCACTGTAAGCGGGCAAGAATGGAAGAGCCACCGGATAATTAATAACGGTCTGAATGTTATTTACTGACAAATACTTTACTAATTCATCCCTATTTTCGTGCCTTATTACATAAAGGTGCCACACATGCTCTCTACCAGGAAAGGCAATAGGAGTACGTATACTATCAATGTTTCTGAGTAGCTCTGCATAATATGAAGCCACCTGCTGCCTTGCTAACGTCCAATTCTCTATATAGCCCAGTTTGACGGAAAGAATCGCTGCCTGCATACCGTCCAGCCGACTATTAATCCCTTCAATCTGGTGGTCACCTTTTACAAGCCCACCATGCCTAGCATACCTTGCCACTTTATTGGCGATGGAAGCGTCATTTGTAATAATTGCGCCCGCATCCCCCATCGCGCCAAGGTTTTTTCCGGGGTAAAAAGAAAAAGTGGCAGCGTTACCAAATGTTCCGACAAATTTGCCCTTGTAGCGAGCAAAATGCGCTTGAGCACAATCTTCCAACACCCAAAGATTATGCTTACGGGCAATTTCCATGATTGGATTCATGTCTGCCGGTTGACCGTAGAGGTGTACCGGAATAATACCGACAGTTCTCGATGTAATTTTCTCTTCAATTTTCTGTGGATCAATCGTGAAACTATCTGCATCAGTATCACTGAATACTACTTTTCCTCCAGCTTGAGTTATTGTCTCCGTTGTCGAAATCCAAGAATGTGCTGGCGCTATCACCTCATCGCCTGGCTTTACGCCAAGTCCATTCATTGCAATGTAAAGCGCATCTGTTCCGTTTGCACAGGATACGCAATGCTTAACTCCAAGCATCTCTGAGAACATATCTTCAAACTTTTGTACATATGGGCCACGAATATAAAAGGAGTTTTTTATTACATCCGCAATAACATAATCCACTTCATTCTTTATCGACAAATACTGAGCATGCAGATCTACAAACGGTATCGTTTCTTTTTTCATATTTCTTGAAAGTCAGTTATTGGGTCTTTTGAAACAAGCTGGATTGCCAGCATATATACCTGGCTTGACTATGTCCTTAGTTACAACCGATCCTGCCCCAATCACCACGTCATCACATATACTTACTGGTAAGATAGTTGCGTTGCTTCCGATCGAAACGTGATCCCCAATCCTTGTGGACTTCCATAATGCTTTATTACCATGGGCAGGCCCACCGATTGCGAATAGGTCATTTATAAACACAACACCGTGAGCAATCACACAGAATTCACCAATGGTGACCAGTTCGCAAATAAATGAATGAGACTGTACCCGAGTACCTTTGCCAACAATCACATTCTTTTGAATTTCTACAAATGGGCCAACAAAAACATTATCGCGCAAAGAGCACCCATACAGGTTGACCGGTTCAACCACCACCACATTATCGCCAAATTCTACATCACGAATAGCAGCACATTTCTTTTCAAAACTAGTCAATTCGATGGCCCAATTTACATTTTTTTGGCGAAAATCGCAGAAATACTTCTTTGCCCGTTTCTATAGATTCATAAATAGCAGAAATTAGCTCAATACTTTTTCTGCCTTCCAGTCCATCAACTAAATTTCGTTTGCCGTCACTGATGCATTTGACCACATGTTCATAATAAGCCTGATGGCCGAAGCCATACACATTCGGCGGATTAACCGAATAGTTCTCGATTACATCGTCATCCCCTAATTCAGCAGGTTCAAACCTCCAAATCTGCATCTGATTCACTGCAAAACCACCAATTACAACTGAACCATTGGCTCCCATAATAGAAATAGAGCCCTCAAGGTCACGGGGCCGGGCCGCAGTAGTTGCTTCGATAATCCCCAATGCGCCATTCTTGAATTTTACTGTGACTACAGCTGTATCTTCGGCTTCTATATCAACCAGTGCGGTCGTAGATTTGGCAAAAACGCTTTCGACATCACCCATCATCCACTCAAGCATGTCGACGTGATGGCTGGCCTGATTAGTTAATACACCACCATCCATCGCCCAGGTGCCGCGCCATGGGTCATGGTCATAATACGACTGATGTCGTGCCCAGCGTACTCTGACCGTGCCTAAAACCAGTTGGCCAAAACGCCGTTGCTCAATCGCTTCGCGCAATTTCACCACCGGTACGTTAAAGCGGTTCTGTTTGATAACAAAAAGCTTGCAGCCATTTTGATCACATGCACGAATCATCGCATCCGCACTTTCCAGCGTCAGCGCCATCGGCTTTTCTACCATAATGTGTTTGCCATATTTGGCCAGACTAACTACGTGTTCGGCGTGCAAGCCACTCGGCGTCAACACAACAACTATGTCTATATCAACGCTCTCCATCATCTCATCCATATCTGAGAAATATGGCACCTTGAATTGCTCGCCGATTTTACTGGACTTGCATGCGTCAACATCACAAACAGCCACCAGCTCTGCTCCTTTGATCTGTTTCTCGCCAAGTAATTCAGAGTGCCTCTTGGCGATTCTTCCGCATCCAACTAGTGCAAATTTAAGCATATCTAATTCCAGTTTATGAATTATATTCACAATATATTTCTTGTCATGGCTGGCTGGCAAACCCAAGCGGGTTCAATTTTGGCCTCGTCAGAAAAATTCGTGGATAGTTTCCTGTACGGGTAATGCCCCAAGCGCGTGATATAGAGCAATTTCAGCCGCATGGTAAGTCCGAAAGCTGTACGCTTTTCTGGTAGTCAATTTTGCTTTGGTATCAAAATCCTCCAAATACCGTTTGAGAACTGACTTTTAACTCTGAACCAGTTCAGTAACAAAGGGCAGTGCCTTATCAGTTAGGATAGCGCTGTGCTCATAGGCACCTGCCAGAGTTAGACCCAGTCAGCCGCCCATTGTCTGATGATTCCAGACAACCCCATCCTGCGTGGTTGAATTCACGTAAGCGCAGACAGCAGCACCGCCGGGACAATCAATCTCTCCTCCCCTATCGCATCCGCAATTTCCGCATAGCGCACAGTCGTTTCCTCCAGAGCAGTCAACAGACAAGCATCATATTCCGGGGCTTGCCCCACCTTATAAAACACCGGCATCTGCAAAAATCGGTCATCCTGACAATCCGGGTCGTAATTGCCCACCAGTTGTATCCCGCGGTCGCCGGCCCGGAGTGTGGCTATTTCTGCCAGTTCCGAGACACCGCACAGCAATACCCGTTTCCAGCCGTTGTCCTTGCAGGTGGCAAAGGCTTTATGACAGTCGTCACTGGCACGGCGATAGAAGTCGAAGGAATAGCGAAGGTACTGGGCGGTAAGACGGCTCTTTTCCGCAAAGCCTTTCGGGGTCAGGTAGTAGGCATAGCGGTTGGCAGGCGCCTGGCGGATCTTGATCAGGCCCTTTTTGGCGCAGCGTTTGAAATAGCTGTTGGCCAGCCCCAGGGCGACACCGAGCCGTGAAGCCAGGTGGCGCTGGGTGATACGGCTGTCGCCCTCGATCGCCTGAAGAATTTCGAGTGTCACTGCGTCTTCCCTGTTTGCGGTGTTCATAGGGTGAACACTATAGGTAAAGACTTACGCCGGGTCAATCTCCTTACCATTAGTTGATGCATCACTAATAGTCAATGTTCCGCCAGTCCTGGCGCAGCTATTACCTGGCGCCGGAGGATCCGCGGTTGACCACGCCGTGAACACCAAACCGCCCCGGCGAATCCGATAGGACTTCTTTACGGCGGGACTGACGCGGTGGAGCGATTGTCTGATAATAGACGTTCTGTCATGAATCTTTCGGGTTATTTCGGCGAACCTTGGATACGAACTCGGCGACAAACACCAGGAAGATGCCAGTCACAATGCCCAGCACAGCGGCCAGTATCACTATCAGGGCTTTGCGCGGTTTTTCCGCCCGGTAGGGGACTGTTGCTTTCGAGTCAACAGTAACTGCAGCAAGTTTTTCACGATCTATGGACAAGCCTTCCAAATAGGCCAACTTCTCCTGGAGATCGCGAAAGCCGGC
>Ga0114931_10009409_pt1 | contig 11712 bp, 8 predicted proteins | sample 2SBtaG_FD_89579 | JGI IMG/M metagenome (GOLD analysis project Ga0114931, IMG submission 89579) | Deep subsurface microbial communities from Kolumbo volcano to uncover new lineages of life (NeLLi) - 2SBTROV14_V59a metaG | ecosystem: Environmental > Aquatic > Marine > Volcanic | place: Kolumbo...
CATTCAGGCGGGCTTTGCCGCCAATGAGAGCGCCGCGGCATGGCTGACCGCGCCGTGCAGCGGCAACATCGTGGCCGTCCAGGTGCTGTGGCTGTCGCAACTGGGCAACGCCGGCCAGACCGTGGAGGATTCAATCACCATCTTTGACGGTGGAATCTTTCCGACTCCCGGTGCGCAACTTGAAATCCTCCAGGCGCCGGTCATGACCGACGGCGGTCTAAATGAGTTCCGCTTCCTCGACGAGAACAACACCATCCCCTTGAGCGTGCCGGTGACGGCGGGGCAGGTGTTCGTGGTCTCTTTCAAGTTTTTCAACACGGTCCAGCCCGGCGGGGCCAGCGTGGTCACGGACCTGGACGGTTGTCAAGCGAATAAGAACGCCATCAACGCCCTTGGGATCGGCTGGATCAGTGCGTGTGCCCTGGGTGTGTCGGGGGATTTTGCGATCCGGGCGGTGATTGATTGTGTCGAACCGGCCGGGGCGTGTTGTTTCGCGGATGGCTCTTGTGTGGACGGCCAGACCAATCTGGATTGCTCGGCCCTCGGTGGTACGTTTCAGGGTGGGGGAACGACCTGCGCGGGCGTGAGCTGTCCTCAGCCAACCGGGGCCTGCTGCTTCATGCCTTCGGGGTGCGTCAATCTCAGCCAGGCGGATTGCGGAACGGCCGGCGGCTTCTGGCAGGGGGCCGGCACCGATTGTGCGACGACCACCTGCTTCCCCGTCGGTGCCTGCTGCCTGCCGGACGGAAGCTGCGGAGAAAACATGGCCCAGGCCGACTGCATCGCCGCGGGGGGCGCCTTCCAGGGCAACGGGGTTCTTTGTTCGGCGGTCTCTTGCCCGCAGCCGACCGGGGCTTGCTGCCTGAGCAACGGCAACTGCCTGGTGCTGATCCAAACGGACTGCGTGCAGATTCCCAGCTCGGTCTGGGCCGGGCCGCAGACCAATTGCGACGACCTGAACATGAACGGCACGGCCGATGCCTGCGAAACCAATCCGTGCAGTGGGATTCCGCTCGGCGACTACGGGGCACCGACGGGGACGGACGGGCTGGACGTCCAACCGTTCGTCGATGCCTTGACCTCGCCGTCACCGACGCAGGATCAGATTTGTCACGGCGATTTCAACGGCAACGCTGTCCTCGATGTCGGCGACGTGGACGGGATGGTCACGGCGCTGCTTGCCGGCCCGTAGGCAATCCAACGGCGCGACTGGTGTATCCATGTGACATCCCTTTTTAGCCCACGGCGGAAGCCGTGGGTTCGACGCTTGGCCTGGTCCGCGACTGAATCAACAGTCCCCTCTGTGCCCCGCCCCTTCCAAGGGTGGGCAGCCGTCATCAAACAACCTCACAGCGACATTAGGATCCGCGTGAGAATAAACCGAACGATCGACATAGGGTGGTACGGGCATCTTGCCCATCCGGCGACGGGCGGGACGCCCGTACCACCCCAATCAAATGTGTAACTTATTGATGCGTGGACCCTTAATCGACAACGACGTCGGCCAGCGCCGAGCAACTGAGCACGATCTCGATGCGGACGAAGATTCGCCGGCGGTTGGAGCGGATTCCCAGGCGTTTGGCCTCACAGACGTAGCCCTCCTTGCTGACGTGGCCTTCGGTCCGGTCACGGATGTCGGCGTCCTCCAGCCACAAGCCGTCCGAACATATCTCGCGGAGCGTCCCCAGATAGATCGTCGGCCCCGCGGTGTCGAGGACCACCTCGCTTCCGATAAGCCTGCTGAGACCGGTTGATTCGTGGGTCATGGACGTTCCACTCAGGCGATCACCCCGGGGGGCTGCGACTAAAAAGTTCCGGCGGCCGGTCCGGACCTCTCCGCCAAGCGCATATAATAGCCCAGACGCCGAGAGCGGCGTCAAGCGGGCGTGGTCCCGAAGCCGGGCAGGTTTCCTCCTTGACGCTCGCCCGGGCGCAACACTGTTTCGAGGGACGACGGTCGTGAATGGCAAACGAATCGAACAAATCTGGTTGATTACCATCTTGGTGCTGGGCGGATCAGTGTTGGCGATGGGGGCGATGCTGCCGCCTCTGCACGCAGTCAAGGCACAGGCGGAGAAGGCTTCAGGTTGGAAGGTGGCGCATGGGCCTGGGTTTGCGTTGGAAGCGGCCGGGTGGCCGGCCCCGCCGCGTGGGGACTATGGGGACGCCGCCGATGACGACGAAGAAGATGCAGAACCGCGGCCCGCCCCGGAGCTCAAGAAGCTGACCGCCGAGCAGATCAATCGCATTCGCTATATGGAACTGCGGGGAATGAGGATGCAGACGTCGATTCCAGACCGCGTGTCGGTCAAGATTCCACGTCAGACGATTGACGACTTTTTGGTGGAGATGGAGGGCGACCCTCGCTTTGGGGGCAAGCGCAGCCGCCGGAACTTCCTGAAAATGACCGCCCCGCAGAAGCTGAACGTCATCGCCAGACTCAAGGGGGCCGCCTACGCCGACAAGGTGGAGATTCGCAGCGATCCGGAAGTCTTCGTGCAGTTCCGTCGCAACGTGATGCCGATCGTTTTGAGGAGTTGTGCCACCAACGGTTGCCATTCGCAGCACAACCCGGACGCTGTCGGCTTTCGACTTTTCAAGGACCCAAAGAGGACCCCCGCCACCACCTATGCGAATTTCATTGTCCTCAGCGATGTGGCGGTGGGCACCAGGCCGCTTCTGGACCGTGCCCAACCGGAGAAGTCGCTGTTGCTGACGTATATGCTGCCGCGCTCGGAGGTGAGGGTGGAGGAGCGTCATCCGGGAGACGTGACCTACAAGCCGACCTTTCGATCGCGAAGGACCCTGCGTTTTCGACGTATCCAGCAATGGATCGGCTCGCTGCGACCGCTGCTGGGCAGTGATGACGGCTATGGCGTTCGCCTCATTCCCAAGCGATCGAAGCCGGAGGACACGGACCAGTCCGAGCCGCCGGAGCCTCCGAAGTAGAGCCGAGAAGATAGACCAAAAAGAGACACCGCGTCCTATCCGTGGCGGAGATTCTTGAACCCCAGTTTGATGATCGCAGGAGGGGGACTTGCCACGGTGGCCGTGGCGACGGCCGCGTTTCGGCTGCATCGAGAGGGATGGGTGCTTCGGAAACTCGCCGCACGGCGCGGCTGGCAGGTCTCCCGCCCGGTGCGTGAGGCATGGCTCGCCCGCCTTGAAGCGACGGCACTGATGAGGTTGGGCCACAGCCGTCGCATCGAGGCGGCCTTCCAAACGTCGCAGCAGAGTTGGTTGTTCGCCTACGTGTACGAGACCGGCTTTGAGCACCGTCGCGAGACGCACAGTTGGCGGGTGACGGTGCGTGAGATCGGGCCGCGGTACGGCCGGGCGACCTTTACTTGCCAGCCGTGGTTGATCGCCGCCGCCGGCACGCCCACCGCCCACCGCATTGCCTTGGCTGAAGGCGAGCATGTCGAGGATGTGGACCAAGGCCGGACCGCGGTGGTCGAGGACCGTCAGGCATGGGAGAAGTGGCTCCGTCCTGAAGTACGGGCCTGGCTCGGCCGGCAACCCCCCGAGCGGAGTTGGGAAGTTTTGCCGGGTCTGTTGATCGGCTACGAACCCGGCGGCGTTCGCGAGACCGACTTGGCCGAGCTTTCCGAAGCGGCCAAGGAATTCGCCTCGCTATTGGGTGAATGATCCGGCTCAATTCTTTTGCTTTGGAATGGCGGGCTGGGACGTGGCGGCCGGTTGGGTCGCGGCGGGTTGCGAGGTCGGTTGAGTTTGGGCCGTCTGCGGATGGGCTCCGAGCACGGCTCGGCGCAGCAATTCGAGGACCTCGGTGGGAATGCGGGTGTCCTCGGGCGGTTTCTGCTCGCCGGTGGGGGGGCCGGGCGGTTTGGGGCTCATCTGCGGCTCGTCCAGGTTAAGATTGGTATCTTTCGGTGGCACCTTTTGTTTGTCGAACTGGATGTCTGAAAGGCCCTGGGCCAGCAGCCTGGTCACGGCGGTGGGCACGTCCTCGCCGCGGCGGACGCTCTCGCCCAGCCGGGCCGTGAGCGTCTCCATGCCCTTGACGACTTCCGGGTTCATGTCGGGCATGCTGCGGAGGTTTTGCAACAGGCTTTCGTACGTCGCGCGGTATCTCTCCGCTTTGTCCCGTTGGGCCTGGAGGTCTTCGGCCTGATGTTTGAGCTTTTGTGACTCCACCAACTGGGCCTCCAACTCTTGCTTCTTCTCTTGCAAGGTAACGCCGGCCTGGTTGAGCTGGACGGCATAGTGTCGCAGGAGTAGGCCGACCGTGGTGGCGATCAGGAGCACCGCCGCGACGATGCCCAAAACAAACCGATTCTTCCACAGAGCCTTGCGGAGCAAATACACGCTGCTGTGGGGCCTGACGGAGATCGGTTCACCCGCCAAATAGTGGGCGATGTCGCTGCTCAGCACATCGAGTGACTGGTAACGCTGGTCTTTACTCTTCTCCAACCCTTTCAGAACGATCGCGGAGAGTTCACCGTCGATCTTGCTCTCGTATTGGGCCGGCGGCGTGGGCTCGGTCGAGGCGATGTGCTCCAGCAGTTTGCCCATCGAGGCCTTGGTGTCATAGGGCATGTGGCCGGTGAGCATCTCGTAGAGCACCACGCAGAGCGAATAGATATCGGTGCGCATGTCGATGGCGCCGGGGTCGCCGGAGGTCTGCTCCGGCGACATATAGGCCGGCGTGCCGATGAGCTGAGCGGTGATGGAGGTCGTGTTGTCGGCATAGGCGGCGGCCTTGGCCAGCCCGAAGTCCAGGATGTGAGGTTCGCCCTCCCCGTCGATCAAAATGTTGCTGGGCTTCAGATCGCGATGGACGACGCCGTGCTGGTGGGCGTGGAGGACGGCCTGGCAGAGCTTCTGGAAGAGCCGCAGCCTGCTGGGGATGTCGAGCTTGTGGGCTTTGATATAGTCGCCAAGGGATAGGCCGCGGACGTATTCCATTGCGTAGTACATGCGCCCGTCGCACGCACCGCTGTCGTAGATGGGGATGATATTGGCGTGCCGAAGCTGGGCGGCGACGGCGATTTCGCGTTCGAACCTGCGCCGCGCCTGATCCGAGGCCAGCGGTCCCTCCAACAGGACCTTCAGGGCGACGCTTCGCTTGGTCGAGAGGTGGGTCGCCTTGTAGACGAGACCCATGCCGCCACGGCCCAGGAGCTTGTGGATTTCGTAGCCGGGGATGTCGGGGAGGGGCGGACCGGATTGCGTCGACCAAGCCTTGGCCGAGCTCCCCTTGGGCTGGGCGGCTGCGTCGTGCGGCTGAGTGGCGTCCTTCGAGGACGCGCCCATGCCCGCGAGCAAATCAAGGCCCACCAAGTGCTCGCGCAGCGCCTCCGCGTGCTCGGCGTGCTCGGCAAGGAAGGCCTCCTGGGAGATGTCCTCTCCGCGTTCGCGTCGATCAAAAAACTCATTGATCAACTCCCCCAGCCGTTCTTCGTCCGGTTCGCCACCGCTTGAAGCAGTCAAGTTGTCGTTTCCAGACGTCATGGCGAGGTCTGCGGTCGATCCGCTCCAGTCTGAGTCTCCTCCTACTCCGGCGGCCGTCGGGCTGTTCGACCCGGCTGGCCCTGGCCCTGGGGCGTCAACACGTGAGACCCTGGCCGACGGGTCCGTCACGCCGTCTTCTACATATAAGTCTACCACAGTTTTCGGTCCGGACCGATTAGAATCTCGGACCTTGTTTCGAGCACCCGCCACCAACCGGGCCTTTCTAATACCCTGGTTCCTATGTTATTGTGACGATACTGGAGCTTATTTTCGGTCGCAGGGGCCCGGCGGTGGGCGAGGGTCCAAAACATCCTCCAGAGAATCCTCGATGAAGTCTCGGGGGCGTCATCAGCTGGCGGATGGCTGGCCGGGGGAAGATGGCAGCGGCGTTTGGCTCACACTTTTGGAGGCGACCAGGTCGTGCCTGATCCCAGCGAGACGCAAACCCTTATCGACAACGCCCGCCGGGGCGACGACCAGGCCGTCCGTCGCTTGCTGGTGCTCTATCATCCTCGGCTGCGGGCCAGGCTGCTGCGGCAGATGGACCAGGTGATGCGCTCCAAGGTCGAGCCCGAGGACATCCTTCAGCAGGTTTATCTGGAATCGTTTCGGGCGATCGGGCAGTTCACCTACCAGGGCAAGGATTCCTTCCTGCGCTGGATGTACGCGATTCTGGACCGCAAGCTGATCGACGAGCATCGGGCCCTGCGTGCCGAGCGGCGCGACGTGCGGCGGGAAGTGAAGCCGGCGGCGACCTCGGGGAATCAGACGACATATGTGGACCTGATGGCCCGGATCATGGCGACCAGCCACACGGCAAGCAAGGTGGTCCGCAAGGAAGAGGCCCTGGGGGTCATCAGCGCGTGCGTGGCGACGTTGCCGGACCACTATCGCGACGTGATTCAAATGCGGTTCCTGGAGGGGCGGCCGGTGGCGGAGGTCGCCGAAACCCTGAACCGCTCGATCGGCTCGGTGCACATGATCTGTCATCGGGCCCTGCGCCAACTCCGCGAACAGGCCGAAAAGCTGGGCCTCACGCAGGAGGACTGAGACGTGAACGCGCCCAGCGGCTTTTGCCCGCATTGCGAGTACCCCATGAATCCGGGAACGTGCCCGGAGTGTGGGGCCGTGGTGGCGGCAGGGTCGCTGTTGGCCAGCCCTGCAACGCTACGCCGTCGAAGAGTGGTGCGACGAATATGCTTGGCAATCGTGCCGTTGATCCTTGTTGCAATGGCGATCTTCGTCTATGACGGCGTGAATTGGGCGAGGTGGCTGCCGACGAACGTTCTTCTGATCCTGCAAGGGAATTACAGGGGTACTGTCGGTCGCGAACTGTTGCAGCGATTCTCCGCCGGCACACTAACCCCCGAACAGACGCAAACTCTCTTCGATCCTTACGTGGACAAGCCGGTCCTCCAGGGATACCCCAAGTATCCCGCGAATGTTCCGTTTAAGATTCAGGTCCTCTATCGCGCAAAGCCACCGACCGCTCCATGGGTGTGCGGAATGGTCGACTGGCAATTGTCTGTGGATGGCAAGCCTGTCGATACGTCGGACATGCGCACCTTTCAAGACCAAGAAGACGAGGACTCTGTGGAGGATCGGTGGATATGGTGTCCGCCGCTGAGCGAAGGACGTCACCACATCACGGTAGACGGCGTCGCGACACTGAAATTGATGACGACCCAAGGCATCTCCTCGGTGCTGCATCACCGAACTGTTCGCCTGTCCAGAGACGTGAAAATTTCCGACAGTCTCAGAGATTACGTTCAACCTGTTGCTTCACCGAAACAGGTCGCGCAGATGAGGCGTTCGGTTGCAGCTTCGGTCTTTCTCGATCCTGAGATCAGCAGCAAGACCGTCCTGGCCATTCGTTATGCGAGTCTGCCGACGCCGATGGCCGGGATGGTGCTTGCAAGGACTTCACAAGAGTCGGCTTTCATACCGTTGCGGGAAGTATTCCATCCCAGCGGATCTTCGGGCGTCGACTTCTTCTATCTGGACCCGAAGCTGCACCTTGATCGTACCGGCTCGATGGACGTCCTCATTAATCCCGATCCGCTGATCTCTTTTCATCATCGCACCCGCTTCTATTTCAACGGCGTGGTCCAATGGCACCGTTTGCCGATTCACAGTGATGTTCGGGTCCGTGAGCCGGGCCGCTTGGCGCAGGTGAGCGTGGCTCCGACGAACATCTCGCTGAATCAGCAGGTCGGGGGCGAATGAGGGCGTGCTCCGGAACCCCTTTGGTCTCTGCGGTCCGTCTCGCCGGACACCGGGATCGGCCGTTGTTGGACCGGTTCTTCACTCCCTTCTGTGATACTGCCAATGGGGAAGACCCTCGTTTTTGATGCTGATAGGCCGCCGCACGCCTCGATCCGCCGCGCGGCCGGCTACGTGGGGCTCGCTCACGCTGGGGTCGTCTTGCCGTCGATGTTGAATCCTTCAACCCATCGCCGGAGGACGTGTCATGGCCAAGCGTTCTATCGTCAGGGGCGTGTTGACAATGCTCGCGGTCGCCGCTTGCGCCGGCGGCTCATCTCCGATGCGCGAGTGCAGGCCGTCGGTCGGCAACGCCAGCGCGTTGATCGTGGTGGCGAATCGGACCATTGAGCCGATCTGTGTGTACGTCAACGGTCGTTTCGTCTGCGTGTGCCCACCATTCGGCAAACAGAAGATTCGATCCCACGTTCTGGGCAAGGTGCAGATGTTCGGACGCATGCGCTGTGACACGTGGGGGCCGGAGACCTTCACGCTGGCACCGGGCAAGACGATGACCTGGCGCTTGGGGGTCTCGAACCGGCGCGTGCGATCTGGGCGAGTCTGCTCGATAGCACCCACAGGATAAGGACGAAACAAGGTCTTGGGTACTCTGACAAGACGAGCCGCGGGCTTTAGCCCGCGCGGCGCTGCCTGGTAGGGAACGATTCAAAGCATTTTTTTGAGTGCTTTCATTTGTCCTCAAGCCCTGCGCGACATGGGTATTCCCACGGCGTGTCATTCCTCGTTTGGGGCGCCGCTCGGACTGAACTCTGCGGCTCTTCAGGTTGATTCACGCCCCCGTGATCCAGTTGAGGATGTCCTGGTAGGTCACCAGCAGAAACACTGTGGCGATCAGGGCGATGCCGATCAGTTGGGTGGCGATCTGCGTCTTGATACTGACCGGTTCGCCGCGAATCCGCTCCAGGATCAGGAATAGGAAAAGACCACCGTCTACAATCGGCATGGGGAGGAAGTTGATCACGGCCAGGTTCGCAGAGATCACCCCCAGAAAGAAGAGCAGGTTCAACATGCCGGCTTCGGCCACCTTGGACCCGATCCGAACGATGCCCACCGGCCCACTGACCTTGCTCATGCCGACCTCATGGGTAAAGAACATGTGGCGGATCGTTTCGACCGTCTGGATGGTCGTCCGATAGGCCTGGTGAATGCCGGTTTGCAGCGCCAGGATCGGGTTGTGGATGGGGTGCTTTTCCAGCAGCGGATAGCACTCGAAAGTGGACGAATAACGCACGCGGTCCAGCCACGGATCAGTGTTGTCCGCGGTGACGGCGTAGCGACCGGTCTGTTGGCGGCCGTCGGCCTTGATGTATTCGACGTCCACGCTCCGGCCGATACTTTCTTCGAGCAGCTTTTGGGTGGCGCGCCAGTCAGGCAGGGCGAGGCTCTGCGGGCGGCCCTCGGCGTCCTTGACCACGCACGAGGTCTTGCCGTCGATCTTGACAATACGATCTCCCTGCATCAACCCGAGGGCGGCCTGAACGCAATCGGGAACGGCCATCGTTGTCTTGCGAACCTCGTCGACGAGGCGATAGGTCAGCTCGACGTTGTGCCCGGCCTTGGCCCGCAGCGCATGGCTGAGTTGATACCATTTCCTGACCGGCCGACCGTCGACGGAGAGGATGACCGCCCCCCGTGGAATCTGAGCATTGAAGGCCGGCGTGGGGCGGCGGCCGAACTTCTCCACGACGTTGGCCACGACCAGGTGGTCTTCGTCGATGCACCAGAGCTGGGCGTCGACCGTTGGTTTGGGATGACCGAACAGGGCAAAGGGGGCCTTGGGTTTGAGCGGCTCGAGCTTGTGGAGGTCCACGCGCTCGAACCATTGTCGCCACCCTTCGCTGGTGCCGGCATCCTTGAGCTTGGCCAGGAGCTTTTTCAACTGGTCGGGGCCCAGCCGGTCGTCGTCGGCCAATTGTTTCACAAAGGCGGGGGCGGCAGTGAGGTCTTTGGCCGCCGCGGCGATGATCTGCTCGCGGTGCATGACGCAAAACTCGACGGTCCGGCCCAAGAGGCCGTGATTGGCGGCGCGCGTTCGGCAGACCTCGATGGGGATCTCCTTCCCGTCGCCGTCCTCGATGGTCTTTTTCAATTCCTCGAAGGTCGGATAGAGCACGTTGCCAATTCGGCTGACAACGTCTCCCGGCCGAACGCCGGCCAACTCGAAGGAGCGATCGGGAAGCGGCAGAATCACGGTCATCCGCGGGGTGAGGCCCAGCAGCGAGCCGGTCACGCCGGTCTTCCGCTCATACGGCAGGGCCAGCCACACGGCGCGGACCTTGACCCGGACCTCGGTGGCCTCCACGTCGGGATGCTGCGCGAGGAGTTGCTCCTCGGTGAGAGCGTCGGGGTTCTTGGGACGCTTGACGATGATCTCGACGGGCTCACCGCGGGCCGCGAGGACCGCACGCCGGAAAGCACCGAGGCTTCGGGGAGGCTGGGAAGCATCATCGCTTGCCAGCTTGTAGAGTTCATCATCCTCATGCAGTTCGTCCGGAGCCGGTTCATCGAGGAAACGCATCGACGCCTTGGCCACGCGAAGGTTCTGGCCCGAGCCGATCCCGATTTGGCGGATCTGCTCGTTCTTAACATATTCGGGCAGGATTCTCGGCGGAGGATCGACGATCGTTCCCTCGCGCTTGACGGTGAGTTCGAGTTCCTGATCCGGGTTGGAAAGGGTGATGGCGGCGCTGAGATCGGACCAGCTATCGATGTGCTCGCCGTTGATGGCGAGGATCCTATCGCCGGTCTGGAGGCCGGCGCGGGCAGCGGGTGAGTTTTCCCGAATATAGCCGACGACGGGCGGGGGATGTCTCATGCCCACCATGACGACGATGGTGAAGGCGATCGCCGCAAAAAGCAGGTTCATAATGACGCCGGCGGAGATGATGACCATCCGCTTGCCGACGGACTTGTTGGTGAAAGAGTTGGGGTCTTCCTTGACCTTGAGCTCGCCGGACTTATCGACGACGAAGTCCTCCTGACCGAGCATCTTGACGTAGCCGCCCAGGGGCAGAATGTTGAAGCAGTATCGCGTCTCACCGCGTGTGAATCCGAACAGCTCGCGGCCGAAGCCGATGGCGAATCGCTCGACGCGGACGCCGGCCCACTTGGCCGCCATTAAGTGGCCCAGCTCGTGAACGAAGATGACCAGCGAGAACCCCACGACCAACAGCAGGATCGACCAGAGGTTTGACAACCAGGCCGGGGCCTGGCTGAGAATCGGTCCGAGTTGAACGGCTAGACACTGCTGCATTGGGTGACCTCATTCCTCGCCCAGTGATCGACCCGGGAAAGTGTTTCCAGGTCGGGTGTTTCCGTAAATGGGTGTCGATTCAGCACGTCCTCGACGATCGGCACGATGTCCAAAAAACCGATCTGCCGATTCTGGAAGGCGGCGACGGCCATTTCATTCGCGGCATTCATCGCCGCGCCGGCCGTCCCCCCCAACCGGGCGACCCGCTGTCCCAGGCGCAGGGCGGGAAATCGCTCCTCATCCGGCGGCTCGAGGTTCATGCGTGAGAGCTCCGTGAAGTCCAGCCTCTGCCCACCTGCCGCCAACCGCCGGGGATAGGTCATGGCATACTGGATGGGCGTCTTCATATCCGGACGCCCCATTTGTGCAAGGACCGACCCGTCACGATACGCCACCATCGAATGGATGATCGACTCAGGGTGGATGAGCACTTCAATACGATCCGGCTCCAAATCGAACAACCATTTGGCTTCGATAATCTCCAGGGCCTTGTTCATCATGGTGGCCGAGTCGATCGTAATTTTCGGACCCATGTCCCAGGTCGGGTGATTCATTGCGTCGGCGGGGCGAGCGCGGCGCATCTGATCCAGCGACCAAGTCCTAAAGGGCCCGCCGGAGGCCGTGAGGATGATCCGCTCCACTTCTTCCGCACGACCGGCCTGCAACGATTGATAGATCGCCGAGTGCTCGCTGTCCACCGG
>Ga0114931_10009410_pt1 | contig 11712 bp, 13 predicted proteins | sample 2SBtaG_FD_89579 | JGI IMG/M metagenome (GOLD analysis project Ga0114931, IMG submission 89579) | Deep subsurface microbial communities from Kolumbo volcano to uncover new lineages of life (NeLLi) - 2SBTROV14_V59a metaG | ecosystem: Environmental > Aquatic > Marine > Volcanic | place: Kolumbo...
TACCTAGCAAGTCGTATGTGAGTGAGCACAAGTTGCAATCGTAGGTTTTAGGTGAGATTACTTTGTGAAAGTAGTCTCTCATCGCGTTCATCGTTCCCGAATTTGCGTTGTAGACAAATATTAGTTCTTTTAACATTTTTTTTAACCACATTCAAATCAAAACCAGTTGGTATTGAATTATATATATTCCTGCAATTATTAATAGTATTCCGCTGATTTTGTTCATGTGAGGAAGTATCCGTCTTAGTTGTCTCATCAAATAATCTTTAGCGAATATTGATAATAAAATAGTTGATATCATCAAAACACTCATACCTAAAAAATATGTAAATATATAAGAGCCTCCAATCAAAATACTTGGTGCAGCTAATGCTTGTGTCGTTACTACAAGGAATAAAGGGAACAAACAACCAAGAGCGCCTATTGCGTATGCGACTCCAAATAAAAATGCTTCTGCAATTTCACTATCATGCTTTTTTTGTTTTAAATGAATATTAAGAGAAATATTTCTTCCTAAAAGCATTAATATACCTAGAATGATTAATCCACCACCCAAAGATATTGAAACCCATTTCATATAGTCTTTGATGAGTTGGCTTGCAAAGATAATTATTATACCTGCAATTGCATATATAATGAGTATTCCAAGAATGCTTAGAGAAGCTAACTTTAAGCCTCTTAGAACAAGATATTTTTTTGAAGAGCTTTTCTCTTCATTTCTTGATATAAATGAAACTATATATGCTGGTAGTAATGCTACTGCGCATGGTGCAAGGAATGCAAACATTCCTTGAATAAATGAAAAATAAATAAAATTATCCATTTTAAAAACTCTTAATTATGCTAGGCTTTCAATCATAGAGCGATAATTATCTACATTAAACACTCCTGATTTTATGAATTGAATGTTTCCATTGGCATCAATTCCTACTGTTGTTGCTTGTCCTCTAACTCCAAAATCAATCATTACTTTTGGATTGCCTGGAACTATTGGAAATATTAAGTTTTTATCATTGGCAAGTTTTGTAAGAACATCTTTAGTGTCAGTTGGGTCTATACTTATTGCAACAAGATTTATCTTATCTTTATAATTTGTATAAATTGTATTTAATGAAGGCCAATTCTGTGCACATGTAGGACACCATGAAGCCATAAAATAAACTAATGTCGGTTTTTTATTTGATAAAAAAGATTGCGAACTTATAGTTTCTCCAGTAATTGTTGTCACAGTAAAATCTGGCATTTTGTTTAGTGTTGATTGTTTATCATTCTTCGTGGAAGAAGCAGCATTTTGTGTTGTACATCCTGAGAGTAATACTCCTGTTAACACCAAAGCTAAAAATATCATAAAGATCGTTGTTTTTTTCATTATTTCTCCTCTGTTATAGCATTTGCTATTATTTCTATATTACATGAATGATGCTCTTTGCACCAATTCTCACAATTACGAGCATGAATTTCTTGTTCATACTTCATACCACACACCTCACAAACGTAAAATCCTTTTTTGGTTCGTTTCATTTTACAAGTTCCTCATCATTATGTAAACACATGAATTTTCCTTACTCTTGGATGTTAAGTGCTTTTTTCATTGCTGACACATCATATCCTGTAATGATTGTTCCATCAATATCAATTACTGGTACGCCCATTTGTCCGCTTTTCTCGACCATTTCTTCAGCTGCTTTTTTGTCAGCCGATACGTCTAAACTCTTGAATTCAATGTTGTTCTCTTTGAGCCATCCTTTTGTTTTGTTACACCAAGGACAAGTTGGTGTTGAATATACTTTTACTTCTGTCATGTTATATCACCTTTAAGTCTTTTATCAGAGTGCAATAAAAAGTATTGCCCCTACTACCAAGACCATCATCATGACCATCATGGTTTTGTGTTTGCACCAGCCTGTGCTGTGGCATCCGTTCATTGGACATGTCATTCCCATTTTTGTTTCCCCCTTTAAATAAGTCTTTTTAATGACTCACATTCTATTTGGTTGTTAATATCTTCAAATGCTTTATTGCACTTAGTTGTTTTGACGTCAACGCATTTTCCTTCTTCACAAAACATTATTTTGTCGTTTTTCATGTGCATATTTTCACCTCTTTGTTTCAGTGCGAACCGCAACCACAACCGCTTGTTGATTCATTATCTTTGTTCTTTGATTCCTCAGATTTATTTTCTTTCATGTAAAACACCTCCATGTTTCATTATGTTTCATTATTATTTAATAACCAAGTCTTTCATTTATAGTTAACCTTGTTTCATCAAAAGTTACTTTTGAAAGAATAAAAAAGAAAAAAGTTGTGAGTTTAGAACTCACTTTTTAATTAATTTTCCTACGACAATTCCGGCTACTAATCCAATTATCAATAAAACAATTAATAGTGTTAATGAATAACCAGTTGTTACAGGTACTTTTTCTCCTGAAGTCGAACTACTGCCTACATCAACTTTTGGAACGCTCTTCGTAGAAGTTTTTTCTCCTGAAGCTAAACTTCCAGACATATCAACTTCTGGAAAACCATTTATCTCATCATAGTGCAACCAGATCATCTCATTAGATGTGTGCATTGCTCCTGCAGTGTCAAATCTTGAATCTGTTACAGTCCATTTTCCATCTTTGTATGTGGTGCTTGTAGCAAATACTGGTGCAATACCAAATTCTCCTCCAGCCATTGGGGGAAATGGTTGAGATTCATCATATCTAAAATATGTTTCTGGCTCTCCTTCATACTCAAAAGGAGATTTCGCAACTTTTATTGGTGGTGCTGAAATTTGCAGTCCTCCTTTGTTTATTACTTCTTCATGAAACGTTTTAAAGACTTCTTCTGCTAAATCAGCATCAACATCAGCGGTCTCAAAAATCCTCAAAGCATTTAGTGTTCCAATAATCTCTCCAACTTCATCTATGGTGAAACTGTTTTGACTTTTAAAAGTGCCAGTTGACATATCAAAGTCATCTAAAAATTCAGCTCCAACAGTTCTTATTGAACCATCATTTATTCCAAGTGTTCTTTTTGCATCAATAAGACCTCTTAAATAATAAGCCCTTTGACTTGCAGTTGTTGGATTATTACTTTCTAAACTTGACGCTAACGAAGAAATCTTATTCAATGCTTTAATTTTATTCTCCTCGTTTGCTGTTTTTGCAGCATACCATACAAGAGATTGAATTGCTAAGGATTTCTCTCTTATAGATGTTGGATTACCTTGAGAAACTTGTTCAAAAATACTATCTGCTCCTTTAGATACTATTTCTGCCATCACAGGATCTTTATATCTATTAGCAACTCCTGAATGAGCTAGTTTATCTACAGAAAGTAGATTAGAAAGATCAGAGAGTGCCATAAGCATTACTGCATCTCCGCCATTTGACATATCATATGATTGTTTGTTTTCTAAAAATGACTTTGTTTGCATTTTTGCATTCATATTCATCATCATACCAACAAATCTCCAATAAGCTCCAAAATCAGAATCTGGTGTTCCAAAGTGCTCATCAACATGAAACTGTCTTGCCCACTCTACTTCTTTAAGAATTGTGTATCCGTTTGCAGAACCTGTTAGTGTCTTATCCATCTTTTCAGGGTCCCACCTTTGTGTAGCAAAATCATTCACATCAAATTTTGTTATGAAATGAGGATCTCCACTCTTATACACTGTTGAGAGTAATGCTGGATTTTTTGGAGGTATTGCATGATCTCCATCCCCATAAGCACTATTTCCTTTTTTCATCTCTGCAGGATCAAAGTCAGAGTCTACCATGGCTATGGCTTTCATAACCTGTTCTTGATCAGGCATGACAACATGTCCCATACCCGAACGCATTACCAAATTTCCAAGGTTATATCTAGAATACCAATAACCTTCTTCTTCTGCATCTGTTGAATCAAATGCAAAAACAACACTAGCGCTCAACACCACCATTAAAACAAGCAATGTTAAAGCTATCATAATTTTATTATTTTTCATTTTGTTTTACCTCTGTTAAATTTTTTTTATTCACATGATTTATTTTTTTTATCTTGACTCTTCCATGTGTTCTTTATATCTATATATTGCAACACTGGCTTTATAATTAACCTTGTTTTATCAAAAGTTACTTTTGAAAGAATAAAAAAGAAAAAAGTTGTGAGTTTAGAACTCACTTTTTGATTAATTTTCTATGGCTATTCCAACCACTATTCTCAGTTCTTCGCTTCGCACTGCTTACAACCGGAGAACATGATGCTAATCAATCCAGCAAGATAAGCGAAATTCACAGGTGTATTGCCGCCACCAGTATTCATGACAAGCATCTCCTTTAACACTCCGACAAAGTTCATTGAATTGCCCAATTTAAAAGTCGTAAATAATGCCACAAGTATGATGATAGCAAGGGCCATCGATGCTTCTCTTGCATGCCAATCAATCAAGAGCATGAGTCCACCTGCGACTTCAACGATGATGACGAGAACCAATAGTACACCACCAATGCTCCCAAACATAGGTGAGAACATTCCATTCTTCACATTAGTAAAGCCAATAATCTTAAAGACACCCGCCACTAGAAATGCAAATCCGAAAAAATACTTGAGTACCTTTAAAGAGATATTCATGTTTTTTTGTATAAATTCCATTTTAAAACCTCCACGTTTTACTAATATATATCTCAGAGTGGTATTTTATAATTAACCTTGTTTTGTCAAAAGTTACTTTTGAATGAAATGTTGTTTTAATTAATCATATTTTTACTCGCCATAAAGATTCTATCTCTAAGCATTTCTAAAAGAAGAATAAAATTTAGATTAATGAAAATTCGATTATGTATGACATCAGAATTAATGGAAGTTGGATTTTTAAGAGTGTAAAAAAATTCATGAAAGAAACTACAAGGTTTCGGAACCTGTAAATCCTTGTTAAACTCATCCGTAAGGACTTGATTTTTTAGTGCAACGTTCTGAAGGAAAAAATCAAAGTAATTTTTTGGGCGTTCTATCGAATGAGCGAAATGTGATACATAAGGAACAATTATTAATGCGAGAAAACCGTTCAATGATAAACATTATATAATATTAACTATTCTTGTAGTTATATGATTGCAAAAGATAAATTTGGCAGAAACATATTTCCGAAACCTTATTCTGAAATGACTGATTTTGGGAATATTCTTTTGAAAAATAGTTATAATAAAAGTAGAAATAAGCCAAATTTATTTTATAAGAAATTTTCTGAAGGTTTATTTTTTGCAGATATGAGAGGAACTGAAGAAGTTCCAATCTGGGAAGATACAAGACCTTTATTCTATTGGAAATTTGAATCAAATATTCCAAACTGGAAAGCAAGAAGACTAATTAAAAATGAGCTAATTAAGTTATATAAACAGAATTGTTTTTGTAGATTGTCTTTTGATTGGAGTATGCATATCAGAGAAGATCCAATTTTTGAATCTGTTAGTAGTACATACATTGATGAAGAAAATGCTATTTTTGATTGGGATGATGGTTATTGTAGAATCTGTAAAAAAGATTTTCAAGACGATGGCGAATTTTGTTCAAAGGAATGTGAAGAAAAATATTATGATGCAATGAAAAAGCCTTGTGCGGTTTGTGGTGAAAAAATTGAACTTTTTGAAGAAGTTTCTCACCATGTAAGTTATTTCCCAGAAAAAACTATTTTTGTTCATAGGTCTTGTCATAATCTTATACATAAAACTGACAAATACCCTAAACTTAAACCTTCAAAAGAAGATATTGATAAATTCTATAAAAATGAGTAAGGTTTTCTCGCCCTTTTTCCATTTAGCCCAAAAAATTATTTCATTTAACATTTATTTAATGAACTTTCAGTTCATTAAATTGTTATTTGAAAGGTGTTATAACGTATAAAATTAACTTTCACATATTTATGAAAGATAATTTAAAGTTTTGACTTAAAAAAACAAAAAACCTATTCACATCATATTTGTGAATACTTTTTACTTTTGTCTAATTAATAAATTTAGGATAGGTTATTGGGATCTCTAATAATTTCACTCCTTTTTTATTCAATATTTTTGGGAGCTTTTGTTTTAAATCAGTAACATGATTAATTTTCCAACCTGTTGCTCCAAAACTTTCTGCTAATTTAACAAAATCTGGATTTGAAAACTCAAGGCTGAATTCTTTAAATCCCATTCCTTTTTGTTTTTCTTTAATCATACCATAAGAATTGTTTTTGAGTACAATTATTAGCATATCAAGATTTAGACGAACAGCAGTTTCTAAGTCTCCTAAGTTCATCACTAAACCTCCATCGCCTGTTACAACAACAACTTTATTAGATGGATTTAGCATTTTTGCAGCAATTCCTGAGGGCATGCCTGCGCCCATTGTTGCAAAAGTATTGTCAAGAAGCAAAGTGTTAGGCTTGTAAACAAGATAGTTTCTAGCAAACCATAGTTTATACCAGCCATTATCAAGTGCAACTATGTCTTCTTCAGCTAATGTATTTCTTAAAGTATCAATAAGTTCATTAGGTGTAAGCTTTCCTGACATATTTTTTTTGGTGTTATTATTAGCAGGACTTTGTTTTGTTTTTTGTAGAATTCTAGTAATTCATTTGTTTTACTATTAAATACGATGTTTTCCTGAGAAAGTCGCCAGAAGAGATTCCCAATATCCCCTATGACTTCTAAGTCAGGCACGTAAATATCATCAATATTTGCTTCATAAAAATTTATGTGAATTAAATTAGTCTTATTTTTTGATTCGCAGATAAAGTTTGTAGGTTTTTCAATAGTATCATGTCCTATTGCAAGTATCAAATCTGCTTTTTTAATTACTTCATGAACAGCATCTCCATCAGAAACTGCAGCAGTACCAACAAATTGTGATAATCGTTCATCAACAACTCCTTTTCCCATTTGTGAGTTAAAGAATGGGATGTTGTATTTTTGAATAAATTCTGTTACATATTTAGTAACTCTCTTTCTGTTTGCACCTGCACCAATTAGTATTATTGGTCTTTTTGATTTTTTTAGTGAGGATAGTAATTGATTGTATGCTTTATCTTCAACTATTGGTCTTCGTATAGATTTTTGTTTTAGAATTTTTGCTTTTGTATGTTCTCTTGCAATGTCTTCAGGAAATTCAAGATGAACAACTCCTGGTCTTTAGCAATAGCAGACTTGAATGCTTGTCTTAATAGTGAGGGTATTCTATCTGCACTGACTATTTGTTTTGCCATTTTTGTTAGTGGACGCATCATTGAAACTACATCGATTACTTGAAATTCTCCTTGCTTAGATTTTTTTATTGGTTTTTGACCAGTAATAAGTATCACAGGAATACCATTTAATTGTGCATAACCAACACCAGTCATCAGATTAGTTGCTCCAGGACCAAGTGTACTTAGAGCTACTCCTGGTTTGCCTGTAAATCTACCATAGTTTGCAGCCATAAAAACCGCTGTCTGTTCATTTCTAGTTATTATAAATTTAATTTTTGTTTTTCTCAAGGAATCAAGAAAATCCAAATTTTCTTCTCCTGGAATTCCAAAAATATATTCTACGTTTTCTTCTTCAAGAACTTTTACAAATAAGTCTGATGCTTTCATGTTTTTCAACTCCTTTTTTTTATTGGTATATGTTTAGTGGTTTAATATTTACAAACTCCTTGATTCCTATATGCGAGAGTTCTCTTCCATATCCTGATTTTTTAATTCCTCCAAGAGGAATTAATGGATGAGATTTAGAGATACTATTTACAAATACTCCGCCTGCTTCAATTTTTCTTGACAACCGCTCTGCTTTTTTTAGATCTTTTGTCCAAAGAGAAGCATTCAAACCAAAAATACTATTGTTTGCTTTTTTAATAGATTCTTCATCATTTTCTACGACTATTATAGGAACAACTGGGCCAAACACTTCTTCACTACTCATCTTTAAAGTTTCTTTGCCTTCAACTACAATTGTTGGTTCAAAATAAAATCCTTTTTTCACAATTCTTTTACCTCCAAGTATAACCGAGGCATCTTTATTATGAGCATCATCTAAGAATTCTTGCATATTATTTATTGCTTTTTCGTTTACTAGCGGACCCATATCAGTAGTTTTATCTAAAGGATTGCCAATCTTTAATTCAGAAGCGGATTTTTTGAACTCATTTGAAAAATCTTCAAGCACATCTTTATGAATTATCATACGCTTTGCACCAATGCAAACTTGACCACTGTTACTCATTCTACCTTTGACAGCTGCTTTTGCAGCTTTTTTTATGTCTGCATCAGCAAGCACTATAAATGCATCAGAACCGCCAAGTTCTAATACTGATTTCTTAATATATTTTCCAGCAACACTTGCAACATGGCTGCCTGCACCTATGCTTCCTGTAAAAGAAACAGCCTGAACATATGGTGAAGCAATTATTTTATCACTTACTTCATGAGATATTATTAGCGACCTAAATGTATCTTGTGGAAATCCTGCTTTTTTGAATGCTTCTTCTATTATCATTGCACTTCCGCTTACATTCTTAGCATGTTTAAGAAGTATTGTGTTTCCTGCAAATAATGGAAGCAAGCCTACCTTCATTGGTTGCCAAAATGGATAATTCCAAGGCATGATAATATATACTGTGCCTAAGGGTTCGAATGTAATGATATGTTTTTCTCCTCCTGCGTTGACTTGTTCTTCTTTAAGCCATTCCGCTCCTTTTTCTGCTAAAACTTCTGCAAGCCAAGCACATTTTTCAACTTCAGCAATGGACTCTTTGATAACTTTTCCCATTTCATTAGTCATCATCTCAGCGTATTCTTGCTTGTTTTCACGTAAGACTACTGCAAGATTCTTGAAGAGTTTTTTTCTTTGAATAAAATTTGTCTCTTTCCACGAACTTCCTTGTTCATAAGTTTTTTGGGAAATTTGTAATGCTTGAGCCTCATTGTGCATTGTATATTTATTAAGAGTATCACCTGTTGCAGGGTTTATTGTTGTTATTTTGGCATCTTCACTAATCTTTATTGTTTCAAGGTCTTTCTCCGATTGTTTTTTTGTATTTTCAAATGTACTCATAATAATCATCCTCCATAATAGTTATCTATAATGAATATCAAACAAGAAGCTTATTTATAATTAACTTTTTTTCATCAAAAGTTACTTTTGAATGAAATGTTGTTTTAATTAATCATATTTTTACGTGTCAGAAAGATTCTATTTCTAAGCATGCCCAAAGAACTAGGGGAAGTCCAAATATTTTGAAATATTATTCTTTAATGTCAATTGTATTAATTATTAATTTGACCTAGAATAAGCAATTTCCATTGCTTTACCAATGGTATTAAGACCTTCATTATTAAATGCAATACCTAGTCTTGGTATTGCTCCTGCAGATATAATTGTAGTAAAAAGATTAGTAAGAACATCTAATGGATAAATTTTTCCTTGTTTATCTGTGCACGTGGTTGCATGATATATTTTTTTATTAGTTGCCTTTTTTGCATATTCTATTACTTCTTTAATAATTGATACTTTCTGATTCCATCTCAGAGGATTCCATTCAGTTACATATTCATCAAATATGCCTTTAATATTGTCTATGTGTGCGGAAGGATGTTCATTATGAATTGTTGGGGCGCCAGCGTTTATAGATGCCCTTATATTTATCGAGTTCCGTATTTTTTTAAGTCCATCTCTGACATTTTTTTCATTATCCCCATCACAATTATTACAGTAACATCCACCTTTCATTATCCAAGGCATGTCTAAAAATAGACCATCATAAAATTCCAACACATTATTTAATTCAGGTAAAAGAATGTTGTCTATATATTTTGATGAAGGGCACATTAAGGATAAAGGATTGTTGTTTTTATCTCTTTGTGCATATTCTTTATAATTATCTTTTCCAAAGGGGCCAGTATATAATATTACTTTCATTCCCTCGTCATGTATGATGGATGTTAAATCTTTTGTTCTTTGCCTTTGAATAGGCGTAAGTCTCCTGCCTACTAATTCTATTTCAGTTGTTCCGATTTGATTAAGACGTTTGATGAAAGTTTGAAATTGCTTTAAATCTATTGGAGAATACAAATTAAATTTATGTGCAATATAATTTCGAAATGCCATATTGAGAAGGAATGATATTGAGTTAATAAAGGTTTTTTGAATTTTTTATAGTATTACAAATTGATATATTATTAAATATCGAATTGCTCATTTATAATTAATCTTTTTTCATCAAAAGTTACTTTTTATTAATATCCGACAAGTCTTTATCAAACATCGCTGTTTTGAAAGTATATTCCATGCCTAGCGTATCAACGATAAATTGTGAGTCTCTCTTTGCATTCGCCAAACAGGTTGATGCACCAGGAGATGGAGTAATATTAAAAACTGAATGCCAGCCTTCAATACGAGCTTCACCCATTGATATGGACTTTGTTTGAGTATCTATTATTTGCGGTCTTGTTGCACCATAACCCTTATCTTTTTTGATTGACCATCTATCTATAGTTGGAACAATTTTTTTAGCATTTTTAGCAAATAACCAATTCCCTATAATAGGTAAATCGTATAGCATATTTTTAAACATATAATTAAAGTATATTTTGTCAAATCCAATATTCACTACACTTTTTAGCCCTGCAGTATTCCATACAAATGTCTTCATATAGTTTAATACTGTTTTGTAATTATATCTTTCAAGCATAAAAATCACTTTTGCTGAAGGCCCAAACCGAGTATATCCAGAACCCCATACATCCGGATCTCCATGAACTGCTGCAAAGGGAAGTTTATCAATTTGCATAGTGTATACCTTACCTTTTAGAACTTCTGGCCCTTTGTAGAAATTTCCTGCAACTGAGAAAATAGAGAGGTGCTTGCCGTATCCTAATAACTTGGCAAAAGCAATACTCATAGAACCAGCATCACATGCAAGAAAATCACAGGTAAATACACCTTTTGTAGTTGTCAATTTATAGCCAGAATTTGTTTTTTGGATATTAGTAACTGTGGTGTTTAAAAAAATATCAGATGATTTGTTCATTCTTTTAATGAATGAACGTGACAATGCTCCATAGTCAACAGTATACCCATCAGGAGACCAAAGAGCTAGTAGGGGTTCATTTTTTGGTCTTCCCTTAACTATCATTGGTTCTAACTTTTGTATTTCATCACGTTCAAGAATTTTGAGTTTAGGAAATAATTTCTTAAATTTAGAATATCTTTTTCTTAATATTTCAACCTCTTCTGGTCCTACAGCAAGAACCATTTTGTGAAATACACTATGTATTTTATCTTCTTTTCCAAAAGTATCTAAATAGTTTTTCACATAACTGGCACCTTTAGATACAGAAGATGCTTTTTCATAAGAGTAGTTAGTTTCAATATCTCCAAAATGAAGGGTTTGTGAATTTTGCGTGCTGTGTGAAGCCACCATACCAAAGTCAGAATGTTTTTCTATAAGCCCTATAGATTTTATGTTGGTGTACTTTTGTAACGCATACCACAGTGCAGTTCCGCTAACACCCCCGCCAAGTATAATAACTGAATAATTTTTTTTCATAATTATATATTATCTTATCTTAATTTATAATTAACTTTATTTCATCAAAAGTTACTTTTGAATGAAATGTTGTTTTAATTAAAAACCACGCACTAAAGTACGTGGTATTCATTGAAAAAAGATACACGATTTTTATAGTCAGGCTAAATCCAGAGGTATTAAACCAACTCTTTTTTCAATAAATCA
>Ga0114931_10009411_pt1 | contig 11712 bp, 7 predicted proteins | sample 2SBtaG_FD_89579 | JGI IMG/M metagenome (GOLD analysis project Ga0114931, IMG submission 89579) | Deep subsurface microbial communities from Kolumbo volcano to uncover new lineages of life (NeLLi) - 2SBTROV14_V59a metaG | ecosystem: Environmental > Aquatic > Marine > Volcanic | place: Kolumbo...
AGGTAAGGATAGGATAGTTATTCGCCATCAAAAATGCTGTAACAACCAATGCTGTAACTAAAACGATAAGTAGTATTTTTTTTAATACTTGTTTACGCTTCCCTTCTAATAATTCAAGGTTTTGCTTTAATTCATTATTATATAATAATTGTAATTCTTCTATAGACTTCATAGGTGTAAAGGTTAAATTCCCAACAGTTTTATCTGCCAGTTTGGTTAACATTTAATTTTATATACTAACACCAATACTTTGTTGATGTTACCTCTTTATTATATAGGTAGCGGTTGCGTTATTAACTATTAAATAAGTCCTTAGCGTTTATATTTTCACGCTCTACCTCCGGTATTTCAAATACTTTCTTGGCTGTCAGATTCATCATACCGGCCATGATATTACTAGGAAATGTTTGTACCCCATTATTAAAATCCGTAACTGCAGCATTATAAGCCCTGCGAGCAGCCGAAATTTGTGATTCAACTTCATTCATAGTGCGTTGAAGATTGATGAAATTTTCATTTGCCTTAAGGTCGGGATAATTTTCAACCGCTACCATAATCCCCTTCATAGTATGGGTGATTTGATTATCTAAATCAACCTTGTCATCGCTGCTCAGATTGGCATTGGTGGCCTGACTACGAAGCTCTGTTACTTTCGTTAATAGCTCACGTTCATGGGTCATATATTGCTTTACTGTTGAAATTAAGTTGGGGATTAAGTCATAGCGTTTTTTCAACTGTACATCCATGCCTCCAAAGGCATTAGCGACATCGTTCTTTTTTCGTATTAGCCCGTTATACATTGACATCACAATTAATAGAACTACTATAACAGCACCTAAAATAATCATCATTGAAGTACTCATTTCTTGTTCGTTTTTTAAGTTAAAAAATAGGTGATAACCATTTGTTATCCCATTGCAATTTAGAAATAAAACCTGAAAAGATGTTATTTAAAAATGATAGATTAGCAGATCAATAATACTTCGTAATGTTAGATATACAATTACCATTTAAAAGACCCCTTTAACTAAACTTTTTAAGAAGTATAATGAACACAAAAATAGAATGGATTTTACGTATAGGAGTCTTTGGTGTCTTCCTGGGCCATGGATCGCTTGCCATTATAGCTAACCCTGCCTGGGTTCCGTACCTTACATTTATTGGTTTCACCTCAGCACAGGCTATTCACATTATGCCGTTTATAGGTTCTGTTGATGTAATTGTCGCTTTTTGGGTCTTACTTAGGCCTAATAAATACATTCTCCTTTGGGCGGTGTTTTGGGCCTTATTAACGGCCATTATCCGTCCATTAAGTGGAGAATCTATTCTCACTTTTATTGAAAGAACCGCCAATTGGGCTGCTCCACTGGCATTATTTTATTATAGAAACATACAATCAAACAGATGAAATATTATAGCACCTTCATTATATTTCTTGCTTTTTCAATACAAAATCTCTTTGCCCAACAAGAGGATACAATCCTGCTGGCCACAGGCAATGGTATCATCTCCGGTTCTCTCCTTGTTCCTCAATCACATAAAAATATGCCGGTAGCCTTAATAATATCCGGTTCCGGACCTACTGACCGCAATGGTAATAATATGATGATGACAAACAACGCATTACTACTTTTAGCGCATGGTCTGGCAGAAAATGGAATTGCCTCTCTTCGATATGATAAAAGAGGTGTTGGTGAGAGCAAAGAGGCCATAGTGCAGGAGAGTAATTTACGGTTTAACACCTATGTGGAAGATGCCCTAGCCTGGGTAAAATTGCTCAGTACTGATAAAAGATTTGGTAACATAGTCATCATTGGTCATAGTGAAGGCTCATTGATAGGCATGATAGTGGCCAGTGAGAAGGCAGTAAGTAAATTTATCTCTTTAGCTGGTGCCGGCAGACCAGCCATAGAAATATTACGCGAACAACTCGGCAATCAACCTCCCATAGTGATGGAAAAGGCTGAGCCTATCCTGCAAAAACTAGAACAAGGAGAAACTGTAAATGATGTACCTGTGGGCCTTTATGCCCTATTTAGGCCAAGCGTACAACCCTATTTGATTTCTTGGTTTAAATTAGATCCGCGAATTGAAATTGCCAAACTCAATAAGCCGGTGCTTATCGTTCAAGGAACGACCGATATCCAGGTGTCATTAATCGATGCCGATAATCTTGCTAAGGCTAATCCAAAAGCTCAAAAGGTTGTTATAGATGGTATGAACCACATATTAAAACCAGCAGAGAATGACCGCCAAAACAATATTGCCACTTATAACCAACCTGACCTGCCCCTTGCGGCAGGCCTAATCAATAAAATGGTTTCTTTTATTAAATAGTGATTATGGGTACGTGATATGCTCTCCCCGTTTAAACCTGGCCTTTGCTTCCTCCAAAAATGCCGCAAATCCCTCTACACTCAAATCATAAGCCCGGGGATTTAATACCACATTTTCATCATTATCAAGTATCACATAAAAGGGTTGGGCATTATTATTATACACTTTAATTTGATAATCGGCATTTTGCCGGCCGATGGTTTTTTTTATCTTGCCATCATATTCTGAAGTGTACCACTCGCTTTCAGGAAGCTCCATACGATCATCTACATATAAAGCCACCAACACAAAGTCTTCCCTAAGTTTTTTTAATATTATGGGATCTGACCATACCCTTGCCTCCATCTCCCGACAATTTACACAACCATGACCGGTAAAGTCAATAAATAATGGCTTATTTTGTTCACGAGCACAAGCTATTGCCTGGTCAAAATCAAAGTACCCCTCCAATCCATGTGGATAATGTAATTTATCTGCATATTTAGGAGGTTCACATATATTACTCTCCTCTGATACCATCCCGGACTGAACAGCACTTAAATCAAAATCATGTGAGCTCATGGGGGGTAAATAACCTGCCAGTGCTTTAAGTGGAGCGCCCCACATGCCCGGTATTAAGTATACCACAAAGGTAAAAGTCACGATGGAAAACAATAATCTAAAAACGCCTACACGCTCCATCGGGCTATCATGAGGTAACCGTATCTTACCAAGTAAATAGAGACCCAAGAAGGAACCAATAACAATCCAAAATGCCAGATAAATCTCACGGTCGAGAATACCCCAATGGTATGCTTGATCAGCAACACTTAAAAATTTAAGGCCTAACGCCAGTTCTACCAAACCTAATACAACTTTTACGGAATTTAACCACCCTCCTGACTTGGGCATTTTTCTTAACCAGTCCGGGAATACAGCAAATAAAGTAAAAGGTAAAGCAAAGGCAAGTGAGAAGGCCAACATCCCAAATATTGGTTTAATAAACTCTCCCTGAGTAGATAATACCAACACACTGCCTACAATAGGAAAGGTACATGAAAAAGAAACCAAGGCTAGGGTAAAGGCCATAAAAAAGACGCCTAGCAATCCTCCTCGGTCTGATTGCTGATCCATTTTATTAACAAATGCGCTTGGCAAGGTGATTTCAAAAAGCCCTAAAAATGACAAAGCGAAGATAAAGAATATAAGGAACACCAAAATATTCGGGAACCAGTGAGTAGCCAGATTGTTTAAGGTGTCTGCTCCAAAAATTACAGCTGTTAGGGTACCAATTATAGTAAATATTAAGACTATAGAAATTCCGAAAATAATGGCTTTCCTAATTGCATTGCCCCCTTTTTCATTCTCTTTTAAAAAGAATGTTACCGTCATGGGTATCATAGGGAACACACATGGTGTTAGTAATGCGATAAGGCCTGTGGCGAAGGCAAAAAGAATGAATCCCCATAAACTTTTATCCTCAGGTTTGTCATAAGAAACAGCTTGATTGCCTGCCTCTATTTTACTTTCATTAATACTGTTTTTTTTTATTGTAGTGCTGATCCCAAAACTGTCTTGATCAAAATCATCTTCAAAAGGGATGCAGCGGCCATCGGTGTCGGTACATACCTGATAGTTTATAGACCCACTAAACTGCAACGGTAAACTAAGTATCCTAATTTTTTGGCGAAACTCACCCCTACCTTCGAAATAGGTGTAGTCGCCTTCAAATATCTCATCATACCCTTTCTTTGGATTAATGGCTTTAATACTATCAACAAGTTCATAGCTGCTATTAGGGGTAAAAACAAGTTCAGTAACCATTGGCCCCAGTTCGGGGTCAAAGTCTGATGAATATAAATGCCACCCTTTATCTATAGTCGCCTGGTAGATTAGATCAATCTCATCGCCAACGGCAAATTCTGTTTTAGAAAGTTCAAATGACCATTTATTTGGCCTTAAAATCTGGGCTTCGGAAAATTGCGTGCTCAGTATAAAAATTATAAACAGAAATTTTTTCATAATATTTCGTCTGAATCTATCACAAAACGCATTAATATCAAACAAAGTTCGCACAATAAGATATTTCTAAACTATTTGACAGGCATATTAACTTAATAATGAAACAAAATGTTTATAAAATAAAGTGATCGTCTCAATACCTTTAACATAATTAAATACCCCATAATGTTTATTGGGTGAGTGAATAGCATCTGAATCGAGGCCAAAGCCTAGTAATACTACATCCTGGCCAAGCACCTCTTTAAATAAAGCCACGATAGGAATACTTCCTCCATCTTTAGTAGGAATAGGTTCTTTTCCCCATGCTTCCGTAAAGGCCTTGCTGGCGGCCTTGTAAGCCAATGAATCTGTTTTAGTAACCGATGGTTGTCCCCCATGGATAAAGTTTACTTTTACTGAAACCCCAGCCGGGGCAAGCGAAATAAAGTGATTGGTAAATAATTGCGCTATTTCCTCATTATCTTGATCGGGTACCAGGCGCATTGATATTTTGGCATGGGCTTTAGCTGGCAAAACAGTTTTAGCTCCCTGCCCAGTATAACCACCCCATATACCATTCACATCCAAGGCTGGTCTTATACCTGTACGTTCAATGGTAGTATATCCTTCTTCCCCATTTACACTATCTATTCCGAGTTCATTTTTATACGTTTCCAGACTAAAAGGGGCACTATTCATCGTAGCCCTTTCCTCTGCAGAAAATTCAGCTACTTTATCATAAAAACCGGGAATGGTAATTTTGCCTTTGTCGTCTATTAAAGAACTAATCATACTCGCCAGGGCATTAATGGGATTGGTCACTGCACCGCCATAAACTCCGGAATGGAGATCACGATTAGGGCCGGTTACCTCTACTTCCATATAGCTGAGCCCACGCAAACCGGTACAAATAGAGGGTGTATCATTGGAAATCATCCCCGTATCAGAAATAAGGATTACATCACCACTTAATTTATCTTTGTTTTCATGCACAAAGGTGCCCAGGTTTTCTGAGCCAACTTCCTCTTCCCCTTCAATCATAAATTTTACATTACAAGGCAGTGAATTAGTAGCCATCATGGTTTCCAAGGCTTTTACATGCATATACATTTGTCCTTTATCATCACAGGCTCCTCTGGCGTATATTTTTTCATCTTTAATAACGGGCTCAAAAGGTGGGCTATCCCATAACTCATAAGGATCGGCAGGTTGTACATCATAATGTCCATATACCACCACGGTGGGTAAGCTGGGGTCTGATATTTTCTCTGCATACACTACCGGGTTACCTTTAGTCTCCACCAATTCTGCCTCATCACAACCAGCTTCAAGCAGCCTGTCTCGCACCGTTTCTGCTGTTTTTTTTACATCTCCGGCAAATTTTTTATCGGCACTAACTGAAGGAATTCTTAATAATTCAAATAGTTCATCTAAAAAACGTTGTTTATTCTCTTCAATATAGGTTGTTATGGCATGTTTATCCATGATTAAATCTATTTTAATGTCTGACAAATATGGTAACTATTAGGGGTATCGGCATGATAAAGTTAATAAAAGCAATAAAAATTTGATAAATGGATAGGATGCACTAAAAATAGAATGTTATTTCATAAAATATTTTAAATTTTTTATGCTCATTCCGCATAGAATTGTTTATTTAAAGATATCAAGATAATGTGTTCATCTTCAATTTTTTAACAGTAAAAACACCTGCTAAACGGTTTAATTCATTGATTTTTCTATTTCTATTTTTACTGAGTTTTTGCCTAAATTTAAGCAAAATATGATTTGTGTCACGTATTAATGAAAAATGAGTTTATACTTTTACGCTGGCTTATTACCTGCCGGATTAAGCAATCATATTTTACATTTTTTTTGACCTTATAACTTAACCACAACAATGCCAACCCATGTAAATAAAGGCGCACAATTAGAGATAGAAATCCCTGTGAAGAGAGAATTGATTACCAAAGAAGAAACTGTTGCACCTGAACTTGCACATGACCCTGTAATCTATGATTACGATGAAGTAATTGAGAAATCAAAACAATATTTTAAGGGCGATGAACTTGCGGCCAATGTTTGGGTGAGTAAATATGCCTTAAAAGACTCACAAGGCAATATATATGAAACCTCTCCCGATGATATGCATAAGCGGTTGGCTAAAGAGATTGCCCGGATCGAGCATAAATACCCCCACCCATTGTCGGAGGAAGAAATTTATAACCTTATTAAGGGGTTTAAATATTTAGTGCCCCAGGGGGGGCCAATGACCGGCATCGGCAATCAGTTTCAGATAGCCTCCTTATCCAATTGCTTTGTTATTGGCAACGAAGGGAATTCCGATTCCTATGGGGGTATTATGAAAACCGATCAGGAACAAGTACAATTGATGAAGCGCAGGGGTGGTGTTGGGCATGATTTGTCGCATATTCGTCCGGCCGGTAGTGCGGTGATGAATAGTGCCCTTACCTCTACCGGGGTGGTCCCTTTTATGGAGCGATTTTCTAATTCTACTCGCGAAGTAGCACAGGATGGACGCAGAGGGGCCCTTATGCTAAGCATTTCCATCAAGCACCCGGATGCAGAGCATTTCATAGATGCCAAACTTGATGGCACCAAGGTAACGGGAGCTAATGTGTCGGTAAGAATTGACGATGAGTTTATGGATGCCGCCATTAATGGCAAAACCTATATCCAGCAATACCCAATTCACGCAACTAACCCTCAGGTTAAAAAAGAAATTGATGCTCCTGCGCTTTGGGAAAAAATAGTACATAATGCGTGGGCCGCAGCTGAACCCGGTATCTTATTCTGGGATACCATTATTAAGGAATCTGTCCCTGATTGCTATGCCGATCAGGGCTTTACGACCACATCTACTAACCCATGTGGCGAAATACCTCTTTGCCCTTATGATAGCTGCCGTCTCTTAGCCATTAACCTCTATAGTTATGTAGAATCTCCATTCACGGCTGCCGCCAAATTTGATTTCACCAAGTTCAAAGATCATGTGCAAACAGCACAAAGAATTATGGATGATATAATTGATCTTGAGGTAGAAAAAATTAATCGGATTATTAAGAAAATTGAAGCTGACCCTGAACCAGAGGAGATTAAGCAGGTAGAGATTAAGCTGTGGCAAAACATTAGGGAAAAATCACTGCAAGGAAGAAGAACCGGGGTAGGCATTACGGCAGAAGGCGATATGCTGGCAGCATTGGGACTACAATACGGCTCGGATGAATCAATTTCCTTTTCAGAAAAAGTTCATAAAACACTCGCCATAGAAGCATACCGATCCTCCACCGAAATGGCCAAAGTAAGAGGTGCTTTCCCTGTATTTGATGCTGAAAAAGAAAAAGAAAATCCATTTATTAACAGGATCAAAGATGCTGATCCTGAATTATATAGGGATATGGTGCAATATGGTAGGCGTAATATCTCGCTCCTTACCATTGCCCCAACAGGAACCACCAGCCTAATGACCCAAACAACTTCGGGAATTGAGCCGGTGTTTATGGTTTCTTACAAACGTAGAAGAAAGGTTAATCCTAATGATAAAGACGCTCGCACCGATATGATCGATGAAGTTGGCGATCACTGGGAAGAATATCCTGTCTTCCATCATAATTTTACTGCCTGGTTAAAAGTAAATGGTTACGATTTGCATGAAGTAGAGAAGATGGATGACACCTCACTGTCTGAATTAATAACCAAATCGCCTTATCATAAGGCTACGGCCAATGATGTTGATTGGATAAAGAAAGTTAAGCTACAGGGAACCATTCAAAAATGGGTAGATCATTCTATCAGTGTAACCGTAAACATTCCCCAGGACACCCCAGAAGAAAAGGTCGCTCAAATTTATCAAACCGGTTGGGAAAGTGGTTGTAAGGGCATAACTGTATATCGTGATGGCTCACGCTCCGGGGTTCTGGTAGCAAATGACAAAAAAGAAGAAAAGAAAGAACCTGTGTTAGAAGAGCACCATGCTCCTAAGCGACCCATGATCCTGGAAGCCGAAATTGTGCGTTTCCAGAATAATCACGAAAAATGGGTGGCTGTAGTAGGTATTTTTGATAAACGACCTTATGAAATCTTTACCGGCCCGGCCGAAGATTTTTTATTTGTTCCTGTATGGCTGGAAAAAGCCTGGGTAATAAAACAAAAATTAGAAGATGGCCATAGTCAATACAACTTACAATATAAAGATAAAGATGGTTATAAAGTAACCATTGAAGGGCTGTCGCGTTCTTTTGATCCTGAATACTGGAATTATGCCAAGCTTATATCGGGAGTACTGCGTCATGGAATGCCATTACCCTATGTAGTGGATATGGTAAATAACCTACATTTAAATGATGAATCATTGAACACCTGGAAAAATGGTGTTGCCAGGGCGCTGAAAAAGTTTATTCCTGATGGCACCCAACCCAGACAAAATATTTGCCCTGAATGTGGTGAAGCTGCGCTAATTTATGAAGAAGGCTGCCTGAACTGCAAAAGTTGCGGGCATACCAAGTGCGGTTAGTTGATCAGGATGCCATTAAAATAAGAGGTTGTTTCAAAAGGGGTATATTCCTCTTTTAAAACAACCTTATTTATTAGCCAATAGTACTAATACTAAGCGTTCTTGGAACTTTTCTTTTTCTTGTCTTTAGTTTTAAAACTAAGCACATCCCCTTTACCATCATAGTCTGCAATTAGGGTGCCGCCATCGCCAAGTTCTCCTTTAAGAATTTCTTCAGCAACCGGATCTTCAAGGTATTTTTGAATAGCGCGGTTCAATGGCCGGGCACCATATTGGGGGTCATACCCTTTTTCGGATAAAAAGTCTTTGGCTTTTTCTGTAAGCTCTACCTTATAACCTAAATCTTCTATACGGGTAAATAATTCTTTAAGAGCAATGTCGATAATCTTGTGAATATCTTTACGTTTTAATGAGTTGAATACGATAACATCATCCAAACGATTTAAAAACTCAGGACTAAATGCTTTCTTTAAGGCTTTTTGGATGGTAGTTTTTATTTTATCATCTTCACTAGCCATCGTTGCCTTAGTGGCAAACCCTATCCCAGAACCAAAATCCTTTAAGTCACGAACGCCAATATTAGAGGTCATAATAACGATGGTGTTTCTAAAATCGACACGCCTTCCCAAGCCATCCGTAAGGATACCCTCATCTAACACCTGCAGCAAAATATTGAACACGTCCGGGTGTGCTTTCTCAATTTCATCTAGCAATACAACGCTATATGGTTTTCTGCGTACTTTTTCAGTAAGCTGGCCACCTTCTTCATAACCAACATAGCCGGGAGGGGCTCCTAATAATCGTGATACCGAGAATTTTTCCATGTATTCGCTCATGTCAATCCTAATCAGATTATCAGGTTTATCGAACAAGTAAGTAGCCAGCACCTTGGCAAGCTCTGTTTTTCCAACACCGGTAGGCCCTAAGAAAATAAAAGTACCAATGGGCTTTTTAGGATCCTTTAGGCCAACACGTGTACGTTGAATTGCTTTTACCAGTTTAGAAATGGCCTCATTCTGACCTACAACTTTGTTGCTTAGCTCTGCATTCATCTCCAGCAATTTATTGCTCTCTTTTTGGGCAATCCGTTTTGCCGGTACACCCGTCATCATCGCAATTACTTCAGCAATACTTTCTTCGTCTACGGTATATCGGGTCTTGCTGGTTTCTTCTTCCCAGGTTCTCTTTTCTTCTTCGAGCTTTTGCTTTAATTTTTTTTCATCATCCCTAAGTTTGGCCGCCTCTTCATATTTCTGGCTTTTTACCACCAGGTTTTTCTGTTTTTTAACATCTTCTATGGCCTCTTCCAGCGTAACGATGCTCTCCGGCACATGAATATTATTGATATGTACTTTGGCGCCCGCTTCATCCATTACGTCAATGGCTTTATCTGGCAAATAACGATCACTCACATAGCGGTCAGAAAGCTTAACACAAGCTTCGATGGCTGCCGGAGTATAGGTTACATGATGATGTTCTTCATATTTCTCTTTAATGTTATCCAGGATATCAATAGTTTCTTCTGGCGAAGTTGCATCTACCATTACCATCTGAAACCTTCTGGCCAAGGCACCATCTTTCTCAATGTATTGCCGGTATTCATCCAGGGTGGTAGCACCAATACATTGAATTTCACCTCTTGCCAAGGCGGGCTTAAACATATTTGAAGCATCTAATGAACCGGAAGCGCCACCTGCTCCAACAATGGTATGCAACTCATCTATAAACAATATTACTTCTGGAGCCTTTTCGAGCTCATTCATTACCGCCTTCATCCGTTCTTCAAATTGGCCGCGGTATTTAGTGCCGGCAACAAGAGATGCCAGGTCCAGGGTTACCACCCGCTTACCAAATAGAATACGGGAAACTTTCTTTTGAACGATCCTCAGTGCCAGTCCTTCGGCTATGGCCGTTTTACCAACACCGGGTTCACCAATAAGAATAGGATTATTTTTTTTCCTGCGCGACAGCACCTGGGCTACCCGCTCAATTTCTTCGGTCCTACCTATGATAGGATCCATCTTATTCTCCTCGGCTAATTTGGTTAGATCGCGGCCAAAATTGTCAAGTACCGGGGTGCGAGATTTTTCACCACCACGTGAAACCGGCTCTTTACCACTAGGGCTGCCCCCTCCACCAAACATTTTAGAGGAGTCATCATCATCATCCGTCTCTGACGAAGACATTGGATGTTCGGTTTGATATTCCAGCATTTCTTTTACCACATCATACGTGACGTCATGTTTATCTAAAATTTTCGATCCCAGGTTATTCTCATCCCTTAATATTGATAATAACAAATGTTCCGTACCAATTAATTGGCTTTTAAAAATTTTAGCTTCCAGGTAGGTGATTTTTAGCACCTTCTCACTTTGTCTGGTTAAAGGAATATTCGTAAGTTTCTTAACTTTTTCTGTTGATGTACTTCTCGTGGCCTCTTCTATGGATTCCCTTAGTTCCTCCATTGAAATACCTAATTTTTTTAATAACTCAATGGCTACACCTTCTCCTTCACGTATCATGCCCAGCAACAAGTGCTCGGTACCAATGTAATCATGGCCCAACCTTAGCGCTTCCTCTCGACTAAGTGATATTACTTCTTTTACTCTATTTGAAAATTTTGCTTCCATTTATTCTCCTCAATCCATGTAAATCTAAATGATTCTCTTTTAAATAACCATTTATTCTTAAAAAACACTTAATAATCCATTTGTGTTCCCGTAATTATTCCTGATTTTAATATTGTTCCTGCCTGAGGCCCTTCACAAAAAATCAAGTCTATTATGCTTAGGTTATCTACAAAATTGTTGCCAAAAACCTGTTGATAAATAACTTGTTTATACGTATTCAATTCTCTGAGG
>Ga0114931_10009412_pt1 | contig 11709 bp, 7 predicted proteins | sample 2SBtaG_FD_89579 | JGI IMG/M metagenome (GOLD analysis project Ga0114931, IMG submission 89579) | Deep subsurface microbial communities from Kolumbo volcano to uncover new lineages of life (NeLLi) - 2SBTROV14_V59a metaG | ecosystem: Environmental > Aquatic > Marine > Volcanic | place: Kolumbo...
ACACCTTTGTAAATCACAGAGTTCGTAAAATGCAAGGAACGACAAAGGATTTCGGAAACTGGTACATCCAGCATGTAAGTTTTTGAAGTTGTCTAACAACCAAGCGAACCTGCCCGGTGCTGCTGGACAGAAGAAACAGATTCTACCAACACTCCCCGCCCGGTAGCAACGGGTCAGGTTGAGCGCCTTGTTATGCGCTTCCCCCATCCTCGATGAACCGAGCGTCTCTCAGGGCATTAAACAGCTTCTCGCCTGGCTCACGGCAGTCTTCCGAAGTGAAGCCTTTCCGCTCGAACGCCGAGGAGAATACCCGCGACAGCGCTTGGGCGGCGTCCATGTTTGACTTGATTCGCTCCATCTGACCGACGACAGAAAGGATCTCCTGGTCGAATTCGTCTGCGGGGCAGCCCATGGCGATGAGACCATACGGATCCCACTCGTGGATGACTTGGCGGACGATCGGCTCGATCCGCTTCCATCGTTTTCGATCGACAGTCTTCATACCTCTCTGGCATAACTATTGTTTATCTTGCGTGTGATGCGCAATATCGCTTGGAGGGTTATGGCGCATCACATCTGGAAAATCGGCCGAGCTTTGAATGCCTTTGTATAAATAAGGTTCCTTCCGGGACGATCCCACGTCGATTATTGTACATGGACGGCGTCCAACTTCAACCCAATCGTCCGGCGCAGCCAGAGCGACCTTGCTTCGCTTGGAATTTTCTTTGTGAATCGCGTTGTGGTCGTCGTGGCGTTGTGGTCGATTTTCGTCTCATTCAAAAAAAACCGCAACGACACGACTGGTTCCGTAGAAATTCTACAGCCGTATCGATGAGTAGTGTAGCGACGATGGAATGACAATCACTTCCGCGTGTAGACGAGTTGGACGCTGGAGGTGATGTCTGAGGGGTCGCGGTTGTTGTTGGGTTTGCCGTTGTATTCCAGGCGTACTCCCAATTTCAGCTTCCATTGGTCCTCTTGATCGAGTTGAAAGAAAAGCCCGTGATTACTGATGATTCTTAAGATCCGCAAATCTTCGACGCTGGGATGGATTGTCGTTTTCGTTTCGAACATGGTTCTCTCCATCACACGCCAATCCATTTCGACTTCGCCAAAAGAATCGAATGTCGTTCTCGTGTTTTGGGGATTACGAAAGAATTCGTGTGTCGCCCCGGGACCGACTCGAAAGATTAGACGGCGGTCGCGATCATTGAAGACTCGATAGCCAAGGCCCGAGGAATACGTTCCCCGGTAATCAAGATTTTCGAATTCGTCGTATTCGTTTTTGACAGCAGCAAAGAGAATCCAATTCCCTTCCTTGCTGTAGTCGTAGGTGGCATTGGCGCTCCATCGGTTGGAGTTCACTTTACCGTCAGACTGCCCCCATTGACCGTTGAATTCGAGTTGCCCGTCCCAGTCACCCATTTTTCGATAGAATTTTCCGCCGACGTTGACGAAATCCTGATTGGTGTTGCCATCCAAAAATCGACCTCCGACTTCGAAGCGTTTGGTCCAATCCTGAAAACCCGAGATACCTGCGCGAAACGTGTTGCGAATCGAGCGAAATGTTGGCCTGACAAGACGAAGAAAGACGGGAAGTTCCGAATCGTCATCTTCATCGAATGCTGGCAGCGGGATGGTATCTTCCTTCATCCTCGATTCTATGGCAGAAATGTTTTCGAGAGTCGGTGCCAATGGGTTGGGATAATCGACGCTCTTGATTTCGCCGAGCGCATATTTCAACAGTTCGCCGTGGATCGATTTCCAGTAGAGGAAACCGTTAGTCAGTCCTTGCGATTCGCCGGGGATTCTGTCCCCTGTATTCAACTGCAAAATCTCAACCCGAGTCCCCTCCGCGGAAGTCACAGGAGTCGAGCTTAAGAATGTAAAAAAGAGTAGAAGCGGTAAAATATGGAATTTGGGTTTTTTCAAGTTGCACATCGTCTCGTCGTCGGATTCCAATTCTGAAGAGGTGAGATCGAATTCTCGGTCGGTTGATGGTCTTGCGGAATAGAAGGATGCGGATATTAGCGGGATATTTGGAAACGATCAACGCGAATGTCTCGTGGTATTCAGAGGCAATCGTAATCCCTTTAGGTTTTGGGACTATTTTGTTCAGACGATGACGAGATCTGAGTTGGCGTCGATTTTCAATCGCCCAGACTGGAATTTCTCTGCCAATCATCGAACATCCAAAGGTATTGTCTCGATTTGGAATCGAACGGAACTATGAGAATTTGGGTGATTATTCCATTTTACAACCTGATGATCTCGATAATTTCCTCATAGAATGACGACTTCCAACAAAACAGCCGTTGCATCGACGATGTTTGCATCGTAGGATTTGTGTGACACTTCCAAAAAGTTGTAGCCGGATTCGTAAGAATTCGGAGTCCTGTAGAAATGACGGAATTTTGGGAAATTCAGCTACAGCGACGAGAACAAGAAACCCGCAATCTCAAAGAGGAAAACGTGGCCAAGAAAGGCAGTAGAAAAAAGCTCCCCAAAGAGGTTGCCGTGATCAATGCGGACAACTGCACCGGCTGTGAGGCTTGTCTGGAAGTTTGCCCGGTAGATTGCATCTATAAAGTTCCCGGAGAGACGATTGAGAGTCTTCAATCGTGGTGTGAAATCGACGTGGAGCGCTGTGTGGGCTGCATTGTTTGCGTGCACGTCCCGGCGAAGAAAAGCGACCCCTACGAGCTCACGGTTTGCCCCTGGGATGCCATCGAAATGGTTCCCACAGTGGCGGTTGCCAACGTCGTCGCCGAGAAGGGCGGTCCTCCCGAGTATCTGCACGATAACTGGGAACGCGTGGTCGAACCCGCGATTAGAATGGCTCAATTGGCAGGCGAACAGGCCAGATAATTGGCATGTTCGTTATCAGGCCCAGCCGACTCCGCCCACGAAACGGTAATATTCAGTGGTCGAACGCATGACACCGATTTCTGCCGGTGGTGGATTCGACACAAGCTCTACAACCGTTAAGGCGAACAGTTCGACCGATCCCCGGCATCGCGGTGCCTCATCCTCATCTCAAAATATGAGGTAAACTAATACCAGAATTTTTGCGAATTGTTTCATCGAAAATCCAAGACCTAGTACGATCTCAAACATGAGGATTTCTCCTCAATTTTGGACAATCAGATTCCCCGACCGAAGAACAAACCGGATCGAACCATGACGATGACCACAGGCACAGACCGCGACGACAAACAAAAAATCGCAGCGCTGGAAGCCAAAATTAAAGAAAAGAATAAACTCGTCAAATCGCTGACAAGTCATCTGGAACAGGCTGCCGAAAAACTGGACCGCTTGCATCGAAAAGGAACCGGGAAATCGGTTTCCGTTGCTGGTATACCCAAAGAGTTGGTCGAACAGCAAAAGACTCTCACCGAAGATTTGAACCGAATCGTCGAACAGTGGGAAGCCATGCAAATGGATGCCGCGATGTGTCGCATCGAAATGCAAATCACCGAGATTCGCGATCTCATTACGTCGGGGTCTGGTGTTTCCGGTGGAACGACGATTCAGGCTATCAGAGAACTCAGTGCGATCTCGATTCAATCCAATGACAATCAAGTGAGTGAAAGCATACATGCTCTGGAAAGTCAACCTGCGGCGGGAAGTTACGAAGCAATGAAAGCGGGGTTGTTGAGCGGAAGCGAAAGTCAACCCTCCGCCGAACCTGCACCACAAATCACCATTCCTGCTGCCACAGTTCCTGAAGAAGCTCTACAATCCGAAAGTCTCTCTACAGAAACGGCACCCAAAGAGAAAGAAGAAGCGAATACCTACATCGAAGAGGAAATTCAGGATGTCGAACCGCCCGAATCGATCGACCTGGAACATGCTCAGCCGGATCAACTCAAAGAAGCGATTGAAAGCCGGGACACTTATCTCGGATACCTGATTCGAAAACTGCGAGCTGCGGAACTCTCGCCAAGGTTTACTCGGGGCTGGCAGGAGCTGGAACAAACCGGGGAAGCCGTCAAGGAACGTTTGGAACAACTCGAAGAAACGCTTAACGATAATCTCGTCAGAGCCGAAATCGAACTTTCGCTGGAACGGGCGCGCCTGGGACGTGAATCGATTCGCCTCGAACAGCTTGAAGTTCAGATCGAAAAGAAGATGAAACGGCTTGGTTCATCGGGAGAGAGTCTCGAAGAAGATTCGCAAGATGAAGAGGCCGAAGAATTGGAATCTCCACGAGGCCGCAGTTGGCTGAAAATGCTCGGTTTAGGCAAGGACGAAGACGAAGAATAAACGGAATGACAATTTCAGACAGGCAGATCGCAAACTGTCTCTTCGTGTCGCCTTTTTATCGGGTTTTCGCGATTTGTATCTTCCGGGGAAGCCGTTCAAATCCCATCTGACTGATTTGTGTCTGCTGGAAGAAACGACGGCGGTTCGGCGACGAGACCTTCATGGAGATTTCACGACGCAATTGTTTTTTCTCGGGTAACCCGGAAGAATCGTCCACGAGAAAAGATCCTTCCGCATGACCGCCGATGACCGAACATTGCAGTTGTCGTTGCTGGCGAGTCGATCGATCGGAAACCGGGATGACGATCCCTCGTATATCGACAACCGTTTTTCGATTCTGTTTAGCGGTGACCTTAAACTCGGTTCGCTGTTGGAAGGGAACTGGGTCGAAATCGTCTTTGGTCCACTCGAGGGTTTCACCCATTTTTTTATCGATCAGCAATCTTGCCTGGCGAAAAGAATCGTCGACAAACAACGCAATCAATTTTTCGGACGGTCGATTTCGGTAGTTCTTTCTCAGAAGGCTCGCTCTCGCGGAGGGCAGATACCGAAAGACATGCTTCAAAAACACGTCGAGGCTGTCGATTTCGAAGCTTCCATCCCGAGTGTTTTGGCGAAAATGAAACCCCGAATGCGTCAACCCTGCATAAAGGGCCGCCTCTGGTGGATCATTGCTCGTGGACACGGTCGAATCGTACTCCAGTACGCCTTCGGGTTGTTCTCTGCGGTATTTCACGCTGGTGAATTCGACGCTCCAATGGATCGATTCGTCTGGCAAAAGTTCGCACACCTTCAAATTCATCTCGATTTCGACATGGGTCGTACTTCGATACGTACCGTCGAGACGATCTTGAGAAACTTGTTGTTCGATCGTTTTTCGGAAGGGAATGATTTCTCCCGTTTTCAAATTCGTCCTCACCGATGAAATTCCGGTTTCGGAGGTCTTCTGGGAATTCACGCCAGCGCTTGGAAGATCGTTGATGACCGATTCCGCTTCCAGACCGCCGAAATCGTCGAGAAATTCTTTCTCGGTTTGAGCGTTTTTATCCGGCCACCAAATTAATGTTAACATCAAAATTCCCGCAGCGGCGAATGTGAGCATCAGCAGTTTTTTTGCTGTTTTCATGCGCAGACCTTAAGGTGAGAAGTGAGAAACTTCGGACCGTTTTGAACGACGATCGACAGAAGAAGGGAACGTGAAAAATGCGGTGACGATGCAGAGAAAAAGAGGTGAGGTTGGAATGCTATCAAGTCTTTTCGAATGCGCTAAGCCGAGTTCTTGAAGTCCCCTCACTCATTTTCCGAATGACAGATTCCACTGCAATCATAGGGTTTCGTCATCGGTCTTAAATCTTTTTGGGTTAAGTACTTAAGACTATTTCTTCTCCAAGGTTCGCATCCCCGTTGGACTTGATGTACTCTAATAGTCATCTCGAAACTCAAAGTACATCAGGGAGAAGTAAGATGCGTGGGAAGAGCTTTTTCTGCCGATTCGTTCTAGCACTTTGCTGCATATCTTTCGTCCGTTCTGCTGCGGCAGAAGATTTCGCTTATCTGAAAAATCACAATCCGTATTACCCGCATTTGAACTTTCCGAAGTTGACCACACCACAGTGGGTGGGGGAAGAGGGTGTCGAGGCCGTCGTGGTTCTGGCCATCGACGACATGCGCGGCACCGTGAAATACGAACGCTTTCTCAGGCCGATTCTGAACCGATTGAAACAAATCGACGGACGCGCTCCCGTTAGTATCATGACCAACGCGATCGATCCTAAAGATGCGCAACTCGCGCAGTGGCTGAACGAGGGGTTGAGCATCGAGACCCACACCATCGATCATCCCTGTCCGTTACTGAAAGACGGCGATTTCAAAAAGGCGAAATCGACTTACAACCGCTGCGTCGATTTAATCTCGCTGGTGAAAGGGAATCGTCCCGTGGCATTCCGTATGCCTTGTTGCGATTCGTTGAACACCGTTTCGCCGCGTTTCTTTGCAGAGATATTCGACAAACCGACAGCCAAAGGAAACTCCCTCACAATCGACACGTCGGTCTTTCAGGTTTTCACCGACCGCGACCCCGATCTTCCCAGAGAACTTCTCTTCGATGCCGACGGCAAAGAACGCTTTCGTAAATACGTCCCCTTCGATCGTGGTTTCGTCAACACCATCGAAAACTATCCCTACCCCTACGTCATCGGGAATCTCTGTTGGGAATTTCCCTGCGTCGCTCCCAGCGATTGGTCCGCCCAGCACCGTCACGGCGTTTACAATCCGGCCACCGTCAACGACCTCGAAGCGGCCATCGATCTCACCGTTTTGAAGAAGGGAGTTTTCAACCTGGTGTTCCACCCCCACGGTTGGATTAAAAATACACAAGTTGTCGAACTCATTGACCACGCCGTCAAAAAGCACGGACGGAAAGTCAAGTTTCTCACATTTCGCGAAGCACAGAACCGACTCAACCGCCATTTGCTCAATGGACGATCTCTCAGAGACGAAAGGGGAAAAGATCGCGGTGTTCGGCTTGTCGATCTCAATCGCGATGGTTTTCTGGACGTCGTGATCGGTACAAAAAACGTGAAGAAAACTCGAATCTGGAACCCGAAAAAACAGAGCTGGAAGGAAACCGCATTTCCGACCGAGATTTCAGCCAGGGCTATCGCTTTCGGTACCTTCGTTGACGAAAACCAAACGGGAGTCATCTCAACAACGAACGACGAACCTGTGGCCTTCACGTTCAACGGTAGACAATGGAAACGAATTCCCGAACCTGGTTTCGACAACGGGACGATGAAATCGATCGATCTGAATCGTGATGGAATTTCCGAATTACTTATCTCTTTTGCCGCCATCGCCAAAATTTATTCATGGGATCGCACAGCAGAGAAATTCCGCAAGACGAACATCGACTTACCGAAGGAAATCGCCACTGCCAACGAAGGTCACTTTCTCCCCGGATTACGCTTCATCGATGTCAACGAAGACGGTCTGCTCGATCTCGTCTATTCCGATCACGAACGCTATTCCGTGTTCCTCATGGACGACATGAAAACCGGTTGGAAAACAAAAGTGTTCGCCCACAATCGAATAACGAAGTCTGCATCGGGAGGGCGAGGCTCCCGCCGAGCCGTGAACAACGTCGAACCCACGGCTCAGCAGGAGCTGCGCCCTCCCAGGAAAACGGGTGGCACTGGCAGCTTGTCCGCCAGTGCCACAAAATCACAAACACCCAAACTCGCACAAAAGAACAAAATCGTCCTGCCTCCCATCGTCAACAAAGACGGTTCCAATAACGGGTTCTTCGTGCATTCCCATGCCCTCTTCTGGCAGAACGAATACACGGCCAAACTACCACATCTCGTTGCGGAGGTCTCGTTCCACGAACTATTGAAAGACATCAATCCACGAGCGAAGACTCCCCAGATGTCACTCAAAGCCATGCAACCAAGGCCCGGTTTCCAGGTGCAATTGGTCGCTGCCGAACCTTTGGTGAAAGACCCGGTGGCTTTCGAATGGTCAGCCGACGGCAAACTCTGGGTCGCCGAAATGGCGGACTATCCCCTCGGACTCGATGGCAAAGGAAAATCCGGTGGGCGAGTTCGCGTTCTGGAAGACACGAACCACGACGGCGTTTACGACCGCTCGACAATCTTTCTCGACGGTTTGAACTTCCCTAATGGCGTCATGCCCTGGAAGAAAGGCGTACTTGTCACCACCGCTCCGGATATCATCTATGCTGAAGACACCAACGGCGACGGTAAAGCGGACTTAAAAAAAGTTCTCTACACCGGTTTCGGTCAGGGGAATCAGCAACACCGCGTCAACGGGCTGGTCTACGGTCTCGACCATTGGTTGTACTGTGCCAACGGCGATTCGAACGGCTTCATCCGTTCGACGAAACTGAAGAAAATCGTCAACATCCGCGGCAGAGACCTGCGGATTCAGCCCGACACTGGCAAAATCGATACCGTCACCGGCCAGACGCAATTCGGTAGAAACCGCGACGACTGGGGGAACTGGTTCGGCTGCAACAACAGCAACCCCATGTTCCACTTCGTGCTGGAAGATCGTTACCTGAGAAGAAATCCCTACGTCGGTGCACCTTCTGCCAAAGTGCAGGTTTCGAATCGGCCCGGACCATCCCGGATTTACCCCAGCAGTAGACCTCAACCCAGATTCAACGATTTCGCCAAGTTGAACCGTTTCACTTCCGCCTGTGGAACGATGGTCTATCGCGATCGATTATTCGGAAAACGACTTGGAACACAATTTCTGCACAATTCGTTCGTTAGCGAACCGGTGCATAATCTGGTGCATCGGGAAATTATGAAACAAACCGGCGTCACATTCCAAAGCCAGCGGGCGAAAGATGAGCAGCGGTCGGAGTTCCTCTCCTCGCGCGACAACTGGTTTCGCCCAACAATGCTGAAAACCGGTCCCGACGGTGCACTCTACATCGCCGACATGTATAGAGAACACATCGAACACCCCGAGTACATTCCCCGAGAATTGCAAAAGGGACTCGACTTCCGTAACGGTCACGACAAGGGGCGAATCTATCGCGTCTTCCCCACGGGAACCAATCTCAAACCGATACCAAACCTTGCGAAGATGAAAACCGGCAAACTCGTCGCCGCTTTGGATAGCCCCAACGGATGGCAACGAGACACCGCACAGCGACTTCTCATCGAACGAAACGATGCAAAGGTAATCGCACCGCTGAAACGAATGCTAGAGAACAATAAGAATCCGCTCGCACGACTTCATGCACTTTGTACGTTAGACGTGCTTGGCAAGCTCGATGCCAAATCCCTTGGTTTAGGTCTCAAAGATCATAATTCTGGAATACGAAGGCGTGCCATTCTGGTTGCTGAAAAGTTTTTTTCCGTAAAAGATAATCAAATCATTTTCAAAGCTCTCAATCGTCTGAGAGAAGATAAAAATCTTCTGGTTCGAATGCAGCTTGCCTATTCTCTGGGAAACAGTAACAGCGATTTCGCCGTGTCTGGTTTAGGTTCGATGCTCTGGAGCGGAAAGCACGATCAATTCCTCTCCGCTGCACTCATGAGTTCTATCAATCGCAAAAACCTTGGCAAAATTATGATGGCTGAAGCATTCGCGAGTTCCCATAATCACAGCAGCAAACTCCTGGACCGGTTGGTCGGCATCGCGGCATCGATGGGCGAAATGGAGATTGTCGCGAAGAGAGTAAGAAGTGTCGTGAAATTGAAATCACACGAAATCCCATCCACGGGAGCGATGGTTTCTCTTGCCGATATCCTCGACGCTCTCCGCAAACGTAATCGCACATTGAAGTCGGTCTTGCTGTATGTCAAAGACGATAAAGATGAGATCGAAAAACAATTCGAGCAATTCTTGATGACTGCTGACAAAATTGCATTTTCAAAAGACAAGAAAACATCCGATAGCGACCGAATCGCCGCTATCCGATTACTGAGTTACAACTGGGACGATGGCTCGAAGTTCAAATCGCTCTTTCAACCGAAGTTTTCCAGCGCCGTACAGTCGGCTGCTGTGAACTCTCTGGGAAAACGAACCGAGAAAAAAGTCGCCAACGTCCTGCTGGCCAACTGGCGAAGTTACGGGCCGTCGCTTCGGCGGGATGTTCTTGAAACGCTACTACAAAAAGACGACTGGGTGAAAGTCGTCCTCGAACAACTCCAAAATAAAAAAATGCACCTCGCAGATATCGACGCCCTGCATCGCCAACGGCTGTTAAACTATCCCAATTTCGAGGTTCGGTCCAAGGCGAAAACAGTCTTCGGGAACTGGAAAATCGACACCAACCGTCAGAAGGTTCTCGCCGCTTTTCAATCCGCACTTTCGTTGAAAGCGAATCCGCTCAACGGGCGAATTCTTTTCAACAAACATTGTTCTGTTTGTCACAAGTTGAATAACTTTGGACACGTCGTCGGTCCCGATTTGGCCGCTCTGAAAAATAAATCGTCCGAATATCTCCTTGTGGCCATTTTAGACCCCAACCGCAACATCGAATCGAAGTTCCTCAACTACATCGTCGTCACCGTAGCAGGAAAATCGCATCAGGGAATGCTCACCGACGAATCCGGCAGCAGCGTCACCCTTGTCGCACAGGAAGATAAGCGAACGGTCATTCCCCGCAGTGAGATCGACCGACTCGTCAGTACGACAAAATCGACGATGCCCGAAGGTTTGGAGAAAGACCTCAAACCTCAGGACATTTCCGATATCATGGCTTACGTCCAAAAAAGCGGGCCCTCAAGAAAACGCAAAACATTCGCCGGAAACAGACCCACTCTCGTGAAACCCAATGCGAAGGGGGCGTTGCTGCTCACATCCCAAAACTGCGAAATTTTCGGGCCGAGTATTATCCTGGAGAAAAAATACAAGAACCTCGGATTCTGGCGAAGTCCCCACGACGAAGCCATCTGGACCATCGATGTACCAAAAACAGGTGAGTACAAAATCGAAGTCCGCTGGGCATTACCCAACAACGCCGGCGGCACGATCCTTTTCGAATCGGGAGCAGAACGCTTGGAAAAACGAGTCCCCTCGACAGCAAGTTGGGATGTCTACAAGAAACAACTCTTCGGCACAATCCATCTGAAAAAAGGAGTCCACCACTTCGCCGCAAGAGCACAAGGAAAGATTCAAGGAGCTTTGATCGACCTGAAATCAATTCAGCTTGCACGGGTCATGGAGTGATCGATTTCGTTTTTCGGAAAACCAGGAAAATTAACGCCACGACGACAGAAATCGTCAATTCAACGATGAAGATTATGATCCTACAATTGATAGATCAGGCGATGATGATGCTACTTTCGGGTGACGATCCCGTTTTGCGAGTCGCTCTCGAAGCGTGCTGCGGCTCGGCCGATCTGACGGACGAACTGCGGGGCCCACAGGGGCTTTCAAACCGCCTTCGGCGGCGTTGTCGGTGATAATTCTCGGATGCTCGCCGGGATATTTTTCCCGAGCGCGTTTCAGAATCGTTTCGACATCCGCTTCCTTCATCACTTCGCGGATTTCCCAATGCACGATCGAACGGCTGCAACCGTTCAAAACGCTGCACATGTCATAAAACGTGCCGGCAAGATTGAGATAACTCACGTCGAGATTTTTTCATCGTGACATTCTCCATTCCTGTTAGGGACTAACAAAAACGGCAAGTCACTCCATTTTCAAGGGAGGCAAAACAACCCCTTCAGAGCCGCGACCGTCAGGAAGCGTAAGACGTTGTTTCAGTTTCCAGCGTCCAGTTTTCAGCAGGAAACGAAATCATTTGTCGCAATCGTTAGGCCGTTGTGGTGAATTGAAACCCCTCACCCCAACCCTCTCCCAAAGGGAGAGGGAGTTGAATTCACAACACCGGGTGGCACGCCCTGAGTCTTCGAAGGGCGTGGACAACGTGCCAGACACATCTTGACGAAGGGTACCACTGTC
>Ga0114931_10009413_pt1 | contig 11708 bp, 14 predicted proteins | sample 2SBtaG_FD_89579 | JGI IMG/M metagenome (GOLD analysis project Ga0114931, IMG submission 89579) | Deep subsurface microbial communities from Kolumbo volcano to uncover new lineages of life (NeLLi) - 2SBTROV14_V59a metaG | ecosystem: Environmental > Aquatic > Marine > Volcanic | place: Kolumbo...
CGACCAACAAAGCGTCACGCTGCTCGATCACGCCACCAATAAAATAGGGCAAGCCACAATTTGCAAACGAAGGCGCTTCGCCCCGTTCAAGGAGAACTATTTCAGCATCTTCATTAAGCCGACGTGCTCGTGCCGCTGCCGAAGCACCTCCAGCAACGGCGCCTACTATGATTAATCGCATGATTTTTTGTCCTCTCAATTGATCGTAACAATCTCCAGAACTGCTGGGGCATTTTACCATTTTCCGTTTCGGGCTACTTCTCGCTTGGAGTGACGCGGCCACGGACGCGCAATTTGGAAAGTTGCTCTAAGTGCTACAGCATGAGGCTCCCTCCTGGGAGGCTTGGTTCCAAGGCATCTTCGCGAGCATCATTCCCATGACGCAGGTGTTGGTAAGGCCTGTGAAGACAAGGCCAACACCTACCAATGCGGAGAGGCCAACGAAATAGGGATGGACCAATTGAGACAGAATTACTCCCACGACGACAAGAGATCCGGCTGCGATGCGGACTTGTCGCTCCAAAGAGATGGCCTCTTTTCCACGTACAACTTCCAAGCCAGCGTCGTCCCATGCCAAAGTCCCACCCTCGACGTTGACGACGTTTTTGTAACCTGCTGCTAGAAACTTTTGACAGGCTTGGCCCGACCGACTACCGCTACGGCATATCACATACAGCGGGTCATCTGTATTTCCTTTGCGATCTCGCATGATCGTCTCGGGATCGACCACGTCAAGGGGGACATTTCGGGCTGCCGCAACATGGACTTCGCGGTACTCAACCGGCGTGCGAACATCGATCAGCTCTACCGGCTTTTTTTCTGCCAACAATTGATGCAGGTCTCTGGGGGTTATCGTTGCTAGAGCCATGGGGCCCTCCTTCAATGTTTCTATGGTCAACTATCCAATATAATTATTTGAACCGCTGTTCGACACAGGCCAGAATCTTGGAAAGATGGGGCTCGATGACTTGATAATAACGACGTTGGCCATCCTTTTCGCTGGTGAGGAAACCGCAGTGTTGCATTTTGCGTAAGTGCTCGGAGGCCATGTGGGGAGCAATCTCGCAGGCCTCGGCGAGTTGGCCAACGGTATAATCGCTTTGCAATAGCATCTGTACGATCCTCAGCCGATGAGGGTGGGCCAAGGTACGGAGACACTCGGCAGCCTGTTCGAGTGCTTTCATTTCGGTGAGTTTGGCTTGCTTAGTTTTCACGATGTTTTCTCCTTATGTAGTTATATCGGGACATTACGATATAACCAAGAGGGGAATTTGGTTTTTTTTGCGATTTCTTCTCTAGGATTGTTTTGTCTTGGTGGGGCTTTATCCGCAGGCTCACGCCTACGGCTCGCCTTGTTCGTTTGGCTCTAGTCCTACTGCTGCTAGCAGCAGACCTTCTGGACGTGCTACGCCGAGTTTGTCGCGCATGTGTTTCAAGTGTGAACGCACCGTTGCTTCTTGGGTACCGAGAATGTCGGAAATCTCGCTGTTGGATGCGCCGCCAGCAACAAGCGATAAGACGTCTTTCTCGCGTGAGCTCAAACTACTGGAGAAAACTCTTACGAAGCGGCAGATCACCAGTTCGGGGCCCGTGGAGGTGAGCCTGCCTTCGAAATCAAAGACTCGGTCGTCGATTCTCAGCGAAGCTCGCACAGCTTCTTGTGAATTACGAAACATACAGGCTTCGACAAATGCCTCACGCAAGATGGCACGCCCCTGCTCTTTCCAGCAGAGATCCCAAGGGTAGCGATCTACCAACGCCGTGAGATTGGGGCTGTAGACGCATTTTCCATCTCTGGAAACTACCAAGACGATGTAACCGGCGGCATGTGCATGACAAGGCATGGGAGCCTCCACGTTTGACGGTCAGTTGGTAGGATTTTTCTTTTTGGGCTACACAAATGTGAATGGTCGCATGTGAGAATTTCCTCCACAATGTGGAACATATGTCATGGATATACATTTGTATAGCATTCCTTGCATGTTTTTTCCAATTCCAGGCGGTCTTGCTTTTCAGGGTGTTTCTATGCCGAAAAAATCCCGCCGGAGAGAAAAAGAGCGCTTGCCGCAAATTTCTCTGCTATTTACAGAGGAGAACTTCGACGACCTGGATGTCACGGTACTGCAATCGCTCTCGCGTTTGATGCCTGGCAACCTGGCGGATCTCTCTGACCATCGTTGGCCTCCCAAAAATATTCGAAAATGGCTCAGCCAAGCAGACTTAGCAAGAACGCTGGGTTTGCTGATTGCGACGCTCAGGCGGTGGCATCAATTGCGACGAGATGCGCTAGATGAATAGAGTGTTTTCAAGCCTTTCCTTGGAATGAACCCCTATTTTAAGGGTTGTGGGCAGTGTACGCCCTACGATCTCTTCTTGCTGGGTCGCTTGGCATCGTCTTGGCTCGCTCTATAATCGAATTGCGAACTCGCATATCTCCTGCCTCCAACTGCCGGAAACGATTCCTTATGAGCGTTGCCAACCTCGAACGTCCCTCAACGCTTGCCAAGCTACTTGAAAGTGGCTGGACGCCGAAAAGCGTGAAGCAGGAAATTCACGATAATCTTCTGCGGCGGCTTGAGTCGGGCGAAGAGCTCTATCCGGGGATCATCGGTTTTGATGAGACCGTCGTACCTGAGCTGAATATCGCGATCCTGGCGCAGCACGACATGCTATTTCTTGGCGAGAAAGGTCAGGCCAAGAGTCGGTTGATGCGTCTGCTCGCCACTTTTTTGGATGAAGCGGTGCCCTATTTGGCAGATCCGACGATTCCCGTGCACGACGATCCGCTGAGTCCAATTACTCGGCGTGGACGCGAATTGGTTTCCGAACGCGCTGCCGAAGATATCCCTATCGCCTGGTGGCCCCGCTCTGAAAGATATGCTGAACGACTGTATCCAGGCACCAAATTTGCCGACATCGTCGGAGAAATTGATCCCGCCAAGCTAGCCTCGGGTGTGAGCATGAGCGCTGAAGATGCGCTGCACTTCGGTCTGATTCCGCGCATGCACCGTGGTATTTTCGCGATGAATGAATTGCCTGAACTCGACGAGCTAGTGCAAGTCGGGCTGTTCAATATCCTGGAAGAGCGCGACGTGCAAATCCGCGGTTATCCCATCAAGTTTGACATCGACGTATTGATTCTGTTTAGCGCCAACCCGGCAACCTACAACCGCAGCGGTAAAGTGATTCCGCAACTGAAAGATCGCATTGGGTCGATCATTCACACACACTATCCGCTTGAGCGCGATCTGGGAGTTCAAATACTTGAACAAGAGACGAGGGGCGAGAGGTTAGAGACGAGAGTTCGAGAAGAGAGTCAACCATCTGACCTCTTACTTGCTGCCTCTGAGCCCTCTGTGATTGTTCCTTATTTTATGAAAGAGCTGATCGTGGAGATCAGCCGGGCGGCGCGGGCATCGAAATATGTCGATCATGAATCGGGGGTCAGCGCACGGCTTTCGATTGCCAATTATCGGACGATGATCGCTAGTGCCCGTCAGCGATCGGTGGTGCTTGGCGAACTACCGGCTGTGCCAAGGATCAGCGATTTGGGCCATCTCTATGCCTCGTCGCTTGGTAAGCTCGAGCTCGACCTGATGGGTACCCATCAGATGAGCGAACGGCAGGTACTCGATGCGGTGATGGCGGAAGCGATTGCCACTGTTTTCGACGAATATGTCGACCGACATGGTTTGGAAGAGATCGGTCAGATATTTGCTCAGGGAGTGAAAATCGAAGTGGGCGACATGCTCCCCTCATCCCATTACGCCCAATTGCTCGAGCGCGTGCCGCCGGTGTGGGACAAAGCTTTTGAAGTGAATGCGAGCCAGAACGAGGCGATCAGGGCCTCGTGTGTGGAATTCGTATTGGCGGGCCTTTATGCCACCGATCGGGTTAGTCGTAGCCAGGACCATGGACGAATCGTCTACGAAACGTGACGAAAAAACGCCCCCCACAATTGCGGAAGGCGTTTCGAATTATCTGGCTGTGGATCGTTTGCTCGGTTGTTGTTTCTGAGCGTCTTATCTTCTTAGTACTCGCAAGAGCTACTTTTCGAGGATGTCGTGGCCGACACCGCGAACGAATCTTTTGGGATCAAGAGACTCCTGGGAACGTAAATGAGTAAGCAACTCTAGCAACCGTGCTTTTCAAGCTTTTCTCTCAATGTATCGGCGGTGAAAGGCTTGACCAGGTAATCTGATACACCTGCTTGAATCGCTTCTAGTACTCGCGATTTCTCGGCTTCGGTGGTGACCATGATGATGGGCACGTCTTTGTCTTGTTTACGGATTTCGGTGACCACTTCAAGGCCGTTCTTACCTGGCATATTCCAGTCGGTGAGAACCAAGTCGAAGGAACCTGGATTTAAGAGGTTGACAGCTTCTTCGCCATCGGCAGCCTCAACTGCCCCGGGAACGCCGACCGCAGTAAGCGAGCGCAGAATGATCTTCCGCATCGTACTAGAGTCGTCTGCTACGAGTACACGTGTGCTCATTTTCGGATCCTCTCTCTTTTCATCTCAGCACTGCTGCCGGCACTAAATTTCCGGACGATTGGTCGAACATCGATCGGCCACTTTCACTGCAAAGCAAGTGGTCATGACAGAAAAATCTAGGTCACCAGTCAACCGAGTCAAGAAAAGAGGGCTGGGATTCGGATTCTTCGACCAACCCAGAGAGAGAGTTGGGTCGTGTTTGTATAAAACTTAACCAATCGGAACCCGACGCGTCAGCGAGGGATGCAGCGGAGAGCGGCTTATCCCTCGCTGACGCGTCAGGTTATGAAGGTAAATTCCTATCTGCCGCTCGCCTAAAAACACTACCTAGCGAGCCAACAGAAGGGTCATGACGATTACGCGGAATTATCAAATTCGTGTACCGATTAACCCGTCAATTTTTCGAGTTGCCCGCGTATCTCAGATTCGATCTTCCCTTTGAACATCATTGCCGAGAATGGCAGATCGCAGTCGACCGTCAATTTATTGTCGAGAGCAGTAATCGTGCCGACAATTTTGATCCCGAAAGTCTTGAACCCGAACGACAGGACATTCTCCTGCCAAGACTGCTCCAGCTCGCTGACTTGATCTTTGAATTTTCCTTGGATCGCATCGGCAAACTTTTGGAGCTTTTCTTTGGCATCATCGGCCGAAAGTGAGTGAGGGACTTCGAAATTGATTTTCGGCACGGCTCTGCTCCTGAGAGGTCAAGGAAGCGACTGAGAAATAGCGAGGTGAGTTTTATCGTAATTGTCGTGGGTTGGCAATCCTTGGTGGTCGTCTATCCGATGCCTTACGGCAAGGGCTCGCCTTACGGCAACGGCTCGCTACGGGTAGCGTTTGGCTACTGCGTTGCGAAAATTGGCTACTAGCTCTCGACGAACTGTTCCCGTCCGCTCTCCTTCGCAAACTCCGCCGCGAACTGCTACGAGATCAATCCCTTCGAGGGGAAGTTTTGCTAAGCTGCTGTGGGTAAGACTTCCTGCGACGACAAATTGAAGTGAGGCAGACCTTGCTTGAGAAAGAATTTCTTGCAACTCGAAAGTCGACAAATGATCGAATACTGAGCCGCGTTGCTTGTCAAAAGTGTCGATCAGGAAAAATCGACAATCGTTTGCCTGCGAATAGGCAAGCACTTCGCTAGGTGGGGGCGACTGGGCTTGCTGCCAGTCGGCATAGGCAACTGCGACTAAGGTTTTGCCAAATTCGCGAACAGCTTTTGCTGCATTGTTCCAGAGACTTTTCCAGTTGTCTCGGACTTGGCAGCCGGCCAAGCCTAGCTTGACGACCGTGATTCCCTCGATATCCAGGAGGCTGCGAGATGGGGAATCGGCCCAATCGATTAGCTCGCCCAAAGCAGCGGATATTGGCCTCCGGCCCGCGACTTGTTCGACCACTTGCTCTGCCACCTTAGCGTCGGCAGCCCCAAGTGGTCCGGCCAATGGTTCCTTGAGGTCGATCCAATCGGCCCCCCCGTCTATGGCAGCCATTACTTCCTCGGCACTACGAACGCTAACTAGCAGCCTCGGTCGAGGCGGGAGGTTGGGCGTCGTAGTTGGCGTCGTAGTTGACGTCGTAGTTGACGTCGTAGTTGACGTCGTAGTTGACGTCGTAGTTAGGGTGGAAGAAACTCTCACCTCTCACCTCCACCCTCTGACTTCTGCCCCCTGACCTCTGCTAGTCGACGATTGAGTCTTCGTAGGACCTCACCGGTAAGAGGTTCGCACCAGGTGCCTCGAATTGTGACATAGCTGTCGCACCATCGGCCCAAGGCCTGCTTGGTTTCCAGCTGTTCCCACTCAGGTGCCCGTTGGGAGAGCCGGGCAACGAGATTCACGGTTTCGTCATGCCCGGTTATGTGGACCGGAAGATTTGCTGGGCCTTGGCCCAAGAAAAACGCCTCGACCACGTCGCTAGGCACAGCAATGGGCCTGCCAGACTTGAGATAGAAAAGAACGTGGCCTTGATGGTACGTCACACGTGGCCGGAACGCTTGGAATATGAGCCCAACAATCAACAGCAGAGAAACCGCCAAAGCAAACCAAGCGGGAACCGTGACCAGCAGTCCGAAATCGAGATTCAGCGCTGCGCCTGCTATTACGCCAAGCAAAGCCGCAGGAACAAGGGCTATCAGAAGAACCCTGCGATTTGAGTAAAGCCAGACCTCGGCCATATTGATCTAATCTCGGAGTATCATCTACGGAAACTGCGACTCAGGGATACCAATTAGGCAAATGACGAGTACCGACCAACACATCAAAAAATGACCCAATGACGAAAGCAAGCCGAAATCCGGATAAACTACTTTCTGCGAAAATCACCGCATTTTTTTGGAATTTCGTGCTTTGGAATTTCTTCGTCATTGGGCCCATCTCTGAAAAAGGGCGTCATTCATGGCTTGCCTTACGGGGATCCTGCAAGTCTACCCGCGAAAGCTCTGCCCCGAAAGAAGGGGTGTGGTTCCGGTGATAACGATTTTAGCGACAAAGGCTGGCCGAATTGGTGGGGCGACCAGTTAGTCAAATGACGAATTCCAAAATGCCCAAATCCGAAAAAACGCCACGTGGGAACTGTGAGTATTTGTATGAAATACAGTATTTCTCGTTACGTCCTTGGGCCCATCTCTGGAAAAGGGCGTCATTCGTGCTTTCCTGAGACGGCTGCATTGAGGTCAATCGTGACGTAGCGTTCTTTGTGAGACTAGGGGCAATGGTAGCCCATCGGCAATCTTTCGGCTGATGGCCTTGCTCCTTCACGCTGTGTTTTAGGGAGGCCGCTATTTTGCCAGCTAGGCTGGACGAACGGCCAATCACTTCGTAATCTTGGGCCTGCGTTGTGCGGCAAGTCGGTAGCTACGCTCCGCGAGAGCGGAACAACGATGCCGCTGAAAGTGAAATTCAAAATGGCGACGGACATGGCAAGTATGACCAGCAGCGGAAACGAAGGCAGAGGCAATATGGTCGTTTGGGCCATCGCGACGGTCATCGCGATGTACTTAATCAGCACCTTCTTTGGTCAGCCCCAATACGCGACTTCGCTGGTCAAGGCAGCCCATGATCTCGGAGCTGTTAGCCACGACGTAGCTCATGATGCAGGGGAAGCTTCTCATGGCGAATCCGCGGCACCGCCCTACTGGACCGTCATCCCGTTTGTTCTGCTATTGGGTGCGATTGCGGTCTTCCCGTTGATGGGTTTGACCGAGCATTGGTGGGAACATAACTCCAACCGCTTCATGGTGGCCGCATTTCTGGGATTGGTCACACTTGGTTATTACGCATTCCTTCACCATTCGCCTATCGAAGCCCATTGGCCGGCTCATAGTGTGGTTGCACCCATCGACGGCGCGTTCCAGGGCGGTTTTGTAAACGCGATTCTTGGCAATGCCCTGCTCTCTGAATTTGTTCCATTTATTGTTCTACTGTTTAGCCTGTACACCATCGCGGGTGGCATTCGGATCGAAGGCGACCTCCAAGCAAATCCACTTACGAACGCATCATTCATGGCGGTGGGTGGACTGTTAGCAAGCTTTGTAGGCACGACGGGCGCGGCAATGCTGTTGATTCGACCGGTGCTTGAAACCAATAAGGAACGGAAGCATGTCAGCCACACCGTGGTTTTCTTTATCTTTATTGTCTGTAATTGCGGAGGCTGCTTGTTGCCGATAGGCGATCCGCCTCTGTTTCTTGGTTACCTCGAAGGAGTGAGCTTCACCTGGACATTAGGCCTTTGGGGTCCTTGGTTGTTTGTGAACGGTTTGCTGCTGTTGGTATACTGTATCGCCGACCAATTTATCTTTTATCCTCGCGAAACAAAAAAAGACATTGAGCGAGACATTAAACAAACTCGCAAACTGAAGATTAGCGGCCTTGCGGTAAACGGTCCTTTGCTGCTGGGTGTCGTTCTGGCTGTGGCACTGCTCGACCCCAACAAAGCGGTACCGGGCACCGATTGGCACGCCTGGATGTTCCTGCGTGAAATGGTTCAACTTGGGTTGGTAGCTCTGGCCCTCTACTTCGGATCGCGTGGAATTCGCGAAAAAAATCAATTTAATTACCACGCGATTGTGGAAGTCGCGGCACTGTTTCTGGGTATTTTTATCTGTATGCAGCCGGCACTACAGATACTTGCCGAAAAAGGAAAATTGCTGGCCGACTCGCTGAGCCCTGCCGGTTTTTTCTGGGCGACAGGCAGCTTGTCCTCGTTCCTCGACAACGCCCCGACCTACCTCGTCTTCTTTAAGGCGGCTCAGGATCCGACGTTGGCAGGCCACACCGGCGGCGTACCCGAATTGGTTTTGCAGGGGATCGCCCTGGGCGCCGTGTTTATGGGAGCGATGACCTACATTGGCAATGGTCCGAACTTCATGGTCAAAGCGATTGCAGAAAAATCGGGCGTCAAGATGCCCAGCTTCTTTGGCTATATGCTTTATAGCTGTGTTGTCCTGCTGCCGATCTTGTTTCTTGCCCAGTGGCGATATATGTCGACAGACGATGTGCCGACGCCTGCCGAACATGCCCCAGTTACAGGGCAATTGCAAAGTCCTCTGCTTGGATTCAATGACCCATGTCCAATCACCAAATGACCAATGAATTAGGTTTTTCCTCAGTATTGGTCATTGGGGCATTGGTCATGGGACATTCCTTACTTGAGATGTTGACTTGGCAATCCTCCTGGCCTCAGTTACCCAAGTGTCGACTACTACGCATTGAGCCGGTAGGATTGAGACAGTAGACTGGTGCCAGCCCTTCCCCCTCCAGCATCCTTCAGCCTCAAGTCTTCCTTGACGATTACCGATCCCGACTCCTTGGACGCGCTTTGCGGCAGACTTCGGTCGGCTGAGCACATTGGCATTGATACCGAGTTTGTCTCGGAAGACACTTTCTTTCCCGAGCTCTGTCTGATCCAGGTCTCCACTACAGACGAGCTGGCCACGATCGATACGCGGGCCATTGAGGATGTTAATCCGTTTTGGCGTGTCTTGACCGAAGGCGAGCATGTGACAATTCTCCACGCGGGGCGTGAAGAGTTGAACTTCATGTTGCGAGCGATCGATGCGATTCCCAAGCAATTGTTCGATGTGCAGATAGCTGCAGGATTTTGCAGCAACGAGTATCCTTCGGCGTATGGTTCGGTAGTGAGTCGATTTTTGGGACACAAACCAGACAAGGGCGAGCAACGAACTGATTGGAGAAAGCGGCCTCTGACAAAAGCTCAAATTCATTATGCGTTGGAAGACGTGCGCTATCTGATCCCGCTCTATCGCCGGTTTGTGGATATACTGACTGAGCGAGAACGAATGGAATGGCTAGAAGAAGAAATGCAAAGCTGGCAGGAGGAAGTTGCCGGAGCACTAAATCGGAAAGATTGGCGTCGCGTTTCGGGCATTGGCAAACTCGGGCCAACTAGTTTGGCAATAGTTCGCGAGCTATGGCACTGGCGTTACGAGGAGGCGCAGAAACGAAATCGGCCTCAGCGTCGTGTGCTTCGCGACGATCTGATTGTTGAATTAGCCAAGCGCAAAGTCGATAGCCCTGACAAAATCATGGCCATCCGTGGCATGGAACGGACTGCCGTGAAGAAAAATGCGAACGAGTTGGCAGATTGTGTTCGGCGTGGCTTGGCGTCGCCGGTGGAACGCGAAAAAGGAGGTAGGCGACGTCAGCCTCCTTCGCAACTTAATCTGCTGGGACAATTTCTCGCACCCGCACTAGGAACAATTTGCCGACGGGCCGAAATTGCTGCCAGTTTAGCCGGCACGGCGAGCAGCGTACGCGACTTGGTAGCCTATCGCATGGGGTTCTCGCCCGATGGCGTTTCGCGAAACGGGAAGATGCAATTACCAATTTTGGCCCGAGGTTGGCGCGCGGAATTGGTCGGCAACGTGATCGACGATCTGCTGGACGGAAAAAAATCGATCCGCATCTCGAACGCCAAAGATACCGATCCGCTGGTGTTCGAAGACGTGGACTAGGCGTACGGCGAGATATCATTCGTCATTCGTCATTCGAAATTTGATCGTCTGATCAATGTGCTGGTTCACAACATTGCCACCGACGGTGATTTCGAGATCCAACAGTTGGTGGATTGATGTCGAAACGAGACGACCGGCCGATCGGCTGAAAAGAATCTCGCCGGTGGTTTCCTGACTTTTCACCTTGAGCGTGGTTCCATTGGGGAGATTGGCCTCGCCAAACCGGGTATCTAAGGTCGGAACGAATACTTCCAGTTGCTGTCCATCAACATCTCGTGAGCCTTTGTACTCGTAGGTAGTCTCGGTGATAACCTTCCCGGCAACTGGGTTTTCTATTTCAAACGAAGTAGACCATTGGTGGCCCTCGACAAGTTCCTCTGCCAAGGGCAAGGTGACTGCATTCTGAGTGATCGCGTCCTTAAAACCTTTCTCGGTGGCGAGGCTCCCCAGCATTGTGCCGCCTGGACCCTGGCTCATGGATTCGAGCAGCGCTGCGGGCACCTCGACATTGGTAATTTCACCTCGCGAGGTCATGGTCACCTTGAAAGGCGTCTTGGTCATCGCCTTGAGCGAGGGTGCCAACATTGCTGCAAATCCCTGCGCCGGCTCCTCTTCCGCGGTATCGAAATTCACATCCCCTTGGCCTGGCGCTGTGATGTTCATCTGCACCCGGTTGATCGCCTGGGTCATGGCCGCGGTTCCGTCGTCGTCGACCGAGTTGATGTTCCAGACCATGTCGATTATCTGCTTGACCGAGGAGGTCGTCTCGCCGCCTGGACCCAAGTTCATGGACGTCTTCATTTCTTGGACCATTTGGTAGTTGTACGAGTCGCCCTCGACAAATTTCCATAGCAGTGGCTCAGCAGCGTTAACTGCAACGCTCAACCAACAAAAGCTGAAGAGAGCAATGAAACAACGCAAACGGAAATGAGAGATGATATAGTTCATGCGATTGTCCTTTTAACCGCCGGCTTACGCCGACGGCTCACAAAGAGGGAATAGGGCAAAGCGCGAATGACGCCCCTTCTCCAGAGATGGGCCCCAGTGACGAAACAATAAAAACTGTGTTTCATGCGAAAAATTACGTTTAGTAGTTCCAAATTGGGAGGGCTCGCAAGTACCTTACCCCAAAGGGGTTTTATACCGTAGCCCAGGGTTGCGAACGAAGTGAGCTACCCTGGGTTGGGAGCCTAGCAGATGTACCCTGAAAGGGTTCCCCATCTTCTGGCCTGTGAGTGGTTA
>Ga0114931_10009414_pt1 | contig 11706 bp, 5 predicted proteins | sample 2SBtaG_FD_89579 | JGI IMG/M metagenome (GOLD analysis project Ga0114931, IMG submission 89579) | Deep subsurface microbial communities from Kolumbo volcano to uncover new lineages of life (NeLLi) - 2SBTROV14_V59a metaG | ecosystem: Environmental > Aquatic > Marine > Volcanic | place: Kolumbo...
GGACGTGATCCGCGATCCCGTCGTCGAGATGATGCGCCGGCTCGACGAGATCGCGCCCTTCGAGGACATGGCGCCGCTCTGGAGCCATCGCGATGCCGACCTGCAAGCCGAAGTCGAAGCCCTGGTCGGCCGGCTGGGCCTGCGCGAGGCCGTGAAGCGCCGCCAGCTGGGTCTGGCCTTCGTCGACATCAGTGAGGCCGATTCGCCGCGGGTCGCCTCCCTGAACGGCGACGTGATGATGTACGCGGCCAGCCTACCCAAGATCGCGGTCCTGCTCGCCGCGTTCGAGAAGATCGCGGAGGGCAAGATGCGGCTCACCCCGGAGGTGGAAGGGAGCCTGACCCGCATGATCCGTGAGTCGTCGAACGCGGCGGCCACCGAGATGATGCACCGGGTCGGAAAGGAATACATCGCCCGCGTGCTGCTCAACCCCCGCTATCGCCTCTACGATCCGAAGCACAACGGCGGCCTCTGGGTCGGCAAGGACTACGCGAGAGCGGGCCTGTGGAAGCGCGATCCGCTCAACAACTTCTCCCACGGCGCCACGCCCATGCAGGTCGCCCGCTTCTACTATCTACTCGAGACGGGCAATCTCGTGACGCCCGAGTACAGCAAGGAAATGAAGAAGGTCCTCTCGCACTCGGCGATCGACCACAAGTTCATCAAGGGCCTGCATCTGGTCAATCCGCACGCCGCGACCTTCCGCAAGTCCGGGACCTGGAGGAACTATCACTCGGACAGCGTGCTGGTCGAGGGGGGCGGGCACGCCTACATCGCCGTGGCCCTGGCACACAACGACGACGGAGGGACCTGGCTCCCTCAGCTGATCATCGGGCTCGACGAGATCATCTACCGGGGCGCGAATCGCTGGACTCGTCGTCGCTGGTTCCGATGAGGGCCTTCGCCTTCTCGCGGAGCTCCGGGTCGGCGGCCATGGATCGGACCCGCGACGTGAACGACTGGTCGTAGCGGCCCTGGATCAAGCGGTGGATGCGGGTCGCGAGCGTCTGGTGCGCCACCGCCGAGTTCTTCCGCAGCACGTTCGAGAGCACCACGGACACGTAGTCGAGCGGCTGCTTCCGGTCCGTCGTTTCCACCAGCGTCAGCGAGTTCATGAAGTTCTTGCGGTTGCCGTGGTACTTCTTGCACTCGAAGCCCTCCTCGGGCTTGCAGCTGTAGAGCGAGCCAGACTTGAAGTAGACGGCGGCGTCGGAGAGAGCGGGGGACGACGCGTAGCGGATCCGACGATCGGTCAGATACAGGAGTCGCTTGATCTCCAAGCTCGACCACTCGTCGACGAGCTTGCCCTGCTCCATGAAGAGCGCGTAACGCATCAGCTCGCGGGGAGTCGCGATGCTGTTGGTGCCGGAGACGAGCTGCTTGCCGCGCCGCGTGAAGAAGCTCCCCTGGCGAAGCTTCTGGGGATCGAGTCCGTTGCGTGACAGGGGCGACCGGATCGCGTCGAGGAACAGCCTCGACTTCTCGCGATTCGACGCCGCCTTCAGGAAGTGGTCGGCCTCGGCCGGAGAGGGCGGGTAGGCCGCTCCGAAGTGCTTCAGCAGCATCAGATGCCACATCAGCATGGAAGCAGCCGCGTTGGAGCTGCTCGAGCACATCCAGTCGAGATAGGTCCAGACGTTGGCCGTGTCGCCGACCTCGATCGCGCGCTTGACGACGCGCGGCTCTCCGGGCCTCCAGAACGGCACGGTGTGCTCGTCGTGGACGATGAACTCGTTGGCGCGGATCTGACTCTCCCGCAGGATCCGTTTGCGCGCCGCGACGTCGTCGGGGTAGATGTCCGCCAACGCCTGCATCCAGACGAGGGCGACCATGATCTTCCCGACCGAGCCGGGGTTCTGGATCTTGTCCCCCCCGATCTCCGCGTAGCGCGGGGCGGCGGGGTTCGTGAGGTCCAGGACCGCGATTCCGTAGCGGGCGGCGTCGTCCCCGAGCAGCCCGCGGACCGCCGCCGTGAATTCCGGATCCGGTTGGTCGGGAAGGCGGAAGTCGCGGTGATCCCGCATCCGGAGGCGGACCTTCTTGCTGGGCAGCAGCGCGCCCGTGTAGAGCGCGCGAGATTTCAGCAGGCCGTCCTGGGCCAGCCGATAGGCCTCCAGCCGTGTGATTCCCGTCTCGCGGAAGCCGTCGAGCGGATAGGCCGTGGCCCTGGGCGCCGCGGTCAGCAGAAGGGCCGCCGCGAGGCAGCCAACGAGAGTTCTCATGGATTCGGTCCTTCGTGAGCGGCTCAGCCCTTCGGGGCGCGGTCGAGCCGGATCTCCTTGTTCGCCTTTGCGCGCAGGGCGGCGTCGAGCTCCGCCAGATAGCGGCTGCCCTTGGCCCGCGAGCTCTCCACGAAGGGACGCATCTGCAACAGGTGGAGACGTCCGTCCTTGAACGCGAATTCGACGTCGGCGGCCACCGGCTCGCCCGACCCGGTGCGCAGGGAAGGGAACCGCCGGGGCACGGAACGGGCGAAGTCCACGAGCTGGTCGATCTCCCGCGGCTTCAGCACGGCCTGGGTGCCACTGGACCGCACCCGGTCGAGGCCACCCTGGGCATTGATCACGGAGCGGAGCGGCGCCGTGGCCTGGGCCAGGAAGAACACCCGGCCCGTCTTCTTGACGATCCGTAGCGACTCGGCTGCCTGGCCATCGACCGCGCCGCCCACACCCTCGTTCACCGCTACGGTCACGTCGTCGAGGCTGCCCGTGTCGACGTCCGCCGTGACCATCACGCCGCTCTTCTCGGAGGCGAATGCCCGCTGGATCACCACGGCCGGGAACACGTACTCGGGCTGCTCCATCTTGTCCTGACGCCAGCCGTAGGCCCGCTCGGTGAACGGCGAGGCCCAGACCTCCCCGATGGCCTTCAGCACGTTCCGGTAGCCGACGACGTTGGGTACCGTCAGGTTCAGCCCGGCGCCGGTGAAGCCCGGGAGATCTTCGACGTTGGTGTCGCTGCGGACGAAGACGCCATAGACGCCCGTGCCGAAGTGGCTCTCGAGATTCCGACGCAGCTCGGCGCGGAACTCCTTGCCGGGGTCGACGCTCCGGATCCAGCGCTGCAGGCGCGTGAGGAACTCGCGCACCGCGGCCTTGTGGGCGGCCGGCTTGCCCTCGAGCCGGCCGATGGCGGTGTATCGCTGCTTCATCCAGTCGAAGACCTTGGGGCCTCCTGGCTCGAGGGGCTGGTCGAGCACGCGACGGAAGGCACCGAAGGGGATCACGAAGCCGTCGGGGACCTGGTCGCCGAAGTTGTGCTTGAGCTCGCCGAGGTTTGCTCCCTTCGGTCCGGAGACCCGGCCCGAGTCGCTGGCCCGCAGATCGCTCAAGGACACGAACCCGGTCGCCGTGAGGTCCAGCTTGTCGAGGTCGGGCCGGATCACCAGGTTCGCAGGCGGGCCTTCGCGCCCGAAGATCTCGTCCCAGCGCGGTCCGTCGTCCGCGAGCTGCACGACACCGTTCGGCGACACGGCCAGCACCACCTTCTTCCCGACCCGGGAGCGCACGGCCTTCAAGTGGATGTCGCCGACCACCACGTTCGGGATGCCGAGGTTGCGCGCCAGGAGCTGGACGTGGGAGAGCGAGCTGCCCTCGCCGCGGGTCAGGATTCCGGCGACCGGCGGCAGGTCCGACACGGTTTCGGGCAGCAGGAACACGCCGCGCCGGTCGAAGCTCGAGCCCGTGCTGTGCTCCGACGGCTCGAACAGCCGGCCGCGGACCAGGCCCGGGTTCAGCGCGCGCAGGCCGGCGCCGACCCGGCGCCCGAAGATCTCGTGCTCGATCCCCGCTTCGTGGTTCGCGTCGCGCACGAGGCTGTCGATCACGGCGCCGTAGAAGAGGAGCGGGCTGCCGCGCAGCCGGTCCTGTCCGAACAGGCTCGTCTTGGGCTCGAGGGCGGCGAAGCGGGCCGTGGCCCCGGAGAAGTTGAACTCGATCCAGCGGGAGCACCACTCGGGCATGCGGGCCAGATAGCGGAGCTCCTCGCGGTAGGTCCCCACCGAGACGCGGGTGCCCTTGGTGAGGCGCTTCAAGCTCGCCACCACGCCCTCGCGGTGGCGTGGCGTGATGAAGCCCGCGCCGTAGAGGCCCGAGGCGCCCTCGCCGAGCCACTCCAGTCGCTCCCGGCGCTTGGTCCCCGAGAGCTTCGCCGCCAGCACGTTGCCCGCGGCGTAGGCCTCGCCCTCGAGCTGGAGGCTCGTCTGGAGCAGCAGCAGAGCCGTCTCGGGATCCTTCTCCTCCGGAAAGTGTTCTCGCAGCTGGGCCATGGCCCGGTTCGCGATCTTCAGACGCTGTCCGTCGCTGGCGCCGGGACCCAGGAGCTTCGCGCCCTGACGCAGGGATCGGGCGAAGCGGGCCGTTCCGGTCGCCGCGGCGAGGCGCTCCAGAGCCGCCCCGGCCCGGGGTGCATACATCCGGTCGATGTCCGCGGCCAGCGTCTCGTAGTCGGCCTTCAGCTCGGCGCGACCCCGGCGGCGGGCGTACTCACGCACCCGCTCGGCATCTTCGGCGTCGGGAAAGCCATGGATCTTCGCACGCAGGTTCTTGAAGCCGGGATCGCGGTCGGCGATCGTCACGGCCTGTTGGCGAACCTGCTGGGCCGACACCGCATCGGTCTGGAGCGGCAGCAGCCGCGCGGATTCGCGCAGCAGGAAGAAGCGCGCCGGGTCGCGCCAGCTTGCGTCGCCCAGCATGGCCAGCAGGACCGCACGGGCTCGGGCCTCTTCGTCCTCCGCCTGGAGCGCACCCCGATAGCTGCGTGCTCCGCGAAAGATCCAGCCCTGGTCGGCCGCTCGCAGGAAGCGTTCCACGAGAACCTGGCTCAGCTGGTCGAGGTCGGCGTCCGGGCCGACGAACGCCTGGGGATCGAGCTCGGCGATCACGTTGCCGACGAAGTAGCCGCTACGACGCATGGCCCGCACCCGATCGGTCCACTCGCCGTGCTGGATTCCGCCACCCCGCTTCGAGCAGGCATAGGCCTTCGGCGGTTGGACCGTGCCATCCGCGCAGTACCAGCGGATCCGCCGGAACGGGCCCTTCGGCGAGCGTTTCATCTGCTCGACCCAGCCGGCGTACTTCTCGGCGTTCGGAAAGCTCGGACCCGCCGCCCCGGCCCGCGCGACCCGCGGGCTCGCGAGCGCCAGCGGAAGCAGCAGGATCGCCGATGCGAGGACGAAACGAAGCCAGCAGAGCGGCGACGGCATCGCCGCACCATAGCCGATCGACCGGCGCTCCGGGTCCGGATAAACGGACCGGCAGCGACCGCGCCGAAACCCGGGTGAACCCGCCGGGCGGGTGATATCGTGTGGAATGGCGCGATGTTGAAGCAGTTCGGCTTCGATCGGCAGGAGAGCCGGGTGCTGGTCTGGGGGGCGGCCACGCTCTTCCTGGCCGGCTGGGCGGACGTCTCCCTCAAGAACGTTTCGGAGGCCTACTTCCTCGATCAGGTGGGGCCCGAGCGGCTTCCCTATGTCTTCCTCGCGAGTGCCGGCTTGCTGGTCGTGACGACCTGGGCGGTCGGTCACTGGGTCGTCCATCGGCAGCGCTTGCGTCTGCTGCCGCGCGTCCTGGTCGGGCTCGCCGTCTCGATCCTGCCCCTCTGGTGGCTGATCGCCACCTCGAGCGATTCCCTCGATCATCCCTCCGAGGGCCTGAAGAGTGTCTTCGGGCTCCTGGTGATCGCCTCCAAGCAGGTCCAGTCCATCGCCTTGCTGGTCTTCTGGGTCGCCATCAACGACCTGGTGGACGGTCATCAGGCCAAGCGCGTGTTCGCGCCCCTGATGGCGGGCTGGACGCTCGGCACGATCCTGGGAAGCTTCGCTTCGCAGCCGCTGTCCGAGCTGTTCGGGATCCCCTCCCTGGTGCCGATCTCCAGCCTGGCACTCGCGCTGTCGGCCGCCACCACCTATCCCCTGCGACGCGGGGTGACCTCGGGCCTCCAGCAGGGCGGTCTGCGGCGAATGCTGCGGGCGGTGCGCGACTCCGGACGCGCCGAGCAGCCTGCCACCGAGGAGGCGCCAGCCAGCCTTCGCGCCCTGTGGGGCGAGAGCCGCCTGTTCCGCCTGCTGATCGTGACCGTGCTGTTGTCCGGGATGCTCGGCCCGATGCTCTACTTACAGTTCCAGTGGGTCGCCCACGAGGCCACCGCGGGCGGAGAGGAGAGCCTCGCCAAGCTGCTGGCCCTCTACGCCGCCTTCCGCGGTTGGGTGAACCTGGCCGTGCTGGGGGCGCAGCTGACCGTCACCTCCAGCCTCTACCGCTGGATCGGAATCCCGCTGTCGGTGGCACTCTCGCCGGTCGTGTACCTGCTCGGCTTCGCGGGCTTGTCGGTGCGCCTGGCCCTGCCCATGGGCATCGGCGCCATGTCTGCGACCAAGCTCCAGGACAACGCGGTCTTCGATCCAGCCTCACGCGTCCTCTACAACCTCTTCCCCGATCGGCACCGCTCGCGCGCGGGCTCCTTCCTCGACGGCCCCGTGAAGCGGGGCGCCGGGGCGCTCGGCAACCTCGTGATCATCGCCGCGCTCTCGGCCGCGTCCCAGGCCTGGGTCGGCTACTCCGGGATGGGCCTCGCGATCCTCTGGCTGCTGGCCTCGCTGGTGCTCTGGCGCGAGTATCCGCGTCTGCTGCTGGATGCCACGTCGCGCCGGCGCGGCCTCGGCCACGGGGACTGGGAGCAGGACCTGCTCGATCCCTCCACGGTGCGAACGCTGGCGCGCCAGATGCTCGACCGGGACCCGGAGCGTTGCGAGGCCGGGGTCGCCCTGATCGAGGAAGCCCGCCCGGACCTGGCCATCCCGGCCATCAGCAGCGCGCTGCGCCAGGCGCCGGACGCGACGCGGTCGCTCCTGTTGGAGGCCTTGGAGGGGGCGATCGATCGCGCCGTCGCCTCGCCGGTGCGAGACGCGCAAGCCGCCGCGGACGTCGAGGCCCGGCTCGAGACCGACCCGTCCCTCGCACCGCTGGATCGCGCGCGGCTGGTCCAATGCTTCGGGCGCCTGGCTCCGGATCTCGCCGGAGTGCCCATGCTGGCACGGGCCGCGGAGGACCCGGCTCCGGCCGTGCGCCTGGCGGCCGCCGCCGCCCTCGAAGCCCCGGACCTCCAGGCGCAGCTCCGGCGCGCCGTCGAAAGCGGAGACGCGGGCGAGCGCGCCATCGCGCGCCGCGCCCTGCGGGTTCGGCTCCTGTGCGACCCCGACCACGAGGCCTGGGAGCCCAGCCTGAGGCTTCTGGCCGACATGGTCGAGGCCGACGAAGGCCGGGCCGCAGCCGCCGAGGCCCTGGCGGACGTCGCCGCCCGCCACGGCGAACGCGTGCGACCGATCGGCGATCTGGTCCTCGCTCATCTACGGGACACCGATCCCGACACGCGGGCCGCGCTGCTGCGCTTCACCGGCTACGCCCGATGCATCGAGCACGTGAACTGCTTGATCGACCACCTCGCGTCGCCGGACTCGCCGACGGCAGAGGCCGCTCGCGAGGGGCTGCTGGCCCTGGGGCCCCTGGCGGCGGACGTCCTGATGAAGGAGGCCGCCCACGGTCGCCGCAGCAAGCGAGATGCCATCCTCCCGCTCCTGCGCGAGCTACGCGTGGACCAGGACGAGCTCTGGGAGATGTACGAGCGCGAGCTGGCCAGCGCGCGCAAGCTCATCGTCCAGCACCAGGTGTTGTCGGGAACGCCCGGCTTCGAGCTCGTGATCCAACGCCTCGACGAGCGCGTCGACGAGAGCCTCCACACGGCGTTGCTGCTGCTGGCCGGGCTTCGCACGCGCTACACCGACGAGTTCGAGGATCTGGCCGAGAGCCTCCCGGGAACGCCGAGCGGTCGGCGCCGAGCGACCCTCGTGGTGGTCCTGGAAGAGATTGCCGACGCCCGCGAGAAGGCGGATCTCCTGCCGCTGCTCGACGAGGATCGCCTGCGCCGCTGCGCGCGCGCCGCCCGCGCCCTGGGCATCGAGGTGCCGGCCGAAGACGAGGTCGTCCGCCAGGTCCAGAAGAGCTCCGACGAGCTCTCCCGGGTCCTGGTCGCGGGTTGTCTGCGCACCCTCGGACGGACCGATCTGGCCTCCGTCGAAGATCTGGAGGATCATTCGGGGGTGCTCAGCCCCACCGAGATCGCGCTCCAGCTGAAGAGCCTGCCGATGTTCGACGGCCTGACCACTCGCCAGCTGATGGATCTCGCGCAGGTGGTGAGGGAGGTGACCCACCCCGCGAACACCTCCATCATCGAGGAGGGCGGTCTCAACGAGAGCATGTTCCTACTCGTCGAGGGGCGCGTCGAGGTCCGGAAGCAGGGTCGGCCGGTCGCGCAGCTCGGGCCCAACGATTTCTTCGGCGAGATGTCGCTGCTCGAGCGGGCGCCGCCAGCCGCCGACGTGGTGACCCTCGAGGAATCGCGGCTCCTTTGCCTGCAACGCAGCGATCTGTTCCGCTTGATGGAGGAGTTCCCGACGATCCCGATCATCATGTGCCAGACGCTCTCGCGCCGCATGCGCGAGCTGCTCGAGGTCCGCGCGGCGCCGGCCTAACCGGCCGCGACCTCCGGGCGGACGTCGAACGGGTCAGGCGTGCCTGGTCTTCGGGAAGGCGCGGCCGATCAGGAAGATCAGCGAGAGCAGACGAAGCATCTCGGCGTTCAGGAACGGCTTTCCGCTCGTGAGGATGGCCGCGGCCAGGTCGCGCTCGGGGTCGGCCCAGGAGAAGATGTTCGTGAAGCCCAGGTGTCCGAAGGCCTGGGGCGCGTTCCAGCCGAACAGGGACAGGGGCTGCTGGCCCAGCATGAATCCGAGCCCATAGCGGAGGGGGGCGCCCAGGGTGAGGTCGATCTCCCAGTAGCTCTGCTCCACGGTCGCCCGGTGCACCGTGCGCGGCTGGAAGATCGCCTGGCCCCGGTACTCGCCCTCGTCGAGCAGGCACTGATAAAAGGCCGAAAGCTCCTCCGCCGTCGAGACGCCGTTGGCCGCCGGCGCGATGCCGGCCAGGAAGCGCGGGTCGGCGGCCATGGTGACCGCCTCCTCGAAGCCCACGCCCAGCGCGTGGCGGAAGAACTGGGAGAAGGGCGGCCCCGGCTTGATGCCGGTGACGGCGTCTTCGGCCACGCGCTTCACGTCGAGGGCCGGAACGCCGTAGCCGGTCCAGTGGAGCCCCATGGGCTCGGTGATCTCCTTGCGGAGCACCTGTCGGATGTCCTGACCCACTGCCCGGCGCACCACCTCGCCCAGCACGAAGCCGCCCGTCACGGCGTGGTAGGCGAGGCGTCGTCCCGGTCGCATGGCCAGTGGCGCCTCGGCGATCAGGCGGATGATCTCCTCGGGCCGTGCGAGGAGATCGAGGTCCATGGCGCCGGGCGGTACATTGGCGATGCCGGCACGGTGGGCCAGTACGTGGGACAGCGTGATCTGGTCCTTGCCCGGACGCCGGAACTCCGGGAGGTAGTCGCACACGCGGTCGTCGATGTGGAGCACGCCCCGGTCGTCCAGCAGGTGGACGACCATGGCCGTGACCGCCTTCGAGGCCGAATAGATCCGAAACGGGGTCTCGGTGGTGATGGGCAGGCGGTCGGTCTCGGCCGAGCCGGGCCCGCCGCCGAAGGCGAAGCCGAGCGCGCGGTTCAGCACCACGGCGCCACGCCGACGGATGCAGATCTGCACGGCGGGATAGAGTCCCGTGCGGTAGAGCTTGCGGGCCGCGTCGAAGACGCTCTCGACCGAATGCCGGGTGGTGTCGGCGTCGCCGGGCTCGGCCTCGGGCCCGATCGAGGTGACGGCGTCGAGGTCGTCCGGGATCGGGCACAGGGCCTTCCACGGGCGCGTCGCCAGCGTCGCGACGCGGATCGCCGGGTCGATCCAGTCCACGCGCCGAGGATACAACGAGTCGCCGTGGCGGGCTCTCCCGGCGGCGGGCCCCGCCGGGTCAGCCGCCCAGAAGCGGCCGCCACGCCTCGCGTAGGGCTTCGACGCCCCCGGCGGCGAGCACGTCGCCGTGGCAGACGACGATCCGGTCGAAGCGCCAGGCGAGCACGCGCCCGAGGGCGGCACGCAAGGCGGCGCGGTCGCGCACCAGGGCCCGGATCAGGCGCGAGGTCCGAAGCCCGCCCCCGAGGCCCATGGCCCGCAGCCACAGCCGCGTGCCCGGGCCCTCCGGCAGGCTGGGGAAGTTCATCGCGAAGTCGGTCAGCAGCAGGCTGGCGCTCGTTCGGTGCAGGAAGGCCACCTCGTTCAGGTAGGGGACGCCGGCGATCCGCACCTGGTCGAGCTCGCCGGCCCAGTCCGTGGGCGGCCGGTCCCCGAGCTGGCGGTGGAAGAGCAGGTCGGGCCGCTTCTCGCTCAGCCCGGCGACGCCCCAGACGGTGGCCCCTGGGCAGGCCGCCGCCCACGGGCCGAGCCACCGATGGTGCAGCTCGTTCGGGGCCACGAGGAAGGCGATCGGTCCGAGTGCCTCGAGCTCGGCGGCGAGGCCGTCGTCGCGAGGCACGGGCGAGTGGAGCAGGAGACGCCCGTCGTCGAGGCGCACCACGGTCATGCGCGCCCCGATCCGCAGGCCCGCCACCCGTTCGGGCCCGTCCACGACGAACAACCCCTCGTCGAGGCGCCGGAGTCGGCTCACGTAATCCCGCCAGCGGTCGGGACCCGGCGGCTTCGGGCGTGGCGGCGAGACCCGAGCGCGGGCCATGCGCTTCGGCCAGAGCGATCGGGGGCCGCGTTCGCCGAGACGCTGATGAACACGCCGCAGGGCCGCTAGGGAAGCGGGCTCAGCCGCGCGGGGTCGAATCCGCGCCGCACCATCAGCACGGTCGGGCCCTTCGAATAGAGCGGCATCTCGTGCCCGATCCAGGCGCCCGCATCGTTGGGATCGAACCAGAAGGAGAGCCGGGGCAGCCAGCGCGCCACCAGCCGAGCCAGCATCTTCGGCAGGGACAGTTCGTACTGGATGCGGACGAGGTTCGCGCCGTCGGCCCGGGCCGCCCGGAACTCCGCCCGCCGCGCCACCGCGCTCACGACGCGCGGTCCCCCTGCGCACAGGAGGATCTGGAAGCGCAGCTCCTGGGCCTCACCTCGCACGATCGGCTGGAAGAGCAGGTTCAGGGGGACGTTCACCAGCCGGTCGTCCTCGGGGAGGGCGATCGTCTTCGTCTCGGGCGGTACGCCGATCCGCGAGGGTCCCGTGCAGCGCCCCTCGCCGGCCCGGTGGTCGATCTCGAGGACACCCATGGGCCGTCCGGAGACGTCCACCGAGCGCGACTCCTGGCGCAGCAACCGCAGCCCTCGGCCGGGCAGGCTGAGGAACTCGGCGACCATGCGCGTCTGGGCTCCGCCGTCGATCCCGGTCGCGCCCTCCATGCGGACGCCTCCGTCCGCGCTGCTCTCGAGTCGGAGGAAGCCCCCGCCGAGCGTCGCGCCCGTGGCCGGATCGTAGGTGGTCGCGGCGATCTCCTCGAAGCGGGTCGGGGCCCGCAGGATGAGAGCCGACTCGGCCGCGGCGGGCACCGCGGCCGCGAGCAGGAGCAGGGCGAGGGCGGACGGAGCCCGCAACCGGCGCGACACGGGTGCCGAGTGTAGCGCGCCGACCCCGGGCGGAGCGGCGCGAACCGGCGACCCGAGCGACGACCGTGCAGCCGATCGGGAGCCCGAGCCGCAAGACAGCAGGCCTCGGTCGGGCCGGGCGTGCAAGACGCAGCCGGGCCGGGCATGCAAGACGCAGCCGGGCC
>Ga0114931_10009415_pt1 | contig 11705 bp, 2 predicted proteins | sample 2SBtaG_FD_89579 | JGI IMG/M metagenome (GOLD analysis project Ga0114931, IMG submission 89579) | Deep subsurface microbial communities from Kolumbo volcano to uncover new lineages of life (NeLLi) - 2SBTROV14_V59a metaG | ecosystem: Environmental > Aquatic > Marine > Volcanic | place: Kolumbo...
ATCACTTAATGGCGGTGGTTGGACAGTGGATAGTAATTATGTATATGTGCTTTCCGATAGTGTCGGAATAGGCAGCTCAACGCCCTCCTCTGTGTTGGAAATCAATGGAGGTATTGCACAAACCGATGTGGGAAAATCTGTTTTTTTCGGCGAAGAAGCAGGTGTGTCAGACGATATGACAAACAATTTAAATGTTTTTATTGGATATTATTCGGGAAACTCAAACACATCGGGAGATGAAAATACGGCAATAGGCGATAGTGCTATGGCCTTCAATGACTATGCAATAAAAAATACCGCCATTGGTGCTTCGGCACTTCTGTCGGATACTACAGGAGAATCCAACGTAGCTGTCGGATACAGCACAATGTATTCCAATGGTTCGGGAAGCAACAATACGGCCATCGGAGCAAAAGCGTTGTATTCAAATATTAATGGTGATACGAACGTAGCCGTAGGTTATAAATCATTATTTTCCAATGATTCGGGATCTTTCAATACTGCTATAGGGAACAAATCGCTTTTTAGCAATAAAACCGCAAGTTATAATTCGGCCATGGGCGATACGGCCTTGTTCACTCATATAACGGGAGATTTTAATACGGCCGTAGGTGCGGGAGCCATGTTCTCCGATTCATCGGGGGTTAGTAATGTGTCCATAGGAACGGCCAGCCTTTTCTTTTCTAAAAAAAGCTCTTATATGGTCGCCATAGGCGATTCGTCGCTGTTTTATGCAGGAACGGGTGCTAATGCTGTAACCCAGTCAGCTCACAATACCGCTGTCGGAACCAAAGCCCTTTACTCCGACACGACAGGATCGTGGAATACGGCAACAGGCTTCAATGCACTTGCTTCCAATCATAACGGAAATTACAATACAGCCATCGGCTATTTATCACTGGCGTCAAACACATCAGGTTCCGACAATACGGCTGCCGGTGCCTATGCATTGTCATCAACTATTTCTGCAGAAAAAAACACAGCCCTGGGAGATGGGGCGCTGTTAGATAACACAACCGGAAAGCTAAATTCCGCTTTTGGTAATTCGGCCTTGTCTTCTAATACTACGGGTGAGTACAATACAGCAATCGGCTCGGGGGCTTTGTCAAGAAATACTTCGGGAAATAACAATACCGCAGCAGGTTACCTGGCCTCCTATAATAATACTACAGGAGAAAAAAATATGTCAGCAGGATACAGGGCCTTGTTCAAAAACAGCACCGGAAGCGGCAATGTTTCCATGGGATGGCAAGCGTTGGATTCTGACTCGACAGGATCGCTCAACGTGGCAATCGGGGCTGCCGCTTTATACCACAATGCAACCGCTCCGGATTTGACGGCCATTGGTGATTCGGCACTGTATCACAATGGTGAAAATGTATCCGTAGAGTATCAAGGACGACATAATACGGCGATAGGGGCCCTGGCGCTCTACAACAACACAAATGGTTATAATAATACTGCTGAAGGATACAAGACGCTATACACCAATTCCACGGGTTATTTCAATACTGCTGCTGGCGATAAAGCGCTATATTCTAATACCATAGCTATAAATAATACGGCCACAGGCCATCTTGCCCTGTTTTCAAATACTTCCGGAATTAAAAATACTGCCGTGGGCGACAGCGCTCTGTTTTCCAATACTACGAATTCCGAACTTATTGCTTTGGGCAGTGGCGCACTGGTTTTCAACAATACCGGCGAAAAAAATACGGCTATCGGAAATAAGGCGCTTTATAGTAATACCGGTGGATCATATAATACGGCTGTCGGTTACAGCGCACTGCATAGCAATACCACCGGAAACGGTAATACAGCTACCGGCGATTCGGCGCTCACTTCCAACGCGCTTGGGCATTACAACACAGCCATAGGTGCTAAAGCGTTGCACTCAGACAGCACCGGCTCTTACAATGTGGCTTTTGGTAAAGAAGCGGTATTCAATAATGAAACAGTATATTCCAATACGGCCGTAGGCAATTATACGCTGTTTTCCGGTTCGAATTTCCATAATAATGTTGCCGTGGGTGATTCTGCTTTGCTTGATAATGGTCTGAATGCCAACGGGCCTGACAAGGCAAATTACAACACCGCCATTGGTAATTTTGCTTTAAGAGATAATACCCATGGTTACAATAATGTTGCCATTGGTATGGAAGCATTACAAAACAACACCTACGGTTACTCAAACATTAGTACAAGTATTACCCCTAGTAACCCACATGGTGTCAAAAACATAAATATTGGTGCCGGTAGTTTGTATCATAATGATGATGGAGGTTATAATATTGCGATAGGTGGAAACGCTTTAAGTACTACTACTAATATAGAAGGAAGTTGTGGCATAGGTGACAACTCGACCGGCAAAGGAGATGGCGGTATTTTTTTTGGTGCTGGTTCCAATGGGCAGCCTCTTTCATTTTATTCAACTGCATTTGGAAGTGATGCAGGAGCAGGTAGGTATAATGGAATTGCGTTTGGCACCTCTGCATATGCAGGTGGTGAAGAAAGTGTTGCCATTGGTTATAATAGTGAGGCCACAAGTGACTACCAGATACGTTTTGGCAACAGCAGTGTAAGCAGTATTGGTGGAGATGTCGCCTGGACGAATGTTTCGGATAAGCGGTTCAAAAAAGACATCAAAGCAGATGTCCCCGGACTGGAGTTTATTTTGAAATTACGGCCTGTAACCTATCATCTTGATATGGATGCCATTGCCAGTTTTCATCATACACCCGACAACTTAAGGTCATCTGAAGGTGAACGTATGAAAGAAAATGAACTGCAAATAGGGTTTTTGGCCCAGGATGTTGAAACTACAGCCAAAAGCATCGGTTTTGAATTTTCAGCTGTGGATGCACCGGATAATGCCAACGGTTTTTATGGTTTGCGTTATGCACAGTTTGTTGTTCCGTTGACTCAGGCCGTCAAACAACTGTCAATTTTTAACGACCGGCTTAAAGAAGAAACACGTTTGCAAGATCAGATGATTGAAAAACTGTCCCGGGAACTGAAACTCATGAAAGAGTATTCCCAAGGGGAGAAAAAGGAATTACGTTCAGGAAATTAGTTTCACTGAACAAAACATGCAAAAAAACGATAAATATCATTTTTAAAACTTAAAATATCCATAAAATGAAAAAGTTAAAACTGTTTATTTGGACAATAATTTTTCTTGGCTCCTTTCATTCGCTACAATCGCAGGTAGCTATCAACGCAACCGGAACAAGTCCCGACAGGTCTGCCATGCTGGACATTCAATCCGACACTGCCGGCCTGCTCATTCCCCGGATGACAGCCACACAACGTGATGCCATTAACAATCCTGCCCAGGGGCTGATGGTATTTGTTACCGATGACAGCACTTTTTATTTTTACAGGAATAACACCTGGGAAATTATTGGAACCGGCACATCGGGCTGGTACCAAAACGGTTCGGTTATATATGCCGATACCCTGCAAAAAGTTGTTATTGGAAACGACAGTGGAACAGGATCGTTTCAGGTGATGACAAATAAACCGACAGGCAGCTATTCTGCGGACAGATGTGTAAGCGGAGTTGCCTCTGCACAAGAAAGTTATGCGGGCAAACCGGCATCCAATGCTTTTGATGATAATAGCTCTACTTACTGGAGTAATGATAATACGCTTCCTGTTTGGCTGCAATATGATCTGGGTGCCGGTAATGAAAAAGTGATTGAAAAATACCGAATCTATATTGAAGCAAATCTTGATGCTTCTCCCGACGCATGGATGTTCAAAGCCTCAAATGACGGTATTTTGTGGGACCTGCTCGACTCCAGGTCTGGCGAGGGATGGACGAGCAGTCAGTGGAAAGAATACACCTTCGACAATACGGTGGCTTATCGTTATTACCGATTGGATATAAGCGACAACAAAGGCGCTTCCGATAATTATGTCTCGATCAATGAAATGGAAATGCAGGAAGGGATTTATGAGCGTTACCCCGCTTTATTTGTAGGTGACAACAAAGTGGGCATTGGAACCGCCTCCCCTACCGCCGACATGGAAGTGAACGGAACATTTCGTCTGGATGACGGCAATCAGGCAGAGGGAAAAATCCTTTCTTCCGATGCCAACGGCATTGCTTCATGGGTTGACGGCGTAAACCTGAACGGCGGAGGGTGGACGGTCAATAATAACTATATTTACAACACAACCGATAGTGTCGGCATTGGTACGGCTACCCCCACAGCACGTTTAGATGTGGCGGGCAGAATATCACAGACAAATACGGGACAATCGGTTTTCCTCGGTGAAGATGCAGGAAAAAATGACGACCTTACCGATAATGTGAATGTTTTTGTAGGATATTATACCGGTGCTTCCAATACTTCCGGAACCGGTAATACTGCTCTTGGTGGATATGGATTGATAAGCAATACCACAGGAAGAGAAAATACTGCTGTTGGTGCTTTGTCACTTTATTACAATACAACAGGGGCCGGTAATACGGCAATAGGACTGGAAGCATTAAAAATGAACAATACAGCCAGTTACAATACGGCTGCAGGTCATCTTGCATTAAATTCCAATACCACCGGCAATTATAATACAGCGACAGGAGTTCAGGCATTGAAAACCAATACCACCGGTAACCACAACACCGCCACAGGTTACTGGTCACTTTACTTCAACCATACCGGCTCAGCCAATACTTCCTTTGGGTCTTATGCACTAATCCAGAACAACACCGGTAACAGCAACACCGCAATAGGCGCCTATGCTTTGCATGAAAATGCAAGTGGCAACAACAATACAGCAGTGGGTGCGGGAGCTTTATATAGCAATACCGACCGTTCAGGACTTGTAGCAATCGGTGATTCGGCCCTTTACAAAAATGGCGTGGGTGCAGCCACCTCGGATGAAGCAAACTACAATACTGCCATCGGTTATAACTCTTTGTTCAATAATGACAAAGGGTATAAAAACACATCCACCGGATATCGCTCATTGTATAAGAATACCATTGGCTATAAAAATGTGGCCAACGGATATGAAGCTTTATTTTCAAACACCTCAGGATTGGCCAACACGGCAATTGGCAGCAGGTCCCTGTTTACCAACACCGTAGGTGTGGGAAATACTGCTGCCGGATCGTCATCATTATATTCCAACAGCTCCGGTGATCAAAATACCGCATTGGGGTATAATACACTTACACAAAATGATGCCGGAAGTGGTAACACGGCAGCAGGGGCTTTCTCACTAAGGACAAATACCACAGGTGACCAAAATACAGCCCTTGGCGACAGCTCATTACTGTTGAACACTACAGGCCTGGCCAATATGGCCACAGGTCACAGCGCTTTGTATTCCAATACCACCGGCAATGGCAATACCGCTGCCGGCTTTCAGGCATTGTTCAACAACACAACGGGAGTGTCAAATGTAGCTGTAGGCGTTAAAAGTCTTTACAAAAATCAGACACTGTCACATCTCGTAGCCATTGGCGACTCCTCACTTTTCCATAATGGCGAAGGGGCTTCAAACGGTGATGACGCGCAATACAATACTGCAGTTGGTTCAAAAGCGTTGCTGTCCAATACAACGGGCCACGGCAATACGGCAACGGGTTACCGTACGCTTTACGCCAACAATACCGGTTCGGCAAATACATCGTTCGGGGCTTTGGCCCTGATGTTGAACACCACCGGCACTGGCAACACCGCTACAGGAGCTTATGTCCTGTCAAACAACACCACAGGAAATGACAATACCGCCGTAGGATACGATGCTTTGCGCATGAATACTATCGGAAGTTCGAATAGCGCTTTCGGAATAAATGCCTTGAAAAATAATCAGAACGGAGAAGGAAATACCGCAGCTGGTGCCAGCTCATTAATGTCAAACACCACAGGTAGCCACAACTCGGCGGTGGGATATGAAGCATTGGCAGCGAGCCAGGGAGCGATGAACAATACGGCCTTTGGGTATAAAGCACTGAATGCCAATGTTGGTGGAAATGAAAATACGGCAAACGGATACAATGCCCTTGCATCCAACACGTCGGGGTCTTTTAATGTGGCCCTTGGCAGCGGTGCACTGTACAACAATACTACAGGGCACTCAAATGTGGCCATCGGAATAAATGCTTTATATAATACAACTATAGGAGAATATAATGTAGCCATCGGCGATTCGGCTTTATTTAACAATGGGTTGGGGGCTTCTTCATCTATTGAAGGCGCTTTTAACACGGCAATAGGTTCAAAGGCATTGTTCTCAAATACAGTGGCAATAAGTAATGTGGCTGTTGGATATCAGGCATTGTACGGAAATGTAACCGGCGGCGGGAACACTGCCATCGGTGCTTTGGCACTTTATTTGAGTAATGAAGGATCTGGAAATGTAGCTATTGGCGATTCGGCTTTATATTCAAACGGTTACGGCAATGATAATGTAGCCGTCGGTTTTGCAGCGCTCCGTGACAATGCAGGAGGGTCGGCTAATAAAAATACAGCCGTAGGAAATTATGCACTTTATCAAAACGTCCAGGGAGCGGAAAATTCCGCATTTGGATCTGAGGCCCTGGCGGGGAATACTACCGGCGATGGTAATTGCGCTGTGGGGTATCATGCGCTTTTTAACAATTCGACAGGAGATTATAACACAGCCATTGGAGATGAAGCTTTTATCAACGGCACAGCCTATTCAAACAGTACGGCCATTGGTTATAGCTCTGATATTACCGCTTCCAATCAAATACGGATCGGTGATGCAATTGTCACAAGTATAGGCGGATATGCCGACTGGACGAATGTTTCGGATAAGCGGTTAAAAAAAGACATCAAAGCAGATGTCCCCGGACTGGAGTTTATCTTGAAATTACGCCCTGTAACCTATCATCTCGATATGGATGCCATTGCCCGTTTTCATCATACACCCGACAGCTTAAGGTCATCTGAAGGTGAACGTATGAAAGAAAATGAACTGCAATGTGGTTTTATCGCCCAGGAAGTAGAAAAAGCCGCCAATGAAATCAATTTCGAGTTCCACGGTGTAGATAAACCCAAAAATGAAAATGACTTTTACGGCCTCCGCTATGCCGAGTTTGTCGTGCCTTTGGTCAAATCCGTACAGGAACTCTCTGAAAAACATGAACAGCTTGAAAATAAATATACTGCCCAGCATCAAAAAATTGAAAAAATTGAAGGGGAAATAAATCAGTTGAAAAAACAACTGGGAATAGGTGAAAATTCTAACAAGCACTAAATAACATCGAAAAAGAGGCTGATTATTATGAATTATCAACAAAGGTTGAAACTACTTGTCAGGTTTCCTATTAACTCGTGAGAGAACAATATAACAAGAGTTGCAGGGAAGGTAGGATGGGAAAAACCCACTGTGAAGTACAAGGTTTATGGAAAGAATCAATGATAAATTTATAAAACAATCAATCCATAAAACAGTCGAGTGATAACATAATAGTACAAGGTTTTGAAAAAATGGTACAAATCAATTTGTTGATCATAAATTAACTTTGTGCAACCACAATGTCCTGTCCCTTTTTACTAAAATACAGAACAAAGTATAGTTAAAAACAAGAGTACTAAAAACTTAACAAAATGAAAAAACAAAAGAAGGCAGGCTGAATAAAGTAGTAAATTACATTAAGATGTAGGTTGATGACCTTTTGATGACCTTAAATATTTGCTCATTTGCATAGAATATCATTAATTTGTTTCATGAAATCCTGAAAAGGATTTTCTGAAATCAACAAGTTAAAGTTAAAAACCGATCACAAGCATTTGAACCATAATCTGAATTTTTTGTAAATTGCAAGCTCTAAATGAAACTTTTTTGGAAAAACAAATTAAAACTAACAGTATGAAAAATCAATTACTCGCTGTCATTTTGTTATTCACAGTATTTCCCGGCTTTGCACAGCTAACCATGGAAAGTGGCGCCAACATTGTTGTTGAATCCGGTTCATCTGTCATTGTCACGGGTAGCATTACGAGCACCGGTGCCACGTTCGACAACAAGGGTACCATTGAAAACAAAGGAGATCTTGTGAATAACACTTCTGTCTTGTTTGCCACTTCTTCAACGGGGACGTTCAAGTTTAACGGCACAACAGCCCAGGAGATCACCGGTGACCACGACGTCGGGTTTTACGGCGTTACAGAAATTGACAACACATCAGGCGTGTCCGTCACCAATACTTCCGCCGGCGCCGACCAAACCATCAACGGGGAGTTGAAACTGACCAACGGCACACTGACGTTGAATGATTTTGACCTGACCCTCGGCGTTACGGACCCGACAGGAGCAGGCGCTTCGGCGTACGTGAAGACCAACAGCACGGGAGCCCTCAAACGCAGTGTGCCCGCCGATGCTTCAACTAACGTAACTTTCCCTGTGGGCAATACGGCCTACAACCCACTCACCCTGCAAAACAGCGGAACAGCCACTACCGACACCTATGGCGTACGCGTGGTGGATAACGAACCGGCTAACTCGGGCACAAACCACATGGTCGACCGCAGCTGGGAAGTTACCGAGGGCACAGCAGGAGGCTCTGACCTGACAATCACAGCTCAGTGGAACAGCGGCGAAGAGCTGACCGGCTTTGATGTGAACAACTGTGCCATCGGCCTGACGACAGATGGCGGCACCACTTATGACTGGTCGGAAACAGGCGCTGCATCAGGCACAGATCCCTATTCCATAACCAATTCAACATTCACCGGAATCGGGACCTTTGCCGTGGGCGATTACTTTTATTCCGGCAAAAGGCTCGACCTTACCTTCTTACTGGGAGGGGCGTACAACGGCTCTACCATGAATAATGATTTATATACCGCTGGGCTGATACCACTAACCGATCCTTACAGCCTCGGCACGAGTGTGTCTTCTGTTCCTTCCAACGCCATCGACTGGGTAAAAGTCGAACTCCGCAGCAATGCCGACCATTCAGTAGTTCAGCACACCTACGCGTTTTTTATCGATGCAAATGGCAACCTGCTCGACACGGACGGTTCCACGGGTGGAAAAATTACAGGGGCCACTTTACAAAACTATTATGTGGCCGTCCAACACCGCAACCATCTTGGCGTAGTCAGTTCTGCGCTGGTTGACCTTAGTGGTGCCACCCCCTCCTACGATTTTACCAATTTACAGTCGCAGGCCTGGCAGGATGGAACGATTGGCACCAATGCCGCAATGAAAGATGATGGCGGCACATTCGTTTTATGGCCAGGCGATGCTACCGACAACGGAGAAGTGGGCTATAATGGTGCGGGTAACGACCGGTCTGCTGTATTAACGGAAGTAGGAATTACTACCCCCGGAAATACAGTGAATGGAACCTATTCGGCAAATGATGTTAACATGGATGGAGATGTAATCTACAACGGAGCGGGTAGCGACCGAAGTACAATATTGTCAGTTGTTGGAATTACCACGCCCGGAATCGTATATACTGAACATATACCTTAAAATTTATTTAATACAATTTTTTGAACTCTTTTATTAATCATTATGAAAAAGAACATTTACAGAATTTTACTAACCTTTTTCGCAGGTTTCATCACTTTCAGCGTGTTTCCTCAAACATTTGAGATCCGCACCGTTGAAAATGATTACGGTTACCTGACCGTACAGATGCGTGAAACTTCCGGTACGGGAACGCCTACTACTTCGACTAATATTGTTGACATCACTTTCGTTGTAAGGTATCCCGCAGGAGCAGTTGACATTAGCCTAATCTGCATTAGTAACCCTTACAACCTTGTTGACGGGCTGGCAGTTGAACAAAATTTCAATGGCTATGATTATCACTACTGGAATGCAAGCAATACACCTTTTACATGTCCGACGAACTGGACACAAAATGTTTGGGAAGACATTGTTACGTTTGAAGCTTCGGGTGCTACCGGAAGCGGCTTGTTCGAAATAGCACCCAACAACTGGGACGGCAGAAGCCTCAACTGGAACCAGGAAGGTACGGATTATACACCAACACCCAACGGAAGTATTACTTATTCATATCCTACAGTAATTTATGATTATGTTTGGGTTGGTGGGAATGTAGCCCCACCATTTTATGATGGCAATAGTTGGGCAAATCCTGCAAACTGGGAGGATCAGTGTGGTGGAGTCCTTGCCGCAGCACCGGCTGCCACTAATAATACTTTTATTCCGGGAGGATTAACAAATTATCCCACCAATATATATGCACCTGTAGCAGGTTTTGCAGGTAATGGTCTTGCGCAAAATGTTAGAATTGCCCCGACAGGTAATATCACAATTGGAGATCTTTCTCATCAGGACCAACTTACTTTTAGTGGAAAATTAACGGTCTATGGAAGTCTTACTATCGCTCCGGATGGATGGGTTACGGTTTCAGGAGATACCTATCTTGATGCGGCACAAAGTCTTGTAGTAGAAGCTACAAGTACCGGTGTCGGTTCTTTCATTGACAATGGAACGATCACCTACGGGACAAGCGGAACGGCCAAGGTGCAGACGTATCTTTCAAATGCGGCCGGCTCGGGAAGTTTTTACATCCACCTCGTGGGCCCGACAGTTGACGAAGAAAATTACACAGGGGCAGGAACAGGCGCTTTCCTCTCTGCCTTTAACGTGGCATCCGGATCAACCTACGCTTACAGCTGGGATGAAACGGTTCCTGTGGCCGACGGCTGGACGAACCAGTACTCGAACACCTACGAAGTGCACACCGCGGATGGTATTGCACTTTCAACCACCGATGCTACCGACCATACGCTTAACATGACAGGATCGTTAATGACAGGAACCATCAACAGCGACCCACTGACCTTCAGCAACAACCACTACGAGCTGATAAGCAATCCTTATCCTTCGGCCGTTGATTTTGACGCGCTGGCAACAGCTAACAGCGGGGTGGTGAACAATGCTTACTGGATGTGGGATCCGGGTACAGGTTCCTATATTTCAAGATCCGCTGGTGTTGGTGGCCAACAATACATACAGGTTGGCCAGGCATTTTTCGTAGAAACAAACAGCGCCGGCAGTTTCACCTTCACCAATACCGAACGCGCACACAGCACCGATGCCTTCAGGGACGTAGTACCAAACGTATTGATGGTGAAAGCTTCGGGCGGCGATTACGGTTTTGGCGATGAGCTCTACATCCGTTTCACCGAAGATGCCACCACGGGCTACGATGTGAACCTCGAAACCGAAAAATGGCACAGCTGGTACACCGATGCGACACAGATATGGAGTGTGACCGAGGATCAGATGGAGATGCAGATCAACGCCCTGCCACTCGAAAGCCTGTACACGGATATGGTCAGCGTACCGGTTTCGTTCAAATGCGGATACGACACACAATATACGCTGACGTTTTCAGGTATGGACACCTTTGAGGCCGGCACCGAGGTTTACCTCGAAGACAAACAAACCGGTGGTGACTGGGTTTACCTCAACGACAACCCCGAATATTCATTTACAGGCAAACCGGGTGATTTGAAAGACCGCTTTGTGATCCATTTCTTCGGTGTAACCGCCGTTAATGAACAAGTTGACCTGAGCAATGTTTACATTTATTCTTATGGACAGAATGTTTACGTGGTCAACAAGAATAAACTGGATATTAAAAAAGTACTGATTTATAGCATGTCGGGCGTGATGGTGCGTGAGAGGGAAAACCTGCCTGACATGATAAACAAAATATGGGTTTCCGATAA
>Ga0114931_10009416_pt1 | contig 11705 bp, 14 predicted proteins | sample 2SBtaG_FD_89579 | JGI IMG/M metagenome (GOLD analysis project Ga0114931, IMG submission 89579) | Deep subsurface microbial communities from Kolumbo volcano to uncover new lineages of life (NeLLi) - 2SBTROV14_V59a metaG | ecosystem: Environmental > Aquatic > Marine > Volcanic | place: Kolumbo...
ACACGGCCGTAGTTCACACCTTTGTCGCCACGCACATAGATGCGCGTATCGTCCTTGTTCTCGGTAATTGCCCGCAAGCGCGGCACAAGGTTTTCCAGCTCGACCGGCGTCTCCTGAATAAAGATCGCGCCTTCGACATCGACCGAGATGACCAGCGGTTCTTCCGATTCGCCAATCGATTTGGCCGCGGTTTTCGGTAGATCGACCGGTACGCCGACGGTCAACAACGGCGCGGTAACCATGAACACGATGAGCAGCACCAGCATGACATCGACGAATGGTGTCACGTTGATCTCGCTCATCGGTCGATACGCACCGGCTCGCTGCCGGCCGCCGTTCATGAAGGAGCCCGCCATAGCCTCCTCAAGCCTCGTCGAGTTGGCGCGAAAGGATCGATCCAAACTCGCCGGAAAATGCCTCCAGCCGGCCGGCATAGCGGCCCAGATCGTTGGAGAGCTTGTTGTACCCAAGCACTGCCGGAATCGCCGCCACCAGACCCAGCGCCGTGGCGAACAAGGCCTCGGCGATGCCCGGGGCGACCACCGCCAAGCTGGTATTTTCCGACGCGGCGATCGAGGTGAAGGCGTTCATGATGCCCCAGACAGTACCGAACAGACCGACAAAAGGTGCCGACGAACCGACCGAGGCCAGGAAGACCATATGCCGTTCCAGGCGCTCCATCTCGCGCCCCATGGTTATCTGCATCACCCGTTCGATACGCTGCTGCAAGCTGACCCTTATTTGTGGGCTGCCGGTTCCACCGCGCGCCGCCGAGCGGCGCCATTCGCGCATCGCCGAGACAAACAGCGACGACATCGGATCGCGCGGATTGCGGTCGATGCGGTCGAAAAGGTCATCCAGCGAGCCGCCGGACCAAAATGCCTCCTCGAAATCGTGCGCATAGGTGCGCAAGCGGCGCATCCGCAACGCCTTCTCGAAAATGATGGCCCAGGTCCAGAACGACGCGAACAACAGAACGATAAGAACCAGTTTGACCACGATATCGGCCTGAAAAAACAGGCCCCAGATGGTCAAATCGTAACTTACGGAACCCCCGAGCGCGAGAGAGTCGACCGCTGCGTTTTCCATGAATTAGCCTTGTGTTGACCGTTGTATGTAGGGTTCGAGAACCTGTCGTATGGCTGCCGGGATACGCGCCGGGCGCCCGTTCTGGCGTATGCAGGCGATGCGCAGATCGATCCGGGCTAATTCTTCGGAGCCGCGCCAGACCGCCTGCGCGGCGGAGAGCGTCGCCGCCGCGAGCTTGACCAGGCGTGAGCGCACCTCGATTAGATCGTCAAGGCGCGCCGGCCGCAGAAACTCCACGGCGCAAGCGCGAACCGCGAAGACCAAGCCATAGCGGTTTGCCATTTCCGACTGGTTAACGCCAACCAGGCGCAGCATCTCGGTGCGCGCGCGCTCGGCGAATTTCAGATAGTTCGCGTGATAAACGACACCGCCCGCGTCCGTATCCTCGTAAAAGACACGGACAGGCAAATTATGCGTCTTTCCGTCTATCTGTCCGGAGAGTCCGCTCACGCCTCGTCCCCTCCATTCACCGCTAAAAGCGCAAGCTGCGCCAGATGGCCCGGCGCCTCGCGGCCCAAATAGGCATAGCCGGACCGGGTAAGCGCCCGGCCCCGTGGCGTGCGCTGCAACAGCCCTTCCTGGATGAGATACGGCTCGATCACTTCCTCGATGACATCGCGCTGTTCCGACAAGGCGGCGGCCAGGGTATCCGCACCCACCGGCCCGCCGTCATAGTTCTCGGCGATGATGGTTAGATAGCGGCGGTCCATGGCGTCCAGCCCGCGCTCGTCCACCTCCAGCCGGCGCAGAGCGGCATCGGCGGCCGCGGTATCCACGGCGCTAACGTTGGCAACAGCGGCGAAATCGCGCACCCGGCGCAGCAACCGGCCGGCCACGCGCGGCGTGCCCCGGGCGCGGCGGGCAATCTCCCGCGCGCCATCGTCGGTTAGAGTCAAGTCCAGCACCCGAGCACCACGCGCGACGATCTGCTTCAACTCGTCCGTATCGTAGAACAACAGACGCAAGGGAATGCCGAACCGTTCGCGCAGCGGTGTGGTGATCAGGCCCGAGCGGGTGGTGGCACCGATCAGGGTGAAGACCGGCAGATCGATACGGACCGAGCGCGCCGCCGGCCCCTCGCCAATAATCAGATCGAGCTGAAAATCCTCCATCGCCGGATAGAGAATTTCTTCGACGGCGGACGAGAGGCGGTGAATTTCGTCGATGAACAGCACATCGCGCGGCTGAAGATTGGTCAGGATCGCCGCCAAGTCGCCGGCGCGGGCGATGACCGGGCCGGAGGTGGCGCGAAAACCCACTCCCATCTCGCGGGCAACGATCTGCGCCAAGGTTGTCTTTCCCAGACCCGGCGGCCCATGGAAGAGCACGTGATCGAGGGCCTCGCTGCGGCTGCGCGCGGCCTCCACGAAGACCCGCAAATTCTCACGCAACCGGCTTTGCCCGATGAAGTCGTCGAGAATGACGGGCCGCAGGGATTGCTCCGGAGCATCCGGCGTTTCGAACTCGGGGGCTACAACGCGGGCCTCGCTCATGCCGAAAGCTCTCTAAGGCCGGCCTTGATCACCGCCTCAAGCGGCGCGCCGGTGCCTAAAGTTCGCGCCGCATGCGCCACCGCGCCGAACGCCTCGGCCTTCCGGTAACCCAAATTGACCAGGGCCGATACCGCGTCCTCGGGCACCGCCTCGGAACCATTGCGGCTCGCCGCGCCGGCAGTCGGTGCGAAGGCGATCTTGCCAGCTTTCTCCTTCAACTCGGCGGTGATCCGCGTGGCCAGCTTGGCGCCGACACCGTTGGCGCGGGTGAGCGGCCTTATCCTGCGCCGCGATGGCTTGCGCCAACTCCTCCGCCGGCAGAACCGACAGGACGGCCAACGCCATGCGCGCGCCAACACCCTGCACCGTGCACAACAATCGGAACCAGGTCCGCTCGGCCGCATCGGCAAAACCGTAGAGATGTATGTGATCTTCGCGCACATGGGTTTCGATCAACAGGCGCGCCGTCTCGCCCGGCGAGGGCAGGTTGGTGAGCGTGCGGCGCGAACAAAAGACGACATAACCGACCCCGTTCACATCGACGATGGCCCACTCATCGCCTACGGAATCGACCGCGCCGGTCAGCTTGCCAATCATGGCGCGCCACCCACCGCGCGGCGCGCGGCCCCATCGCCGGCGTCCCATCGGCGACCGCTAGATGTCGTGTGCGCGTGGCAGATGGCGACCGCCAACGCATCGGCCGCATCGGCCGACGATACCGCGCAGCCGGGCAACAGGCGCGCGACCATCATGGCCACCTGTGTTTTGGCGGCGTGGCCGGTTCCGACCACCGCCTTCTTGACAACCATCGGCAAATACTCGGCGACCGGCAACGCAGCCTGCGCCGGGGTCAGTAGCGCGATCCCCCGCGCCATACCCAGCTTCAGGGTCGAGGAGGGATTTCGATTTGCCAGCGTAACCTCGACCGCCGCTTCATCCGGCCGAAAATCGGCCAGCACCTGGTCGATCCCCTGGTGCAGTTGCATCAGGCGCGTGGCCAAATCGCAGTCGGCATCGCTCGTTACCACGCCGTTGCCGACATGGCGTAAGCGATTCCCGTCACTTTCGATAATCCCCCAGCCGGTACGGCGCAGGCCGGGATCTAGTCCGATAACGCGCATGTTCCCCCATGCTTCCCGCGATACACCGCCAGCGACCCGGGCCGGACCTAGGCGGTCAATCGAGTCATTGTCTCTTCCGCAATCTCAAAGTTCGCCGAAACGTGTTGCACATCGTCGCTGTCGTCGAGCGCATCGAGCAGCTTGAGCAGCGTTTCCGCGTGGTCGCCGTCCACCTCGATGGTGGTCCGCGGCTGCCAGGCCAAGCGCGCCTCCAGCGGGTCGCCAAAACGACCCTCCAGGGCATCGCGCACGGTACTGAAATCGTCGGGGGCGCAGGTCACTTCGTGCCCGTCACCGCTGCTTTCGACATTGCTGGCACCGGCCTCGACCGCGGCCTCGAAAACCGTATCGGGGTCACCGACGGCGCCATCGAACCGGATCAGGCCGACGTGCTCGAACATGAAGGCGACGCTGTTGGTCTCGCCCAGGGTACCGTTGAATTTGCTGAACGCCGAGCGCACCTCCGAGGCCGTGCGCTTACGGTTATCGGTTAGCGCCTCGACGATCACCGCCACCCCGCCGGGACCATAACCCTCGTAGCGTATTCCTTCGTATTGGGTGCCATCCTCGCCACCGGTCGCGCGCTTCATGGCGCGGTCGATATTATCCTTGGGCATGTTGGCGGCACGGGCCGAGGCCAGCGCCGCCCGCAGCCGTGGATTGCTGGCCGGATCAGGCAGGCCCGTGCGTGCCGCCACCGTGATCTCGCGGATCAGCTTACCGAAAACCTTGGCGCGCTTTTTGTCCTGCGCGCCCTTGCGGTACATGATGTTCTTGAATTGCGAATGGCCCGCCATGACCAGTCGACCCCAAAGTTGCTAGATGATGCTAGTCAGCTGCGACTTGTCTACCACATTTTGTGGTAGACAAGCACGATTTGTCGGCGAGCCGATCATCGCGCATGCCACTGATAGTCGCCCAATATGGCGATATTGCGGCGCTTTCTAGCAGGGTTTCGCGGCATTCTAAAGCCCCTCTCTCTGGTGATGGTGCAGGTCCCAAACAGATTCCTCAGGTTTACGCTCTTTTAAGCCCGGCACCCGCAAGATGCCTACCGCCGGGAACCGTCAGAAGGGTCGCCGGCATGGCGATGCCGCCAAAAGGTCCCAAAGAGGTCGGAAGAATGTCTTTGCCCAGCAATGTCCCGGAACTCGCGGTTCCGCAAACCGATGCCGCCGACGAGGCGGAAATCAGCCGTTGCATCGAGGGCGCCGCCGATCTGGTCCAAGGCTTTGCGGACATCGGTACGATAAGCGCCCTGGACGCCCTACTGGCCGCCGCGGGCGATGCAACGTCGGCGGACACCGATAGCGCCCGGCTGATCGCCGCTGCTGCCTTGCATCAAACGGCGACCCTGCACGACGAAGTCGACCGCTTCTTCTCCCTGACCAAAAGCGTAGATACCGCCTAATCGGGCCGCGTCGGACTCAAGCGGCCACCGACCCGCACCGGCGCGACCCGGCGGGCCAGCCCGGTAGCGTCATCGGTTCCACAAGAATCGCACACAACGTCGCCTCGCCCATCGCCGGCGCCATACGCTCGGTCGGTAGCTTGCGGGTGAAGCGGGCGACCGGCACCTTCTTGTCCATGCCGATCACCGAATCGTAGTCGCCGCACATGCCGGCATCGCTCTGATAGGCAGTCCCGCCCGGTAGGATCATGGTATCGGCCGTCGGCACGTGGGTGTGGGTTCCGACACAAAGCGACACGCGGCCATCGACCACATGGCCCATGGCCATCTTCTCGCTGGTCGCCTCGGCATGCACATCGAGGACGATGGCCTGAACCGAGGCACCGAGTCGGTGGTTGGCCAACTGTCCCTCGACACAGGCAAACGGATCGTCGAGCGGGTCCATGAACAAGCGGCCCATGACATTGAGTATGAGGATACGCCGTCCCTGCCCCGCCTCGAATATGTGGGCGCCACGGCCCGGCGTGCCGGCGGGATAATTCTGCGGCCGCAGCACGCACGGCTCGTTCTCGACCAAGGCAAAAGCCTCGCGCTGATCCCAGGAGTGATTGCCGCCGGTAATCACATCGACCCCGGCGGCGAAGATTTCCTTGGCGACCTTGGCCGTGATGCCGAAACCGCCGGCGGCGTTTTCACCGTTGGCGATGACCACATCCACGCCCAGGGTCCGGCGCAATCCCGGCAGGTGCGCGGTGATAGCGTCGCGGCCGGAACGGCCAACAATGTCACCGCAAAATAGAATATTCATCGCTCGCTCACTTTAATTTCCATGGCCTCACCCTCGGTCACGACCCAATCGAGACGGGCGTCGGTGGCTTCGCGCGGTACCGAGTCTACTTCCTGCGCCGAGAAGGCCAGACCGACAGCCACCGCCGAACCATGCGCACGCAAGGCTGCCAGGGTGCGGTCGTAAAACCCACCGCCATAGCCCAGCCGGTAGCCCGCCCGGTCGAAGGCTAGAAGGGGTACCAGCAGCAGGCGTGGTACAACTTCCCGCTGGTCCGTGCCGGGCACTTGGGTACCAAAACCACCCGACACCAATTCGTCGCCGGGCCGCCAGGCGCGAAAGACCAACGGCTGCCCCTTGCCCACCACTACCGGCAAACACAGCGGATGGCCGCGCCCGCTTAGCGCGATCATGATGGGGCGGGGGTCGATTTCGCCGCGCATGGGCCAGTAACCAGACACCACCGCCCCCGGCGGTACGCTCACCGCCGCGAGAAACCGATCGGTAACCACCGTCGTATCGCCAACGGCGGCGTCCCGGCGCGCGCCGGCGATCCGGCGCAAATCGGCTTTGGCCTGCGCAAGCGTCGGGGAGTTCATTGCTCAATTCCGAGCGCCGAGCGATCAAGCAAAATTAGCGAGCGGTGCCACGATGGCCGTTGGCCTGTGTTCTTCCTCTGTGGCCTGCAGTGCAGGTGGGCGCCATATACCGGAACCACGGCCCCGGCAGGGACAGCTCCCTTGAGGTAGATATTGGCCCCAGGGACTGAACGACCTGACGCACCCCGTAGCACCGCCCGAATGGACAGTAGATCGCGATGTTTTAACAACTTGTCTATAGCGAAGTTGGGGAAACCACGCCCTAAGCTCCGCGGTTTTCGACAGTGGCGAGCCGGGCCGCCATGGTTTCGATGCGCTCGGCGCTGCTCTCCAGGGCAGCGGAAACTTCGCTCTCAAGCGCACCATTACTACTCTCAACGCCTGACGCCTGATTCTGGTGATAGGCGTCGAACAACTCGTCGGTGATCATTAGACTGGCCATGATCAGAAGGCGCGCTTCGCCCACCTGTCCGACCGTGCTGGCCAGCTCCTGCATCCGCTCGTCCACGTGCGCCGCCAGCCTGCGCAAATGGTCTTCCTGCCCGTCGTCGCAGGTCATTTCATAGCTGCGGTCGTTTATTTTCAGCGTGATTTGAGCCACGAGTTTTATGCCTCCAATGCCGATTTAAACCGCGTTATGGTCGAATCCAGCCGCGTCGCGACGGTCGAGGCCACCTTCTGCAGCGCCGTGTTCTGCTTTTTCGCCGCGGCCAGGGCGGCACGTAGCTCGCCACCGTCATCTTGGTCGGCGCCATTGCCCACGCGAGCATCCACGGCCCGCTCAAGGCGATCAAGGGCGTCTTGCAGTCGTTTCGTGGCCTGGTTCAAGTGCGCCATGGCTCTCTCGGTTCGGTTGTGTCGCAGTGACCCGTGCGCGCCGCCTCTAAGGACGCAGAGTTAAGGATACGCTGGGCCGAGCGAAACGGTCAACCGCCGCTTCCGACTGGATGGTTGACGATCAAGGCGTGTGACGGCATGTTGCGCGCGAGCGAGCGGTGCCCAGGGCTGTCGCACCGCCGAAACCCGTCTCCCACATCCGAGTGGACGACTACGATGGACGCAGCGTCGTCAAAATCCGTCACTACTCGCGAGATGGCGAATGCCATTCGCGCCCTGTCGATGGATGCGATCGAAGCAGCAAAGTCGGGCCATCCGGGCATGCCCATGGGCATGGCGGACGTGGCGGCGGTTTTGTTCACCCAATTTCTCAAGTTCGACCCGGTGTGGCCCAAATGGCCTGACCGTGACCGCTTCGTGCTCTCGGCCGGGCACGGCTCCATGCTGCTCTATAGCCTGCTTTATCTGACCGGCTATGCCGATATGCCCCTCGACGAGCTGCGCAATTTCCGCCGCCTCGGCAGCCGCACGGCGGGCCATCCCGAATTCGGCCACGCCACCGGCGTCGAGACCACCACGGGACCGCTGGGTCAGGGGCTGGGCAATGCCGTCGGCATGGCGCTGGCGGAACGGGTGCTGGCGGCGCGTTTCGGCGATGGGCTGGTCGATCATTATACCTACGTGATCGCCGGCGATGGCTGCCTGATGGAAGGAATCAGCCACGAGGCCGCGTCCCTGGCCGGGCACCTGGGCCTGGGCAAGCTGATCGTCCTGTTCGACGACAACGGCATCTCCATCGACGGGCCGACGTCCCTATCCGTCTCGGACGATCAACTGGCACGCTTTACCGCCTATGGCTGGCACGTGCAGGCCGTCGACGGACACGATCCGGAGGCTGTGGCGACCGCCCTTACGGCGGCGAAGGAAGCCGGGCAGCCGTCCCTGATCGCCTGCAAGACGGTCATCGGCTTCGGTGCTCCGACCAAGGCCGGCACGTCCAAAGCGCATGGCGCGGCGCTGGGCGCCGACGAGATCGCCGGCGCGCGCGAAAAGCTTGGCTGGCCGCACGCACCCTTCGTGGTACCCGAAAACATCCTGGGCGCCTGGCGCAACGCCGGAACCCGCAGTGCGACGGCGGCCACCGCCTGGGAAAAGCGCCTGGCGGACAGCGATTCCGAGACCCGCGCCGAGTTCCAGCGCCGCATCACCGGCGAGCTGCCAGAGAATTGGACCGAAGGTTTGGTGGCTCTGAAACACGCGGCGGTCACCGAACAGCCGAAGGTCGCTACCCGGATCGCCTCGCAGCGGGCGCTCGAGGCGTTGGTGCCATACCTGCCGGAGTTGATTGGTGGCTCCGCCGATCTTACCGGCTCGAACAACACGCTGGTGGCCGGCCAAGCTCCCATCGGTCGCGGCGAATTTGGCGGCTCGTATGTCTACTATGGGGTGCGCGAACATGCCATGGCGGCGGCCATGAACGGCTTGGCCCTGCACGGCGGTGTGATTCCCTATGGCGGCACGTTCCTGGTGTTCACGGATTACTGCCGGCCGTCCATTCGCCTCTCGGCCTTGATGGGCCAGCGGGTGATCTATGTGATGACCCACGATTCCATCGGCCTGGGCGAGGATGGACCGACCCATCAGCCGGTGGAGCATCTGGCCGCCTTGCGGGCGATCCCGAATCTGAATCTTTTCCGTCCCGCCGATACGGTGGAAACGGCGGAATGCTGGGAGGTGGCCCTCGCCACCCGCGATCGCCCTTCGGTGCTCGCCCTCACCCGCCAAGCGCTCCCGAGCATACGCCGCGAGATCGGTGAGAATCTGAGCGCCTATGGCGGTTACATCATGAGAGCGGCCGACACCCCCCGCCAGGTCACGCTCATAGCCTCCGGCTCCGAGGTTGCCATCGCCGTGACGGCCCAGACCCAACTCGCCGCGGAAGGCATCGCGGCGGTGGTCGTCTCCCTGCCCTGCTGGCAACTCTTCCAAGCGCAATCGGCACATTACCGGGACGAGGTCCTCGGCCTCGGTTCCTTGCGCGTCGGCATCGAGGCCGCGGGTGCCTTTGGCTGGGATACCTGGATAGGCTCCGACGGCGCCTTTGTCGGCATGAGCGGCTTCGGCGCCTCGGCCCCGGCCCCTGACTTGTACGAGCACTTCAAGATTACACCGCAAGCGGTTGTCGATGCGGTTAAAGCCCGACTGTAATAACCTTACAGCATTAGGAACGAACGGCGATGAACGGAGCAGAACTAGCCAAAACAGCACGAGCTTTGGTCGTCGATGGCAAAGGAATCCTGGCGGCCGATGAAAGCGCGCCGACCATCAAGAAGCGCTTCGATAACATCGACACCGCCTCCACCGAGGAGAACCGGCGCGACTATCGGACCATGCTCTTTACGACGCCCGGCGCCGCCGAGCATATCAGTGGTGTGATCCTCTTCGACGAAACGATCCGGCAGAACGCGGCCGACGGCACGCCCCTGGTGCGCATCTTGCGCGATGCCGGGATTATTCCGGGAATCAAGGTAGACGCCGGCGCCAAGCCGCTGGCCGGACATCCGGGCGAAACGGTGACCGAGGGTCTGGACGGCCTGCGCGACCGCCTGGCCGACTACGGCAAGCTTGGTGCTCGCTTTGCCAAGTTGCGCGCCGTCTATCGGATCGGCGATACCATGCCCGGCCCGGCCTGCATCCTAGCCAACGCCCATGCCCTGGCACGCTACGCCGCGCTGTGTCAGGAGGCTGGCCTAGTCCCCATCGTCGAGCCGGAAGTGCTCATGGACGGCGATCACGATATCGACGCCTGCGACGAGGTGACCGAAGAGGTCTTACGCACGGTCTTCGCGGAGTTGGCGGCGCAAGACGTGTTGCTGGAGGGAATTTTACTCAAGCCCAACATGATCATCTCGGGCGCTGACTGCCCGGATCAGGCCGATGTTGACGAGGTCGCCTGGCGCACGGTCCGTTGCCTGAAGCGCACCGTGCCGGCGGCGGTACCGGGTATCGTCTTCCTCTCCGGTGGGCAAAGCGACGAAGTGGCGACCCTGCACCTCAATGCCATGAACAAGCTGCCGGGGACGCTTCCCTGGAAGCTCAGCTTCTCCTATGGCCGCGCCCTGCAGGCGGCGCCGTTGAAAGCCTGGGGCGGCAAAGCGGATAATGTGAGCGCGGGCCAGGCGGCATTCCTGGAACGCGCCAAGGCAAACGGCGCGGCGACGCGCGGCACTTACGCCTAATATCAAGGAGACATCGATGGCGGTCAGAGTGGGGATCAACGGCTTCGGCCGGATTGGACGGTTGGTATTGCGGGCGGCCATGGAATCGAACCGCAAGGACATTACCTTTGTAGCGATCAACGATTTGGGCTCGGCGGCGGACAACGCACACCTGCTCAAGTATGATTCGGTGCACGGCCTGTTCCCCGGCAAGGTCGAGGCAACGAAGAACAAGATAAAAATCAAGGGCAAGTCCATTCAGGTTCTGGCCGAGCGGGACCCGGCGAAGTTGCCGTGGGGCGATCTCGGTGTCGATATCGTGTTGGAATGCACCGGCCTGTTCGCCAAGAAAGAAGCCGCGGCGAAACACTTGGCGGGCGGCGCCAGGAAGGTCCTGGTCTCGGCACCCTGTGCCGATGCCGATCTAACGGTGGTCTACGGCGTCAACCACGAGAAGTTGCGCAAGAGTCACACGGTCGTCTCCAACGCATCGTGCACCACCAACTGTCTAGTGCCGGTCGCCTACGTGCTCGATCAGGCGGTGGGCATCAAGCACGGCTTCATGACCACGATCCATTCGTTCACCGGCGATCAGCGCACGGTGGATACCCTGCACAAGGATTTGCGCCGGGCCCGGGCCGCCTCGATCTCGATGATTCCCACGTCGACCGGCGCCGCGCGTGCCGTGGGCTTGGTCATGCCCAAGCTAAAAGGTAAGCTGGATGGCACTTCCATCCGCGTGCCGACGCCGAATGTCAGCCTGATCGACCTGACCATCGTGGCCAAGAAAAAGACCACGGTCGCCGCGATCAACCAAGCCATGACCCGCGCCGCCAAGAGCGCCCGGTTAAAAGGCATTCTGGAGATCAATCGCGAGCCTCTGGTCTCCCACGACTTCAACCACAACCAAGCCAGCTCCACCTTCGATGTGACCGAGACTCAGGTGCTGGACGGCACCTTCGTGCGGGTCTTGTCCTGGTACGACAACGAGTGGGGCTTCTCCAACCGCATGAGCGACACCGCGGTGGCCATGGGTAAGCTGCTCTAGGCCCAGACTTCGGCTATCATACGCGGATGGCCGAACGTGCGATCATTATTCATTCGCTTGAGCACGCCTGTACCGCCGTCGCCGTGGCGGCGGCATTGGGCG
>Ga0114931_10009417_pt1 | contig 11703 bp, 5 predicted proteins | sample 2SBtaG_FD_89579 | JGI IMG/M metagenome (GOLD analysis project Ga0114931, IMG submission 89579) | Deep subsurface microbial communities from Kolumbo volcano to uncover new lineages of life (NeLLi) - 2SBTROV14_V59a metaG | ecosystem: Environmental > Aquatic > Marine > Volcanic | place: Kolumbo...
GCCATACGGGCCTCCATTTTCATTTCAAAGTCACGAACGCTGCGATGCTTTGCCGAGCCACTTGTCGATTGTTTCACGGTGGAACCGCCAGTGCTTGCCGACCTTCTGCCCGGGCACCTTGCCATGCTGGGCGAGCTTGTAGAGCGACGACTTCGAGATCCGGAGGTACTCCGAGAGCTCGTCGATGGTGAGGATGAGTTGCAGTTGCACTGGCATCACGAAGCTCCTGTGGCCATGATTGGATTCGATTCTCGATCCAGTCTCGGGTTATCATAACTGGCAATTGCTGGCGGCTGTTGTCGGCCAATGGCGATCAAGGATAATCCTCAGCTGGCTGCCACTCGTCATCCACAAGCTCTGGATACCAGGCCCGATGCCCACCCTGTTTTGGAACGCCGGCGAGAAGGAGGTCATCAAGGGCCTCGACATCCTCGGTTTCCGGAAGGTCGATCAGGCATTGGGTTAGGGGCGTGACGACCATCTCACAGCGGGCACGGTATCTGTCCTTGCATGGGATTGCCTCCTTGTCCGGTGAACGTGAACAAAATAGCGCAATCCGAAGAGGGTTGCTGAGTTGCCTGCTAGCAACGCGGCCTGTGCGTCATACTTGTGGCGTATTTGGCCACGAACGATGGACGGCGTGTGCAAGCGCTTGTGCAAGGAGAAACAGTTGGCGTAGCAAGCCAGATCGGACACGTTGGTTTTCACCGACAGCACCGTCCTTTCTGACCGGAACCGTCGGTGTGACCCGTACCACCGGATGGACCCATCCCGTCGTCGCCCCAAGGCGTATTGAGCGCATCGGCGGTCCTATCTGACCTGAAAATGCAGGCGAACCAACGAACCAAGAGTCCATTGGATGCTGGGTTGAAGCTATTTTCAAGTCATGCTGCATGGCTAATCCTCAGTGGACTGAGGTGACAGTGGATCTGGGCCACAGGATGCCCATGACCGTCGCATCGGGTACCTCGTACGGAAGGTCGAGTTCGCTCGTGCGTTTGAGCACATACACTCTCGCCAAATCGAGGGCATCCGTTATCGCCTCAGACCCAACATTGCCAGGCGGGGAAGCTTCCTCACTCCGTCGAAGCGCGGCGACAGTCTCATTGAGCAGGCACAAAGCCTCCCAGTCTTGCAACAAGCTGCGAGGTTTCCCATCAATGCTGCATTCAACGCCAACGAGTGTTCCTCTGACGTAACGACCACTGTCAGTAACTCGGTCATGGATGCGCACGAACACGATGGGCTGCGAGAGATATTGTTTCGGGAGCGAAGCAGCGACTACGTCATACGACCTTGCCTCCCGTACCGCGGCGTCAAACGCTCGGTGACCCACCCCGATGACCCGGCTCGATTCTCGAGATGATACCCCGTGACGATCGAATACCAGCCCCTCGTAGTGCGCCCTGACACCGGGATCGGAGAGCCAGAGCTGCGGTGTCTTAAAGCCGAGCTGCCCCTCCTCGCAGGTTACGCGGCGTCGATTGATGGTGAGCTGGCCGACAAAGAATGGCCGCAGGTCGGGCAGATCGAGCTGGGGCACCTTCTTCGAGACTTGCTGGAAATCGAATCGCGCCGCGTTTCCTACGAGATGTTGCACCGTTTCGACGGCGTCCTGTCCCCCGAATCGCGCCGTCTTGGTGTCGAACCACTCCTCAAGCCGTTCACCCGGAACCTGGCCCGAATCGGCGAATAACTCGCGGAAGAGTGAAGGCGATGTCATGCCGAGGATCAACTCCAGCAGATCCTCAGGTTCATCCATGTACTGGGACTGCGCCATCATGATGTTGTGGATCTTCTCGTCGAGCTTGTCCCAGATCCGCGATTCGACTGTGTCCGGATTGCGCAGGGACACAACTCGAACCTGCTTCTTCTGACCGTAACGGTTCAATCGGCCGACACGCTGGTGGAGCCGCATCGGGTTCCAGGGGAGGTCCACGTGCACGAGCACACTGCACCGTTCCTGCAGGTCGACGCCCTCGCCAGAAGCCTCCGTCGACACGAGGAAGCGCGCCTTGCCCGCGTTGAATGCATCCCGCGCCTCCTCGCGAGGCAGGGTCAGCGTCTGCGGCTGGCCACTCGAACCTACTACTACCCCTTTGATACGGTCATCGCCGTTGATAAACGTCACCGTGGACTCGCCAAAGCGGTCGATGAGCGCCGACATGACCAGTGCCTGCGTCGCCTTGTACTCCGTGAAAAAGAGCACCGGCTCATCTGCGAAGCGTTCTGACAGCACCTCCATCAGACGCGTGATCTTGGTCTCCACTCGCACCTCGGCGGCCGCCTCCAGAAGCTGGCGGAGGTACCGTTCCTCGTCCTCCATGAGCGTGACCTTCGCTTCCAACTGCGCGATCACTTCGTCAAGCTCGGACAACTCGTCTAGCCGCCCTTCACTCTCGGCCTCCATGTACGCCATAATGGCATCTCGTTTCTCTCGCATATCTGCGGTTTCCGACTTGTGTCCGGCCAGCCGGGCTAGACGTCCTTCGATCGCGGAACGGATCGCCGCCACCGAGCTCGACGCTAGTTTTTGCATTGCGATGAGCACGAGCTGCACGGTTCGCGCATCACCCGCTGCTAAGGAGCCAGCGTATGCGCGCCCGGAGGTGATGAACTCTGAGAGGATCTCGTAAAATCGGGTTTCCTCAGGCGTGTACTGGTAGCTTTCCGCGCTTACGACCGGCGAGGTGAAGAGCGGCTGGCCCTTCAGGTCGGTCACGCAGCTCTTGTTATTGCGGATCAGGGCCTCACGTAGGTGTGGCAGCTGGTCCTGCATGGGCCGCTGTGGGTCGAATAGATCGGGCCGGACGAGCCGGAGCAGCGCCAGGAACCCATAGTGCTTGCCGCGGTGGGGTGTTCCGGTAAAGAACACCATCGAGCCAATCTTGTGTTGCTCCTGCAAGCGGTCGAGCAGCTTGTAGCCCAGGGTCGGCCCGGCCTGCTCGTCATAGTTGAGGTGGTGCGCCTCGTCCACAATCACCAGATCCCAAGGCTCGCTGTCGACGAGTCTGTCCTGCCGAGCTTTTGCCCTATCTGGTCGGTCGAGCCGCAATGTCTGCAACGAGGCGATAACCTGCTTGTTCGTGTTCCAGAAGTCACTGTGCTTGGTGTCCACGGACGGGTCATGGAGCGCGACTCGAATGTCAAACATCTCTCGGAGCCGTGTCTGCCACTGCTGGCAGAGACTCGCTGGGCAGATGATGAGCAAGCGGCGCACCCGGCCTGAGGAGAGAAGAGGCCAGAGGATCAACCCCGCCTCGATGGTCTTACCTAGCCCGACGTCATCGGCCACGAGCCAGCGAGCGGGCCAGCGTTCCAGCACCTTGCGGCAGACCCACAACTGGTGCGGAAGCAGATCGACCCGTGATCGCGAGAAGACCCCCCAAAGGTCATTCACTGAGAGAATTGCCTCCGCCTGGAACTTCGTCACGGTGGCCAGCGCCGGATCCCACTCCGCGCTCCGCACCCGTTGTGCGAGACTTCGCATCGCCACGAGCGTATCGCTTGGGCATTCCTCGATGCCGTGCGAAAACCGTACCACCAAGGTCTGGCCGCGGTTGAGCAGCACGGTCCCGTGGCCGTGGATCGCGTGCCTAACCGATGCGCCTTCCTTTGTACCGATTGATCCGGACTCATTACCACTCCGAGTCATCGGCGCCTCCTGTATCTGCGAATGTTCTTCCTATCAGCCTCGACTGAAGGCTCTTGTCGGATGCGAATATCTGCAACGGGATATCGAAGGCCCCGCCGAACTCCGCGCCCTCGTCTCCGAGGTGTTCGACCAGGAATCTGTGGATCGCTCGTGACTGCCACAACGAGCCGACCTCCACATCGACATTCGCACCGAGCCCGGAAAGCAGGGCTCTCACTCGGCGGACCGGCACGAAGCAGTCTTGCACGAGCTCGGGTCGTCCGATGACGCCGCGCCGCCTCAGCTCTCGAACCACAAAACAGTATCCCATCCCAAGCACTTGGCCGAGCGGAGGTGCATCAACACCGCCACCCTGGAATCGGCTGCTCGCCCGGGTAGCGAGGATGTCGTGGGGCTCAATCGGAGTGCCCGGCCGGTCAAGCGAGCGGAACGCCTCGACATACTCCGGCAACCAGCGCGAAAGGACGTAGATGCGTGGCAGTTGCAGCATCCAGTGGAGGTACTGCGAGTCCTGGACCTGACTGGAGAAGAAGTTCTCGAGGAAGCCTACCCACATGTGAGAGTCGTCCGACTCGGTTGCGAATCGATCCAGCCAACCGCCGCGGGCACAGTAGTCGAGGAAGGACCGGTGCTGCTCAGGCGTGGTTCTCCCCATCGTGTGGAACGCGCCGAGGAGCAGGACGACCAGCCATGTTCTACGACATGCGCTATTCGACGGGTCCCGGTCCGCCAAATGCCCAAGGTCAAACTGGTTCGGGTAGGTCCTGCGATGAAAGTCTTCCAGCAGATGCTGGTGCTCGCTTGCCCACCACTCCGCCATGTCCGTGAGGACGGCTCCTGCATCAATAATTCTGGTAGGCTCCGTGTCCGGTTCCTGGCTTGGCATCCCCCCGATCGAGTCCCACCCGCTGATGATCTCGAGTTGGGCAAGAAGCGCGATCGCTTCGTTTTCGGGCAGATTCTCAAGCTCCGGCGAGCTCTGCTCGAGCGAAAATACCCAGCAGTCTCGGTGAGCTTGCTTGAGCTCATCGCGCATTTGGGCGCAGAGATCGCCCTTGACCAGATACTGCACGACACCCTGACGTTGATCGGACGTGCTTGCTTGAGCGCCCCACTGCGCCAGTGTGTCGGCCGACGCCCGTAGCTGGCGGCGGCACAGTAGGACGAATGGCACGCACTCTTCGTCGTATCCCTTCGCCAGCACACGATCCGGCGGAGCGAAGGCCGCTCTCATGCACTCGTCATCTCCTCTCGTGGCGATCAGCAAGCGCTCGGCCTGCTCGTACGAGCCCGACATGGCGAGGAATTCAACTCGCTTGAGAGAGGCGCCCAGGTCGTCTCTCAGATGCTGATGCAGATAGTCCTGAACGGGCTCGTCTCGCACGAACGCCATCCGCGTGGCTCTCTCGACATCGAATCTGGGGTCTTCATCCACCTCGCACTGCAATGCTGATTCGAGGCTCACCGACTGAGGCTCCGCATCGTTTGCAAGCGCCGTCGAGAGGGTCTTCCACACGCGTTTACTCACCGCACTATCTGATTGCAAGACGCTCTTGAGAGAGGGCAATGCCGCAATAGCATGGAGTGCGTTCGCGTTCGAGGCGAGCCAGTCATCCACGACCACGCGCACATCGGAGCCCCGGACGAACTTACTGAACGGTGTCGGGAGCTCGCTAGGAACCAGCGGATATCGCGACACAGCGCTTGAGAGTGCGCCGGACTCGCCGGACCACAGCGCATAGGAAGCGACTCTCCCTGTGCCATGCGGACCGGCTCTGGTAAGCCCGGACGACAGGTGCTCCAGCACCGTCCAGAGCGTCTGCCAGAGCTCGGCGAGGTCGACATCTTCATCGACCCCGAGGGCCGTTCGGGTTGCTGGCCAGTCCGAAAGGCACATCTCAATGAACTGTGAGAACGATCTGCCCGCACCCGACCCCAGGCGCTCCGCGGTCTGCTGATTGCGCTCCGGATGCTCCGCGAGCCGGGCACGCCCCGTGTGGACAGAGAACTGCGCGTTGACGACGACACCGAGATTCAAGTGCTCACGAGTCGGCGTGGTGACCCACACTGTCGGAACCCCATCGGGCACGGGCACGAAGCCACGCCGCCCGAGCAGCACGAGCACTCCCTCCCGGTTGTGGACGTCCTCGGAGACTCGGCACAGCAGGGCCTGCAATCCCGATGGTAATAAGCCGGGGGTGGCGTGCAGCATTCCCAATTCCAACCGCGAGGATAGTTCGAGGTTCGCACCTTTCCAGGAAACGTGGAGGTTGTGATCATCTGTGACGACCTCACACGATCGGAGCGCCCTCGCAAAGACGAGCTGTACCGAGCAAAGCGACACGAAGCGTTCCAGCATCGAGTTCGTCTCGGCACCTTCTGTCACCGGTAACAGCACGGCTGTCGGTCGCCAGAGCCCGTCGCGTGCATCAAAGAACCGCTCGATAGCGCGGCACTCCTCGCGATCGGCGAGGGGAAGAAACGCACCGTGGATGCGACACCGAAGCCGCCCGCTCCAGATCCGCGGTTCATCCGACACCAGGAAGGTGCTCTTGAACCCCAGTCCGAACTTCCCGGTGACGGGCACGGCCCCGGAACCGTGCTGCTTGTCGGAGGACTGGAGCACGAGCATCTTCTCCAGGTCCTGACCGTAACCCCAGTCGCTATGGTTGGCCGTTCCGAGCTGGTGTTGATTGATGCATCGGCCCCGATGCACGAACGCCAATCCTTCGGTCGTGTCCAAGACAGCCCAGTGTCGCTCCTCCGGCTTCAGTTCCCGATGGGGCTCGTGACACTCCGCGAGCTCGGTCACCGCGTCGTCCGCGTTCTGGAAGAGCTCAAATGGAACCGACTCCGGGGTGTACTCGTCTTTCTTGCTGATCTTCTCGCGCACCCTGGCCCGGACTTCATCCGCCACACTCTCATCATTTTGCAGGAGGTCGGCGAGTCGCTGCCGAAGCTCGGACTCTCGCGCCTCTCCCTTGCGTCGGACGAGTGGAACACTCTCGTGCTCTTCAAGATGCTTCTGACGCTCGGCATCCTTCAGTTCCCGAAGCACGGGGCCGAGCACGTGGTCTGTGCGAAGACCCAATTGCTCAAGGTAATTCGGAGCCCACCGAAGAAGCCACACTCGCGTGAACTCAAGGTCCACCTGATCGGAATTCGCGAGATGATCCCACTTTTCATCGAAGTTCCCGATATGTTTGCGGTACACGTCGGAAAGCAGCGATCGGGCAGTTTCGCGCATGATATCGTTGCACCGCTTGCGCCCATAGGAGTCGGGGGTGATTTTGCGTAGCCGCAGCCCGTACACGCGCACCCCGACGCCTTCCTCCTTGAAGCTACCAACGAATCGCGGCGAGCGATCCCCCAAAAGTAGCGTTTTGGCGGAGGCCGACGTCGGAGCTTCGAACTCGTCACCGACGAGCGAGACAACAGTCACGGCGTCTTCGACAGATACCTCCACCGTGAAACGCTGCTTGCGCATCATGTCATCGAGGGTCTCCACAGCCCCGACCGCAGCTGAGGGTTCGTGAGTTTGCCAATCCAAGCTGTCACGGAACACCTCGAGTTTGGTTTTGTCGATGAATCGACTACGGAAGACTTTGAGGGAAGGTGCGTCACCAAGCAGGCCCAGCAGCGCCCCGACCAACTCTTCATTGGCGACTTGTGTAAACGGATGGAAGTATTTCTCCAGCGTACTCATAGAGTTAGCTACGGCCTTGGAGATTTCCGCCGTGGCCTTGCCTCCCTCTGCGCGTTCGACTCCACCAGACGATCGGACGTGACTCCCACGGTTCAGAATATCTCTGAGCACGTGTGCGCATTCGGTATCTAGGAGGTGATTTGCGGCGATCCCGTATGCGTCGATGCTGAGAGTTGTTGGGTCTCTCCATGTCCCATCCTGTGATCGCAGCTTCAGCCTCCGGAGATTCCGCATTGGATCCTGCGTCTCCAGTATCTGACCGAGGTACGCGAGATATATCCGCCATTCGTCGCTGACCGTTCTGGACCGCTTGTGCACAAGTGACTCGGCGAGGTGGCCGAGCACCGCGACCAAACGCTGATCAGAAAGCGACTTACTGAGCTGAGGCGCCAGCACGTCCAGGCAGAGACGACGGTGCTCCTGACTCTTGAACTGGGCGAGCAACTCCACCGCAGGCATCACGCTGCTGCCCGCTGCACCATCGAAGGCAGAGAGCCACGAATCGAACGCCCCCTCGTCTTCTAGTTCCACGGGGCCGATGCGTGCACTTTCGCTCTCAGCGAGGTGTGAAGCAACAGCGACGAGCTGTTCGCGAACCGATGGGAGCAATGCGTCTCGGCACTCTCGGAATCCGTCGTGTGCGGACACGTCAGCATGCAACGAGCTCAGGGCCCGAAGTGGACATGCCCCCACGAGAATCGACAACGCTACCTCGCCGGCGTCGTGGGGAAGCCGTAGAATCTGTTCGGGGGTGATGAATTTACCTTCAACGGTCGGAAGCCACGCTGTCGTCTTGAGCCGATCTTCCAGATCCTTCGGACAGTGCTTGGAATTCAGCATGTCTGCCGCGGCTGTCATCAGGGACTTCCAATACCGATCTGGGTTAGGAGCGTTGAGTCCAAACCGAACGACTGCATCCGCGTCAAACGGCGAAACAAGCTGACTGAGCCGGGCTCGCGCTCGGCCGTCCGCGGGCTCGCGCAGCTGCGTGACCAGCTGCGCGATGTCGGGCGTTCGATCCGACCAAGTCGAGCGGAGAAATGTCGCCGGCCCGATGGCCGCCAGTCTTCCATCGGAGGTCTCGTGGATTGGAAGTTTACGCAGCAAGGACTCGTCCTTCAGCTCTACGAGCAGCTGCGAGCGCTCTTGGCTGCTGAATGCAGACCAATCAATGGCCTCGGGATCGATCTGGGTCAGCAAGCGCCCGACGCCACTCGAATCCACCGAGTCGATATCCAACTTCCGTCTGGCCACACTTGGCAGCTCAGCAACCAAGTCACGGTCCAACAGTCGCCACCGTTCGCCCAGCCCCTCCATCGCCATCTCGGTGATCCGATCCCACACGTCGGACTCGCCATCCGACCGCGGCTCTAGGAGAACCGCGGTGTCGGACTCGGGCAGATTGGAACCGTGCAACAGGTAGCGCACCGCGTCCCGCTGCGCGGCGACTGAAAGGTCACAGGATTGCACCATCATTGAGAGAAGGGGCCCCCGTTTGCTCGGCTTGGCGAGTTCGGGGCCCGTGCAGAGCAGCGTCGTGGCCCACTGGGCATTGCAGTTCGGTGCCGCGTCATGGAACAGCGCTCGGTAGACATCCACATGCACAAACGCCAGCTCGGCCGTCACTGCGGCCGTCACTGCCTGTTGCCATTGCCGCTCTGCGTCCTCCCGTCTTGAGGCAACACGCTGTTCCGCTTGAAGCGACCGCAACTCGGTTGCCGACCACACGCGATCGATGTCACCTCGTTCGTCTCTGAACAGCGGCAACGTCTCGCATCGAGCCACCAGCGAGTCGCGGTCCTCGCACGTCGAGATCAGATGGGCCACCACGCGAGTAAAGGAAGGCTGCGACTTCACCTTGCGCTCGCACGCGTTCAACTGCCGCAATGCGTCCGACGCAACCTCGAGTCCAAGAGTTGGATTCAGCTGATGATGATCCCCGAGCAGTTCTACCGGTACGAAAAGCCGCCTATGCTCGGCCCCGGCACAATTCACGGCCGCGAGAATCACCCCGGCAGCGTTGCTCCGGCATGGCAGGGGCAGCGGATGCACCTGCTCAAGACGGAGCCTCTCACACATCCGAGAGACGAGCACAGGTGACTCCTGCAGCTCGCTGAACTTTCGTGAATCGAGAAGGCCGCGAACGAAGGTCAGCGCCATCGCGTGCACCTCTTCGGGAAACGCTTTCTCCGCTGCGCGGCAGAGTACGTCGACGCGCGCTACAAGCTGGTCCCAGGAGATCGAGGCCAAGTCCGCGGTAGTCCTGAGCAGGACCTCTATCGCTGCGGCGGGCCACTGGCGGCGTGGTTCTCGATTAGTGAGCCGCGGAGAGTCTTCGGGCGTCAATAGGAATCGCTCGGAGACATCGGTGATCCCGGGGGATGCTTCCATAGTGCGTGCCAGCGATTCGACAATGGGAAGCTCGAGAACCTCCTGACCCGTGTCTATCGCCGACCAGATCATGCCCTCGCTCTTGATGAGTGCAAGCCACTGGTAGTCTCGGCAGACATGTGCGATGACAGCCTTGTCTTTCAGCGATGATGTCCGGACAAGCGCTCGAGTGACCTCGGAGACCTCGTCATGCAAGATTACACCTGAACCCGTGGCGCGAGCGAGTCCCGGGATCAGGAGCGGCAGAACGCCGTGGTCGCGGAGTGTGGTGTTCCATTGCAATCGGACGGCTCGCTCGTTCTCAATGCTCTCCGGCTGCTCGAAATCGATCACGCGGCGTCCCGCATCGACAAAGAAGTCCCCGTGAAGAATAATTTCGAAGTCCGTTGCGATGTCGATGGATCGACGGTCGCCGTCCTGCGGCTCGCCCACCGGCAGGTAAGACGCCCAGCCGAGACGAATTTCCCCCGCTGACTCGGTGCTGGGCGAGCGGACGAAGTGCACAGCTACGTGCGGCAACGCCTTCTCCGGAAGCTCTTCAAAGTCATGGGTTACCGGATTGATCGCGGGCCTGTGAGGCCACTTTGGATGGGACCGGATGGACACACACCCTGGCTCATCAAGCATTTTCTCGACGGCGCAGAACTTGCACGTCTGTTCTTCCGTTCCGCTAACAATCACACGGATCGCCCCCGAGATTTCGCTATTCCCGTCGTGCTCTTGAAGTTCTTTGGACTGGCGACAGCGGACAGCCCCAGCTTGTATTTTGCACTGGGCCCAGTTGGTCAGCGCATCTCCTGAACCGGGTTCACCTTTCCAGAGCTGCACCGAATGTACATGAGAGAGCAACGGGAGCAGCGACGCGATCCGTGGCACTACCGCAGTCCCCAGGAGTTCGTCCGGCGCCACACTCTGGTCGCCTCGGAACTCCTGCATGATGAAGGGCTTTTCATCACGTTCACATCTCAGGGGTAGCCAGAGAGCAAACCAGTGTTGGGATTTACAGCACGGGCTGAGTAGGTTTCGAAGGAGCTTGGCGTCTTGCTCGTGAAGAGTGTCCCACTCGGCGTGTATCTTCTGAGTTTCGTCCGACCAAGGATTAAGCACATCGAAGACAGGGGAGTGTTCGTCGCCATCGCGGCCGCTCGCCAGGTAGAACAGGGCTTCGCAGAGGTGGAAGACGCTCTTCAGCCCAAGTCCGAATCGGCCAATGGCCGTGCGGTCGGCTCCTCGCGACCCGAGCCCGAGCTGGCGTATGCCATTCTCATCGACCTTCCGAAACGGTCCGTCGTTCACGACGAACACTCCAGGACGGTCTAAGAGCGGATGCTTCGTCCCTGCAGGGGCCGGGCACCATCCCAGATGTACATGTTTTGCCTTCGCGTCGTCGGCATTAGCTAACAATTCCTTCACCACCGGGAATCCCAAGTAGTACCGGTCGTTGAGATTGTCTTTCAGCTGAGAGATCCGGCTTTCCACCGACTCACTGAAACCCTTTGTTGCCATAGGGCCAAAGACTACACGAACTCGAAGTTGTGGTCGACTGTCGCCCCGCCAACGCACTATCGACCGAAGCCGGAGCGGAGCAAAGCAGTCGGGCGTTTAACCATCGAGACGCGAGTGTCGAGTGCCGTGACGAGTGCCTCTATAGCAGCGGCCATGGACAGTCGTGTGCACCGCTGTGGCCATCTCATGGCCATCGCACGCCGGCTAGGGGAGCCGGCCTTAGAGACGGAGTGATGGAACACCAGAACGTTCTTTGCGTGTTCATCATTTACGCGCCGGTGCCCATGGGATTTTTGTCAAGGTCGACAACCTTTGTTTGGCTTTGGCGCCCGATCAATCCATCGGCGGGTAGCACAGGTCGCCCCAATCCTCTCGCCACGCTTGGTCCATTATGACGAGCAGCATCACGGGTAGGAGGTGGCCCAGCATGGTGGAGCATCGCCGA
>Ga0114931_10009418_pt1 | contig 11702 bp, 9 predicted proteins | sample 2SBtaG_FD_89579 | JGI IMG/M metagenome (GOLD analysis project Ga0114931, IMG submission 89579) | Deep subsurface microbial communities from Kolumbo volcano to uncover new lineages of life (NeLLi) - 2SBTROV14_V59a metaG | ecosystem: Environmental > Aquatic > Marine > Volcanic | place: Kolumbo...
CGTTTCCGCCTTTGCCGTTTTTTATCCAGTTCCCCAGTTCCTGTGATAAATAAGAGTTGTCTGTTAAAACCCGGCTATCTGCAAAACGTTCTTGCAACCAGTTTTCGACTTGTTGCCGTTTAAGAATTCCGATTGCGGCAATATTTTGCTGCGCATCCTGCAGAATATTTTCCCGGAGTTTTTGGTAAGTGAGCCAACCGATGCCGCTTATGATAAAGCTTAAAACGACAAATAAGAGTGCAAATCGCCAGGCCTGGCTGGCCTGCGATAAACGAGGTTTAATGTTAAATCCGGTATGCAGCATAGGCGTTTATAGCGGACTTAATAACAAAAGAAGGAACATTTTTGCTTCCTTGAATAGAGATTCTACAATAAAAGTCTACACCTTTAGGGCCACTTTATCTTTGATATTATCGCTATTTGTAAAACATAGTTTTTGAACTTCAGGTAACCGTGATCTCACGGAAAATAACTTGTTGCCAACCTACACCCCGGTCTTATTTTATTATCCGGATAAAACAGATAAGGCTTTGATTATATTAAGCCGGAGGCAGGTGTTCTGAACTTACAGACTGGTTAGACAAAATTAAAAGCACAAAATCTCTTTTTTCAGGGGGATGAGGAGGATTTAGAATGGTTATTCTGGATTGATGGATAGAGTTTTTGTAGAGCGGACTGAAGTCCGCTCTACATTATCCATCGAACCAAGGTTGTTACTGTCGTAGAAGCCGTGAACAACTGGATTTAGGTTTAATGATCAATCTGTGAATTTTCTTTGTAAGTGTTCTCTTGACGGTATAAGCGCTTGTAAAAAGCTTCGTCACACGGTAAGGTCGGTTCTTTTACAATGAACGGTATTAAATTTATGTCAATCTCACTGTCAGTGCTGGAAAACATTATCCGGGAAGCGGGGTCAATAGCTTTGACGTATTTTAAAGATCTTAAGCATTTGGAAGTCAATAAAAAAAGTTCCAGAGATTTTGTAACTAAAGCCGATCTGGCGGTTGAAGCTTATTTAAAAGAGACGTTGACGGAAAGTTACCCGCAATATGGATTTTGGGGTGAGGAAAGCGGTAAGACTGAGAACCAGTCCAGCCGCTGGATTGTTGATCCGATTGATGGCACGCATTCTTTTACCAAAGGTCAATATTTCTGGGCCATTAGCGTGGCGCTGGAGATTGATCAGGAATTGTTGTTTGGGGCAATTTATGTGCCTGCAGTCGATGATTATTATTATGCGGAACGCGGCAAGGGGGCGTGGAAAAATACCGAGCGGATCCGGGTTTCGACAGAAACGGACTTGGGTGATGCCATGGTGGCAACCGGATTCGCTTGTTTGCGTAATTATTTAAAGGACAATAATCTGCCGCGTTTTTGCAGAATTGCCGAACGAACCACGGGACAGCGTCGGTTTGGTTCTGCGGCAATGGATATATGCATGGTTGCTGACGGCCAGGTGGATGCTTTTTGGGAGCAGGAATTAAACTTATATGATATTGCTGCCGGGGTGGTTATCGCACGGGAAGCGGGCGCGACAGTAACAGATTTTAAAGGTAACCCGGGGGTTTTTCCAAAGCAGATATTGGTTACCAACGGGAAAATTCTGCAGCAACTGTTGCCCTTGATGTAAACCTAACGATCATGAAGGACAGCCACGGCTCCATCAAAATGGAAGCAAGGTAGAAAACCCTGATGTAGGAGGTACGCCAATCGCCCATGATGCGGTTCCGTTCCTTATTATCCTATAGAGTGGAGAATTTCACGGAAAACCAGGGTGTGCAGCATCTATAAAATTTCTCAATCTGCGTTGGGGAGGGGCGGCCGTCATGAAGGAAGGGCTTTAACCGCAAGAGTAGCTTAGGCTAAAGCCCTTTACTGATGGAAAGGAAATTTTCACCCTACAACTATCAGCAATAATCAAGAAATGGCGAGCGTTTTATGCTTTCGCAATTTCGGAACGCATCTCATCAATAATCTGCTTATAGTTTTCCTTGCCAAAAATCGCCGAACCGGCAACAAATGTATCGGCCCCAGCCGCTTTAATCTCGCGAATATTGTCAATTTTCACGCCGCCGTCGATTTCCAACCGGATATCGTAGCCGCTGTCGTCAATTTTTTTCCGGACCTGGCGTAATTTGTCCAATGCGGTTGGAATAAACGACTGACCGCCAAATCCTGGATTAACCGACATCAGTAAGATCATGTCCAGTTTATCCATAACGTAATCCAGATGTTCCAGCGGGGTGCCGGGGTTAAAGACCATGCCCGCTTTACAACCGTTGTCCTTAATCAATTGCAGTGTTCTGTCGATATGCACGGAACCTTCCGGATGAAAAGTGATAAAGTTGGCGCCCGCTTTGGCAAAATCCGGGATGATGCGGTCTACCGGTTCAATCATCAAGTGGACATCGATAGGGGCGGTCACGCCATGCTTGCGCAACGCGCTACAGACCAGAGGGCCTATGGTCAGGTTAGGTACAAAATGATTATCCATGACATCAAAATGCACGACATCGGCCCCGGCGGCGAGTACATTATCAACTTCCTCGCCCAAACGTGCAAAATCGGCGGAAAGAATCGAAGGGGCAATCCAATTTTCGGTCATTTCTCTTCTCCTCGTTAAAAACCGTTTATTATAGCTAATTTGAGCGCAGCAATATACTTCGCGTGGCCAAGTGCTGAAAGTTCATCGGTGGAGAGTATATAATGCCCCGGGTAATTTACTTTTTTAACCAGATAATAAGGGGAAGTTATGGCGGCAACTGAATCAAATATGATGCCTCTGGGCACAGTAGCACCGGATTTCGAGCTGCTCGATACGGTAACGGGGAGGCAAAAAAAATTAGCAACACTACGGGGCGAAAAGGGGACGGTGATCATGTTCATCTGCAATCATTGCCCTTATGTGTTGCATATTAAAGATCAACTCATTGATATAGCCAGACATTATGCCGGTCTGGGTATTAATACAATTGCCATCAGTGCCAATGATATTGCAAACTATCCGCAAGATGCACCGGATAAAATGCGGGCAATGATGACGGCGTGGGGCCAACCCTTTGCGGCGTATCTGTATGATGAGACGCAGGCTGTGGCGAAAGCCTACCAGGCGGCCTGTACACCGGATATTTATGTTTTCGATGCGGACCTGGCGTGTGTCTACCGTGGACGGCTGGATGGCGCGACGCCAAAAAATGAAGAGCCGTTGACCGGAGAGGATCTACGCCATGCACTGGACAATCTGCTGGCGAATAAGCCGATTAGTCAGACCCAAATACCCAGCATCGGTTGCAACATCAAATGGAAGGCGGCATGACGGTATATTTCCCTCCCAACGGGCATGATAATAACCAACACCCCTTCAAAATGAAAGCATTTTGAGCTCTAAATTTGTACGTAAACATCTAAAGGTAAATATGACAACATATAAAATTGCAGTATTAGCTGGCGACGGTATCGGTCCAGAGATCACCGCGGAAGCTATCAAGGTACTTAAAGTGATAGCACAGCGCAACGCTGTTAACTTTGAATTGCTGCCCGCAGCATTCGGTGCCTGTGCCTATTTTGAATACGGTGATGCATTTCCCCAGGAAACCAAGACCATTTGTGATCAGGCGGATGCCATTTTGAAAGGTCCCATCGGCTTGAACCATGAGGAATCAAAAAAAATCCCGATTGATCAACAGCCGGAAAGAGGCGCCTTGTTGCCGATGCGTCGCCGCTACAACACCTATGCCAATTACCGACCGGTATCGCTGCCCAGGTCGTTGGCGCATTTTTCACCGCTAAAGCCGGAAATTATTGCTGATGGCATCGATATCATCATTGTGCGTGAGCTGGTGGGCGGGTTATATTTTGGAGCAAAGGAAACCGGCGTTAATGCAAAGGGTTTACGTTATGTGAAAGAGTCATTGGAATATGATGAGCAGCAGATCAGGCAGATATTGCATCATGGTTTCAAGCTGGCGAATAAACGCAAGCGGGTTTTACATAATATTCATAAAAGCAATGTCTTGAAATCCAGTGTTTTATGGAACGAAATTCTGGAAGAAGTTGCAGTAGACTATCCGCAAGTAAAAGTGATCAATATACTGGTCGATGCGGCCGCCACTTTACTCTGTCTGCAGCCCACACAGTTTGACGTGATGGTCATGGAAAACATGTTCGGCGACATACTCAGTGACCAGGCCGGGGGAATTTTGGGTTCACTGGGTTTGATGCCATCAGCCTGTCTGGGTGATGAAAAAGCCTACTACGAACCTTCGCATGGTTCAGCGCCGGACATAGCCGGGAAAAACATGGCCAATCCTTATTCGATGATCGGCTCCGTTGCGATGATGCTGGAAAACAGCTTCAATATGGATGAAGAAGCGAAGAATGTCTGGCATGCCATGCAAGGCGTGTTTGCTGATGGCTATTCCACAGCCGATCTCTCCAAGCCCGGCAGCGGTGTAAAAATGATCAGTACGACAGAATTTGGCGATAAGGTCGTTGAAAAGTTAAAACAGTGCTGATCACGCGCAACAAAATATGCCCTCTCCTGATGGAGAGGGCAGGGTGAGGAGAATTATCTGGCTACCGCACATAATAGAATTACCTGATTACGCATGACCCTCAGCACTGTTAAATTCCCGTTATGGCATCGTTCCCACGCTCCGCGTGGGAACGCAGTGGGCGACGCTCTGCGTCACGGAACGTAGAAGCGTTTCTGAATGGGTTCCCATGGAGACCGCGGGAACCCTATGGAATAGCTTTCGCAAAGTCCTATCATCGGAAGAGGCTGTCAATTAAAAAATGCCTGAGTCTTGTGGGTAATCAGGTAAATTAAAGTGCTATAGGCATTGCTGCAGAGGATGGTTGATGCAGGAGGTGCAGTGTTGGAGCGCGCGAATCGCTATTGCTGCGCGTTATCCAGGCGCCAATCACTGTCGCCTTTCATGCAACTGCATATTGATCATTCGCAATGCGGCAATTACGGAGGCAAACACCTGGTTGGCGTGGACGCCTCGGGTTTTACGGATCTCGTGGTTACAATCCCAGGTAATCACACATTCAGTCAGCGCGCTGGTATGGCCGCCCTTGGGGATGCGTACTTCGTAATCGACCAGCTTCGGCAGGGCATAGTCATAGATGCGCATGACTTTGTTGATGGCGTCGATAAAGGCGTCGAAGCCGCCATTGCCGGAACCCGATGCGACATGGTGTTTGTCGTTGATATTCACGTGGATGCTGACCGTGGATTCTAAATCCAGGCCACTGGTGATTGAGCAATTAAGCAGTTTTATATGCTGGTAGCTTTTGCTTTCCAGGACATCGGCAATAATAAAGGGCAGGTCGTCGGTGGTAATGGTTTGCTTGGAATCGCCCAGCTTTACAATGCGCTCCAGAACCTTTTTTTGGTCCTGTTCCGACAGATTCATGCCCAGGCGGTCCAGGTTTTTTTTGAGTGAGGCTTTGCCGCTCATTTTGCCCAGGGCGTAACGGCGCTCACGGGAAAAACGTTTGGGTTTTAGACGGCTTTCGTACAGACCGCCTTTCTGGTCGCCGTCGGCATGAATACCGGCGGTCTGGGTAAATACATCAGCGCCGATAATCGGGGCATTGGCGGCCACCCACTTGCCGGAAAAGTTTTCCACCATATTGCTGGCGCGGACGATATGTTTTTCATCAATGGATAATTTCATCTGCATTTTGTCGCGCAGCACCACGGCCACTTGTGCAAGTGAAGCATTGCCGGCGCGTTCACCCAGGCAATTGATGGTACAGTGAATCGCTTTAACGCCGGCTTTTACCGCCGCCATAACATTGGCGGTGGCCAGTCCGTAATCGTTATGCGGATGAAAATCAAATTCCAGTTCCGGATAACGTTGGCACATATCGCTGAGACTGTTATAAACCTCATCGGGGGACATGACGCCCAGGGTATCCGGCAGCATAAAATGACTGATACCGGCATATTGGATGTTATCCATCAAAGCAAAAACGTAATCGCGGCTGTCGCAATAGCCATTTGACCAGTCTTCCAGATAGACATTAACCCGTAAGCCCTGCTGCAAGGCGTAATTAATCGTCGCTAAAATATCCGCAACATGTTGATCGAGTGTTTTACCCAGTTGTTCACGGCAGTGTTTTTCACTGCCCTTGGTTAAAAGGTTTAATACCCGGCCACCGGTAGCAAGAATCCAGTCCACACTCCGGGTATGATCAACAAAACCGAGAACTTCAACACAACCATCAAAGCCTTCCTCCCGTGCCCAGGTATTAATGCTGGTAACAGCCTCTTTTTCACCTTGCGAAACGCAAGCTGAGGCCACTTCAATCCTGTCCACGCGCAATGCCTGTAACAGGGTTTTGGCGATGTTGGCTTTTTCCGCCGGTGAGAAAGAAACGCCCTGTGTCTGTTCGCCATCACGCAATGTGGTGTCCATTAACTGAATATGTCTGGAAACGGTTTTCATTTATAATTTTGTGTTATCTTGTACGGCAAGCATTGTTTTGCCACGGTTAGAAGTGTTGTTGACCGCGAAAGTTATTGCGATTGGATGTGCTGATGAACGAAGCGCATCATGGACAATTGCTGCGCTTCCTTCATCGGCGCATCCTGTAACGCTTTCATTTAGAAGGGCTGTTGCTGGTTCCTCTTCATGCGCGTTAGGTTTTAAGGGTCTTTGTGTTGAGCTTGTGCTGCACGGTTAATCCTGGGTTTTGTTCTAGTACTATGGCGATTTTGGTTTGAGGGATAGATTTTTTGCAGGGCGGTCTTCAGTCCGCAATTTCTGAATTTAACGCATTGCTATTTTTTGTTCATAGCGGATTAAAGTCCGCGCTACATTATTTATCAAACCCAAGTTGTTACTGTACTAGTATTTAATTTAGTAAATTTCGCCCGATTACCCACAAGCCTCAGCTATTTTAAAAAATGAAAATGCGTTCAATCCATGCCAAGTCATCACTGTCATTTCGACCAGCGGGAGAAATCTTAAGCGCTGTACAATTAATCAAGCGCCAAGATCCCTCCTGGCGTCGGAATGACAAGAATTAGGTCGGGATGACAAGAATTATGGGGTTTCGGCAAAGCTGAGGGTCATACTTAATCAGGAGTTTCTATATTATCCCTTGAATCCAGTTAAATTAGCAATAGTAACGAAAATTTGTGGAGATTTTCAGCTTTTTTCTGAGTCAATTTCACTTTGAGAATAACATGATAAAAAAATTAACCTGTTTTAAAGCCTATGATATCCGCGGAGAATTGGATGTGGAATTGGATAATGACGTTGCTTACCGCATTGGGCGGGCTTATGCCCGCTGCTTAAAACCGGCCCGCGTTGTGGTCGGGGGCGATGTCAGGGCCACCAGCGAAGCCTTAAAATTGGCGTTGGCCGAAGGCTTGCGTGACGAAGGCTGCGAGGTGCTGGATATTGGCAGGGTGGGTACCGAGGAAATCTATTTCGCCACCAGTCATTTAGGTGTTGATGGCGGTATTGAAGTGACGGCCTCGCATAATCCCATCAATTATAACGGTATGAAATTGGTGCGTGAAAACAGCCAACCCATATCGGGCGATACCGGCCTGCACGCGATTCAGGAAATGGCAGAGCAGGCGCCATGGTTAGCCGAACCTGAAATACCAGCACAGCAGCGCGCGCCGATCACCCAAATCTCCATTTTGGATGCTTATGTACAGCACTTGTTGAGTTATATTAACGCGGAAAATATTAAACCGCTTAAATTAGTTGTAAATGCCGGCAACGGTGCGGCTGGTCATGTTGTCGATGCCCTGGAAACGCAATTCGGGCGTCTGGGCATACCGATTACATTCATAAAAATTCATCACCAGCCGGATGCCACTTTCCCACACGGCATACCAAATCCCTTGTTGCCAGAAAACCGGGCGGATACCCGCCAGCGTGTGATTGCAGAAGGTGCGGACATGGGTATAGCCTGGGATGGCGATTTCGACCGCTGTTTCCTGTTTGATGAGCAGGGCGAATTTATTGAAGGCTATTATATAGTCGGCTTGTTGGCGGAAGCCTTTCTGCAGAAACAAGCGGGTGCGAAGATTATTTATGATCCCCGGCTTACCTGGAATACCCAGGAATTAGTCGCCAGGGCCGGTGGCAGCGCTATTATGTCGAAAACCGGCCATGCCTTTATCAAGGAAAGAATGCGCAAGGAAGATGCCATCTATGGAGGGGAAATGAGTGCGCACCATTATTTTAGAGATTTTTTCTATTGCGACAGCGGTATGATCCCCTGGCTGTTGGTGGCCGAATTGCTTTCGGTCAAGCAGCAAAAATTATCCACGCTGGTGGCGGAGCGGATTGCCGCCTATCCTTCTTCAGGTGAGATTAACAGTCGTTTGCAGAATCCTGAAGCCGCTATTCAAAGGGTATTAGATGCGTATCAAACTGGGGCGAAAAGCGTTGATAAAACAGATGGCATTGGCCTCGAATTTTCCGATTGGCGGTTTAATCTGCGTTGCTCCAATACCGAGCCTGTGGTGCGCTTGAATGTTGAATCCCGTGCTGACCCTGTGTTAATGCAGCAGAAAACCCAGGAATTGTTGGCATTGTTGCGGCAATAATGGTTTTAGAAATAATTCGAAGTAATGAAAATCCGGTCGTGTGCTTTAACTTAGAAAAATCAGTTGAACGCGGAATGATAGCGCAAGCTATGGGTTTTACAGTGTTTTAAAAAAATCTTAGCTTCACCCAGGTTGGGAATGAGGTGGAATCAGGATAAGAAAAGTGTAGGGAGGACTTCAGCCCGCCAACAGCAGCAAAGCTTCGAAAAAACGGACTGAAGTCCACCCTACCTTAAGAAGGTCAGCACAGAAAATCTCAGTTGTTGATATTTGCAGCTTTCGCCGCGCGCCGGGTTATTTCGTCCCATTTCCCGGCATCCACCAAGCTGGCCGGGGCCATCCAGGAACCGCCAACGCAGGCGACATTGGCCAAGCTTAAATAGGCCTTTGCGTTTTCGGGGTTGACGCCGCCAGTGGGGCAGAACGTTACTTGCGGCAGGGGACCGCCAATGGATTTCAGCATGGCGACGCCGCCTGCGGCTTCAGCGAGGAAAAATTTCATGTCAGTAAGGCCTTTTTCCAGCAGCTTCATGACCTCGCTGGGGCTGATTACACCCGGTAAAATTGGTATGCCGGCATCGAGTGCGGCAGCAATCAGACCGTCTGTTGCACCAGGGCTGACCAGAAATTCAGAACCGGCCGCAATCGCTTGTTGCAGGGTTTGCTGATTAATTACGGTGCCGGCGCCGACAATTGCACCGGGTACCTCCGCCTTGATCTGTTTGATGGCCTCCAACGCGACGGCTGTGCGCAAGGTAATTTCCAGAACTTTCAGTTCGCCGCTTACCAGAGCCTTGGCCAAAGGCACGGCCTGTTCCAGATTATTAATGACCATGACCGGTATGACCGGCGAGGTATGCATGATGTTTTTAATAGCTGTCATGGTTTAAAATCAAGTTGTAAAGTTAGTGTGTTGACAGGCCATTGCAAAATAGCTTTGGCCGGGTGGAAAATCAATCGACCGGAAATAAGTTGGAAGCACCGGTTTCAGCTGTCGATGCGCCCAGCCTGAAACCGCCGAACATTTCACGGCCCATGCCATAATGATGATTGTTAGCGCGATTTGGCGTTGCTGTACGGGCATTAAATTCTCTCTCATTAACCAAAGCGTTGATATCACCGGTTTGTAAATTTAAGGAAATAATGTCGCCATCCAGTACTTTCGCCAAGGGACCGCCCATTTCGCATTCCGGACATAAATGGATGACAGACGGTACTTTGCCTGAGGCCCCCGACATACAGCCATCCGTCACCAGCGCTACCTTAAAGCCTTTATCCTGCAGCACACCAAGCGGTGGCGTCAGCTTATGCAATTCCGGCATGCCATTGGCCCGGGGCCCCTGAAAGCGAATAACGGCAACGAAATCCTTTTCCAGCTCGCCACGCTGGAAAGCGGCAAGAAAATCAGTCTGATCATCAAACACCACCGCTGGCGCTTCCACGATTTGATGGTCTTCTGAGACGGCAGAGAGTTTGGAAATGCCACGACCTAGATTGCCATGCATGACATGCAAACCCCCATGGGTGGAAAACGGGTTTTCCACGGTACTGAGAACTTCAGTATCTAAAGAGACCTTGGGGCAGGGTTTCCAGACTAATTTTTCATCAATTAATTTGGCTTCCCGGGTATAGTTGTTCATCCCTTTTTGATCGGCAACCGTCAGAATATCTTCGTGCAGCAGACCGTGTTTTAACAGTTCAGCGATGAGGACGCCCATGCCGCCGGCGGCATGGAAATGGTTAACGTCAGCCGGGCCGTTGGGATAAATTTTTGTCAGCTGCGGTATGACTTTGGAAAGATTGTCAAAATCATCCCAGTTTAAGGTGATGCCGGAGGCACGTGCGATGGCAATCAAATGCATGGTGTGATTGGTCGACCCACCGGTTGCCAACAGGCCGATTACCGCATTGATAATCGCTTTTTCGTTAACCAAGTGGGCAATAGGGCGGTAATCGTCGCCGAGTGCGGTAAATTTGAGAACTTGCCGGCCGGCCGCCTTGGTCAATTCATCGCGCAAGGGGGTGTAGGGGTTGACGAAGGAGCTGCCCGGCAAATGCAGGCCCATGATTTCCATCATCATCTGGTTGCTGTTGGCGGTGCCATAGAAAGTACAGGTTCCGGGGGCATGATAAGACGCCATCTCGGCTTCCAGGAGTTCTTTCCGACTGATTTTTCCAACGGCATAAGCTTGCCGGGCGCGGGACTTTTGTTTATTGGTGATGCCACTGGGCATCGGGCCGGCCGGTACAAATACGGCTGGTAAATAACCGAAACTGAGCGCGCCGATTAATAATCCCGGGACGATTTTGTCGCAGATTCCGAGATATAAAGCGCCATCGAACATATTGTGGCTCATACCAATTGCTGTCGCCATAGCAATCAAGTCCCGGCTGAATAAGGACAATTCCATGCCCGGTTGACCTTGTGTTATGCCATCGCACATGGCCGGTACACCTCCGGCAAACTGCGCAACGCCACCGGCTTCCCGGATGGCTGCTTTGATTAAGTTTGGTGCATCTTTATACGGTTGATGTGCGGAAAGCATATCGTTGTAGGAAGAAATAATGGCGATATTGGCTTTTTTTCCACCGCTTAAATCGGTTTTTTCCGCCGCACTGCAAGCAGCAAAGCCATGCGCCAGGTTGCCGCATTGTAGTTTGCTGCGGGTAGGGCCCTCTTTGGCGAGACCGTCTATATGGTTTAAATAGGCTGAACGGTTTTTATGACTGCGCTCAATAACTTCTTGTGTGACTTTTTCTATCGTAGGATGCATCGTGCGTTTCTCCTAAATGTTACTGCAATAGATGCGTGCAATAACGAATGATTCAATAGGGATATTCTTAACAAATATCGTGCAATTCACGGCGCCCAAAAGAGTTCAACCGGCACCTTTTGCTGGCGGAGGATGGCGCGAATCGGCATGTCCTCAACCGGGCCTTCGCTCATTGCGGTACGGAAAACAGCGCGTTTTTCTTCGCCGGTCAATAATACTATCAGCCGCTGGGATTGCAGCAGGCCGGTTAATGTCAGTGATATTCGTTCAGTATTCGGGCCGGTGACAGCGCTTTGCTTTGCTGTAATTGCGGCAGTGAGCCGGGCAGCGTCTTCCAGCAATGC